>WNFT01003014.1_pt1 | contig 14519 bp, 16 predicted proteins | sample 5400191 | NCBI WGS metagenome assembly WNFT01 (sample SAMN13153359, study PRJNA577476) | soil metagenome | isolation source: 80 cm saprolite under Madrone tree | place: USA:California | collected 2016-06-14
GGATCGGGATTGCCTGGGATCCGTGGGGCGACGACAAGACGGTCATCCGCGCCGGCTACGGAATTTTCTACGACAACCCGTCACTCGCGCTCGGATTCCTGGCCAACGCGTTTGACGGCGCCCAGTCGACCTTGCTGCTAGCCGCCGGAGGCAAGCCCTGCGTGCTGCAGGCGCCGGGAAGTTGTTCGGTGGATACGAATTTCCAGGCGCTCAACGCCACGAATATTTTTCAGGGGCTGCTTACCGGAACGCTGGCCAGTTGCTCGGCAGCCTTTCCTTCCATGTGCTACCAGCCCGCTCAGCAGCGTTTCAACGCGTTCCAGGCGAACTCGCTGTTTGTGAACCAGAATTTCTTAACGTTCCCGCCTGCGCCCGCTTCCCCTCCGCCGTTTGGCGCTGGGTATCCGCTGACGCTGCTGCCGTTCACGATTCCGGTGGAAAAGAATTTCAAATTCGGCTATGCGCAGCAGGCCAACCTTGCCCTCGAGCGGGCATTGACCAAGGACCTGAAAATCAGCGTTGGCTACAACTACACCCACGGCGTCCATCTGGACCGAACGATCAATAGGAACGTCACCGATCCGGGCCTGCTGGTGAGCAATGACGCCCACGCGATTGCCATTGGTCTCGTGCCGGCGGGGACAAGTCCTCTCTTCGTGCCCGTGCCTGCAGCAGCACAGAATTCCTGCGTGGCAACAGCTTCAGGAAGCATTTTCATCGTGGCGCCGGCAATCCTGGGCGAAGGTTTCAGCTCCGGCAATTGCACAGGCGCACCGGTGGGATCCATTGGAGCTCCCGCGGTGTTCAATTTCTTCCGGCCGTCGGGGCCGAACCCATCGTTCGCTGCGCTCCTGCCGGGTGGCTTTGCGACGCTTGAAAGTCTCGCCAAAGCAGGAGGGTTTCCAACCGGGCCGGGAGTTCCGGTTCCGTGGAGCGACGTCCAGCCGCAGACCTCCACGGGCAATTCCATCTACCACGCGTTTACCCTGACAGTGACCAAGCGTTTCGCTCACAACTTCGAACTTCTCTCCGGTTGGACTTATTCCCATACCATCGATGACTCCACCGACCTCTCCACGCTCCTGAACCCCCAGGACAACAGCAACCCCAACGGTGAGCGCAGCAACTCCGATTTCGACCAGCGGCATCGCTGGATTACCAGCGCCGTCTTTCAGAGCCCGTATCACAAAAGCGATTCAGGTTTCTGGAGCAAGGTCTTTGCCGACTTCACCGTGGCGCCGATCATTGAGGTCGCCTCCGGCCGGCCCTACAATACCCTGATTGGCTTTGACACGAATCTCGATCTCGGCACAGCCACCAACCGGCCCGACGCATTCCCCAAAGGGAAAGTCCCCGCCGGCCTCCCGGTGGTTGATTCTCCCTTCGTGAAAAACGTGGACTTTACAATTCCGACGGTATGTCTGGATTCGTCGCTCAAAGCCATACCGTCCAATCCGGCGATTCCCACGCCGCCGACCGGCTGCATCGGCACGCTTGGCCGCAACGCCTTTACCCGTCCAGGGTTCTTCCAAATTGACCTGCGCATAGCGCGCAAGTTTCCCATCACCGAGCGCCTGAATCTCGAAGTCATCGCGGACGGCTTTAACATGCTGAACCGCTTTAACGTGGGCGACGTCAGCCCCCTCTGCGATCCAACCTCCGGCACCTGCAACGCCGGACAGCCAACGGCGTCCCTCGATCCGCGGACATTCCAGTTCGCACTGAAACTAGCCTGGTAATTTTCCCCCGTAGGGGCGCAGCACTGCTGCGCCCCATCTCGCCGCGATGTTAGCGTTCAATCCTTCTTTGTCCTTTTCTCAGCGATGATTTTTTCCTCTCACCCTCGGTGGTGAATTCTTTTCCGTGCGCGTAAAGTAGTAATCCATGAATCCCGCTTTACTTATCGTCGCCATCCTCTTAGCCGCGCTAATCCTCTGGCTCGCCATACAAATCTCTCAATCCCAAAAGAAAAGCTCCGCCCTCGAATCCCAACTCACCGAGCTCCGCCGCGACCTCCTCTCCATCGCGCAAACGCAATCGCAAAGCGCCGGCCAAATCCAATCCATCGGCACTTCCGTCTCCCAGCGCCTCGAAAGCGTCACCAAAGCCCTCCACGACGGCGTCACCAGCTCCGCGCACATCGCCACGCAGGGCCAAACCGCCATCGCCGCGGAACTGAAGAACACCCGCGAGCAAATCCTCCAGCTTCAGGAACAAATCGGCGCCGTTCACGAACAAAGCCGCGGCCTTTCCCTCGCCACGCAATCCATCGAAAACATTCTCGGCGGCACCAAGACCCGCGGCCTCCTCGGAGAAGTCACCCTGCAGCGCCTCCTCGAAGATTCTCTTCCTCCCTCGCAATTTTCGCTGCAGTACCGCTTCTCCACCGGAGAAGCCGCCGATGCCGTCATCTTCCTGCGCGACAAAAAACTCATGGCCATCGACTCTAAGTTTCCCCTCGACGCTTTCCGCCGCATCGAATCCGACGGCGATGAGGCCCGCCGCGCCTTCGCCACCGCCGTCAAGGGTCACGCCGATTCCATCGCCAAGAAATACATCGTCCCCAACGAAGGCACGCTCGACGTCGCCTTGATGTTCGTACCGTCCGAAAATGTTTATTGCGAAATGCTCAACACGCTGGACAGCAAGGGCCAAGCAATCGATGCCTACTGCCGCGAGAAAAAAATCGTCGCTGTTTCCCCCAACACGCTCTACGCCAATCTCTGCGTCATCGCCATGGGCATGCGCGGCATGCAGATCGAGGAAAACGCCCGCCGCATCCTTAGTAGTCTCGACGGCATGAAAAAGCAGATGGAAACTTTCGCCGACGTCTTCGAGAAACTTGGCAACCACCTCAAGAACGCCCAGCAAAGCTACGCCGAAGCCGACAAGCGCTTCGAAAAAACCCAGGACACCCTCGGCGGCATGCTCGGCCAAGCCCCCGCCCAAGCCACCCTCCCGCTCCCCGACCCAAAGTAAGCGCGCAAACCGATTCCTACTTGCTGACCATACACCTAATTTGCGATATTTGGTGTATACTACTTTTATGAGCCGAACCAACATTGAGCTTGACGACGCCTTGGTCCATAAAGCGCGCAAGCTCACCCGCCTCAAGACAAAACGAGAAATCGTGGACCGCGCCCTGGAGCTCCTGGTGCGCTCGGAAACGCGCAAAGGCATCCTTCGCTTTTACGGAAGCGGGATCTGGAAGGGCGATTTGAAAGCGACGCGGAGAGACCGCGTTTGATTTTGGTCGACAGTTCTGTCTGGATCGATTTTTTCAGTCCCCTCCCAGGCCGCGCCGGCAATGAACTCCGCCGCATGATTGCCGACGCCGAGCCGTTCGCAATCACCGGAGTCGTCGTCGCCGAAATCCTGCAAGGCTTGACTCGCGACATCGGCCAAATCGAGCGCTATCTTTCCATGTGGGACCTCCTCGAGCCCGCTGGATTCTCCACGTATCGTGAAGCGGCGGCTATTTTCCGGCTCGCGCGTTCCAAGGGCATCAGTCTGTCCACGATCGACACGCTGATTGCCGCCATCGCCCTGCATCACCGCGCCTCAGTTTTCACCCTCGATAAGGACTTCTCCCGCATCGCCCGCCTCACCAACCTTCCCCTGCACCCGCTCCCAACTCCGTAGAATTCCTGAATTAAGATGCGTCCGGCACGCCCTGCAGCGGCGCCAGAAATTGGAAAGGGCGCCGGCCGGACTTGCCCGGCGCAGCGCCCGTTTCCTTATTGCAGCTAACTATCTGTCAGTTTTCGTTTTCAGCTCCATCGCCATCGAAGTGGAAAAAGTCAAACAGGTCCCCGACAGCCGGACTATTCAGCGGCACATAAGGATTGTCGTCGTCCACCACCGGATTCGGAAAATTATCCCGGCTCCGGCCGGTCAACGGCTGCAAACCCCAGTTCCTCTCGATGAACTTCAGGATCGAAACTTGGTCGGTGTAAATATGGTTGATGTGTCCGCCCTTGGTGAACGGCGACACAATGATCAACGGGATGCGCGGCCCGTCGCCAAAAAAGTCCAGTGGCTGGATGTACCCCGAGTCATAGTAACCGCCGCCTTCGTCGAACGTCACGATCAACGCCGTCTCCGCCATCAATGCCGGATTGGCATTCAGGTGGTCGAGCACCTTCTTTAGCATGCCCTCAAACAGGTCCAGCTTCGACGATGCCGGGTGGCCGTCCAGCAAGGCGTCCGGCTTCAGAAACGACACGGAAGGCAGCGTATTATTGTCGACCGCGGCGAAGAAGTCCGTCGCATCCTTGATGTGCGCGGCTCGTTGCGCCGGATCGCCCATGATCTTCGAAGCATATGATTCGAAGTTGCAAATGTTGCAGTAGGCCCTGCCGACCGGCTGCCCCGCCACGGCGGCGTCGTACGCTCCGCCGTAATACGCCCAAGACACTCCCTTTTCATTCAGTGCCTCGCCGACCGTGCGCACGCTGCTCGGTGGAATGGAACCTCCACCAGCGATGCCCTTGGTGTCCACCGTGCCGTCCGGAAGAAAGCCCGGGTTATCATTATTCACCATGTAGAAGTGTCCCGGTTCGCACCTCGGATTAGGATTGTAAGCCAGCGTCGCCAGGTAATCCGTAATCGGCTTAATCCCCGGCTGCGTCGTGTCGCCGCACTCCGTGAAGTTGCCGTCGAAACCAAGGTCCACGGTGTAAACGTCGTCGCTGTTGGGCAGCGGATCGGGATTGGCGATGTGCGACGGTGGTGTCGTCGCATTGAACTTGTTGTCGCTCCAGAAAATCGCGTCCCCACTCCCCAGCATTACGTGATTGGCTGCCGTGCCGCCCATCACCGATTGATGGAAATTGTCGCTCATCGAAAATTCATCCGCCAGCCGCTTCAGCACCGGCGCGTCTCCCGCCTGCACGTTGTAAAAGGCCATGGAATTGCCGCCGCCATTGTCGTCGATGGCGGGGGGAGTATCAAAGTTATCGAGCTGATTCGTATAGTTGACGATCGTGAATGGGTAGAGGTCGCTCAAGCAACCTGAAGGATTTCGTCGCGTGGCGTTGGCGATGTTGCAATCTGATTGCTGCCACATCTCGAACAGGCGATGCGTGGTGTCCCCCGTGTAGGAATCGTAGGGGAGGTTCGTGCCCTTAAGCGGAAATGGCCCGTTCGGCAAGTTGTTGAAATTCGCGACGCGCGTATCGAAGTCGGGAACCGGGGTGAGTACAAACGTATTGTTGGCGCCAGAAGCGCCGGTGGTCAGCAGGCCGAGATCGGCGGTTTCCAAAGACGGCTCGATTGCCGCCAAAAAAGCGGTCGGAGTGGCCGGGGGAAAAGGAGGTGGCTCTGTGGCAAAACCGATGATCGAGGCGTCGGGGCTGGGCGAAAAGTTCAGGGTGGGAGCCGGCAGCGTCGTGTATGGCGCCTTCTCGCTCTTGTTCAAGCTGATGAAGTATTCCGTTCTGAACGGCGCCGTAGCCTGGAATTGCGCTGCCTTTGAGAAGCGCGGCCCGGGCGTGCCATCCGCATTGATAATCCCTTCCGAAAGCAGGTTCTTGACGCTTTCCCCTTTCTTCGGCTTGTAGGTGGCAAAAATGTGATCGAAGCTGCGGTTTTCTCCAATCAGCACAATCACGTGCTTGATCGGCGTTCGCGTCTTGCTCGTTTCCTTTGCTTCGGCCGAACCCACCAGCAATCCTCCGAAGCTGAACTGTACAATCGCAATTCCCACGAAGGCGGTCTTGACGCACTGCAGACCCTTCGCGAACGCATCCTTCAGGCGCATAGGCTCTCCTTCTTTATGTTTCGTCCGCGCAGTCAAATGCAAACTGCGCCACGGAACCATGCGCCTTTCGAGTTACGACTTCATTGTGCGTTTGTCAATAGCGGATGACACGACACGCTCGCCGCCGTCACAGGTCCAGGACAAATTGTCGCCAAAATATTTCCCGCCATTCACACGTCCTTCACGCCGTTCCATTTACGCGGGCTGAGCGTGTAATTAGGGTTGTCGCTTCACGACTTCGCTTTGACTTGTTCTCTCCAGTGGTATGCTGGCCCTCCCATGCGTGACTCTCGCCAATGGCCCGCGCCCTGGCTGTTTGGCTTGCTCACCCTTCCTCTGGGCGTTTACGTCGGATTCATCTGGACCGCTCTGCCGCTCCTGCTCAGCCAGGCTGGACTCACCATCAGGCAGATCGCGCGCATCAACGCCCTCCTGCAAGTCCCTCCGATCTTGCTGTTTCTCTGGACGCCGGTCGTCGATGTCAAACTGCGCCGCCGTACTTGGCTGGTTCTCGGAGCCTCCGCAACCGCGCTCCTGTTCTGGATTGCGTGTCAGTTCGGCACCTTACACGTTAAACTTTTCACGGCGCTCCTGTTCTTCGCCGGCGTCGTGGTCGCGCTGGTGGTGGCCAGTTGCGGCGGGCTGATGGGCACCATGCTATCGGTTCCCGCGCAAGCAAAAGCGTCCGCGTGGAATCAAGCCGGCAGCTTCGGCGGAGGCGTCTTGGGCGCCGCTGTTGTGTTATGGCTGGTCGCGGCGGTTCTCGTTGCCCGTCATGCAAGACTAGTTCCTTGCACAATTGGATTACGCTCCCTCAATATGTGAGACTCGATGAGCAATCGCAGAGGAGATGCCAGGCCATGTGCAGGAACATCAGGACACTCTTCAACTTTGATCCGCCAGTCACGGACGAGGAAGTGCGGGCGGCTTCGCTGCAGTTCGTGAGAAAAATCAGCGGGTTCAACAAGCCGTCGAAGTCCAACGAAGCTCCGTTTCTGGCAGCAATCGATGAAATAGCCGGCATTTCGCGTCGCCTGCTGCGTTCGCTGGAGACGAATGCGCTGCCGAAGAATCGGGAAGAAGAGGCCGCGAAAGCAAAGGCGCGCGCCGCCGAACGATTCGGCGCGCAAGCCTGATGGAATCTCAGCATGATGGCACACGCGCCGAAATCAGCGACTCCGGCTGCTGAGCCTGCGGACGGAGCGTGGGCGGCACCACCCTCCGATGATGCTATAGCCGCGGCCTTGCGCGGATTCGGGCCGCTTGGCATCGTCGCGATACTCGTAATCCTCTTGATAGGCAATTACCCCTTTGCGCCCGTGAGCGCGATTCTGGTGCTGGTGTGGGTGTGGCGGTCGCGCGCGCCGTGGCGTGAGATCGGGTACGCGCGGCCCGAAGAATTGGATTGCCAGCGTGGTCATCGGGGTCATTTTCGGTTGCGCTTTCAAATTTTTGATGAAAATCATTGTGATGCCAATGCTCGGAGCCCCTGCGATCAACCAGGCGTATCACTACTTGACCGGAAACCGCGCGGCGCTTCCTGGAATGATGTATGCGGTGATTGTCGGGGCGGGCTTTGGAGAAGAAACTATCTTCCGCGGGTACTTGTTTGAGCGCTTCGGCAAGCTCTTTGGGCCGAGCCTGTGGGCCAAGACATTGATCGTGCTGATTACCTCGGTATGGTTTGGAGCGGAGCACTATTCCGTGCAAGGGCTCGCCGGAGCAGAGCAGGCGACGATCACCGGGCTGGTGTTCGGAACGATCTTCGCGGTCACGGGGCGGATCTTCATGCTGATGGTCGCGCACGCGGCGTTCGACTTGACAGCGGTGGCGATCATCTACTGGAATCTGGAATCCAAGGTGGCGCACCTGCTGTTCAAGTAGGCCGGAGAGGTCGGATCAAAAGCCCCACTGATAGGTTGCAAGTCCGAAATATGTGACTATGATGGCCGAAGGTGCATCTCTCCATGCAGTCCTGACGAGAATACCTGAAGAAAAGTCTTCGGACAGAAAGTTGAGGAAATTTATGGCAACGATTACGACCAAAGACGGCACGAAAATTTTCTATAAGGATTGGGGCAAGGGGCAGCCGATCGTGTTTTCGCATGGATGGCCACTGAGCGGGGACGACTGGGACGGGCAGATGCTGTTCTTCGGGCAGCGTGGCTATCGGGTCATCGCGCACGACCGGCGGGGGCATGGGCGCTCGGACCAGACGTGGGACGGCAACGAAATGGACACGTACGCGGACGATCTCGCGGCGTTATTTGAAAAACTCGATCTCAAGGACGCGATCATGGTTGGGCACTCGACCGGTGGTGGTGAAGTCGCGCGCTACCTGGGCCGCCACGGCGCGAAGCGTGTCGCCAAAGCGGTGCTAATCAGCGCCGTGCCGCCACTCATGCTGAAGACGGGAAAAAACCCGACTGGACAGCCCATAGAGGCCTTCGACGGACTTCGGGCAGCACTCTCGGCTAACCGGCCACAGTTCTACAAGGACATCACGATCCCGTTTTACGGATACAACCGGCCGGGCGCAAAGATTTCCGAGGGCATCCGGGAGCATTGGTGGCTGCAGGGAATGCTAGGAGGCGTCAAGGCGCACTATGACTGCATCAAGGCATTCTCGGAAACCGACTTCACGGAAGACCTGACGAAGATCGACATCCCCGTGCTGGTGATGCATGGTGACGACGATCAGATTGTGCCAATCGTCGCTGCGGGTCCCTTGTCCGCAAAGCTATTGAAGAACGCAACGCTGAAGGTCTATCCAGGCTTTCCGCATGGCATGCCGGCGACCAACGCGGATCAAATCAACGCCGACTTGCTGACGTTCTTCAAAGAGCAGCGTCGAAGCGCTGGGGCGTAAGGGAATTGCAAGCTGAAAGGCGTGCGCTGTTTGGGAAACTAGATATCGCTGCTATCTGGATTCAGTGGGCAGCGCGCGCCGCCAGCGGCTGATAAGGTCACCTCGCCATCAGGGCTGAAGGCCCGTCTTTCACAAAACCCGGCAAGAAACGCAGGCGGATAGGATCGTCACCATGAAAGTTGTGTCTGTGAACGTCGGGCTGCCACGAGAAGTGATGTGGCATGGGCGGGCGGTGACGACTGGGATCTACAAGCAACCGGTTGCGGGCCAAGTGGGTTTGCGAAAGCTGGATTTGGATGGGGACCGGCAGGCGGACCTTAGCGTTCATGGGGGAAAAGACAAGGCCGTTTACTGCTACCCGATCGAACATTATGACTATTGGAGAAAAGAGCTGCCCAGGCGCGAATTGCCGATGGGCATGTTTGGAGAAAACTTCACCACAGATGGCTTGGTGGAAGACTCCGTCCATCTTGGTGACCAATTCTCCGTGGGTTCTGCGGAAGTCGTGGTAACGCAGCCTCGCATGCCTTGCTACAAACTTGGCGTGAGATTTCAGTCCGACGACATGGTCAGACGATTTCTGGCAAGCGGGCGGACGGGATTTTATCTGGCGGTGAAGCGCGAGGGGGAAGTCGGGGCTGGCGACGAGATCAAGGTGATTTCTCGGGACGAGAATGCGGTTCCAGTCTCGGAAATCACTCGGCTCTATGTCGCGAAACGGTACAACGAGGCTGATGCGACTTCGTTACGGCTCGCGCTGCGCGTTGCGGCGCTGCCGGAGAATTGGAAGGCGTACTTCCGCGAGCGGCTGGCGAGGATGTAGTACAGACTGCTATTTGTGATACACTAGGGCCATGCGCACGGCAATTCAAGCAAGGCTGGATGATCGATCGCAAAAGCGCCTGGCGGTGCTGGTTCGCGAATTGGGCTGGACGCCTTCGCGGGTGGTACGCGAGGGCCTTCGTGTTCTGGAAGCGAGCTATCTGCGGCGAAAAAGACGCGGTGTCATCGGTCTGGGAAAGTTTCGGTCCGGCGTGCGGGACCTGGGGTCGAACAAGAAGCATTTGCGAGACTTTGGCCGGTGAAGCCGGTCCTGCTCGATACTGGAGTGATCGTGGCGTTGCTGGACCGCAGTGAGAGGCTGCATGAAGCGTGTGCCGAGGCGGTTCGAGAACTAGAGGCGCCGCTGATCACTTGTGAGGCGGTCATCGCGGAGAGTTGCTACCTGCTGCAGAACCTTGCGGGGGCAGCAGAGGCGGTGATCGAAAATGTGGCCTCGGAGATTTTCCAGGTTCCTTTGCAACTTTCGCGCGAAGCGGCCGGCGTCAAGCAGATTCTGCGCAAATACCGGGATCGCCAGATCGACTTAGCGGATGCGTGCCTGATTCGATTGGCGGACGAGTTCGGCACGGCGGATATTTTGACGCTGGACCAGGACTTTGCGGTCTACCGGTGGGGAAGGAACAAAACGTTTAGGATGCTGCCGAGCAGGGGTTAGCGTTTGGAATCCTCCCACGGGAAGTGCTGCGGATTGGGGTGGGCCGTGTGGCGTAGCCGTGGTCGACCGGTGCGTGCTATATCGTAGGGCATGCAAGAAACCGGAGCTGATATGAGCGATTTGTCACGCAGGAGCACGTTGCTCGACCAGATCGTCGACGGACGCACGGACTTGGTGTTCGAGTTTGTGTCTGCAGGATATCCCGCCCGCGAGACAGACGGCGGCGGAGTGTCGCTGCTGCAATGGTGCGCCTATTACGGCGATGTAAGCGCGATGAAATTCCTGCTGGGCCAGGGTGCGACTATGGAGTCGCTGGGGAGCGACCTGGGCCTTAACGGCGCTTGCTTTCACGGGCACTGGCGGCTGTGTCAGTTCTTGATTGAGCGCGGCGCGGACGTGAATCGCCCGCTGGCGGATACCGGGGAGACGCCTTTGCATGCGGCACTTTGCAAAGCGAACTCTAAATACAACCTGGTGGTGCAGGTATTGCTAGCGCATGGTGCGAATCCGAACTGCGCGACAACGCCCGGCGTGGAGACGGGGGGCTTCATGCGCGATTGCCGGACCAAGGGTGAGACTCCGCTGCATCGCGCCGCTGCATTCGCGGACGAAGAAGCCATCCGGCTATTGCTCGATGCCGGCGCCAAGATCGATGCCTTAGACGCGAACGGAGAGTCGCCGCTTAGTTGGGCGAGCTGGCATTTGCGCCCGGCATCCATTTTGCGGCGGCTGTGCTACGGAGCTTTCGGCATCCACCCGGAGTATCAAGGCATGGAAGCGAATCTTCGGGGCAAGCCTCGGGCGAAATCGTAACGTAGAGTCTCCGTGCCTTGTCTTGAGGACGCGATGGTGGCGCGCATGTCAGAGCGCAGCGCAAATCTTACGACCGGGCGTCGGCGGGGCACCCCCCTCCCCCCTGTTTTTCATAAGTGTTCATTCTAAAGGTAGTTAAAGCTGGATTGTATACCTCACGCAAAAAGTGGGGTATACTCGCTCTGAGATGGATAAGGGTAAGCGTAGTAATCTTGAGCGCCTATTGCTCTCTGCGTGGGATAGTCAGCAGCGGCGGATACACCATCAAGAAATGCATCCAACCTCTATGCAACCTGAACCGAAAAAAGAATCTCGATGGAAGGACTACGTTCTTGCCTCACTTGGTTTCTTTGTGGAATATCTAGCACTCCAATACGGACAGTACTGGCTCAAATGGGGCGGTGCGGCATTGTTGTGGCTCGCAGTCTGGGACTATACCGCGACAATCCGACTCTCAGGACTCAGACGATATGCGGTAAATGTAGCAGCGGCAGTAGTGCTATTCTTTTTCGCGTATTTACTTGGAGCAGACAAGCTTCACCGAGCTAACGTTTCGCTTTCTCCTATAAACTGGGTTCCGGGGCCTCCCCCAATTATTCAGACTATTTGTGAGAATGACAGTGACTACCCGGCCCATGACCAGATGTGTTTCTCTGCGGAGTACGGCGCATCGATAGTAAATGGAAAAGTTCCCGTTGATGAGCAAGAGAAGGATTTTCAAGATATGAATCAACGGCTCCTTCTAAATCCGAATGTAGATTTAAAAACCCTTGAGCCGCATAAATGGAGGCTGGGACATCAGACTTTGGATGTCACGCCGGGGATGCTTTATGACTTCCGGCATCATGAGAAAACTATCCTCGTGGCTGGTGTAATTGTGTGGAGTGATGAAGCGGGAGGTCATCGAAAAGAGTTTTGCAAATGGCTAGCCTTTCTTGATTCAGAGCAAATACAAATGAACGAGCGTATATTTCCCTTATGCAAAGGTCACAATAACCTCTTGTATTAAGCAGCGTCTTGTATTTTCGCGGTTAGGTTTTTGTATTCGATGTTTGGCGACAGAATTAGTTTGATGAGCGTATCGCGGAAAAGAAACCTGTTTTTGCGGTTGTTAAAGCGGAAAACCATTTCGTCTAAGTAGGCTGGGAGATGTTTCGCAGAGACTTTATGCCACGTTCCCACAATGCCACGCTTGAGCAGCGAGAAGGCCGATTCTACGGTGTTCGTGTGAACGTCGCCATGCGCATATTCCCGCGTGTGATTCACGGTCTTGTGAAGATTTTTCTGCATCTTGTCGAGCGCCCACGGGTAGATGGCCGATTCATCGGTCATAATCACTTCCACATGGCTGCCCACGTTGGCATTGATAATCTCTCGTACCGTCTCGGACTTCGCATCCTTGGCGCGGATAAGTCGCAGATCGCCGTTGCGTTGCCGAATGCCGATAACCACTTGCTTGACGCTCTTTGGGCGCCAGCGGCGAGCCTTCGCGCCTACGTAGGTCTCATCAATCTCGACAGTGCCGCTGAGTTTTTCGGGCGCTACTTCCAACATAGCAGCGCGAATCCGATGAGTGAGATACCATGCGGTCTTGTACGTCACTTTCAGCATGCGCTTGAGTTGATTGGAGGACATTCCCTTGCGTGACTCCGTAATCAGGTACGTAGCGAGAAACCACTTCCACAGAGACAGGTGAGAGTCATGGAAGATGGTTCCAGCGGTCACGCTGAATTGGTAATGGCATGAATCACAGTCGTACTGAAAGCGATTTGCAATCTTGGTGGCCTTGGATTCGCAACGCGGACACATCGGGCCTCTGGGCCAGCGCAACTGCTCAAGGACACGGCGGCACTTCTCATCTGTGCCGAACTCTTCAGTTAGCTCTACCAGATTCATGCACTCATCGAGAGGAGTTTTCATAGCGTCACCATGGAGAAGAAAAAGCCCAAGCACCCAAGGCGCATGACCAATGACGAACTGGCGAAACACCTGTTCCATCCGAAGGTAGTCAGGCACTTTAAGAAGCAAGTGGCGAAAGTGAATAAGGAATCAAGCACATCCAAAGACTAGCAGAAAGGCGTTTTTGTGTCAAGTATACAATCCCGGTTAAAGTGCTTTGTTTTGATACACTTTTGCAAGTGTTGATTCTAAAGGTAGTTAGCCGAGATCTGGATGGACGCTTTTCAGTTTGAAAGGACGCGTGAACCCGCACTCCCGGAGGGTGAAAAAACCACCTGTTCAGATTTTAGGGGAAGTTCAGGGATTCGTGCATGCTACTTTACGGAGCTAATATACAAGAGTAGTTACCGCCTTGTCAATAGAAATTTGAGGTGGTAATAATTGGCGGTCTGATGAGGGATAGGAGACCGATAATGAAGAAACCCGTTCTTTTCCTACGCATCGCGGCGGTCTTGACGCTTATTCACGCGGTGCTGCATACCATCGGGGGAGTATTTGGCGAGGCGGGACCCGGCCCCGCGGCTATTGCCGTCGAGGCGATGAAGGCGAACCAGTTTTTGCTGATGGGAAATACGCGGAGCTATTGGGAGTTCTATCGCGGGCTAGGGCTGGTGGTCACGATAATGCTTACGGCCGAGGCGGCACTTTTCTGGCTGCTGGGCTCGCTGGCCAAGACGGACGCGCGACGGCTGCGGCCGATTGTGGGCACGTTTTTGGTTGCGTATGCCGCGCTGGCGATGAACTCGTACGCTTACTTCTTTCTGGCGCCGGTGATTGTGGAGAGCTTGATCGCAGCCTGCCTCGGGTTGGCGATTGTTACGGCGAAGGCCGAAGCAGCAGCTTATGGCGGGGAGGCGCAACGGGTTTGATTTTGAAAAACCGGAATTAAAGATGGAGGTTGCCATGGCGGAAGGCGGAGCTGGAGAAGCGCGGAAGACTGACGCTGTTGAGTTTGAAGGGGTTACGCCGATCCTGCGGGTGGGGAGTTTGGCGGCGAGCGTTGAATATTATGTGAAGGTGCTGGGGTTCAAGGTGGATTGGCAGGATCCGGGGATCGCTGCGTCGGTTTCGCGAGGGCGTTGCCACATCATGCTGTGCGAAGGCGACCAGGGTCATGCGGGAGGTTGGGTGTGGATCGGCGTTGAAGCGATTGAGCCGCTGTTTGAGGAGTATCGCGCGGCGGGTGCGAAGGTGCGGCATGCGCCAACGAATTATCCGTGGGCGTATGAGATGCAGATCGAGGATATCGATGGAAATGTGCTGCGAATCGGGGCAGAGCGAAAGGACGGCGTGCCGATGGGGGATTGGCTCGATGCGCGCGGGGTTGTTTGGGTGAAGTCGGCGGCTGGGGAGTGGACGCGAAAGAAATGAGATTCAGGCTCACAAAAGAAAGACCCGCCCTTGCATAAACCGCAAGGATGGGGCAGCCGGCCCAGCAAGGCCTAATCCAGATCTTGCCGCAAGCCGAGCTGAAACGGATTGCCGGCCAATCCCGCGATGGCGTACCAGCCGGTAGCACCAACGTGCAGGAAATGTTTGTAGGAGAAGCCGAAGCCGGTGTTCAGCTCACTGGTTGCGGCGAGCACGCCCAAGCCGTCCGGAATGGCTTGCGCGGGCTT
>WNFT01003016.1_pt1 | contig 14516 bp, 14 predicted proteins | sample 5400191 | NCBI WGS metagenome assembly WNFT01 (sample SAMN13153359, study PRJNA577476) | soil metagenome | isolation source: 80 cm saprolite under Madrone tree | place: USA:California | collected 2016-06-14
CGCACGGGCGTCAACTTTCCCACACCGTCGAACCAATGCACGCCGTGGTCTCCGCCCTATGCCTGGCGGGCGCTCGAAATGCGCATGCTGCAGCAGAAAGACCAAGTCACCATACTATATGTCGGCGATCAGCAAATCCGGCGGATACGCTTGAATCAGCAGCATCCGGCGCGTGTGACGCCGTCGTGGAGCGGTGACTCCGTCGGCCACTATGAAGGCGATACGCTCGTCGTCGACACGATCGGCGTCAAATTCGGGCGCAATTCCATGATCGACAATTACGGCACTCCGTACAGCGAATCTCTGCATCTGGTTGAGCGCTATCGCTTGATCGACGGCGGGGACGCAAAAGCGGCGGCGGAAAAGAGCGAACAAGAGAGCGGCCGCGTCGAAGTGTGGATGGGCGGAGCGACCATCGACAACCGTTACAGCAAGGGCTTGCAGATCCAGTTCACCGTCGAGGACGACAAAGTCTTCACCTCGGCCTGGTCGGGCACAGTCACGTATCGACGCGCTGAAGGAGACTGGGAGGAACGCGTCTGCGCCGACAATCCGCACGATTACAACAGCGGAACGGACGTTCCCGTGCCGCATGCGGACCGGCCGGATTTCTGATAGACATCGTTCGGTGCGACAGGCGAAATACCTGGTGTCCAAATTGTCGGCGACCTTCGTTGCTATTCTGTGCGCCGGTGCCGCGCTTGGCTCGGCGCTTCACGCGCGGGAGTCGCTTTCCGATGCGATCCCGCTGCTCGGTTTTGCCGACTTCGGCTGGTTTCCGGTAAGCGACGATTTTCAGAATCCAGTTTCTGGTCCGGGTCCAGTCGTTTCGGATCCGGCACACCCTTATTTCAGCAATCAAAGCGGCCGACAGCCGACGGACCGGGTCGCCGATCTGAGCAATCCGATCCTAAAGGATTGGGTCCTCGAGCGCCTGCGCAAGTCCAATCAGGAAACCCTTTCCGGCAAGGTCCCCTATTCACCGCGGGAGACCTGCCACCTCGCGGGCGTTCCCGCCTTCGATGTGTTTTCGCGGCTACGGCCGGTTTATTTCCTGCAGACGCCGAAGGAGGTCACCATCATCAACGAAGGAGACCAGCAGGCACGGCACGTCTATCTGAACGTGCCCCATTCGAAGAACCTGAAACCCTCTTGGTACGGAGAATCTGTCGGACACTACGAAAATGCCGACACGCTGGTCATCGACACGATCGCGATGAACGACAAGACGAATGTCGACAATTACCTCACGCCGCACACGACCGAGCTCCACGTGGTCGAGCGCTTCAAGCTGATGGAAGACGGCAAGACTCTGCAATTGTCGATCACGGTGGAAGATCCCGGCGCATTCAATATGCAGTGGGGCGCGCGCCAGACCTATCGCCGATTGGCCCAGGACAAGATGCAAGAAGCCGTTTGCGCCGAGAACAATGTGGATTTCTTCGGGCATGGCTACGTGCCCGTGCCGCAAGCCGACAAGCCCGACTTTTGACGTGGGACGCCGAAGTCTCCAGCGCGCTTGGAGTGTTTTCCCTTTTTTCGAATCACAAACCCGACGAGGGCAGAACCGGACTTTTCGCGGCAAACACGTTTTCGCCCGGGCTTGTGAAAGCGGTCCCGTTACCCCCGGCAATCGGCCTTATTCCTGAGAAAATCGGGATTCCCCGACCGGTGCGGCCGTTGCCGTTCGAGGAGCAGCGTCTTAAGCTTGCGGGTTGGTCAGGGTGCGGTCGCGCGCCCGGCGTTTGGCTGTGCAAACGGCTTTGGAAGCCTTGGAGAAGAAGGCATCACCAGATGGGCCCTCGGAACACTGAAGCGCAGCAAAGGCGGATTTCTGAAATGATCCAAACACTCACGCTTAAGAATTGCGGCGCAGTTGCCGGACTTTTCACGGCGCTGCTCGTTTCTGCTTCCTCGGCGCAAACGCCTGAGAAGCACCCGATCCCCCATCTCAGCTCGGCCGGTTTCGGTTGGCAGACGAACGTCGCGGATTGGCAGGAGCCTCCGTCCGGTTCGGGGCACGGTCCTATCAGGCCCGATCCCGCTCGCCCGTTCATAAGCAATGCGGAAGGCGGCAGGACCGGCAAACAGCCGAGCCTCCGCATCGGCGATTCCAAGGATCCGATCCTGAGGCCCTGGGCTCAGAAGCTGATGCTCGACTCGAACGAAGAAGCGCTGCGCGGCGAGAGGCAGGTTCCCTTTGCCGCCCAGGCGCGTTGTTATCCCGGCGGCGTTCCGGGCCAATTGCTGTTTCCCTTCGAGCCTTTCTACTTCATCCAAACGCCCAAGGAAGTCTGGATGATGTGGCAGCGCGACATGTTGGTCCGCCGCGTCTTTCTGACCGACAAACATTCGCCGAACCTAAAGCCGTCATGGTACGGGGAATCCATCGGCCATTACGAGAATGGCGACACCCTGGTCGTTGATACGATCGGGCTCTCAACGAAGAACAGCTACATCGACAATTTCCGCACGCCGCATACCGAAAAACTGCACGTCGTGGAGCGCTTCACGATCAGTCCCGACGAGAAGAATCTGACGGCGCTCGTGAGGGTCGATGATCCGGATACCTTCAATGCGCCGCTGACGATGCAGCAACGCTGGTTCAAAGTGAACGACCCGATCGGCGAATCCATCTGCGCCGAAAACAATTTCGACTTTTTCCGGCAGAATCTGTTTCCGCTGCCCGAGGCGAAGACGCCCGATTTCTAATCGATACCAAAGAGGAGAATTGAATGCCTAGATTTGCCTCCAGCAGTTTAGCGCCTAAACCGATTCGCGCGCTCGCAACTCTCGCCTCTGCCGCCATTCTCGCGATGGCGCTGTCTTCGGCTGCGTCCGCACCGGCGCCTGCGCTCGATTCTGCGGTCGCAAAGGACGGTATTCCCAATCTTGCTTCAGTCCAATTTGCCTGGCTTGCAGAAGGCGCGGACTGGATGGACCCGCCGGCCGGCACGCCGGGCCACGGCAGGATCAAAAACGATCCGGACCATCCGTTCCTCGGTAATGTCGACGCACTCCGAAGCGGCCGTCAGCCAACGCTGCGCATCGGCGACGCCAAAGACCCGGTGCTCAAGCCCTGGGCGGCGAAAGTCATGGCGGATTCGAACGAGGAGGCGCTTTCCGGCAGACTGGACGTACCCTTCGCGGCTCAAGCGCGCTGCTGGCCTGGCGGTGTTCCAGGCCAGTTGCTGTATCCGGCCGAGCCCATTTATTTCATCCAGACGCCCAAGGAAGTGTGGATGATCTGGCAGCGCGATCACATGGTGCGCCGCGTCTATTTAACAGACAAGCATTCGGCGAATCTCAAGCCCCAATCGTTCGGTGAATCCATCGGCCACTACGAGGGCAACGACACGCTTGTTGTCGACACCATCGGCCTCGCCACCAAGAACAACTACATCGACAATTTCCGTTCGCCGCATACGACCAAGGAACATGTGATCGAACGGTTCTCCATCTCAGCGGATGGTAAGGGGCTAACAGCAATGGTCACTGTCGAGGATCCGGATACGTTCAACGAGCCTATCCACATGATGCAGAAGTGGCGCAAGGTGGCGAACCCGATGTTGGAAACGATCTGCGCCGAGGGCAATTACAATTACTTCAATCAGAAACTGTTCCCGATGCCCGAAGCAACGAAGGCCGACTTCTGATCTCGGCAAGCGAGGCATTGGGAATGTGGGAGGATCCGATGTCGTTCTCCGTTTCTATGAAAGATCTGCTTTTGGGTGCCGCCTTAGCTTCGTTGTGTGCCGGCGCCACCCTCGCGCCGGTTCTCGCCGCCGACACGTCCATTCCCAACCTCATGGCGGCCAACTACGCTTATGGCTGGACCTCCATGGGCGGCGAATGGACCATGCTTTCCGACAGCGGGCAGACCACAGTTCAGGACCCTAACGTCAAGTACGTTCCCAACAACGTGGCCCAGCAGCCGACCTTCCGCTACGCCAACGCGAACAATCCCAATCTGATGCAGTGGGCAAGGGATGCGCTGAAGAAGGACAACGCGCGACAGGACAAGGGTTTTGCCATGTGGTCGCGTTCGGCGCGCTGCTGGGCCCAGGGTGTGCCCGTTTTTCTCTTAAACCCAGCGCGGCCGACCTATTTCATCCAGACGCCAAAGGAAGTCCTGATGATCTCGGAGACGGATCATCAGGTGCGCCATGTTTATTTGAACGCGGCGCACTCCACGAACCCACAACCGTCCTGGTACGGAGAATCAGTCGGGCGTTACGAGGGCAACGAGCTGGTCGTCAACACCCTCGGGCAGAACACCAAGACCTTCATCGACAATTTCCGCACGCCGCACGGCCCAAAGCTGCATGTCGTGGAGCGTTTCCGCATCATCGAAGGCGGCAAGACTTTAGAAGAGGAAATCACCGTCGAGGACCCCGACACATTGATAAAGCCGTGGCACTTCATCCATCGTCACAGACGAGTCGACCAGCCAATGCAGGAGTCCTCCTGCGCGGAATCCGGCGGCGATCATTTCCCGGTCGATGCGGAACCGATCCCCGAGTCGAAGACAAACTCGTTCTGAGCGACCTACCGGACGAGAGGAGCATTCCATGTCCAGGCTTTCGCAAATTGAGCTTCTGTGCGGCGGGGTTGCCGCCGCTCTGATTTGTGCCGGCGTCGCTTTCGGGCAAGGCGCAGGCCGGCCGGATTTTTCGGTGAACAACGCCGGCTGGATTTCGATTGGGACGGATTATGTAGCGGTGCCCGGCGGGCCTCAGCCGGTGACTTTCGATGCCGCGCACCGCTATGTGCCCAACGGTTCAGGCGAGCAGCCCACTTTCCGGGTCGCCGATCTCAGCAATCCCAATCTCACCGATTTCGCCAAAGCCGAGTTGAAGAGGTCCAACGACATGGTGCTTTCCGGCTTTGCCATGTATGCGCGCGAATCCCGCTGCTGGATGACAGGCGTGCCGACATATGTGCTCAATCCCGCACAACCGACCTTCATCCTGCAAGAGCCGAAGAAGATCACCATGATGTGGCAAATGGATCAGCAAGTGCGCCACGTCTATCTTGACGTCCCCCATTCAGCGAACCCGAAGCCGTCTTGGTACGGTGAATCCGTGGGCCACTACGAAGGCGACACGCTGGTTGTCGACACCATTGGCCAGAACACGAAAACTTTCATCGACAATTACCGCACGCCGCATTCCGACAAGCTGCACGTAGTCGAGCGCTTTCATCTCGTTGAAGCTGGAGAAAAGCTCCAGGCCGATATCACCATCGAAGACCCGGCCGCGCTGAAGCAGCCGCTGCATGTGATCCATCAATGGCGGAAGGTCCAGGGGCCGATGACGGAGTCGCGCTGCGCCGATGGGGAAAGCTTCAACCCCTTCGGACAGCGGGCCGAACCGATACCAGTTGCGACCGAGCCGGAGTTCTAAACCGTCCGCGACTCTTCAAATCGAAAGGAATGTCCATGTTGAATTGGAAACGAGCCGCGCCACTCGCCCTCCTGACGGCCGGCGTCTTTCTTCCCGCGGCGGCCCAAAACACAAACAGCGCCGCCCCATCGACACCGAATCTTTCCAGTACGACCAACGCGTGGCTTGCGATGGGCACCGATTTCAAAGAGGTGCCGGGCACGCCGGCGATCGTGACCAACGATGCCGCTCATCCCCATTTTGGCAACGGCCAGGGCCGTCAGTCGAGTTTCCGGTTCGCAGATCTCAACAATCCGAATCTCACAGAGTTCGCCAAACAAAGTCTGAAGAAAACCAATGATGAGGTCTTACGCGGCAAGGCAGTGTTCTCGCGTGAGGCGCGCTGCTGGCCGACCGGTGTTCCGACCTACGACCTCAATCAGGCGCAGCCCGTCTATTTCATACAGACGCCCAAGGAAGTGGTGATGATCTGGCAGATGGATCATCAGGTGCGACACATCTATCTGAACGTACCGCACTCGCAGAATCCCAAACCGTCATGGTACGGAGAATCGATAGGTCACTACGAGGGCGACACCCTGGTGGTCGACACGGTCGGGCAGAACACTCAGACATTCGTCGATAATTACCGCACGCCCCACTCCGAGAAACTGCACGTCGTCGAACGCTTCCACCTGACCAATGATGGTAAGAACCTGCAGGCGGATATTTCGCTGGATGATCCTGCAACGTTCAAGCAGCCCGTGAAGATGATTCAAACCTGGCGTCAGGTGTCGCAAGGACCGATGACCGAATCCTCCTGCGCCGAAAGCGGTCCAGGCTTCTTCGATTTCGACGTCGAACCGATACCGACGGCAGTAAAGGCCGACTTCTAAGACAGGATAAAGATATCGGAGGGCCGCGTGTTCAACTTCACATCAAAGACGGCGTTCCTTCGCGTACTTGCCGGCGGTCTTCTTGCCGGCATCGTCGGTTCCGGGCTCGCGCTCCTACCGCTCGGGGATGCCGAGAGCGCTCCGGCGCCAAAGGCGGTCGCGGGGAAGGTCGGGGCCGCCAAAGCCGCGGCGAAGATCCCGAATTTTGCCCCAGATAGCGGCGTCGGCTGGTTGGCTGCAGGGACGGAATTCATTGCCCTGCCCGACGGTCCTCATCCCGTCACCAATGATAAGGCCTACCCATACGTGCCCAATGGCCGGGGCGAGCAACCGACATTCAGGGTGGCTGAAATCGACAACCCGATTCTCTTGCCGTGGGTCAAGGACACTCTTAAGAGAATCAACGGTCGCGTGCTTTCAGGAAAAGACGCCTTTCCGCCTCAGGTGCGATGCTGGCCCTTGGGCGTGCCGGGCTTCGTGCTGTACCCGGCACAGCCCATCTATATCGTCCAGACACCGAAGGAAGTGACCATGACGTGGCAGGCCGATCACATGGTTCGCCACATTTACCTGACCGACAAGCACTCGGTGAATCCGAAGCTGTCCTGGTTTGGTGAGTCCATCGGACACTACGAAGACGGCGATACGCTCGTGGTCGACACGATCGGGATCACCACCAAAACCTTCGTCGACAATTACCGCACGCCGCACACCGACAAACTTCATGTCGTGGAGCGCTTCAAGCTCGTCAACGCCGAAACGCGAATCGACGTCACTCTTACCGTCGACGATTCCGGGGCCTTCACGACGCCCTGGTCGGCGATGCAGATTTATCGCCGCGTTGAACTTGGCCCGATGGCTGAATCCACCTGCGTCGAGGGCAATTTCAATTATTTCAACTTCGACTTGGACCCGCTGCCGCAGGAAGATAAGCAAGTCTTCTGAGCGGGCTTGGCTGTGCATATCGAAGAGTCTCGGCAATGGCTAAGTTTTCCTCAATCCGTGTCGTAACTCTATTGATGTGCGCGGGCATCGCGCAGGCCGCCCCGTCCGAGCCGAGCGCGAACGCAAATCCGCCGATATTTTCGCCGGCGTCGAATGTCGGCTGGATTTCCTATGGTCCCGATTTCATTCCGCAGCCGTCCGGTCCGCAACCTGTCACGTTCGATCCCGCTCATCCCTTCGTGGAAAACGGCATCGAATACAATGCCGCGCGGCCGGGCACCAAGAATGAGGGCACGCAATCGACTTTCCCGGTCGTGGATTTGACGAACCCTATCCTTCAGCCCTGGGCCCGGGAGGAGCTGAAGAAGCTTAATGACCGCGTGCTGTCCGGGAGACCGCTCTATTCGCGGCAATCAAGCTGCTGGCCGATGGGCGTTCCCGGCTTCCTCCTCTATGTGGTGAATCCGGTCTACTTCCTGCAAACGAGCAAGGAGGTCGTGCTGATCGCACAATCCGATCACATGGTCCGCCACATCTACTTGAATGCGCCCCATTCGAAGAGGCCAAAACCGTCCTGGTACGGAGAATCGGTTGGCCATTACGAAGGCGACACGCTGGTCGTCGATACCATCGGGATCACCACCAAGACTTTCGTCGACAATTCCCGTACGCCGCATACCGACAAGCTGCACGTGGTCGAGCGCTTCCACATCATCGAAGCGGGCCAAACGCTGGAAGTGAGCGTCCATATCGAGGATGAGGGCGCCTTCACCAGCTCGTGGGACGCGAGCCAGCGCTACGTGCGCGCGGATCACGCTACGTTGCAGGAAGTGATCTGCGCGGAGAACAACGTCAACTATTTCAACCATGAAATCGATCCCATGCCGCAGGCGGACAAACCCGATTTCTGAGCCAAAACCATAAGGCGTGATATCGGCCATCATCTTCGCGGCTACGGCGCGGTGTGGCGCTACCGCCGGCTGGAAAACGGGCTTATGATCGGGTTGAGCTTTATCGGAGCAGTGTTCCGAAGGACCGAGCGAAGGATAGGGAGTGACCCCGATGTCTCGATTCCGTCGACGGAAAAGCGTAGGCGCGCATTGGCGGTTCGCCTTGACGGCGCTCGCGGTATTCGCGTGCGGCTTCGTGCCCTCGAGTACAGGCGCCGCGAAGGAAGAAGTTTCAATACCTGATTTTTCCGCGAACGACTCCGGGTGGATCGCACAAAGCCCAAACTTCCAGCTACCCCCCAGCGGGGCTCATCATGTCACCCAGGATTCCGCTCATCCGTGGAGGGCCAATGGCCGGGGCGAGGCGCCTACTTGGCGGGTTGCGGACCTCACCAATCCGATTCTGCAGCCCTGGACGCGTGATGAGCTCAAAAAAAACAACGATAGAATTCTCGCGGGCGGCACCGGGTATACGAGACAAGTCAGCTGCTGGCCGATGGGCGTCCCCGCCTTCGTGCTCTACCCGGCACAGCCGATCTATTTCATTCAGACTGCGAAAGAAGTCCTCATCATTGCGCAGATGGATCAGCAGGTGCGGCACGTCTATTTAGAGGTTCCGCATTCGAAGAAGGTGCCGTTGTCCTGGTACGGCGAGTCTGTTGGCCATTATGAAGGCGACACGCTCGTCGTCGACACCATCGGTATGAACAACCAGACCTGGATCGACAACTTCCGCACGCCGCACAGCGATAAATTGCATGTCGTCGAGCGTTTCCGCATCCTCAATGACGGCAAGACGCTGCAGGCCGATCTCCATGTCGAGGATCCGGGCGCGTTCACCATGCCCTGGGACGCTGTCCAGCGTTGGGATCGCGTGAATCAAGGCTGGTTGAGCGAATTCATCTGCCCCGAGAACAATCTCAACTTCGGAAATATCGATCCGATGCCGCAGGCGAAGAAGGCAGATTTCTGAAAGCCCGAAATGCTGGAAGCATCTAAGCCTGATTTTAGATCAGCATGCCTTCTGGCGTTCGGGCAAATAATCGAGCAGAAGAGGATTATGCAGTGTCTGTCGCGAAGCGATGAACACCGCGCGCGCCTCGCGTCCCGTCATCGGGGTTGCGTTCCAATCCAGTGGAAATTCCTCATGCGCCGGCTGGGTAATCGGCACGTAGACATGCGGGAACAGGAATGAGAGCTGCTTGAACAACCAAGGACGTGTCGGTCGGCAGCCTTTTCCAAAAACCGATTGCGAAGGACTTTTCGCGTTCTCGGGAACTCGATTGATGGCTTCCTCTCTGCCGAACGAAACGCAGGTTTCGAGCAGCAGAAAATGGCGGCACTTGCGCGCGATCGCCGAAAGCACGCCTTCCGGATCGTCCGTGTGATAAAGCAGTCCGTAACAATAGACGATGTCGAAACTCTCGCTGAGCACACTTTCGAAGGTCAAAGCGTCGGCGCGAACGATTCGGCAGTGCGACGCCGCTTCGTAGCCTTCGTCCTGGCGGCGCTGCATTAGGGCCGCGTACAGCTGACAGTTCTCGGTTCGTGGTTCAACGCTCGTCACGTTGCAACCGTGGTCGAGAAAAAACGTGGTGTGATCACCAATGCCAGCGCCGAGTTCAAGCACTGAACGCCCGTTTAAATCCAAACCAAGCGAAGCAAGATGCTCCAGCCGCCGCGAATTGTGCCGCAGGTAGGATGGGCCATGGAAATCCTGCCAGGCAGCTTCGAGCGCATTAGAACTCGGCAACGGCCCGGGATTAGCCTGGTCGGAAACAGGAGATGGATTCATGGTCCGCAGGCCCCCTTCTCCTCCGGACGATGAGATCGGCAAGTCCACTTGCCGACAATTTCACGTACTCAAAAAAAGCTACTCGGTTTGCCGTTCGGGGGCGGTGCCGGTTTTTCCCCGGTACTCAGTCCCCCTGTCGAATTCGCGCCTCTGGAGTGTTTTCGCTGAACCACGAATGCGCTCCGGATGCTCCCAGTGTTACATCTTCCTGGTTGAGCCTGAAAGGCATTTCCCCCAAATTTCATTTCGGGTCCGACGCTGCAGTAGGAACCGATTACAAGGTGTTCGCGTGCCCAAGGCAAACCGAAACGAGGTGCCAGTGGCGGCGCCGGATGGTAAAATTGGTCTAAATCTCGACTACAGTGGCTGGCGAACAGAGTTGAGGGCGCGGACCGCTGGAACAGAATTGTGCGAACAACATCTTCAATTTGCCTGGTTTTGTGCCGCCTCCATAGCGGGTAAAGCCGATTTTTGACCGAGGACCGAACGAAAAGGACAGCGACATGACGAGATCATTTGCTGCGGTGACGGCAGTGCTCCTGATGGCCGGGGTGGCAATGGCTGCGGATAACACGGCGGTTCCGACCTTTTCCTTCATGGATGGCGGTTGGCAGGCCGGGGGCGCGGATTTTCGCGCGCCTCAGAGTGGCCCAGGTCCAGTCACCGACGATCCGGGCCACGTCCATGTCGGCAACAACACGGGCGCGCAACCGAGTTTCCGTATCGCCGATCTGAGCAATCCGATTTTGCAGCCCTGGGTTCGTGATGCGTTGAAGAAAATGAATGAAAAGATTGCGGCGGGCGGCGGCGGGTTCAGTCCGCAAGTGAGTTGCAAGCCGCTCGGTGTTCCGGCCTTTCTTCTCTATCCCGCCCAACCGGGCTATTTCATCCAAACGCCTAAAGAGGTGGTGATGATCTGGCCGCCCAATCATGAGGTCCGGCATATCTATCTTGCTGCCCAACACTCGGCCAATCTCAAGCCGTCCTGGTACGGTGATGAATCCATTGGCCATTATGAAAGCGGCGACACGCTGGTCGTCGATACGGTCGGACTTAACGATAGGACCTATGTCGGCAATTTCCGTACGCCGCACACGGACAAGCTCCATGTCATCGAGCGCTTCCGCATCAATCCCGACGGCAAAAGCTTGGAGGTTGAAGTAATGGTCGACGATCCAGGCGCCTTCACGATGCAGTGGCACGCGGTGCAACGCTACCGGCGGGTTCAGCAAGGTGCGATGAACGAGTCGAGCTGCGCCGAAAATCCGACCAACTTCTTGAGCTACGACATCGATCCGGTGCCGACCGCGGCGAAGCCGGATTTTTGAGCGCTCGGCGACCACAACAGGGAAATTTCCATGGCTAGGAACAATTCGGTCGAATCCGGCCTGTTCATCGGAGGCTTGCTGGGCGCGCTCGTTTGCGGCGCCGCACTGTGGCCAACTGTGGATGCGCGAGGCGCCGCGAACGAGGCCGCAATTCCAAATTTCGCGACGGATTCCAGCATCGGATGGCAATTATCGGATGACGAGTTCATTCCGCCGCCGAGCGGTCCCGGCCCCATCGTCTCTGACCCTGCCCATCCCTATGTCAGCTTCTACCGATTCCCTCGCAATCCGAATCCGACATTCCGGGTGGCCGATTTGAGCAACCCGATTCTCCAGCCCTGGGCCAGGGAAGAGTTGAGAAAGGCCAATGAGCAATCGCTGGCCGGCAAGATCATCTCCATACCGAAGGAAAGGTGCTGGCCGGCCGGCGTTCCCGCTTTCCTGCTCTACCCGGCAACGCCGGTGTACTTCATTCAAACTCCGAAAGAAGTGGTGATGATCTGGATGCAGGACCATCAGGTCCGGCATGTGTATTTGAATCGGCCGCATTCGGCGAAGACCCCGCCGTCCTGGTTCGGCGAGTCGATCGGGCGTTACGAAGGCGATACGCTTGTCGTCGATACGATCGGGCTCTCGGCCAAGACCTTCGTCGACAATTACTTCACACCGCACACCGAGCAGCTACATGTGATTGAACGTTTCCACATGATCGACGGGGGAAAGACGCTCGAGGTGAACGTCCATGTTGAGGATCCGGGCGCCTTCACCACGCCCTGGAACGCGATCCAGCGCTACCGCCGCATGGACCAAGGCGCCATGGTCGAAGTCGTATGCGCCGAAAACAACGGAGACCACTTCCATCAGGATATCGGGCCGATCCCAGTCGCGGAGAAACCCGATTTTTGAATGGCTCGTTGGCGCCAAGGGCCGCAAGCCGTCAAGCCGGATTTTTAGGGAGGCTTCACTGTCCGCGCCCAGTAACGGAACTCTGTTGGCAGCTGGTATTACGCCGCCCTCGTCCTCAGCGCCGTCGCTGCCTTCATATTTGTCAGCCCGTCAGACAGAGCGCCGAAGGAGAATTCCGCCGTCCCCAATTTTGGCGCCATGGGCTATGGGTGGTTCGAAATAGGCGATGACTTTCTGCCGCCAGCCGCCGGTCCGGGGCCTGTGCCATCTGGCTTTCCAGGGTCCTTGGGACGAAGCCCCCTGCGCGGAGAACAATGATTTCAATTTCGGCTATGACGTGCTGCCCATGCCGCATGCCGATCGGCCGGATTTCTAGCTCGATCGGCACCTTGCATTAATGCTAAATCCAAGGGGAATTTACCCAGTCCGCTATTTGTCATTGGCCTTGAGCGGAACTTTATGGCCAGGCTTACGTTGTGAGTGAGCATCTCAAAAGGAGAACGCCTATGAGAGCGCTAGCAATGGCAATTCTGGCCGCCGCCCTGCTTGCCGGCTGTGGCACCACAAAGGGAGATCGTGGCCTCTCGGGAGCTGGGATCGGCGCGGGCATCGGAATCATCGGCGGACCGCCAGGCATCGTAGTCGGCGGAGCCGTGGGCGCGGTTGTGGGGATGGCGACAAGGCCCGACCAGATAAACCTCGGGCGTCCGGTGTGGAGAAGCTAAGCTAGATTTGCGATTTTGATCCGAGGGCGGAATGCGCATGACGCGTTCCGCCCTTTTCCTTTTTGACGACGACTGACCTTACATCATGATCATGTAATAGGCTTCGATCTGCCTGCCCTGCTCTTTGTTCCAATCGAAATCTTCATCCTCGTCGAATTTGGGGGCATCCTTAAGGTGGTCATTAGTGATATTGACGACGTAACCGCCCATGTTCTCGTCATACTTCAGCATCGACCAAGGCAGCGGATAGTGATCTGTGCCAAGGCCAAGAAAGCCACCGAAACTGAGTACCGCATAAGCAACTTGACCAGTGATCTTGTCGATCATCAGGTTTTCGATGCGGCCGATTTTCTTGCTATCTAGTCCATAGACCGGCGTTCCTTCGACCTTGTCGCTCGCTATCAACATCGCGGTCTCATGATGCGCAATATCGTGCTGGTTGCTCATGTCGGAGCGGCTCGTGGTTTTCATGTCTTTCTCCTCTTTCCGGCCTCCTTAGCTTAACGCCCAGAAAAACTGGCCGTTCCCCGCAGCTGCAGCTACGGTAACGACACGTCTGGCCACGCCTGAGTTTGCATGGCCTCTGCTTGGCGCCGCGCGGATCTATTAGGGAGCGATTTCTTCGAGGCGACGGTTGCGGGTTTCGATCGCTTGCGTCGCCGCGAGCGCGCCCACCATAGCAATAGCCGCGAACATCAGAAAAACGGGCTGAATGCCGGCGGAAGCCATGGTGAGTGCCACTGCGGTCGGTCCCGCCGCCGAAGCCAACCGTAACCAGCACGTGCCCGCTGCCGTGCCTATGGCACGCATTCTCGTGGGATAGATTTCCGGCGTGTACAGATAAAGCACGGTGTTCACGGTGCTCATGACACCATAGCTGAGAGTCACGAGAAGCATGACACGGGTGACGTCGTCGGCACCGAACAAACCCAACGGCAACAGCAGCAGTCCACCGATAATGAAACATGCCGCCATCCAGGCTCGACGCCCCACCTTGTCGATGACGAAAATGCACACCAGCAAGACGAGCACTTGCGTTGCATTGGTCATCAGCGCTGCATTCAGCGAAGTCTGCAGTGGCAAGTGGTACACGGTGTTGTAGAGGGTCGGCATCCAATTGTTCAGGCCGTTGGTGACGCCGTACGCCGTTGCCCAGATAATCCAGACGATCAGCGTGCGATGGCGATAGACCGGTGAAAAGAGCTCGCTCCAGCGACTTTTCTGACCTTGATTGGCGACAAGCTCGACGGCCACCGGATTTCTTTTGTTCGTGCTGGCTTCGATCTGCTTCACGACGTGTTCGGCTTCCGCGAGGCGGCCTTGACGGATCAGCCAGCGTGGCGATTCGGGCAAGCGCAGCACCAAGAAGGTAATGATAGCGCCTGGCACGACGCCGAGCACGAAAAGGGACTGCCAGCCATAAACCGGAACAAGACGCGAACCCAAAATACCCGCTGCGAGAAAGCCCAACGGAAATATCAACTCGTACAGGAGAAAAAAACGTCCACGGCCCTTGGCGCGTGACAATTCGTTGACGTAAGTAGCGGCAACCGGCATTTCCCCACCCACGCCCACGCCTTGAATGAG
>WNFT01004969.1_pt1 | contig 14516 bp, 16 predicted proteins | sample 5400191 | NCBI WGS metagenome assembly WNFT01 (sample SAMN13153359, study PRJNA577476) | soil metagenome | isolation source: 80 cm saprolite under Madrone tree | place: USA:California | collected 2016-06-14
GCAACAAATTTGCCATGATTCATATCAGGCGTTTCGGCGCCCGAAGTGGCCCAGAAATGCACCGCCTCGCGAGTATTCCGGGACAAATGGGCGATCCTTGGACGGGAACGAGGCAAAAAGACACGGGGCGGCGCCCCGGGGCTCCGCTGTCGTAAGAATTCTGGCGTGCGCATCGCCACGTCGATCGTGACCTGGCGCCTGCCGATCATCGTCGGCACGGCTGCGCTTGCGATCGGCTGCCGCCAGGAGGCGCCTCTGGCGCCCGCGATGGCCGCCAAGGTCGCCGAGATTGCCGAGGTAAAAGGCCTACCACGCCGTCGCCATCACCGACGACGCGACCGGGTTTGCGGCGATCACGTCGACCCTGGCGAGCGGGAGACTGATCTACCGCGTCGAGATCTGGAGGATCGAGGCGCCGGCGCAGGCGGGCGCGGACCGGAGAGATGATCGGCGAGTCGTCGATCGGCAGCGGGGGCCGAGGGGCTTGGGCGTCGCCGTCGCGCCGCGTGAAGTTTCCGGCTAGAGTGCGGCGGCGGCCAGAGCGCGCAGGCTTGCGCCGGCGACACCCATGATGCGCGTCTCCGCGGCGACCGCGCCCAGCCGGCGGTAGAATTCGAGCGCGCCCGCGTTGGCCGTGTGCACCCCCCACTCCAGCGATACGCCGCTCACGCGCACCGTCTCCGCCGCGACGGCGGCCATGAGGGCGTAGCCCACGCCGCGCCCGCGCGCCGCGGGCGCCACGAAGATGTCGTGGAGCCACACGGACCGGGCCGCGATGTCCGTGTTGTAACCCGGGCTGAAGAAGACGTAGCCCATCACGGCGCCGTCGAGCTCCGCGACCAGCGGAGTGAAGGCGGCCTGCGGGCCGAAGCCGTCGGCCCGGATGCGCTCCGGCGTGAACGGGCGGCCGTGAATCCCGACGTGGTCGTTGAGGTCGTTGGCCATCTCGGCAAGGATCGCGGCCTCGGAGGAGTGCGCGGGGCGCACCCGAACGGTGCTCACCGGGACGCGGCGTTGCCGGGCAGCTGCCCGTGGGCCGTCTCGGACTGGGACGGCAGCAGCGAGAAGTGGCTGTGCACGGCGAGCCACCTCCCCTCTCGCCGCTCCAGCACGAAGGTGCCACGGCCGGGACGGGTGAGCGGGCGGCCGTCGGGGCCGGTGACCTCGGTCAGCCAGCCTCCGGCGATCCACGCGCTCTCGCCGGCGGTGCGGACGCGAGCATCCGTCTCGAAGCGGAAGTCGCGGATGCGCGGCCAGACGTTCTCCCACTGCTCGCGGACGATGTTGTCGAGGCCCGCCACCGCGCGGGCCCAGGTGCCGAAGGCCACCGCGTCGTCGGCAAATAGCGTGCGGCCGGCGGCAAAATCGCGGGCGCGCACCACCGCCTCGAACGTGTGGAGCCACTGCTCGGGTGTCGCGGCTGAAGGAGCCATGGCGGCATTATGCGTGTGCGCCCGGGCCTGTCAATCCGCGGTGGCCGCACCGGGGATGTGGCATGCTGCTGGTCATGCCTCCGTCAAGACGGCCCCTGCGAGTGCTTCACACCGCCGACGTCCATCTCGACAGCGACGGCGGCGGCAATCCCGGACAGCGAGCCGCGCATCACGTGCGCGGCCGGCGCGTCTTCCAGCGCATCGTCGATCGGGCGTTGACCGATGAGGTCGACCTGTTGCTGATCGCGGGCGACCTCTTCGATCACAACCGCGTGCCCGACGAGACCGTCGCCTTCGTGTGGACCGAGCTCGAGCGACTGCGCCAGCCGGTCGTCATCCTGCCCGGGAACCACGACTCGCTGCGCACGAACGCGATCTACGACCGGCACGACTTCACGGCCGGAGCGAGCCACGTCCACGTGATCCGCCGGCTGAACGGAGAGACCATCGACTTCCCGGAGCTCGATGTGGTCGTGTGGGGCCGCGCCATGGAAGAGCACGAGCCCGAGTTCCGGCCTCTCGCCGATATCCCGGGGCGTGACGACCGACGCTGGTGCCTCGCCATGGCGCACGGATTTTTCTACGAGGCGCGGCAGCGGCCGGAGCGGTCGTCGCCGATATTCGCCGACGAGGTTCGCGACACCGGCTGGGACTACATCGCCCTCGGCCACCAGCACGTCCCGACCAACGTCAGCCAGGGCAGCGTGGCCGCCTACTATGCGGGAGCCCCCCTGATCGAATGGGGAGGAGGACACCCGGAGGGCACAGTCCTGCGAATCGACTTCTCGACAGAAGACGGGATCCGCGTGCAACCTCGACCGCTCGACTGACAGAGAGGAGACGCCGGCGATGGCCGTCGAAGTGGCAAAGGTCGAGCTCAAAAGTGTCCAGGATGCCTCCGGTCTCGAGGAGCGCATCCTGGCGGGCCAGTTCACCGCCGACCAGGTGGTGGCGGTCGTCGGGAAGACCGAGGGCAACGGCGGGGTCAACGACTTCACCCGCCTCCTCGCCGACCACGCCTTCCGGCGCGTGCTATTGAAGCACGGCACGCGCAGCGAAGCCGAGGTCGCGACGGTCCCGATGGTGTGGTCCGGGGGCTGCGACGGCGTCATCACACCTCACGGGACCGTGTTCGCGAGGAACGACACGAAAGGGTCCGCGGACAAGTCGCGCCTGGTGATTGGTACCGCCATGAGCGCAGAGCTTCAGCCGGAGGACATCGGCCGCCTGCGCATGGTCGAGATCGTCGCCGAAGGCGTGAGGGCGGCGATGAAGAATGCCGGCATCGAGGACCCGAAGGACGTGCATTACGTCCAGACCAAGACGCCCTTGCTGACCATCGAATGGGTGGAGAACGCGAAGCGGAGGGGCAAGACCGTCGCTTGCGAAGTGCACGACTCGATGGGCGTGTCGAACGGCACCACCGGCCTGGGCATCGCGGTCGCGCTGGGCGAGATCCCGATGCCGCGGGCCGAGCAGATCTGCAAGGATCTCGACCTGTATTCGTCGGTCGCATCGTGCTCCTCCGGCGTGGAGCTGACACAAGCCCAGATCGTGCTCATGGGCAACAAGGCGTCCGCGGGCGGGCACTACCGCATCGGCCACAGCGTGATGAAGGATGCGCTCGACATCGACGGCATCTACGCCGCGATCCGGAACGCCGGGCTCGAGCTGCCGGACCGGCCGCGCGCAGAGGACCTCAAGGGCCGTCTCGTGAACTGCTTCATCAAGTCCGAGGCCGACCATCGCGGCAAGCTACGCGGCAGGCGCCAGATCATGCTCGACGACTCCGACGTCCACCATCATCGCCACTCCAAGGCGGCGGTCGGCGGCGTGGCGGCGGCGGCGATCGGTGATTCCGCGGTGTTCGTCTCGGTCGATGCGATGCACCAGGGACCGCACGGCGGCGGTCCAGTCATCGCCATCGTCGATCTGGGCGACTGAAGGCGTTCTCAACCGGCCGGCCGCTGCCTGGTCAGGAAGCGGTTGAGGTGATTCGCGAACAGGTGACGGTCGCTCTGGGTGAACGGCGCCGGACCGCCGATGAGCTCCCCGCTCGCGCGTAGCCCCTGCAACAGGTTCCGAATGGCCAGCCGCTCCCGGACATTGTCCACCGAGTAGAGCTCGCCGCGGGGGTCGAGCGCGTGCCCTCCGCGTTCGATGACCTCGGCGGCCAACGGGATGTCGGCCGTGATCACCAGGTCGCCCGGCTCCATCTCTTTCACGATGCGGTGATCGGCCCCGTCGAAACCCTTCGGCACCCGGATGGCCCGGATGAAGGGCGACGACGGCGTCCGGAGCAGCGTGTTGGCCACCAGCGTCATCACGACCTGCGCACGCTCGGCGGCTCGGAACAGGATCTCCTTTATGGCCTGCGGGCAGGCGTCGGCGTCGACCCAGATCTGCATTCAGTCGTACAGGTGGCAGGCCACCATGCCGCCGCCGTCGCGAGGCTGCAAGGTCGGCTCGACCTCGGAGCACACCGGCATCGCCGACGGGCACCGCGGATGGAAACGACACCCGGAAGGCAGGCGGAGGGCGCTCGGGACCTCCCCGGCGATGGTCCTTTCCTGCTGCTGGTCGTCGGGATGGGATGGAAGCGCGGCGGCGAAGAGAGCCTTGGTGTACGGGTGCATCGGGCGCGCGCACAGAGTATCGCTGTCCGCCGACTCGACGATCTTGCCCAGGTACATCACCGCGATCCGGTGGCTGATGTGCGCCACGGTGGCCAAGTCGTGGCCGATGAAGAGGTAGCTCACGCCGAGGGTCCGCTGCAGGTGCTCGAGCTGGTTGATGATCTGGGCTCTGACCGACACGTCGAGCGCGGAGACCGGCTCGTCCAGCACGATGAGACGGGTGTTGGTCGCCAGCGCCCGGGCGATGGCGATCCGTTGCCGCTGCCCGCCGCTGAACTCGTGCGGGAACAGCGGGGCCACGTCTGGCTGCAGCCCGACCAGCTCGAGCACCTCGCCGACGCGCTTGCCGATCGCCGCGCGCGAGAGATCGGTGTGGATCTCCAGAGGCTCGGCGATGATGTCCTCCACGCGCATGCGCGGGCTGAGCGAGCTGAAAGGGTCCTGGAACACCACCTGCACGGCTCGGCGGTACGCCATGAGCTCCGTGCCCTCGAGGCCGGCGATGTCCCGGCCCTCGAAGGCGATCGACCCCGCGTCGGGTGTCTCCTGCAGCAAAATCAACTTGGAGGTGGTCGTCTTCCCACACCCGGACTCGCCGATGAGGCCGAGCGTCTCGCCTGGATGAATCGCGAAGTCCACTCCGTCCACGGCTTTGACCCACGTCCTCCCGCGTCCGAGCAGCCCGTGCCGCACGGGGAAGTGTTTCTTCAGCCCCCGCACTTCAAGAACGGGTTCGGCCACGGGGCGCTCCTGCTTCGTTCTTGCCTTCCACGAGCCAGCACCGGGCGACGCTCCCGTCGCCGAGATGGAAGTCCCCCGGCTCCTCGCTCACGCAGCGTGGCACGGCCTCGGGGCAGCGCGGATGAAACGAGCATCCCGCTGGTAAATTCGCCAGGTTGGGTGGCTGGCCCGGGATCGAATACAGCGGCTCCTTGCTGCCGAGCTTCGGCACCGCGCCGAGCAAGGCTCGCGTGTACGGGTGCTTGGGGTCGTCGAACAGCTCCCGCACCGGCGCCCGCTCGATGAGCTTACCCGCATACATCACGGCGACCTTGTCACACATCTTCGCGACGATGCCCAGGTTGTGCGTCACGAAGATGAGGGCCACGCCGGTCTCCCGCTGGATGTCCTTGAGGAGGTCGAGATATTGCGCCTGGATCGTGACGTCGAGGTTCGTCGTGGGCTCGTCGGCGATGACGAGGCTCGGCCCGCCGGCGAGGGCGATCGCCCCGACGATGCGCTGGCGCATGCCGCCGCTCATCTGATGGGGATACTCGCGCATTCTCCACTCCGGCGAGGGGATGCGGACGGCGCGGAGGAGGTGCTGCACGCGCTCCCGCAGCGAGCGGCCCCGCAGGTGCTGGTGGAAGAAGGCGGGCTCCGCCACCTGCCTGAAGATGGTGAAGAGCGGGTTCAGAGACGCCATGGGGTCCTGGAGGATCACGGCGATCCGCCGGCCACGGATCCGGCGCAATTCGCGCTGGCTCTTCCGGGTCAGGTCCTCGCCCTCGAAGACGACACTGCCTCCCACGATCCGGGCGGCCCGCGGCAGGAGCCCGACGATCGAGAGGCACGTCGTCGTCTTGCCGCTCCCCGACTCGCCGACGAGCCCCAGGGTCTCGCCCTCGTGGAGCGTGAAGCTCACGCGGTCCACCGCCTTGACGACGCGTGTCCCGCCGAAGGAGAAGAAGTGCGTCTGGAGGTCGGAGACGGTCAGGACGGGGTCGAGGTGCGCCCCGACTTCGCCGGGGCGCGCCGAGCGCTGGGGGGAATGGGGGGCCATGTCGGGGCCCCCCATATTCATAAATTCCTCAGCTGAGGATCCAGCCGGACCCGCAACCAGTCGCCGAAGAGCTGGGTCGCGAGGACGATCAGGAGGATGCAGAGCCCGGGGAACACCGTGAGCCACCATTGCCCGGCCATCAAGGTGGAACGCGCCTCCGAGAGCATGAGGCCCCAGGCGGGCTGCGGCGGCGGCACGCCGACCCCGAGAAAGCTCAGCGAGGCTTCCGCGATGATGACGACGCCGACCGTGAGACTGGCCAGCACCGTCGCCGTGTTCATGACATTCGGCAGGATATGCCGCTTGATCACGCGCAGCTTGCTGGCGCCGGCGATCTCGGCCAGCTTCACGAATTCCCGCTCCCGGAGGGTCAGCACCTCGCCCCGGATGACGCGCGCGTACCGCGTCCAGTACACCGCGCCGAGGATGACGATGATGTTCCACATGCTGGGCCCGACCATGGCGGCGAGGAAGATCGCGAAGACAATGGCGGGCAACGCGAGCCAGGCATCGGTGACGCGCATGATGATCTGGTCCACCCAGCCGCCCACGTACCCGGCGAGGATCCCCATCGCGGTCCCGATGCTGCCCGCCACCAGCGTCCCCATCAGCCCCACGATCAGCGACACGCGCGCGCCGTGGATCAGGCGGCTCAGGATGTCCCGGCCCTGGAAGTCGGTGCCGAGTAGCGTCGTCGCACGTCCCCCCTCCATCCAGAACGGCGGATCGAACACGTTCGCGCCTTGCACTGGCAGCGTCGGGTCGTGCGGTGCGATGAGGTCGGCGAAAATCGCGACGAGCATGAGGCCGCCGAGGATGACGATGGCGGCCTGCGGCGCTTCCCGCACCGCTTTGATAACCGATCTGAGCCTGCCGGCGGCCGCCCGTTCTGAGGCGAGCCGCGTATTCGCCGGGATAGTCGCCATCGTCACCTACCTCGTGAGCCGGACTCTCGGCTCATCTCGTGAGCTGGTTTCTCGGCTCACCTCGTGAGCCGGATTCTCGGGTCGATAAAGGCGTAGAGGATGTCCACGATCAGGTTGATCCCGACGATCATGAAGCCCGCCATGATCACGACGCCCTGCACGAGCGGAAAGTCCCGCTGGAAGATGCCTTCGTAGAGCAGGCGGCCGATGCCGGGCCACGCGAAGATCACCTCGATGATGACGGCGGCGTTGACCATCACGACCATGTTGACGCCGGCCAGCGTGAAGACCGGGATGAGCGCGTTCTTGAACGCATGCATGGCGATGACCACGACGTCCGGGAGCCCCTTGAGCCGGGCGAGCTTGATGTACTCGCTGCCGAGCACCTCGAGCATGCTCGAGCGGGTCAGCCTGAGCATCGAGGCGGCGAAGTACCACCCGAGTGCCAGGGCGGGCATGACGACGTGCCGCCAGTCACCGGCCCCGGAGGTCGGCAGCCATCGGAGCCAGACCGAGAACACGAGGATCAGCACGAGCCCCAGCCAGAACCCGGGGATCGAGAGGCCGAGCAGGGCCACGCCCTTCGCGACGTTGTCCCACCAGCTGTTCACCTTCACCGCCGAGATGATGCCGGCCGGAACGCCGATGAGCAGGGAGATGAGCGTGGCGGCGAGACCCAGGGTCAGCGAGTTGGGCAGCCGCTGGAAGTAGAGCTCGCTGACCGGGAGCCGGTAGTTGAAGGACTTGCCGAGCTCCCCCTTGAAGGCGTTCTGCATGAAGGTCACGTACTGCACGGGCCACGAGCGGTCCAGGCCCCATTGCTGACGAATCCGGTCGAGATCTTCGGGGCGTGCGCTGGCTTCCGCCATGAGCGCCACCGGGTCCCCCGTGAACCGGACGACCAGGAAGATCGTCGCGCTCAGGATCAAGAGCGTGACGAGGCTGTAGAGGACGCGCCGGATGATGAACTGCGGCATGGCCGGTTACTGGTCCTTCACCTTCAGGTCCTCCCAGGGATAGGCGTAGCCGGTGGTGATGGTCGGGAAGACGTCCTGCCACTTCTGCGCCGCGATCCGGGGCCCGATCGCGTTGACGAACGCGTGGCGGAACACCGGCACGATATAGTAGTTCTCGAGAATGCCCCGCTGGATCTCCTCGGCGAGCTTTTTCCGCTCCGCCGGATTGATCGACCGCTCGTACTGGTCGAACTTGCCGTCGAGATCCTTCACGCAGATGCGGTCGCGCGAGTTGAAGCCACCGCACTTGAAGTAGCCTTCGTACCAGAACGACCAGCTTCCCGCGATCCGGACGCCGTTCAGGATGATCTGGGTCCCAGGAAACTCCTTGAGGCCGCCCTGGAGCCGCTGGAAGAAGATGCCCCGCTCCATGGTCTGGAGCCGGCCGCGGATACCAACCTCGCGAAGTTGTGCGATGAGGCGCTCGCCGCGCGAGTAGAACGTGGGCAGCGGCGTGACCCAGTCCACGTCGAATCCGTTCGGATAGCCCGCCTCGCGCAGGAGCTGCTTGGCCTTCTCCACGTTGCGGGGGAACTCGGGCCACTCGATCCCGTACAGAACGTCGTCGTTGATCCAGTTGCCCGTCGGCTTGCCCATTCCCCCCGTCTCCGCCTGGTTCATGGCCCGCCGGTCGACGGCCAGGCTCACTGCTTCGCGCACGCGCTTGTCGCGGAACGGGTTCTTCGGATCCTGGAAACCGGGAAACTCGATGAAGAACGAGCCGGACAGCACCGGCGCCAGCACGACCCCGGGAAGCTTGCCGACCTTGCTGATCAGCTCACCCGGAACGTTATATATGATGTCCGCCTCGCCGCGCTCCAGCATGGCGACACGGGTGGCCGGCTCCGGCACCGAGACCATGACGAGCTCCTTCACGTGGACCGGACGGTAGTAGCCGTCGAAGGCCTCCATCTCGACCTTGACGCCCGGCTCGTGGCGGACGAGCTTGTAGGGCCCCGCGCCGATGGGCTTCTGCTTGAAGCCGTCCGCGCCCACCTGCTTGTAGTACTTCTCGGGCACCACCCAGCCCGGGCCCGCGACGTTGGCAGTCCCGAAGAGGATGGCGAAGTCGAGGAAGGGCTCCTTGAAGACGAAGCGGATCGTGTGGTCGTCGACGATCTCGACGCGCTCGGTCTTCTTCTTGAAGACGTCGGCCTTGGCGCCCCGGTAGTTCTCGTAGCTGAACTTGACGTCCTGCGGGGTAACCGGCTCGCCGTTGTGGAACTTGATCCCCTTCCGCAGCGTGAACGTGGCGCTCTTCGAGTCCGCGGCGACCGTGAACCGCTCGGCCAGGGCGGGATGATCGTAGAGCTGCGTGCCCTGGTTCTTGATGAGGGCGTCGTGGAGAGCGGTGAAGAAATTGTCCGGCGTGGCGGTGCCGTCGTGCTCCTGGGGGTCCAGCCAGCGGGACGCAAAACCTGCGTGCCAGGCGAGGACGATCTTGCCCTTGGCCGCGGCGCCGGCCGGTGACGAGAACGGTATGGCCGTCGAGGCGACGGCGATCAGGATCACGGCAACGGCCAGCAGGCCGAACATGCTGCGATCCTCTAATCTGGGACGTCTCATGCCAGAGCCTCCACTCGGGGGGATCGGTCATATCGCTGCAAAGAGTGCTGTAGACTAGCCCGCGTCCCGGAAGCGGTCAAGTCGCGCCAGCCGTCGCGCCAGCCGGCGTTCAGCCCGCGCGCACGACCTCGGCGGCGAACGCCGCCAGCGCGTCCCAGTCGTACGGCCTCCCGTTCGACTACGACCCGAGGAACAGCTCGCAGGTGTCGAGCCAGGCCTGGGTGGTGAGCGCCAGCGACTCCACGTCGATCCGCTCGTCGTTGCCGTGGAAGCGCCCGGCCATCGCCTCGGCGGTCAGGGACCTCGAGAACAGGCCGAAGCCGTAGGCGACGGCGCCGTGCTCGCGGAAGTACGGCGCGTCGGTGAACCCGACGATCAGACGCGGGAGTAGACGCGCGCCCGGGTAGTGCGCGTCGACGACCCGCCCGAGCACGTCCCAGAGCGGTGTCCCCGTGGGCGACACCGACGCCTGCTTGGAGAAGAGCTTCTCGACCGCCACCTCCTCCGACAGGTCGCCGAGGGCCTTGTCGAGATGGCGGCGCACCTCGTCCTCGTTATCCCCGGGGATGGTGCGGATGTCTACCTCGATGTCGACGACGTCGGGGATGACGTTGGTCTTCACGCCCGCGCGGCACATGTTCGGCGAGAAGGTCGTGTGCGTGGCCGACCACGCGAACCTGGCCATCCCCGAGGGGAGCCTGGCGATGGCCTCGTCGACGCGAGCAGGATCGACCAGGGCAGCCTTCACGGCCGGGTCCACGCCGAGCGAACCGACGAAGGCGCTCCAGAGATCGCCCACGTACGGCGCCGGCCGGTAGTCCGCCAGCCGCGTCACGACGTGCGCGGCCTTGACCAGCGCGTTGTCCGCGCCGTACGGCATCGAGCCGTGGCCGGGCGTGCCCTTGACGCGTAACCGGCGCCAGGCCACGCCCTTCTCGCCGACGTGCACGGTGACGTTCAGCTCACCGCCGTGCCCGCTGACGGTTCCTCCGTTCTCGGTCAACAGGTAGTCAGCCCCGAGCGCGTCCCAGTGTCGCTTGCACACGTGACCGGCGCCGAGCGCGCCACCGGCCTCCTCGTCGGCGCACGCCAGATAGACCAACGTGCCCCGGGGCCGCCACCCGCGCCGGGCCAGCGCCTTGAGGGCGACGGCCTGGGAGGCGGTGAGGTTCAGCATGTCGAGCGCGCCGCGCCCCCACACCTCACCGTTCACGAGCTCGCCCCCGAAGGGATCGCGGGTCCAGTGCGCGGGGTCACGGGCACGACGTCGGTGTGACCCATCAGGCAGAGCGTGGGCGCGGACGGATCGGTCCCCTCGATGCGGGCCACGAGGCTGGTGCGGCCCGGCGCGCCGTCGGGCTCGTAGACCTCGATGTCGAGGCCGCTGCCTTCGAGATAGGCGCGCAGCACGTCGCTGGTGCGCACCTCCTGGCCGGACGCGACGGTGCCGTCGTTCACGCACTGGTTGCGGATGAGCTGGCGCAGCAGCTCGACGGTCTGCGCGGTGAGGGCGTCGTTCACGAGGCCGGCGTGTTGCGGGTCAGGAAGTCGGTGACCCGGCGGATCGACTCGGCGAGATGCGTGGGAGCGCGCCAGTCCTTCTGGATTTCGAGATTGGGGGCCAGCCGGGCGATCTCGGCGCTGGTCTCGGCCGGGTGCGGCTTGTCGGTGCCGGGCTGCAGCAAGAGCGGCGTGCGGCAGCGACGCACGAACTCGCGGCTCACCGAGAAGACGAAGTCGCCACCGAACATGTTGTGGCCGAATTTCTGGATGATCTCTGCGGTCAGCGTGGAATCGCGCGCCAGCATGGTCTTGGCGAAGCCGCTGACCGCTTCGTCCCAGGTGTCCCGGTTCTCGTGCAGGCCGATCGGGTTCTGCAGCACGGCGGCGGTGACCCGCTCGGGCGCCATCTCGCACAGCGTCAGGCAGTAGGTGCCGCCGATGCAGCCCCCCATGACGTGGAAGCGGCGATGGCCCAGATGATCCATCAGCGCCAGGTGATCGCTGGCATAGGTATGCCAGCCATGGGTCGATGTCACCGTGCCTCGTGAGTTGCCGGCGTTGCGCTGATCCATCCCGATCACGGTGAACCGGCCGGCGAGATCGACCATGGGGTTCATCCACGGTGGCGGGGCGGCGGGATTGCTCGGGCTGTGGCGCCAGAACTCGAGCTGGGAGCGCAGGCCCCCCGGCGCGAAGAGCAGCAGCGGGTAGCCGGACCCGTGGACTTCGTAGTGGATCTCGGCATCAGGACGCCCGCGGGGATTGTACAGGAGACGTCAGCACACCTCGACGAGCTTCTGCGAGCTGCGCAACCCCGGCGGGAGGCCGCTGTCCAGTCCGTACGGGGTGATGGGCCGCGGAAGCGCGCGCCGGTGGCCCGTCCTCGAGGCCACCGGCGCTGGCCGCGCCGCAGCTACTTCGGCTGGGGCACGATGCGCAGGTAGGGCTTCGGCGCCTTCCAGCCCGCAGGGTACGCCTTCTTCGCGTCCTCGTCGGAGACCGCCGGAACGATGATGACGTCCTGGCCCTGCTTCCAGTTCACCGGGGTGGCTACCTTGTGCTTCGCCGTGAGCTGGCAGGAGTCCAGCAGCCGCAGCACCTCGTCGAAATTGCGGCCGGTGGACATCGGATACGTGAGCATCGCCTTGACCTTCTTGTCCGGCCCGATGACGAACACCGAGCGAACCGTCGCGTTGTCAGCGGCGGTCCGGCCCTGTGCGGTGGTGCCGGACTCCTCCGGCAGCATGTCGTAGGCCTTGGCCACCTTCAGCTCGGGATCGCCGATCATCGGGTAGGTCACGGCGTGCCCCTGCGTCTCCTCGATGTCCTTGGACCAGCGCTGGTGATCGGTGACCGGGTCGACGCTGAGCCCGACGATCTTGCAGTTACGCTTCTCGAATTCCGGCTTCAGGCCCGCCATGTATCCGAGCTCGGTCGTGCACACGGGCGTGAAGTCCTTAGGGTGCGAGAACAGGATGGCCCACCCGCTGCCGATCCAGTCATGGAACGTGATCCGGCCCTGGGTGGTCTCGGCGGTGAAGTTCGGTGCCTCGCTGTTGATCCGCAATGCCATGGTGGTGCCCCTCCGTCGGTCGTGTCTCCGTGGATGAAAAGGTTGTGAGGCTCGCCTCTTGTAGTCAGCATGCCAGACGAAAGCGCCGAGATCCATCCCAGCGCAAGCGTCACGTCGCCGAGGCACGAGGGGCTCGCGGTTTCGCGCCCGCGAAACTTACCGTGCAGTGTCACCCAGGGCGGCCTTCCGCACGAGCTGCTCCAGCACTTCATAGGGCTGCGCGCCAACGACGCCGGAGCGGCCGGCGACGAACGTCGGCACGCCCGTGACCCCGATCCGGCGCGAGAGCTCCCAGTCCCTGTCGATCGCTTCCCTGAACGTCCGCTTCTCCAGCACCTCGCGTGCGCCGTCGACCGCTAGACCCAGCTTCTCCACGATCTCCAGGAGCACGGCGGGCTGGGAGATGTCGCGCGCCTCCACGAAGTAGGCGCGGAACAGCGCGTCGTGGAGCGCCTCGCCGCCCGGCTGCGTGTCCGCCCACTTGCCCAGCTCCTGGGCCAGGCGGCTGTTGTAAGTCATGGTGCGCTCGCCGTACGGGAGCCCTTCCGCGTCCATGCGCGCCTTCATCTGCGCGTGCATGGCCTTTCGGTCCACGTTGCGCCCCGCGAACAGCTCGGCGAGCGAGCGGCCTTCCGCCGGCGTGTCCGGGTGCAGGGGGAAATGCACCCACTCGACCTTCACGTTGTGCTCGGCCTTGAGCTTCTCAATACGCACGGTACTGAGATAGCACCAGGGTCAGACGTAGTCGGAGAAGATCTTCAGCGTCACTGGCTGCATCACGATGCCTCCTTTACGGTCTCGTTGAATCTGCGCAGCACGTCCAGGTGTCCATCCGGGAAGCTGAGGCCTCCCCCCCGTGGCTCGGCGATAACGGAGGTCGCGCCGAGGGCTTTCCACGCGTTCACCTGCTTCTCCCACCCGTCGGGACCCTGACCGGCGAGACGGATGCGCCCCTCCAGCGGGAGCTTCGCAGGGTCGCGGCCCGCCTCGCGGGCGTAGCCGTGCACGCGGGCGACGATGGCCTGTCCCTGAGCGTCGGGCGTCAAGTTCGGGCTCCAGCCGTCGGCGAGCCGCGCGATCCGCCGCAGGGCCGCCTCGGGCGGCACCTGATGGTCGCGGCTGCCCACCCCGAACCAGATGGGGATCGGACGCTGGATGGGCATCGGATTGAGGCCCGCGTGGCTGATCCGGTGGAACTTGCCGCGGAAGTCCACGACTTGCTGAGTCCACAGCGCGCGCAGGACCTCGATCTGCTCCGCGCTCCGCCGGCCGCGATTCTCGAAGGTTTCGTTCAGGGCCTCGAACTCGACGGCGTTCCAGCCCACGCCGATGCCGAGGCGCAGCCGGCCACCGCTCAGCACGTCGATCTGGGCCGCCTGCTTGGCCACCAGCACCGTCTGCCGCTGCGGGAGGATCAGGATGCCGGTGGCCAGCGTGAGCCGTGGTGACCGCTGCCAGGTACGCCATCAATGTGAGCGCTTCGTGGACGACGGCCTCGTGCGAGTAAGTCGCCAGCGACGGATGGGAGTGGAACTTCGGATCGGCGCCCAGGACATGGTCGGCCACGAAGAGGTGATCGAAGCCCATCGCCTCGACCACCCGCGCGAACTCGCCAATGGCCTTGACGTCGGTCCCGCACTCCGTCTGCGGAAAGATGGCGCCGACCTTCATGGCGTCAGCGCACCTTGACGAGCTTCTGCAAGCTTCGCAGCCCTGGCGGGGGTGCCTGGCCCTTGTAGCGATTGCCCCAGTTGGTGAACGACACTTCGCCGACGTAGATGTCGCCACGCGAGTCGACAGCCAGCCCATGCGGCGACATGAACTGGCCCGGCTCGAGCCCGGCCGGGCGCTGGCCCAGCCGCGCCAGCATCTCGCCCTTGTGACTGTAGATGCTGACCCGCGGTCCGATGTTGGGCATGTCGTAGTTGACGCCCATACCGCCGCCGATCTCGCCGACGTAGAAGCGGCCTTGAGGGCCGGGCTCCATGAACAGGCCCGAGGGACGGTGCATGTTGTTCCACTGGGTCTCGAACTTGCCGTTGCCGTCGAACACCTGGACGCGATGGTTCTCGCGGTCGGC
>WNFT01003790.1_pt1 | contig 14513 bp, 14 predicted proteins | sample 5400191 | NCBI WGS metagenome assembly WNFT01 (sample SAMN13153359, study PRJNA577476) | soil metagenome | isolation source: 80 cm saprolite under Madrone tree | place: USA:California | collected 2016-06-14
GCCGTGCTCTCGGTGCTTTCACCCGACGAACTGGTTGCTGCTGTTACCCATGAGGACGTAAATCGAATCGACGCGGTTCCCGGCGTCGGTCCCAAGGTCGCGGAACGCGTCGTGCGCGAATTGCGCGACCGTATCTCCGAGTTGAAACTGGTCGCGCCCGCTCACGGTACGGTCGAAGCTTCGTCCAACGGCGCTGGCTCCCTCCTCGACGACGCGGTCTCGGCGCTCGTCAACCTCGGTTACAAACCCGCCGAGGCCAAGCGCGCCGTCGATTCGGTCGGCGCGGCCAACCCTGCTACGATGTCCGACGACCTGGAAGCGCTTATCCGCAAGTCGCTCGCGACGCTGCTCGGTGAAAAGTGAAGACTAACGAGGACACTGCCGAGAAGATTGATAACGCGGACGCTGCCGGGAAGGTAACGCGGCATCCGCCGCGCAAAGCCGCCGGCATCGAACTTGCCGCTCCCCCAGCCAGTGAAGAAGAGCGCCAGCTCGACCTTTCGCTGCGCCCGCGCACGATTTCCGAGTTCGTCGGCCAGGAGCGCCTCAAAAAAGTCCTCGGCATGTCGATCGAGGCGGCGCGCATGCGCGGCGAGGTCCTCGACCACGTTCTCTTCTCGGGGCCGCCGGGCCTCGGCAAAACTTCGCTCGCCCATATCATCGCGCGCGAACTCGGCGTCAATCTGCGCGGGACGTCCGGCCCCGCCATCGAACGCGCCGGCGACCTCGCCGCAATCGTCAATGACCTCGAAAAGGGCGACGTGCTCTTCATCGACGAGATCCATCGGCTCGCGCGCGTGATCGAGGAGGTTCTGTACCCCGCGATGGAGGACTTCGAACTCAATATCGTGGTGGGCAAGGGACCGGGCGCGCGCACGATGCGCCTTGCGGTGAAGCCGTTTACCCTGGTCGGCGCCACGACCCGCTCGGGGTTACTAAGCTCGCCGCTGCGTGACCGCTTCGGCCAGCATTTCCATCTCGATTTCTACGAGCACGCCGACTTGACCGAAATCGTACGCCGCTCGGCGCGCCTCCTCGGCGTCAAGCTCGACGACGATGGCGCGGCGGAACTCGCGGCGCGTGCGCGCGGAACGCCTCGCATCGCGAATCGGCTCCTGCGCCGCGTGCGCGACTTCGCGCAGGTCAACGAAGCTCCAGTCGTGACGCGCGAAGTGGCGCTCGGCGCTCTCGAACTGCTCGAAATCGACGCATGCGGTTTCGATCGCATGGACCGCGCCATCCTGAGCGCAATCATCGATAAATTCGACGGCGGCCCGGTCGGCGTCGAGAGCCTCGCGGCCGCAGTCGGCGAGGAGCCCGATACGATCGGCGAAGTATACGAACCCTACCTGTTGCAGGAAGGCTTCATCGCACGCACCGCGCGCGGCCGCGTCGCGACACAACGCGCGTACACGCATCTCGGCCGCACCCGCCGCGGCACCCTGTTGTAGACCTTAAGCTCGTCCGACCCCTTACCTTGGATTTGGCACGAACGCGACGTCCGGGTCCGCGGCCGCCGTCGTCTCCAGGTCATTCGCCATGACCACGAGGTCGTGCTTATTGCCGTAGCGGTCGCGCACGTGATTCCGCAGGGTTGCTTCTTTTCTGAAACCGAGCAACTCGAAGACACGGATCGCGCCTTTTTGCTCCGCCATCATCTGCGCGGTCATCTTCTCGAGCCCGAGCCGCACCGCGAGCCCGAAAATTGTTTCCGCCAGCACATGGCCCAACCCCTGCCGGCGCGTATCCGGATCCGCCACGATTCTGATCTCGCCCACATGCCGGGACCATCCATGCGCCACACGTCTCAGGATGGCCGTACCGGCAATGCGATCCGCCGCCTCCGCCACGATTACCGTCTCGGTGTTCGGGTCGAGCATATCCAGCCATGCCTCGACCTCGCGGCGGTCGATCACGTCCTCCTTCAGGAAGGCGCGATCGTCTTCAGGGACGCGCTCGAAAAAGTTGCAGATTTCCTCGCGGTCGTCGGCGAGCAGCGGCCGTATCGCAACCGTCGTCCCGTCGCGCAAGGTCACGGTCTGCGGATACGCGGAACGCAGATACGCGGAAAACGAATCTTGCGTCATCGGTCGCACCTCCGGTCGGGCCGTGGGGTCGCCATGTGCCCGCCTGATCTTCCACTACGCGGCCCCGCGATGAATAGTCAAGCGCCTGTCACCAGCCGGTGACGGCTATTTTCGAAGGTCTTTATCCTTGCCTTTTTCCGTCCTCGCTCCTCTGCCCCGCCCCCCTCGAAGGAATTACATTTCTCCCCGATTGTGATATTCCCCTAATGGAAGTTATGCGGCGGCGACCCCGTCGCGCCGAAGCGCCATCAACCGTCACGACCCGGCCCGCCATCCGGGCGTGAACGAACGAGGAGGGTAGGCCATGTCGGATTATCGTCTCATCTCCGCGGATTCCCATTTCGTCGAACCCCCCAATATGTGGGCGGAACGCATCGACAAGAAATTCCGTGACCGCGCGCCGCATACCGTCAAAAACCTCAACGGCGAAGAAGGCGAGTTCTTCGTATGCCAGAACGTCAGACCGACCGCCGTGGCGGGATTCTTCGGCGCTGGCGTGCCGTCACAGGAGCTACCCGAACACCGGAAGAAGGGCTTCGACGCGGCGCCGAAAAGCGTATGGGACCCGGCCTACCGCATAGAGGATCAGGACCGCGACGGCATCCAGGCCGAGGTCATCTACACCTCGATGGGGATGCCGCTGTTCGGGTTAGACGACATCGAACTGCGCACCGCATGCTTTCGCGCGTTCAACGATTGGGCCGTCGAATACTGCAGCTACGATCTAAACCGGCTCGTCCCGCTCGGGCTCATCACGCTTGAAGACATCTCCGCGGGCGCTGCTGAACTCGCGCGCGTCGCAAAGAAAGGGATGCGCGGCGCGATGATCTGGGCGGAGCCGCCGGACGAGCGTCCCTACAGCCACCCCGACTACGATCCGTTCTGGGCCGCGGCGGAGGACCTCGGTATCCCCCTCTCGCTTCATATCCTGACCGGCCGTAAGGGCACCGGCGCCGACGCGCATGGCATCGAGCTGATGCTCCAGCTCTCGAACCTGCACCATCAGATCGAGCGCACGATTAGCGTCTTCGTCCTCGGCGGCGTGTTCGAGAAGTTCCCGCGCCTCAAGATTGTCTCGGCCGAGAACGACGTCGCCTGGATGCCGTACCTGATGTACCGCATCGATTCGGTGCAGAACCGCCTCGGCGCGATAGGCGGATTGAAGCTCCCCATGCGCGCCAGTGACTATATCAAGCGCAACGTTTACGCGACCTTCATCGCGGATCCGGTGTTCGTCGATTCACTGCATCGCTATGGGCCGGACAACATAATGTGGTCGTCCGACTACCCGCACACGGCGGCGACCTTCCCCCGCTCGCAGGAGATCGTGATGAAGCGGCTCGGCATGATATCGGACGACCAGCGCCGCAAGATCGTCCACGACACGGCAGCGCATGTGTACGGACTGAACTAATGCTTAACGGATCGCCCTTGCTCTGAACCTCCCTGACTTGGGAGAGGGTCAGGGTGAGGGCGGCATTTGATTAGCGGCGGCGTGTCGCCCCGCTACTCGGGAGTTAACGCCATGGCAGACTACAAACTCATCTCAGCCGATTCCCATTTCGTCGAGCCGCCCAATATGTGGGTCGAGCGAATCGACAAACAATTCCGCGACCGTGCTCCGCGCGTCGTACGCGGCGTCAACGGGCAGGACGTAGAGTTCTTCGTATGCGAGAACATCAATCCCACTCCGGTCGCAGGGTTCTTCGCCGCCGGGATTAAGCCGGAAACCCTTCCCGAACATATCAAGAAGGGATTTGCCGGGGCGCCGCCCAGCGTCTGGGACCCGGCCGCGCGCGTCAAGGATCAGGATCTCGACGGCGTTCAGGCCGAGATGATCTATACCTCGATGGGGATGCCGCTGTACGGTCTCGATGACGCGAATTTGCGGGCCGCATGCTTCCGCGCGTACAACGATTGGGCGGTCGAATATTGCAGCCCGTATCCCGAGCGCCTGCTGCCGCTGGGCCTCCTCACGCTCGAGGATATCGACGCGGGGATCAAGGAGTTAACGCGCATCGTCAACAAGGGAATGAAGGGCGCCATGATCTGGGCCGAAGCGCCCGACGAGCGTCCCTACAACCATCGCGACTACGACCCGTTCTGGGCCGCCGCGCAGGACCTCAACGTGCCGCTCTCGCTGCACATCCTGACGGGCCGCCGGGGCACCGGAATCGACTTCATGAAGGGCAACATCGCGCTCCAGGCCAGCACCATCCATCACCAGATCGAGCGCACGCTGGCGCTGTTCGTATTCGGTGGCGTGTTCGAGCGCTTTCCGAAGCTGCGGATTGTCTCCGCCGAGAACGACGTCGCCTGGATGCCGTACCTGTTGTGGCGGATGGACCTCGTCCAAAAAGGCCTGGGCGTGCTCGATTCGACCAAGCTATCGCTGCTGCCGAGCGAGTACATCAAGCGGCAAGTATGGGCGACCTTCATCAAGGACCCGATCTTCATAAACAGCCTCGACCGTTTCGGCGCCGACAACATTATGTGGTCGTCCGATTACCCGCATCGCGCTGCGACGTGGCCGCGTTCGCGTGAATTTGTGAGTGACACGTTCGGATCGCTGGACGAAGTCACGCGCCGCAAGATCGTGCACGACACCGCCGCTCGCGTGTACGGCCTGGATTAAACGCGAGCACAAAATTGTATTGTCGCCCCGTCGCGCGTCGGGACGACGATTTGGTTCGGCCTGTGAGCGCCGTCAGGCGCTCACAGGCCGAACCTGCTCTTCATCGCGAGGTGGGGTCTGGGGGAAGCGTGGAGCAAAGCCGCGAGCGGATGAACAGGAGCGTAGCGGTGCGGCACCACGCCCTGCGCGGATTGCGGCTCGCGCCCAACGTTTACATCGCGCAGACGCAGCCAGGATTCGAGGGCATCGCATGGAGCGAGATCGCCGCGCGCTACGCAGCGCTGGGGCGTGAGGCCGCCGGAGCCGGCCTCACGCCCCAGCACGCACAGCCTGGGCACTCCATCGCCGTGCCGCCCGCCATCGGCGGGCGGCACGGCGATGGAGTGCCGCGCAGCAGCGCCGCCGCCACTGCCCAAGGGCGCCGGGGCGAGTTCGCGCGCGTCGCGCGCGAACTCGCCCGGCGCACGGTGCCTGACCGCGCCGGCATGACCATCTTCAGCGCATCCCGCCCGGACGCGCTCAGACTCATCCGCACCGCCGAAGATATTTTTGCGATGGTCGGTTATCGGCACAGCGTCAAGCGCGGCGCCGATATGCTCGACCGCGTACGCCAGGTCGCGCGCGAAGCACCCTACGTCGACCACGCGCTCGACGCGCATGTGCGTATCACTCCGGGCAGTCACGCCGGCCGGCGTCTCAATTTTCGCGTGATCGCGCGGATGACGGGTGAGCAGGATTTTCGGCGCGTCGACGTCGAGCGCGCGGTGGCGCGCGGGATTACTGAGCGCGGCGACCATCGCTGGCGTCCTTCCGAGGACGCCGCCGACGTTGAGTTCTGGGCGACGATGCTCGGGGACGAGTTGATAATCGCGCTTCGCTTGAGCGACGAGCGCATGCGCCATCGCGAATACAAGGTCGCGCATCTGCCGGGTTCGCTGCGGCCGTCGGTCGCGGCCGCACTCGCATGGCTCTCCGAACCCGACGGCGACGACGTCGTGCTCGATCCGATGTGCGGCACGGGGACGGTGCTAATCGAGCGCGCGCACCTTGGACGCCATCGCCTGCTTATCGGCAGCGATCGCGACAGCGAGGCGCTCGCAGCGGCACATGCCAACGTCGGTCCGCGGTACAAGCCAATCGAGTTACATCCGTGGGACGCAACCGCATTGCCGCTCGACGATTCGAGCGTGAGCAAAATCATCACGAACCTGCCCTGGGGAATTAAGCACGGTTCACATGGCGATAATCGCAGGCTTTATCCGCGCATGTTCGAGGAGTTCAAGCGGATTATCCGCAAGGGCGGTCTCATGGTGATGCTCACGGCGGAAACGGGGATGATGTCCGAGCTGGCGCGGCGCGGAGTTTTACGCGCGGAGAAAATTCTGCGCGTCTCGATTTTAGGCGCGCCCGCCTCCGTTTACGTCTGTCGAGCCACGTGAACCTTCGCCTCTCAGCCAGTCTTCTCGATCACGAAGCTCACCGACTGATGTGCGAGGCGAATCGTGGCGCCGTCGCGAGTGAATTTGAGTCCCGCGCCGTCGTTGTCGGCCAACGACTCGGTCATCGCGCGTATTCGCGGAACGTTCTCCGGCGGCGGCGAGCCGAACCTGATCCAATCATCGACGGTGAGCCGCGCATCGCGCGCGATCTTCATCATGACGTTGAAACCGTGCGCGGCGAACATCCGTTCGAACTCGGAGACCGGCAGCGACCGCGCGTGCATCGGATCGACGAGCCGCTCCAGTTCGTTATGCAGCCCCGCTTTTTCAGGGTCCTCAGAAGCGACCAGGTCCGAGATCACGATCCACCCGCCCGGCGCGACCGCGCGCGCCATCTCGCCGAATACGCGCTCCGGATGCACGATATGATGGAACGAGAAGCGGCAGGTGGCGCCGTCGAATGCGCCGTCGGCGACCGGCATCCGCTCGAGTTCGCCTAGTACGAACGCCGCGTTGGTTATTCCGCGCTCGGCGGCCGCGACGGTCGCGCGGGCAAGCCCTTCAGGGTGAACGTCGAGCCCGACCGTGCCGCGGCATCGCTCGGCGAATGCGAGCGTCGTCGAGCCGGAACTGCATGCAACGTCCAGCACGCGGTCGTTCTTTGCAACGCCGGAAATCGAGATCATAAAGCCGAGGAATTTGAGCTCGGCGGCGCTTTGCACCGGAGGACGGGCATCGGGCCGGCGGCGTAACTGGTGCTGGGCTGGTTCTCCCGGACTCGCGCTCATCGATACCTCGTGCGTCGCTCCCATTTCCTTGGGGGGTTGGCTCAGACACTAGCAGAGCCGTCTGCAGCGTAGCGAGCTAAGGAGTCTGCGACGTGCGTGTCGGGATCCATTCGAGCGGATGCTAGCGTGACGCGCGCACCATTGTCACGACCCGTAGCGCATGTTTCTCAGCAGGAACAGCAGCAGCGCGACGGCTGCGCTGGCGCTCAACGCGCCGACGAACCGCAGGAAAAGAAGGTAGCGGGGAGAACGAATCACGTTGAGCACCGTCCTGTATTTGCCCTGATCACCGGACCACTGAATAGCTATTTGTTGGAGTTGTTCCGGCCATAGCAGGCATACCAGCGCGACGATCGCGTAAATCAGCGTGAGCGTCGATAACAGAATCTGATTCTCCACGGATTTCTTCGAGCGCCTGCGCGAGGTGCAAGCGGTGCCCACAAGCTACCCGACCCATAGCATCCTAATCTCGTGATTCGCAGCTGCATAGCAGCCAACGGCCGGTAATGGACAAAAGGACACGGCGATTAAGGATCGCTCGTCGAGGGCAGCAACTACGGGGGCGGCGAGTCGGCGAGCAACAGCGGAATTAAGGGATCCGCTAGCCGAGTGCGCGCAGCGTCAGGTCGCGAGCCTGCGAACGAAAGGGTTCGGGCAGTGACACTTCGTGCGCATCAGTCCAGTTGCTATCGAGCCGGTAAAAATCGCGCACTGGCTCGAAAAACACGTGGACGACCACATCGTCGTAATCGAGCACGACCCAATGGCCGTGCTGGAGTCCCTCGATCGAGAGCGGGCGGATGTCCTCAAGTGCCATGCGCTCCTCGATACCGCGTGCGATGGCCTGCACCTGCACGTCGGAGCGCCCGGTCGCGATCAGGAAGTACTCGGCTATCGAGCTTAGATGTTCGACTTGCAGGACGACGAGGTCGTAGGCCTTTTTTTCGAGTGCCGCTTCGACGGTGGCCAGCGCTCTCTTCAGCGAATCCGCCTGAATCATTGCGCAGCCGTCATGCCTCGTTCTTTACGGCTTTGCTCGTGAATATAGATCGAAAAACGCATCCCGTCAGTAGAGCGCGTGCCGCTCGATGTAATCGATAACATCGTTGGGAAGGAGATAGCGGACCGATTCGTGTGCCTTGATCTTGGCGCGAATCGCCGTCGCCGAAATCGGGAAGAACGTCGTTGCGACAAAAGACAGCGTATGGCCGCTCGCATGCACGTAGTGATCGTCTGATTTACTGTAGCCAAAGCGTTGCAACGCGGCAAGGGAAACCCGCGGCGGCCCCGACTCCCCCTCCTGCAAGCGGGTGTGTACGACCAGACCGCACTGGCGCGTCAGTTCATTGCAGTCCTTCCAGCTATCGAGTTCCGCGAACTGGTCCGCCCCCATGATGAGAGAAAGGTCGGCCTGCCCGCGCATCGTCGACAGAAAATGGCGCACCGTGTCGATCGTGTACGAGACTCCCGTGCGGCGCACCTCGACATCGGAGACCATGAAGCTGCGGTTGCCTTTGGTCGCAAGCCGCACCATCGCGAGCCGATGCTCCGGCTGGATGAGCCCGCCTTCCGGTTTATGCGGCGGCGACGCGGCCGGCACGAAGTAGACCAGGTCGAGGTTCATCGCCTCGCGATCTTCCTCGGCCGCGCGCAAATGGCCGAGATGAATCGGATTGAAGCTTCCGCCGAAAATGCCTATTCGCATGACGTTCCGATTTTATCGGATCGGCTGCATTCTAGCAGGGTGTTGAGAGATCATGAAAAATCGAATAACCCCGCGCTCCCTCTCAACATCTTGCTAGAGGCGCACCTGGCCATTGCCGCGAATCACGTATTTGTAGGTAGTCAACTCGCGCAGTCCCATCGGGCCCCGCGCATGGAGGCGATTGGTCGAGATGCCGGTTTCGGCGCCGAAGCCGAATTCGAAGCCGTCGGTGAAGCGCGTCGATGCGTTTACGTAGACCGTGGCGGAGTCGACCTCACGCTCGAAACGCCACGCGGCGGCGGAGTCCTGCGTAACGATCGCGTCGGCCAGCCCGGAGCCGTGGCGCGCAATAAAACCGATCGCTTCGTCGAGGGATTCGACGACTTTGATCGCCAATGTCAGGTCGAGGTACTCGGTGTCCCAATCTTCATCCGTCGCCGGTTTCGCCGTTGGGACGAGTGCGCGCGAGCGATCATCGCAGCGCAGTTCCACGCCGGCGGCCGTGAAGCGGGCCGCCATCCGCGGCAAAAATTTCTCCATGACGCCGGTATGCACCAGCATCGTCTCCATCGCGTTGCATACCGAGGGCCGGCTGCACTTGGCGTTGAAGCATATCTCCTCGGCCATCGCGAGATCGGCTGCGCGGTCGACGTAGGTGTGACAGATACCGTCGAAATGCGGGAGGATTGGAACGGCGGAGCCTGCGAGCGCTGCCTTCAACTCCTTGCCGCCGCGTGGGATGATCAGGTCGAGTGCTTCCGGATGACGCTTGAGGACCGCAATCGCCTCGCGATCCGGGTTGCCGATGAACATCATCGAATTCGAATCGAGATCGGCCTCGGCGATCGCGTCCGCGATGAGCTTTGCCAGGAACGCATTGGTGCTCAGCGCCTCGCTTCCGCCGCGCAGGACCACGGCGTTGCCCGCCTTGAACCCGAGCACACCCGCATCGACCGTGACGTTGGGGCGTGACTCGTAGATTATCGCGATAACGCCGAGTGGAACGCGCACCTGCGCGATCTCGAGCCCGTTGGGCCGCCGCCATCGCGCCATCTCCTCGCCCACCGGGTCGGGCAGCTCGATCACTTCCTCGACTCCACGCGCCATCGCGGCGACGCGGTCCGGATTGAGCATGAGACGATCGAGCAACGCGCCGGTGGTGCCCGCGGCGCGAGCGCTCTCGACGTCCATGCGGTTGACCGCGATAATTTTATCAGCCGCGGCCCGCAACCTTCCAGCGAGAATGCCGAGTGCCCGGTTCTTGCGCTCGGTCGAGGCAAGCGCGAGCATTCGCGCCGCCGCGCGCGCCTGCGCAAGCCGCGTCACGATTTCCGCTTCGAGGCTCATGCCAAATCTTCGAGCAGGACGAAGTTGTCGCGATGAATTATTTCGTCGGCCACCTTGTATCCGAGTACGCTGGGGATTTCCTCCGAACGTTTGCCTTTGACTCTTAGCACGTCGGCAGCCGGATAATTCACGAGCCCGCGCCCGAATTCAACACCCTCATGGTCGAGCAGGCTGACGCAGTCGCCGCTGGCGAACTCTCCCCGTACCTCGCGAATTCCCGAGGCGAGCAAACTGCGGCCCTTGCCGCGCATCGCCTCGGCTGCCCCACGGTCCACCCCAAGCGCGCCCGCCGGGCGCAGCGCAAACGCGATCCAATGCTTGCGGCTTTTGAGCCGCGTGCGCGCCGGCAGAATCAGTGTACCAACCGAGCGCTCCGGGTCGAGCGCGGCGACGAGCGCGTCGGAGTCGCGGCCCGGCGCGATAATCACGCTGATTCCGGCGCGCGCCGCCTGCCGCGCGGCCTGGAGCTTCGTCGCCATCCCGCCGCTGCCGAGCGGTCCCGCGCTTTCGGTCACGAGGCCGCGCATCTCGGCTTCCGGGTTGGTGATGAGCGGGATCAACCGCGCGTCGGAGCGTTTGCGCGGGTCGCCGGTCAGCACCCCCGGCACATCGCTCAGAATTATCAGCAGCCCCGCCTGCACCATCCCGGCGACCAGCGACGACAGCACGTCGTTGTCGCCCATGCGGATCTCCTCGACCGCGACCGTGTCATTCTCGTTGACGACCGGGATAACGCCGGCATCGAGCAGCGACTGAATTGTATGAATTGCGTTGATGCGCCTGCGGCGCTCGGCCAGGTCCTGATGGGTGAGCAGGATTTGCGCAATCGTCTTGCCGCGCGCGCCGAACGCTTTGGCCCATAGCCCCATTAGCTCGATCTGGCCGGTCGCGGCCGCGGCCTGCCGTTCCGCCATCGTCGACGTGCGCCGTCTTAGCCGCGCACGGCCCGCGGCGATCGCGCCCGACGTGACCAGTATGACCTCGCGTCCACCACCGATTATCGAATCGATTTGGCCGGCGAGATTGTCGATCACATCCGCACGCAGGCCGTCGGGGTCCGAGAGCACGGCGCTTCCTACCTTCACCACGGCGCGCCGCGCCGCGGCGATAATCGCGGGCTTGTAGTTCAGCTGCGACATTCGGCGCTAGGCTCTTCGCTCAGCTTCAATTGGCGCGCAATTTCCGCCACCAGCGGTACGAGTCCGACACCATCTTGCGCGGAGATAACGAAAGTTGCGAGTCCGGTGCGCGCCCGCATGGCGAGCTCGATCGCTTCGGCCTCATCCGCTGCTACCAGATCGAGTTTGTTGAGCGCTATCAGGGCGGGCCGCGCTAGCATCTCCTCATCGAACGCCGCAACTTCGCGCCGTACGATCGCGAAGTCGTGTCCGGGGTTGGCGCTCAGGTCGAGAACGAATACGAGCACGCGCGTGCGCTTCAAATGACGCAGAAAACGAATCCCAAGCCCGTGGCCGAGATGCGCTCCTTCGATCAAACCCGGGATATCAGCAACGTTGAACGCCTCCTCCGGCGATACATAAACGCGGCCGAGATTGGGCGTGAGGGTCGTGAAAGGGTAGGGTGCAATTTTCGGACGCGCCGCGCTAAGCGCAGCGAGCAGGGTCGATTTGCCCGCATTGGGGAGACCGACCAGCCCGGCCTCCGCGACGAGTCGCAATTCGATTCTGACCCAGCGTTGATCGCCCGATGTGCCGGGCGTCGCGATTCGCGGTGCGCGGCGCGTCGACGACGCGAAATGCATATTGCCCTTGCCGCCGGTTCCACCGTGCGCAATCGTGGCGCGCTCGCCCGGGAGCACGAGGTCCGCGAGCGGCGCGCCCGACTCCTCGTCGAAGACAATCGTGCCCGGCGGCACGCGCACGACCAGGTCGTCGCCCTGACGGCCGTACTGCTGCTTGCCCCGGCCGGCCTCGCCGTCACGAGCGACGAGCCGCGGCGTGTATTTGAAATCGAGCAGGGTGGCGAGGCCCTCGTCCACTTCGAAAATAACGTTGCCGCCGCGGCCGCCATCACCGCCCGCAGGTCCGCCGAAGGGCCGGAACTTTTCGCGCAGAAATGCGATCGCGCCGTCACCGCCTTTGCCGGCTTGTACATAGACTCTGGCTTCGTCGATAAACCGCATGTGCGAGTTGAATTATAGCAGGAGCAGCTCCCTCGTCAGCGGAGTTTGCATAGGTAACTATCCCTTCATTGTACAAACCCACCGGTCAAGGTGCGCTGTGACGCACCCCGATAGGCCGGTGGATGAGAGAGATGATAATACTGAGAAGCAATTGGCTGAAATAAAGATCGGGCCTTTAAAGGAGTGGCTCAATCTCGCGGATGAGTTCCACAAGAGTCGCTACAATCTTGTCGAGTGCGTCCCAAAGCCACAAACCTGGCTCGATAGCTATTCCAATGGAACCTTGGAGTTTCACATCCATGTGGGGATTCGTACCAATAGCTTTCCCGTACGCCGTGGCGATTTCGGCGCCCGTATAAAACATGGCGGGGAATGGTGTCGCGGGTTCAAGACGTTCCGAAACGAAATCGGTGGAGCCAATGATGTCGAAGCTCAATTGTCCATAGTTTTGGCGAAACGTGCGCTGCGGGTTGTGGTGCTTGTCGCTGTTCGAGAGAGCTTTCAGAATCGCAAGCGGGTGAGAAGCGGGACCAGCAATCGGTGGAGACGCGGGACCCGGAACCATAGCCACGCCAGCAGCTACATGGTAAGGCTGATGCCGCTCGATGACTGCGAGGAGTTTGTCGCTGATACCGGGGAGTCGGCTTTTGACGGCATAATAGAACTTATCTCGCTCGGTGAAGATGGGGAACTCACACTCAAAGGATGCTTGGGGTTCGGTTCACTACCGACCCTGATAGCATCCCATGCCAGATAATTCAGACAAGCGCGAAGGTTATAGACGGCGTCGCCCAGCATCAACATCCAGTTTGCGGGAAGTTCTACCGAGCCGAGCGCGATGACGATACACTGTTTGTCTGCTTTGAAGTTCTGAATGAGCGTCCAAGCCGTAAGCCGTTTGCTCTCCGCATCGCACCACCGCTGGATGTCAGCCTTGAGAGCATCGGTGTGGCGCTTCGCCCACTCAAGTTTCAACCACACATCGAGAAGTCGTTTCGTAAGCACAATAAATAGGGCTAGTCACTAATGAGGAAGGTGCAGCAGCCAACACAAAAGACGGCAAATTGAAATTCCTTGCCCTAAACGCAAGGCCCTCCTGTCTCGGCAGAGGGGATAGAAACAGCCGATCCCGAAAGACCTGAGATTAAGCGCAAAGAAGGCCTACAAGCACAATTCCGCGAGTGTGCGCAGTGCCTCGGGCTGACTCGTGCCGATGAGCATCGTCGTGACCGCCGACGCCTTCCACTGCTCGAGTTGATCCTTGATTCGCTCGCGCGTCCCCACCAGTGCTACCGCGTCGGCCAGTTCGTTGGGAACTGCGGCCGCAGCCTCGTTCTTTTGTCCCGAGAGGTAAAGGTCCTGGAGCTTCGACGCGACATCCTCGTAACCGAAGTTCCGGACGTAGCTGTTGTAGAAATTCTTGTCGCGGGCGCCCATCCCGCCAATATAAAGCGCGAGGTTCGCCTTGATTGGCGCGCGACACTTTTCGAGGTCGGGGCCCATCACACACGTTACGTATGGCGCGAAGTCGAAATTCTTGAGGCTCTTGCCGCCACCCGCCTTGCGGAAACCCGCTTCGAGATGCGGCTTGTAAAGCTTGTCGTACCACGCCGGGCTCATCCAGACCGGTAGCAGACCGTTGGCGACTTCCCCGCTTAGCTCGATTCCCTTGGGGCCGATCGACGCGGTGTAAATCTTCATGTCGGGGCGGCCGTGAAGTATGCTCTTCAGCGGCTTGCCGAAGCCGGTCGCATCCGGACCGCGATACGGCACCTGGTATTCCTTGCCCTCGAATAAAAGGGGTTCCTCGCGCGCGAGGATCTTGCGGATGATTGCGATGTACTCGCGGTAGCGTTGGAGCGGCTTACCGTACGCGACGCCATGCCATCCCTCGACCACCTGCGGGTTCGATGGGCCGAGCCCGATAATGAAGCGGCCGCCGCTCAGGCCGTCGAGTGTCATCGCCGTCATCGTCGCCATCGCCGGCGTGCGCGCATGCATCTGCATGATTCCGGCGCCGAGCTTGATTTTCGTCGTGCGCGCGCCCACCCACGCGAGATACGTGATTACGTCTGAGCCCCAAGCCTCGCCCGACCATATCGAGTCGTAGCCAAGCCGCTCCGCCTCGAGGATGAGGTCCATCGTTTGCGCCATCCGCGGCCCCGAATATCCGGCAACCAATCCTAGTCGCATCGTGCATCCTCCCCGATCTCAAATACTCCAGTAGATGCGAAAAAAAGCCCCGCGAGGGCACGCAGGGCTTGACTTTCGGGATTCGCAGCTTTAAGAGCCTGCTGGTGACTCCGCACGGGTGCTTTCCGCTGCCGGGTGAACACTCACCTTGCGCTTATAGCGGCGGTACGCCTCGT
>WNFT01005172.1_pt1 | contig 14512 bp, 15 predicted proteins | sample 5400191 | NCBI WGS metagenome assembly WNFT01 (sample SAMN13153359, study PRJNA577476) | soil metagenome | isolation source: 80 cm saprolite under Madrone tree | place: USA:California | collected 2016-06-14
CTCGAGGTCTTTCATCGTGAACTTCGCCATCGCCGCGCGATCGCCGGCGAGCACCGACTTGAACGGCTCGGTGGTCTTCCACGCCCGATGCTCGGGCGCGAGCGCGGCGACCCGCGCGAAAGCAAACTCCAGTTGCGCGTACATCGGTTGCTCGACCCAGAGGGTGCCGTCCTGATCGAAAGTGGCGAAGCGGGCGCCGGGCAGCACGAAATCGGCGTTGCCGACCGTCGTGGTAACCGTGACCAATTTGACAATTGCCTGTTTCGCAGGTCCGTCATTCCATGAAGGAAGCGGATCCGGTGCGGTTTGGGCGTTAGCGCTCGTGAAGAGTATGCAAAGCAACCCGAGCGCAACGGCGGCCGCTCGCCAGGTGGCCCAAATCGATTTCACCATTCTGAATCAGTCCTTTATCGATTCGCCGCGACTTTGCCGTCGCGGGGCGTAGCGGACATTTGACATTACTCTCGCCAGCGGAGAATTGCGACGAGCTCCTCGTTTCGTTTTCAACGGAAACCGATAAACGTGGCCTTTCGCCGTAGAACACTTGCCACGACTTCGCAAGCCAGCCCCTGCGCTCCTGCGTTAACCGAGAGTGACCCAACCTGCCTCTCCACTTTGCGGTCCCGCTTGCGTTGACTCCGCTGGATATCCTGGAGTGTGCGTCAAGGATTATTAGTCACTGGATTCGCTTAGAGAGGATTTGGAGATAGGTGCGGAACGAAGGGTCGTCGGTGAGTAGCCACGCTCCAGACAGCTGCCAGCAGCTTTCGCATCGCCGCTATAACGGCGACCTTGCCAGGTTTACCCGCCGCTCGCAGACGCTCGTAGTACTGGCGGAGCCAAGGATTGCATCGCACTGCGTTGAGAACCACCATCCAGAGCGCCTTGCGCAAGCGAGCGTTTCCGAAGGGAATCGTTGGGCTACCGGAGAAGCGCTTCTTGCCCGATTGCCGCAGCCGCGGCGCAACGCCGACATAGCTGGCAATCGCGGCGGCGCTGCGAAAGCGCGCTGGGTCGCCGAGTTCTGCGATCAGACAGGCGGCGGTTAACGGTCCGACTCCATCAATCGTCGTTAGCAGTTTGCCGACCTCGTGATCGTCGAGCTTGCTTTCGATGTCGCGCGCAAGGTCCTTCAGCCTGCGGCGCAGCACCCTAAGATCCTCACAGAGGTATTCGATTCGCAATCGGTAGGGCTCGGAGTGATGACTCCCGACTGAGTTTGCGGCTGCCTCGATCAGAGCCCGAGCGAGCCCTTCCCCGATCTTGTGCGAGCCGTCGTAAACGATTCGGCCAACTTTCCTCACCGAAGCACCACGAAACGACGCAGCAGTTGGATAGCGCGACAAAATGGTGTTGGCGAGCTGGCTCTCGAGCGTGCGCACATGCCGAGTGAACTCTGGAAAGCCGAGGTCGACCGCTCGATGCAACTGCCTGAGACGGCTCGCAAAGTCTTCCTGCAGCCGGTCGCGCAGCCGGGATAATTCCCGCAACTCTTCCGTCGCGATGTCAAGGCAGTTGCGTCGCCGGCGGCCGCTTCTGGGCAGCGAACCGCGCGATTCCCAACGCATCGATCGCGTCGGTCTTGGTCCGCTGCAATTCCTCCTAGGCAAAGCGCCGCGTCCGCAACGGATTCAACACTGCTACCGCGTAGCCCTTTGCTAACAAAGCGACGAATAGATTGCGCCAATAGCGTCCCGTCGCTTCCAATGCCAGCAAACAAGCTCCAGGTGGGCCAAGCAACTCGAACAGATGCGCATAGCCCGACGCGTCCTCGCCAAAAGGGCTGGAACGACACAACACCTCGCCCTGCTCACCCACCATCGCCACCATGTGACGCTCGGCTCCGACGTCGATTCCCGCAAACCTCATCAACCTTCCTCCTTCCTCGACTCGGTTCCCGAGGCCTCGGAGCCGGAACTCACGCTCTTGCTTGTCCATTCGAGGACGCCGCTTGCGCCTCTGGATACCGTTCGAGCCCTGAGCCCCGGACGAGGGCGCCAATCTAGCGCACAAGGATTTACCTTCAGCACGGCCGGCGGCGACACCTCTCCGGGAAACCTTCCGCATCTTAGCCGATCTCTTTCATTGGTTGGCTCGCCGCGATCGGCGTCGTTGGCCAGGGAAAGGAGTCCTGGCCTGCCTCCGCAGATCGTCGCGGCTTCGCATTCCAAAATCCTAAGCCGCCCATTCCCCCAACCCCCCGCATCTTTCCCTCGGCCTCCAAATTTTGTGAGAGGCCGAGGGGAAAGATGCTCACTATGAGCCTTTCTCCAGATACAAGGGCCGCGCGGAAAAAAAATGGCGCGGGAATGAAAACGAAACGCAGCACGCCCTGCCGCAGGAGCGGAAGCGGGCGAAAGGAGAGGTCATGCGACGCAGGTTCAAATCCGATCCCAAGTGGATCACCGTCCGGTCTCCGGCGAGATGCGCCGAGCCGAATTGCCAGACGGGAATCAATTCCGGCGAGCGAGCGTTCTACTACCCCAACGATAAGGCCTTGTACGGCACTCGTTGCGGTCACGGGGAAAAGGCCGAGCGGGACTTCAACGCCCACCGAATCGACGAAGACGGATTCTAGGGAAACAGAGAAAGGAATCGGAGGTAATTGTCATGTCTATCAACAAAGCAATCGTGGTCGGAAATCTGGGCCGTGATCCCGAGGTTCGCGCACTGCCGTCAGGTCAGAACGTGGCGAATTTCTCAGTCGCAACCAAGGCGCGATTCAAGGATCGCAACGGTGAGCAGCAGGAACGCACTGAGTGGCACCGCGTGGTCGCGTTCGGGAAGCTCGCGGACAACTGCCAGCGCCTGTTTTCCAGGGGACGCCAAGTTTACGTAGAAGGACGGCTGACAACGCGCCAGTACGAGGCCAAGGACGGAAGCGGCACCCACTACAGGACCGAAATCGTAGCGCAGCAAATGCGCTTGCTCGGAAATCGCACGAACGGAACCGCCGAACCGAAGCCGGAAGCGTCTGACGACGTCCCGTTCTAGTCCTCATCAATCACGAGAGAGTCGCGAAAGCGGCTCTCTCTCCCCAATCCACAATTTCATTTCGGAGATTACGACAATGGATGTGTATGCGATCGTCACCGAAAAGATCATCAACCTACTTGAACAAGGCGCGGTGCCGTGGCGCAGGCCGTGGACCGGAGGGGGACTGCCGCGAAACGTAGTGAGCAAGAAACCATATCGAGGGATCAATCATTTCCTACTCTCGGCGTCCAAGTACGTGAAGCCCTATTGGCTAACGATGCGGCAGGCGAACGAACTTGGCGGACACGTTCGCAAAGGCGAGGAGAGCACGATTATCGTTTTCTGGAAGGTCGAAGACGGACACGGTCGGGATCAGGCGCAAGACGAAAGCGACGCAGAATTAGATGAGCCGTGCCGTAGGCGTTTTGTACTCCGCTGCTATCGAGTCTGGAACGTCGAGCAATGCGAGCTACTAGAAAAAGCGCTCGAAAAGCTTCCGAGAGTCGAGACGCATGAGCACGATCCGATTGAAGCGGTCGAGCGAATCGTTGCAGCAATGCCAAATGCGCCTACGATCGAGCATGCAGGATCGAAAGCTTTCTACAACAGCATCAGCGATCGCATTACGATGCCGCCTCGGAATCTGTTCATCTCGCCGGAGGAATACAGCGCTACTTTGCTGCACGAAGTGATTCATTCAGTAGGGCACGAGAAGCGACTTGCTCGCGAGAGCATCAGCGAGGCCGCCGCTTTTGGTTCCGCCGTATATTCCAAAGAGGAATTGATCGCGGAGATGGGAGGTGCTTACCTTTGTGCGGAAGCTGGGATCTCGAACGCTGTGATCGCGAATCAGGCGGCCTACGTGGCCGGCTGGCTGACGAAGCTTCGCGACGAGCGCAAGCTTCTGGTCCATGCTGCCGCCCAAGCGCAACGCGCGTGTGATTACATCCTCAACCGAACCTCCTGTCCCGAGTAGGTTCGCGCGGCGCCCGCGCTATGCGCGGGCGCCGCTGCGAGGCCGAATTGTTCGGTACGTAGAGATCCGTGCTATTCCCGACACTTTCGGACCGTGTGGCAGTTTCCTCCACTAAAGGTCTCCCGCACGTCATCGACGAATTAGTATCTGCAATGGGCGTCAGTCAAACTGAGGTGGAACCCTCAGAGCGACACCGGACTGGCCAGATAGCAGAAACTCGCACTGCAAGGACTGCAAGGGCCGATGAAACTGTTGACCTATGGGTGAACGTCGAATACCCGCAGAAGCTCGGTTTGATTCAGCGCCTCGGAGCCGAGGGATACGACCTCAAGTGGGAGCGTGCGATCGACGAGGCAACCTCTATCGATTTAGAGGGGTGGGAGCATGTGATGATCGATAGGCCTGACGGAACTCGCGCTAGGTTGAAGATTCACGACGCTCCAGTCGTCGGAGGCTACGTCGTACTCCTAAGGAGGAAGAAGGCGTCCAAAAATTGATCAAACAGTGCGCGGGGTACCCAGACTATTGTCGCTCACATGACTTAATTCCGATAACCGCGTCCCCACAATCAAAATTCCCGCTCAGGCCAATGGAGCGCGACCTCACCGTCTTACCTGAAAAAGCCTTCGTCTTGGCTCATGTTGGGGAGAAGCCGGTCTTCACTCTACGAGCGCCTCTGCTTCACCTTCGCTGTTTCGCCTAAGCAGCATGCACCACGGTGCGAGGGACAGGAGGAGGACGGCGAGCGCTCGGTATACGTCATTGTATGCCAGAAGCCAAGCCTGCGATCCCAGCATGCCGGTGCTCACCGCCACGCCTTTCGACGCATTCAACAAAGGGAGATGCGCATACAGGCTGGCCTGATGCAGCTGATGGCGGGCGGTTAGTGCATTGGACACTACCGCGATTCCGGTGGCCGCCCCGGCGCTTACCATCATGCCGAACAGGCTCGCTGCGAATCCCATCCGTTCGCGTCTGATCTGACCGATACCCAGGGCGGTAATTGTCGGGAAAACCGCGCCCAGCCCCATCCCGAAAAGAAAAATCGGCACCAACACTGCCTGCATGCTGACGTCGAGACTCCAGCGTGACATCTGCCACACTTCGTAGGCGGCGAGGATAAACCCGGCGGCAACAAAACGTCGCATGTCGAACCCGCGACGCGACAGTTGCCCCACCGCTATCAGCGCTATGATGACGCCGAGCCCGCGCGGCGCGACCGCAAGCCCCGCCTTCCATGCGTCATAGCCCAGAACGGTTTCCATGAAGAGTGGATTCAGCAGGTTGATGCTGAACAGCGCCAGCGACTGTAGCGAAAGAAGAATGACGGAAAGGGTGAAGCCGAATATCTTGAGTATCCGCAGATCGAGAATCGGCTCTGGAAAGCGCAACTCATGCACTACGAGCAATACCATTGACAGTGCTGACGCTGCCGAAAGGTATCGCACCCACGGCGCCACGAACCACCCAGCCCGGCCTCCGCGAGTGAGTACGATTTGGAAAAGTCCTAGGGCCAGCCCGATCAGAACAATCCCGAGGTAATCGACCTTGCTGCTGCCACCTTGTTTGCGAAGGTATCCTGGGTCATGCACGAAGCTGTAGACCATGAACGCCGCCATCGCGCCCGTCGGTACATTGATGTAGAAATTCCAGCGCCAGCTCCAGTGGACTGTGATCCAGCCGCCGAGCGTGGGGCCTAAAACCGGCGCCACCATCATTCCCATCCCGAAGGTCGTCATCGCCAGCGTGTGCTCCGCGGGCGGGAACGTCTCGAGCAGGATCGCCTGTGACAATGGCATCATCGCCGCGCCTGCCGCGCCCTGGATCACACGGAAAACAACCAGCTGATTGATCCCATCGGCCAGGCCGCACATGGTCGAGGCAATCACGAACAGCACCACCGAGGTGACAAGGTAGCGCTTGCGCCCGACTCGCGCGGCGGTCCAGCCGGTCATCGGAAGCATCACGCTTACCGCCACTAGGTAGCTCGTGACCACCCACGTGATCCGATCGACGCCAACCCCAAAACTCTTCTGCATGTATGGGAGAGCGACGTTGACGATCGACGCGTCAAGATTCGTAAGAATGGCGCCAAGCATCACCGACGCGGCGACGAGCCACTTGTGCGTGGGCATGGTCTCGTGTTCGGGGCGTGAGTCGGCGAAGGAAGCTGTCATCGCAGAAAAACCTACACTATTCTGGGCTCAAGCGCGGCTTCCGCTTTCGAACTACCGCGGAGCAAAAATTCTTGCCGGTAGAGATCGACTGATTGAAGAAAAAGGGCCTCTCGTGCGTTGTATAGAGTGCATAGTCCACAACTCCACGCGACACGGGAGGCCCCCAGAGATGCGCTTGAAGGTAGGGCGGTTGGGGCGGGTGGTCAAGCGGGATCTTCCGATCGAATTGGGTCGTGAACAGCTTACTTCCTGCGGCGAGCTGGAGTTGTAGCGCCGCTACTTCCAGCTCATCGGTCTGACCCAGCGTCTCCGCCGAGGCTTCCGTGAGCACCAGCTCGGTGGCGACTACGGCTGTGGCCACTTGGCTGGTGATCGCGTTGCTGGTGGTCGGGGCGCGGCCGCTCCATCACTTGCGCTACGTCGCCGGCGATGCGCTGCTCGCGCGGCTCTGTGGTCTGGCCCGTATTCCCAGCGATTGCACCGTGATGAAGTGGCTCAAGCAGTTCACCCAAGCCTCACTTCGTGCGCTTGCGTGGGTCAACCGTGAACTGCTCGATGGGCAAATTCAGCAACTCGATTTGCGCCGACTGACGATTGATGTCGACGGCACCGTGATCCGCACGGGCGGGGTCTCGGTTCAGGTAACTATCGCTCTCCGTCGTGTTCGAGTAGCGATCGCCCGGTCGCTTCTCAAAACGAGGCGTACACTGCGCTAATCAGCGCGGTGGTTCGCGGATCGAGCAGTGTTGCGTTTGAGCCCATTTGGTTCATCACATAGCCGAAGCCGATTTTCCGGTCTGGATCGGCAAACCCGAGCGAGCCGCCCGCGCCTGGGTGCCCGAATGACCGGGGATTCGGGCCCAGCTCCGCTCCCGGTTGCGAGAGCATGAACCCCAGGCTGAAACGCGTAGGGAAACCCAAGACTGCGTCCATCCCCTTCGACTGCTCGACATAGCAGCGCCCTATCTGTCGCGCGCTTAGGATCCGGATGCCGTCGATTTCACCGCCGCGCGCGAGCGCCCCATAAATGCGTGCGAGCGCTCGTGCAGTCGCATGGCCGTTTGCTGCTGGAATCTCCGCGCCCCGCCAGGCGCGCGAGTTGGTGGTCGTCGGCAGCATCAGACTGGGTGGATTGGTGATAGCTTTGGCGCTCACCGACTCCGGATCCTTCAGCATCTCGGCGAAAAGGTTCGGCTCGCCTGGCGTCGGAGGCGGTGCGGAAATAGTGTCGGCGACCCGCGGATCGAGTGACGCGTCGAAGCCGATATACGCGTCGGTTTCAAGCGGTCCGGCGATCTCGTCGCGGAAGTAGGTGCCGAGGCTCTTGCCGCTGATACGGCGCACGACTTCCCCCACCAGCCATCCGAACGTGATCGCATGATAACCGTGCTTGGTCCCGGGCTCCCACCACGGCTCCTGCCGTGCCAGTTCGGTCGTGACCTTCTCCCAACTGAACAGTTCCTCGTCGCGAAGCGGCGCTCGGATGGCGGCCAGACCCGCCTTATGATTCAGCAGGTAGCTGACGGGAATCATGCCTTTACCCGCCTGGGCGAATTCGGGCCAGTACTTCGCGACCGGAGCCTCGAAGTCGAGCTGACCCTGATCGGCCAGCCGATGCGCGCACATCGCGCAAAGCCCCTTGGTGGTGGACCAGACGTTGACGATCGTGTCACGCTCCCACGCGCGCGTCTTAGCCTGATCGGCATGTCCCGCCCACAGATCGACCGCGCAGTGCCCGTCAACCATCACGGACACCGCGGCACCGACCTCACCGCGCCGCTGAAAGTTTTCGACAAACGCGCCGCGCACTCGCTCGAAGCGCGGATCGCAATCGCCATAAATCGTTAGGTCTCCCATGACGGTATCCTCCCGCTAGCCTCGCTGTTCAATTTCGGAGGGTGCCTTTCGTCATCGCGTCGGCGGTGGCAGCAGACGCAATTCCTGGAATCGGCGAAACCATTTGCGCAGCATGTCTTCCGTATCGATGCAATCGTGGAAGCCGGCCTGCCGCGCCTTGATCGTGCTGACCAGAGTAGCGGACGGATGCTTCGCGCCCGAATTGAAGGCGAAGTCCGCAAGCCAGAACGACTCGCCGACAAACGCGTGCAGATCCTCGGGCGCCCGCAGACCGTACCTGCGTACAATCGTAGCCCATTCCGCCGCGTGCTTTGGCATCTCGGCCGCAAGCGACATTGGCTCGGGCGCTCCCGCTTGCATCCCTAAGGCTTCCGCGATCGTCGGCCACACCCCTTCCCAGACGAACACGTCGCCGTTGGTGATATTAAAGGTCTCATTGCGGCAGGCCGGCGTGGCGGCCGCCCATTCCATCGAACGCGCCAGTAGGTCGACGTCGACCATTTCGAAGATCAATTGCGGACCGCCAGGATACGACAATGGCAGACCCGCCTCGCGCCGAATCGCCGCATATACGCCGATCGCCGGGATCACATTGAGATTGCTACCGACTGCCTCACCGATCACGAGTTGCGGCCTGAGAATCGTCCAGTACCATCGCTTGCCTGGCTGTTTCGCGCGCAGGTAGTCCTCCTGCAGCCAGTAGAAATTCTGATGCGGATGGCGCCGCGAGCGTTCTCGCGCGGGAAGCGCAATCGGTCCAAGATGCGCCCCGTAGGCCTTGGTTCCTTGGAGCAGCGAGACGTGCTGGAGGTTTTTCGCCACCGCCTCCAACGGCTCGAACAGGTTCTGCAGCATCGCGAGGTTCGTCTGCATCTGCTCACGATCGCGCCAGCCTTCCATCAGGCCGGGCTTTTCGTTGACGGCGGCATACACGACATGGGTCACGTCGGACATCTGCCCGAAGACTTCCCGGCAGCGCCGTTGGTCGAGCAGGTCAACCGACAGGAATTTCGCGCCGCCGACCGGAGCCGGGATGCGTCGTGAAACCGCGACCACTTCGCAATCCGCCAGGCTCGCAAAATGGCGTACGGCGGCATGGCCGACCAGTCCGGACGCTCCCGCCACCAGAACTTTTCGTATGGCCATGGGCGTTACATCCCGCTCCTCAGTTCGAGCACGGCGACAGTCTGGATCCTCAGACTACGCTAATCCTCGCGGCGCCGGGACCAATAAGTTCTACCGAATTGACGCTTGCAGTTGCGCTCGCCTGCGGTCAAGCTTCTGCAGCCGATCCTCGAAGCGCGCCTCTGGCACGTCGATTACGGGTTCCGACCGGGATGGGGCTGCCACGGCGCTTTGGAGCATATTCGCTTGGCCATGCGACCGATGGCAAGGCCGCAGAATAAGAATCAATTATGCGCAAGCCACGTCGTGCAAAGCGCCTCACCAGGCGGATTTTGTCGGGGCGTTATCCTCTTGTTCAGCTTCGTTTTGATACAACGACAGTTCTCCACGCAGGAGCGCCCGGGGACAAGGGCGTCAAAACTTTCCAATCTCACGGTAACTCGATAGTAGCACCCAGACGGTACTAGCTTGAGAGTCGCGAACGCCTCGCCGCACAGACTGGACAAGAAGATGTGTGGTGGCCCCGCTTGGAAAATGCGACGTTGTCCTGACCGCAGCGTTTACCGTGCCTACTGGAAGTGCCTCTGAACCGGAATTTGAGCGGCTGCGAGAATTGCTATCGAATTGATTCGATGAGGCGAATGCCGCTGCAATCTGAACGTCAAAACGGTTGCCCCTGATCGAGACCTAAAGTCTCCGATACAGAGAGTATTCGCCGACGGGCTGGCCGAGACGCAAGGATGGTCGAGCAGGAATCGGATACGAATCAGGCGGCGAGACGTTTCGTAATGGTGATGCAGGCCATCGAGTTTAGGATACCGACCACCTTTCCGACCCTGCGGGCATGACCGGGCGGCAGACGGGACAATCCTTATAGAGCGAAAGATGCGTGCGGGTGCATTGGTGGTAGTCGACGTATAAGGACAGGACGCGACCCAGATGGCGATCGTTGAACAACTCGATATGATCCAAACACTCACGGCGAATCGAATCGATCACGCGCTCGACGAGCCAAACTGCGGTCGGATGCTCGGTGACGGCTGTGCGTGCGATCTTCCTGCGATCGTGGGCCAGCATGATCAACACGTAAAGCAACCGAAACAAGCGGACGCCGCGACGAACATGTTGATCGCAGCGATGCCCTTCGACGAGATTCCGCAGGAAGGTGCGCCAGGTTGGGGAAGGCGCACTTCGTCTTCGCACCACCAGAAATCATGCGGATTAGCCCGGGTTTCACTCTGAAAGCAGAGAAGGAACGGATGGCCTTACAAGATCAGGCGTTGGAAGAACGCTATCTCAACGACCTGCGCAAGGCCGGACAAAGTGAGGAATTAGCGATACGCCGGGGGCGAGTATTGGAACGTAAGCTCTCCGCCATACTCTGTGCCGACGTCTTCGGCTATAGCCGCCTCATGGGAGACGACGCTGCGCACCCTCTCGTCCTACCGTAAGTTCCTCGATTCGCTCATCGAGCAGCATCATGGACGCTTCGTCAATTCGGCAGGCCACAGCGTACTCCGCCGAGTTCGCCAGCGTCGTGAATTCGGTTAATTTCCCGCCCTAGCGGGCGACCCAGGCGCCGTCGACCACTAGCGGATGTCCGGTCACGAACGACGACGCGTCCGAAAGCAGCCACAGGACACCCTCGGCGATCTCCTCGGGTTTGCCCATCCGGCCCACCGGCTCGCCGGCGTTTAATTGCTCCTCTGTGAACGACCGATTGTCGAGTAGCCGCTCGACCATTGGAGTGCGAATCACGCCCGGGCATACGCAATTGACGCGGATGTTCTTGGTCGCGAACTCCAGCGCGGCGGTACGCGTCAGCTGGACTACGCCGCCCTTGGAGGCGTTGTAGGCTGGCAGTCCCTCGAAGCCGACCAGTCCCGCGATCGACGCGGTGTTGACGATAGTGCCGCCGCCCTGCTTGAGCATCTGCGGAATTTCATACTTCATGCAGAGCCATACACCCTTCAGGTTGATCGCGATCGTGCGGTCCCAGGTCTCCTCGGTGCACTCGACCGTATTTGCCATCCTGCCTTCGATCCCGGCGTTGTTGAATGCACAGTCGATGTGGCCATAGCTCGCGATGGTCTTTGCGACCATCGCTTCGACCTGCTTGGTGACTGAGACGTCGGCGGCAACGAAGCTGGCCTTGCCGCCGGCCTCCTCGATCATCCTGACGGTGCGTTCGCCACCTTCGGGCACATAGTCGGCGATCATTACTTTGGCGCCTTCTTTCGCAAGCTTCAGCGCGGTGGCGCGGCCTATACCCGATCCGCCGCCAGTTGCTCAGGTCTTCGCGGACTTGCAAACTGGAGAGAGCAATCACAAATCGCCGTCGGCACCGCAGGGCCGATCGGCGGCCGCCTGTAAAGTGCCTTCACCGTTCTTTTCAGCGGACGCAGTATTGCCATTGAAGAAATTGCCGTTCAACGGGTTGCCGTTCTCGCCGCCGTGAGCGAGATGTCCGTTTTCATAGGTTTCAAGCAGCAGGTTCTCGGATTGCTGGTTTGACTGGCCACGGCGAAGCTCCCCCCTCGGCGAGCTGCTCGATTAGGGCCGTAGCCGAGCCACGCCCCCGATATTCTGAAGCTACAGATAGCTCGTCGATGTTGCAGACTTCCCCTCCGAGTTCATTCGACCAGAAGGAAATCAGCAGAGCGTAGCCGACTGTCCGACCCGATATCACACACGACGGCTCGGCCGCGATTAGAATCTCGGCGCAGTTTTGCAAGCGTGCCTCGCATTTGCTGAGGCTGTACCGGAGCTGGGGCCGGATCTTCGGTGTTCAACTCGATGCACATCGAGACGACAGCCTTGTCATCATCAGACGTCGCGACTCGCCACATGCACTGAGGCTATCTATCTGCGAAGCAAAGATGAAGAACGAGTTTACGCCGGTCGCAGCATCTCGGGATTATTACCAAAAGGTTGTGGATCCGGTCGGCGGCGCGCATATACTTCCCTCGTCAGCGTGGAGCGCACGCGAATACTCTCAGCCGCATGCCCAGCTTGAAAACAATTCCGCTCCTATTAGCAATCGCGGTCGTGGCCACGTCTGCTGCACCCCTGGGCGACACGCCGCCGCGTAGCGCCGCAGCCATGCCAGCGGTCACCGCGTTTCAGCACGCGGTCGACCAGTTCATTGAGGCCGAGCTGAAGCTTTATCCCGAGCGGGCCACTGCGCTAGGTGACCATCGTTTTGACGCTCGTGTCGATGACGACTCAGCAACGGGAATCGCGCAAATCGTCTCGCACGCTAAGAAATGGGCTAAAATCTTTCATGCGTTTGATGCCAATTCGCTTTCGCCTCACGACGAAGCCGATCGTGAATGGCTGTTGGCAAACATTGACGCGGAACTGCTCTGGACGGAGGGCATGCGGTCGTATGAGCGCGACCCCGGCAGGTATCTCCCAACCGCGGCGGTACATAAGCTGATCACGCGCAACTTCGCGCCTGCCCGAGTGCGAATGCGCTCGGTGACGGCGCGCGAAAAGGCCGGGCTTGCGAACTTGCGGGCGGCGCGGGCCAACTTGAAACCCGAGCGCGTGCCGCAAGTCGCGATCGACATCGTGTTGGAGCAAATGCCGGCAACACTCGCCTTCTTTAGAGATTCACTGCCTGCGGCGTTCGATAAGGAGCCCGAGGGACAGGACAAAGAGGCCTTCCGTGAGGCCAACGCGCGATCGATCGCGGCGATCGAGGATTATGGAAAATGGCTCAGCAGTACTCTACGCCCGCACGCGCGTGGTGGTTACGCTATTGGAGCCGATGCCTATCGCAGGATGCTCGCCGATGAGGACATGGTTGATACTCCACTCGATAGGCTCGAACAGATCGGCGAGAACGAGATGCGGCGCCTGCAGGGGCAATTTGCCGCGACCGCCAAGATAATCGATCCGATGCACTCACCGGGCGAGGTCGCAAGCACGCTCGGCCGCGAGCATCCAGACGCCGACAAGGTGGTTTTATCGGTCAGCGTCGGGCTGGCTTCAATCCGCGCCTACGTCGTGAGCCATCATCTGGCAACGATTCCCTCTGATGTGCAGCCGATCGTCGCCGAGACTCCGCCTTTTATGCGTGCGACGACGTTTGCTTCAATGGACTCCCCGGGGCCCTTTGAGAGAACCACTGAGGCTTATTTTTACGTGACCTTGCCCGACCCCGCGTGGCCTAAGCAAAAGCAGGAGCAACTGCTCGCGTTCTATTCGCCGCCGACGATCTCAGATACCTCGGTGCACGAGGTCTATCCCGGTCATTATGTGCAGTTTCTTAAAAATCGCCTGAATCATGACCTGGCGCGTGCGATCTACGACTCCGGCGCGGACACCGAGGGGTGGGCGCTTTACTGCGAGCAGATGATCCTCGACGAGGGACTGCATAATAAAGATCCTAGATTCAGACTCGCACAGCTGCAGATGGCACTCCTGCGTGCATGCCGATACCTGGTCGCGATCAGAATGCATACTCGCGGAATGACTGTCGCGCAGGCAACTGCTTTCTTCGAAAAAAACGCCTACCAGACTCATCACAACGCCGAGGTCGAAGCGTTGCGCGGGACCGATGATCCAGGCTACCTGCGTTATCAACTCGGGAAATTGATGATCCTGAAGCTGCGTCAAGACCTGCGGCGCAAAGAAGGCGCGACGTTTAATCTAGGCGAGTTTCACGACGCTTTCCTGAGCGAGGGCGCAATTCCGGTCCCCCTCATCCGTCGCGCGATGCTCGGACCGTCCTCTGGTCCGCCGTTGTAGGGGCAGCCTTGGTGCCGAAACGCAAGAGGAGTTGGAAATTCACACTCCGGTGGGCGCATCGCGCATGGCGTGCTCGCCAATTTCCACCAATCATAAGTAGAGTCCTCCACCGCTAAAACCTTGCGAGGATAAGCAATGCCGGCTGGTAGCGCCGACGTAAGCAGCGAGCTGCTTAGGTCGCAGCGCGCAGGAACCAATTCCATTCTTCGCGCTAGAGAGGATTTCTCCGAGGCCGGGAAACGCAGCCATCACAAGCGCAGCAGCATCGACTGGAGCGCATTTCTCATTTCGTCCGCGGGCAAAGAGATGCTGCTACCGTGTCCGGCGAGTACGTACTCGAAATGGAATTGCAGCAGACGCTCGAGCGAGCGCTTTTGATGCTCCCATGAGTACCAACAGTAGTCCTTGAACGCGCTCAGCGCCGACGTCTCAAAGTCCCAGTTCAGGGAATCACCGGTGAAAAGAAATCGATCCGCGACCAGATAGGCTACGCTCCCGGCGGTGTGCCCGGGAATCGGAATAGCTTTTACGTCCGGCAGGATCGTTCGCGGCGAGTCCCCAGCGATTATATCGCTCGCGAACGGCGCCGCGCTCCGATCCGCCTCATGAATCCACGTCCCCGACGCGAATTTTGCGGCGTACTTGT
>WNFT01024434.1_pt1 | contig 14512 bp, 10 predicted proteins | sample 5400191 | NCBI WGS metagenome assembly WNFT01 (sample SAMN13153359, study PRJNA577476) | soil metagenome | isolation source: 80 cm saprolite under Madrone tree | place: USA:California | collected 2016-06-14
TTAAGCACCTCGCCGCGGCACCCCGAACCGCCGCAGTTGGTGTGGCTCGTGTCGGCGCTTGAAACGGTTTCCGACAAGAAGACATAGTCCCCGACGCCGGCGCCTATGGCGGAGAAGTTGGCCTGGAACGTCGGGTCCAAATCAGCGGTTGTGGCCGTTATCGCGGTAGGCGAGGTGAGATTCTGGCTGCCTACCTGGATGATCGTCGAGCCGCCGCCCGTGCCTTTGATGGCCACTTGCCCGGAGCTACATCCCGTTTGGCCGTAGACAGTAACATTGTTGACCGCGATGGCGTTGAGCCCGGACGATATCAGGTAGGTGCCGCAGGGGAAGAACAAAGCGTAACCGGGTTGCAGGGCGGCGATGGCGGAGTTGATAGCGGCAGTATCGTTGGTGGAGCCGTTGCCGGTGGCACCGAAATTTTTTACGTTGAGGGTGGTGCTGCCGCTGGAGTTCGACACGTTGACGGAAACCGAGGTGTTGGCGGTGGTGCCCAGAGTGTCGGTGGCGCGGGCGGTGAGTGTATGCGCGGCATTGGAGAGGGAGGTGGTGTCGAGGCTGAAGGACCAGCTCGTGGTTCCCGAGGCGAGAGAGAAGGTTCCGCCATCGACCCGCACTTGGACGGAGCTGACACCCAGGGGGTCGGAGGCCACGCCAGAAACAGTGATAGTTCCGGAAACGGTAGCGCCACTGGTTGGGGAGGAGATGGCCACGGTGGGGGGTAGGGCCACGCCGGTGCCGGACAACGCGATGATGGCTGGAGAGTTGGTGGCGTTGCTCGCCACCTGGACGCCGCCGGTCAGGCTGCCGGCGCCCGTCGGGGCAAACGTCACATTCAGGGTGACCGATTGATTGGGCGTTAGGGTTGCACCAGCAGTGACGCCGCTCGCGCTAAACCCCGTACCGGTCACGGTCGCACTCGAAATCGTGACATTCGAGTTTCCGGTGTTCGTTAGCGTCGTACCCAGTGGGCTGTTGCTGCCCACGTTCACGGGTCCAAAGCCCAGGCTCGTCGGATTCGCACCGAGCAAGAACGTTGCGGCAACCCCGGTCCCGCTCAAGGGAATCGCCAGCGGAGAATTGGAGGCGTTGCCGACCAATGATACGCTGCCCGACGCACTGCCGGTGCCAGCCGGAGCGAAGGCCGCGTTGAAGTTCGTGCTTTGCCCCGGGTTCAGCGTCAAGGGGAGAGTTAGACCGCTGATCGAGAAACCGTTTCCAGTGACCGGCGCCTGAGAAAGGGTCAAGCTGGCCGTGCCTGAGTTCGTCAGTTGGATGCTCTGCGTGTTGGTGTTTCCCGTTACAACATTCCCAAAACTGACGCTCGTCGGCACAACCGAAATCTGCGCCGCACTTACGGTGAGGCTAGCCGCGCTGCTCGTCACACTCCCGGCGGTGTTGCTGACCAACACGGTGAACTGCGCCCCGTTGTCAGAGGTGGTTGTAACTGGGGTGGTGTAGCTGGAGGAAGTCGCGCCGCTGATGGCCACGCTGTTTTTCTGCCACTGATAGGCGAGGGGGGCAGTACCAGTGGCAGCCACGCTGAAGAAGGCCGTTTGGCCCGCCGCCACCGTCTGGCTGGCTGGTTGGGTGGTGATGGAAGGTGCGACGGGAGCGGCATTGACGGTGAGGGTAGCCGCGCTGCTCGTCACCGTGCCTGCGGTGTTGCTTACCACCACATCAAAAGTCGATCCGCTATCCGAGGTCGTCGTTGCCGGCGTCGTGTAGCTCGCTGAAGTCGCTCCGGCAATGTTCACGCTGTTCTTCTGCCACTGGTAACTCAGGGGCGCTGTACCTCCCGCCACTACCGTAAACGTCGCTGCCTGCCCCGCAGTCACGGTCGGATTCGCTGGCTGTGTGGTGATCGTCGGGGCTACTGCTGCTGCGTTCACCGTCAGGGTTGCAGCACTGCTGGTTACCGTGCCTGCCGTGTTCGTCACCACCACTGCGAACGTCGAGCCGCTATCCGCTGTCGTGGTCGCAGGCGTCGTGTAACTCGCTGAAGTTGCTCCGGCAATGTTCACGCTGTTCTTCTGCCACTGGTAATTGAGTGGCGCTGTACCTCCCGCCACTACCGTGAACGCCGCGGTCTGCCCTCCGGTCACCGTCTGGTTTGCTGGCTGCGTGGTGATCGTCGGCGCTACCGCTGCCGCATTCACTGTCAGTGTCGCTGCCGCACTCGTCGCCGTCCCCGTTGTGTTCGTCACCACCACCGCGAATGTCGACCCGCTATCCGCCGTCGTCGTCGCGGGCGTTGTGTAGCTTGCCAAAGTCGCGCCTGAGATGTTCGCGCCATTCTTCTGCCACTGGTAACTCAGGGGCGCTGTACCTCCCGCCACTACCGTGAACGTCGCTGCCTGCCCCGCAGTCACCGTCTGATTCGCTGGCTGCGTGGTGATCGTCGGCGCGACTGCGGCTGCATTCACTGTCAATGTCGCAGCACTGCTGGTCACCGTGCCAGCCGTGTTCGACACTACGACCACAAACGTCGAGCCGCCGTCCGCAGTCGTGGTCGCCGATGTCGTGTAGCTGGCTGCCGTCGCTCCCGAGATGTTTACGCTGTTCTTCTGCCACTGATAATTGAGTGGCGCGGTCCCGCTTGCCGCGGTCGTGAAGCTGGCCGTCTGTCCCGCCGTCACTGTCTGATTTGCTGGCTGCGTAGTGATCGCTGGCGCCACCGCTGCCACGTTCACCGTCAGAGTTGCAGCACTGCTCGTCACCGTGCCCGCCGTGTTCGACACTACGACCACAAACGTCGAGCCGCTGTCCGCTGTCGTGGTCGCGGGCGTCGTGTAGCTCGTTGAAGTCGCTCCGGTGATGTTCACGCTGTTCTTCTGCCACTGGTAGCTCAACGGCGCCGTTCCTCCCGCCACCACCGTAAACGCTGCCGTCTGCCCCACAGTCACTGTCTGGTTCGCTGGCTGTGTGGAGATCGTCGGCGCGACTGCGGCTGCATTCACTGTCAATGTCGCAGCACTGCTGGTCACCGTGCCCGCCGTATTCGTCACTACCACCCGGAACGTCGAGCCGCTGTCCGCTGTCGTGGTCGCTGGTGTCGTATAGCTGGACAAGGTCGCCCCAGCGATCGCCACACTGTTTTTCTGCCACTGATAGCTGAGGGGGGCGGTGCCAGTCGCGGCCATGCTGAAGGAGGCAGCCTGCCCCGCGGTGACCGTCTGACTGCTTGGCTGCGTGCTGATCGAAGGCGCCACCGGAGCTGCATTCACCGTGAGGGTGGCTGCGGTGCTGGTGACACTACCGGCGGTGTTGCTGACCACCACGGTAAACAGCGCCCCGTTGTCAGAAGTTGCTGTGGCTGGGGTGGTGTAGCTGGAGGAAGTCGCACCATTGATCGCCACACTGTTCTTCTGCCATTGATAGGTGAGGGGGGCGGTGCCTGTAACGGCCATGCTGAAGGAAGCGCTCTGGCCTGCCGTGACCGTTTGGCTGGCTGGCTGCGTCGTGATCGTCGGCGCTACTGCCACGGCACTGTCTGTGAAATTCAGCCCCGAAACGTCGGTCGCGCTCACCGTCACATTCTGACTCAGCGGAGTAAAAGTGTAACCCGCGTTGCTCGGAGTTATGGTGTAAGATCCGCTCGCCAATCCAGCGAAGGTGTACGCTCCCGAGCTGTTGGCGGCTGTCGAGGCACTTGCCGCTCCGCTCAGCGTCACGGTAGCCCCGCTTCCTCCCGCCACGGGACTAATCGTTCCGGAAATGCTAAACGTCTGCGACGTTGCCGTGAAGTTTACTCCTGAAACGTTCGCTCCGTTCACTGTCGTGCTTTGATTGCCGGGTGTGAATGCATAGCCGGTATGCTTCGGGGTAACCATGTAAGACCCATTCGGCAGTCCGGCAAAAGTGTAGCTGCCCGAGTTGTCTGCTGTGGTCGCGGCGCTCGCCGCACCGCTCAGCGCCACTGTCGCTCCATTGCCGGCCGCCGTCGGATTGATCGTTCCGGAAAGGCTGAAGCCACCTGTATTGAGTTTGTTGCCGCCGTGCCCGTGGTTACCTTTGGCGTCGGTCGAATTAACCTGGTAATAGTAGGTCGTTCCGGCGGCCAGACCGGAGAGCGTCATCTGGTGGCTCGTAACCATCCCCGAATCAACTGGCGTACTATTTCCGTAGGCTGTGGTGGTTCCGTAATCGACCGAGGAGTCGGCGGGGATGTTTGTGGTCCAAACGACTTGAGAGCTGGAGGTTGTGACCGCCCCGCTTTGTATGTTCGTGATGACCAGCGTCGACGGCGGGGGCGGATTCCCGCTGTTCCCAGCAACCAGGCCTGAGCAACCGACAAGACCGAAACTGCCAAGTGACAGAACCAATAAAAATATGTTTGAGCGACGATGCACGATTCCGCCCTCCCGATTTCTGTTTTCTTGCTCCAGGCACCTGGTGTGTTCGAGCAGGAGGGAAGAAGTTGGCCCGAGCAATAGGTACTAGGGGTTCTAAGAGTACTAAACTATCAGAAGTGTGCGGCGGCTATTGCGAGATAACAACTGGTCAGGCGGCCAGAAATGGGGCATTAGCTTGGTGTCCAAGGGACAGAAGTTGGGCATTGCTCTGACTGGCCTAAGGGGTGGTTAGTCGTAATTCCCTTGGAGTGCGAAACGAGGCGCGGCAAAAACTCTGGCGAACGGTACTATCTGGAATCGCAAGGGCTTAGGAGGTATATCCATACCCTCCGTAGACCTCACTAGGTATTCCCCGACACTGCGTTAAGTAATCCCCCCGCCTCTGGTTACGATGTTCGCCGGATTGTAAGTGCGCTCTAGCAATGATATTAACGAGTCGAGGGCGGATTTCCCGGAGTTGCGGGAGAGTGCGAATGCTTGCTTGGGCGCCGTCGAAGGAGGTATGGGTGAACGACGATAGAGAGCCGTCTTGTGACTCCAGGGTCCGAAATCGAGACAACACATTGATTCAGTATTGGCTGCTTCGCTGTCTTGCACTGCCCATTTTGGCGGCGCTTTGGTGGGTTCCGGCAGCAGCCCAGTGTACGGCTTACGTGCCCACCCACAAGTCGAATAGCGTTGCGGTGATTGACACTCTGCTCGACCGCGTGGTCGCCGTGATTCCGGTGCAGATTCAGCCCCTAGCGGTGGCAATTACACCTAGCGGGGCCTTCGCCTATGTAACCAATTCCGGATGGATATTTGGCTCCAACTCCGTTTCCGTGATCGACACTGCCACCAACACCGTTGTGGCTACGATCGGGGTCGGGAGTTTCCCCGTCGGCGTGGCCATCACGCCTAATGGGGCCTTTGCCTATGTGGCGAATTTCAACTCCAACACCGTTTCGGTGATCAGCACAGTCACCAACACTGTCACAGCCACGGTTGCGGTCGGATCTGGTCCGTGGGGCCTGGCGATCACCCCGAACGGAGGTTTTGCCTATGTTGCTAGTTTGAATTCCAATGACGTCAGCGTGGTCAACACAGCCACAAACACTGTCGTGGCCACAGTGCCAGTGGGGAATGGTCCCGTGGCAGTAGCGATTACACCGAACGGGGCCTTTGCTTACGTCACGAATGAGTCTTCGGACAACGTCTCGGTGATTAGTACTGCCACCAACACCGTGGTGGCTACCGTGCCAGTGGTGAGCGGCTCGTGACGGTCCCAGTGGGAACCGTGCCTCACGGTGTGGCTATTACTCCGGACGGGAGGTTTGCTTATGTGGGGAACGAATACTCTAGCACCGTGTCAGTAATCGACACTGCTACGCACAGCGTGGTAGACACAGTGAATGGGGTGGCGGTGGCACCTGAGGGTGTTGCCATCAAGCCCCAGAGCAACGCGGTCAGTTGCAGGTAGGGAGCAGGTCAAAATGCGATGCTCTGTGTAGGCCAGAATTCATTTTTGAGGTTATATTGAGGGACATTCCGAAGCTGAAGTCCTCTTTAGGGTATTTCCCCCAGGCTGCGTTAGGTAATCCTTGGACTTCTGGTGCAGATGTTCGCCCGATTGTACGGGCATCCTCCAAGTGGTACTGAAAACGTGGAGTGTTGACTTCCCGCAGCTTCTAAAGTTGTTGGCTAGCCCATGCGGGACTCGTCGAAGGAGGGAAACCATGTCCGACAACAAACCCAGGTTTTGGGACCCTCAGATTCGAATGTTGAGCCTTACGTCCAGGGCGACGTGGCCGCTTCTTCAATGTGTGGCGCTGCTCCTTTTCATAGTGTCTTGGTGTGTCCCAGCAGAGGCCCAGTGCGACGCCTATGTAGCGCAAAACGCGTCGAATTCTGTTTGGGCGATTAATACCATGACTGACGGGCCGGTCGCTGTGATTCCGGTGCAGTTTTCGCCCCTTGGAGTAGCTATCACGCCGAATGGGAAGTTTGCCTATGTAACCAACACGGGAGCGGTATGCGATCTCTGCCCCTTCAATCAGCCTTCCTCCGTTTCGGTCATCGACACTGCCACATACAGTGTCGTCGCCACGATCCCAGTGGGGCAGTACCCCGCTGCTGTCGCCATCACGGCGAATGGAGCTTTTGCCTATGTGGCAAATTTTAACTCCAATAGCGTCTCGGTAATCGACACGGCCACCAACACCGTCACGGCCACGGTCCCGGTGGGAACTGGTCCCTGGGGTATAGCTATCACGCCGAACGGAGCCTTTGCCTATGTTGCGAATTACACCGGCGCTAGCGTTTCAGTGATCAGTACGACCACGAATGCGGTGGTGGCTTCATTGGGAATGGGAAGCCCCGCCTGGGGCGTGGCCATCACTCCGAACGGGGCTTTTGCTTATGTGACGACTCCGGGGTTAAACACCGTTGCGGTGATTAACACGGCTACGAACACGGTGGTCGCTACGGTGACAACGGGCTGCGGCCCCACGTCCGTGGCCATTACACCGAGCGGGGCCTTTGCCTATGTGACGAACAGCTGCGACAGCACAGTCTCAGTGATTAACACGGCCACCAACACGGTCGTGGCCGCCACGGCCGTGGGAAGCCAACCTCAAAACCTAGCAATTACTCCGGACGGGGCCTTCGTTTATACGAGTAATTTCTTTGCGGGCAACCTATCTGTAATTGACACCGTGACAAACAGGGTTGTGGACACGGTACAGGCGGCAGGAACACAGCCTGAGGGTATCGCCATTAAGTTGCGGCCTGACGCGGTCAGGCCAAGCTGTAGGTAGGGAAGCAACACCGTTCCAGGAAGATGTTCTCACTGCCCGGGATGCCGTGTGCGCAACAGCTGCCTGCCAATGGTTTACACCCAGCGGCCAATCATTTGCATGCCCCACCGGACTGCCCGCCGTGCACCGATCTCAAGAGCTCCACGACGGCGATAGCGCATTCTTTCCTCGAGTAATTGTGCCAACTCCGGCTTCAGTTTCCAGCCGGAGGCCCCGATATCTTCCAGCACGTGGGCGACTGTCGAGGCCTTTGGAATCGCGATCACTTCTTCCTTGCTAATGCACCAATTCAGTGCAACTTGAGCGCTGCTCTTGCAGGAGGCTTCAGCAACTTTACGAACAACTCCCTTGGGATCCGCTGCCCTGATATTTCCGAGGCCTGTTGCAAGCGGGCTGTATGCAATAACGGTGATTCCGTTTTTCTGGCAGTACTGTAGTAATCCTCCTTCAATGGTTCTCTCAACCAGGCTGTAACGCACCTGGTTGGCTACGATTCGTTGCTTGGCAAGGGCCGCTTGCGCTTTTATCAGGTCGCGGACGGAAAAATTGCTGACTCCAATGAACCGGACTTTGCCCTCATCCACGAGTTTCTCCATCCCCTTCATTGGTTCTTCGATAGGAATTGTGAGGTTAGGCCAATGGAGTTGGTAGAGATCGATATAATCTGTGCCCAGTCGCCGGAGGCTTCTTTCGGCCGCCGCGATTAGGTCGCACTCCCTAAAATTTCGAGGCAGCACCTTAGTTGCAAGAAACACTCGATCTCGTTGACCCTTGATTGCCTTGCCCACGATTTCTTCGGTTCCATAGGCCTCCGCCGTATCTATCAGGCACGCTCCGTATTCGATTGCCGTGCGAAGCGGTTCGACACCTCCGCCGTAATTCCATGTCCCGAATCCGATTTCAGGCAGACGAATGCCGCTGTTGCCTAATTCTCTTAAGAGCATAGACACATGTTCACTTTTTTGGAGGATATGCTATGGAAAGCGCGAAGAATCCCCGTTCCGAACATTCAAGCCGTGGCGCCACCCAAAGAGCTTTTTGACCAGTTTATGGGTCGTCCTTGGACCTGTAATCCGACTCCAAAGCGTCCATCAGCTAGCCGTTGACAGTAAACAACGCGAGCAACCGCGCGCAGATCGCCCACAAGCGAGTTGATGATCAGCCGTTCATTCGAATCTTTAGCCCGCTGCGTCAGAATTCGTATTCCGACCGAGCACACGTTTTCCGTAGTCGTCCGCTCAACCTCGTCCGCAGTCCGAGAGCTGGATATTTCTACGGGGACAGCTAGCCGAATCCGTTTTTCAAGTCGTCCAGATCGCGCAGGCATTTGTGAATTGACCTTCAAAATTTGGTTCCGTTAGTTGGCATCGGGCCCGGTGGCGCCGAAGAGTCGAAGGAACCAACCTAAATTTTAGCGACAATGATTCTTCATGAGCCATAAGACCTATTAAGTGTGTCGATTAATCTCCGTCTCGAACGGCGATTTTGATCGGCGCCGCTTCTCCTCGTACATCGCCTTGTCGGCCTGAGCCATCAGCTCTCCAATCGGCCTGTTGTCACGCCAATTAAATCGCGCCACACCCAGACTGAGACTAATCGAGTAACGAGACTCTTCCGCGCTGATGGATTTCAGATCCTCGCAGAGGCGCGCCCTAATTGTGGCCTCGCTGTGGTCCGCCGCCTCAATCGCAAGAACAGCGAACTCATCTCCCGCTATCCGAGCAATGACGTCGGAATTTCGAAAGGTCATCTCTAAGGCTTGAGCGGTTCGCCTTAAGGCTTGGTCGCCTTCGGAATGGCCGTGCGAATCGTTAATCTGCTTTAGATCGTCCACGTCTATAAAAAAAAGCAGCATCCCTTTGCCCGACCGGCGTCCTACTTTTAATTGACGCTCGGCAATAACCATAAAGCCGCGACGGTTATAAAGGCCGGTCAATTCGTCCACGAGGGCCAGATCGCCCAGCTCTGCCAGCAGCATATATTGCTTTGCGGCGCATCGAACTGCACGCATCAGGATTTCACTGATCGATCGCCTTTGACTGGGCAGTGCGCAGTCTGGCAGCGCGCTTGCCTCTTGCAGCAGACTCGCGAACTCCTGATTGGCTTCTAAAAGCCTGGATTCAAAAGGCTCCTCGATGACCTTTTTCTTTGCCTGAAGTAACAGCCGAGAAACATCGCGTCGTAACAGCGATTCGGAGTCAGCGGGTAAGCCTGGGAGCGCAACATCAAATGGGCGACTCGACCTGTTGAGATCGAGACGCTTGCGTGAACCGCTGCTGAAATTGTCTAATTCCATTGCGAACCGTTGCTCCTAGTTCTCTGCTCCAATCCAATCATGACCTGCTTCACATGCATTCAATCCTCTAAGTCCGGTCCGCCTCCGTGTTAGGGCAGGTGGAAGATTGGGGTCGTAGGGTGGGCCCTGCACACGGAGGCGGCCCGCGGCGGCCCGCTCTCCTCTTTGTAAGATAGCCCGTTTCCAAATGAATTCAATCCGGTGAATCACGCATTCCGACGGGGTGAAATGACCGAGGACTGTCTAAGGGCAAACCCCTTGCGGGCGCTGTCAGGGCTGGGTCAAACCGCTGCGAATGGCGTAACGTACCAAACTCGCTGTTTCGTGGATATCGAGTTTCTTCATGAGTCTGGCTCTATGCGATTCAGCAGTTTTTATACTGATGCCCAAGTGTACAGCGACATCTTTCGTGGACTTTCCTTCACTCACTAATTGCAGAACCTGGCGCTCGCGCCCGGAAAGGGGATTCGTCGAGACATACGTTTTGGACAGATAAGCATCAACCACCGCGCGCGAAATGTTTGGGCTAAGATAAATGGACCCACGGCACACTTCTCGTATCGCGTGTACGAGGTCGTCCCCAGCCTGGCTCTTCATTACATATCCCCTGACTCCCGCACGCAAAGACTCAGTTACATACTGATCTTCGTCGTGCTGCGTGAGAACTATGACCTTGGTCTTGGGAGCGGATTTCTTCAGCTGGCGGGCAGCGTCCACGCCATTCAAGAGGGGCATGCTGATGTCGAGGATGGCCACGTCCGGTTGCATCTTCTCCACGGAGCGCACCGTCTCTTGTCCGTCCGAGGCCTCGCCGACAATTTGAAATCCCTGTCTCTCCAATAGAACTCTGAGTCCCTGGCGGATCAGGGCATGATCGTCGGCTAACAGAATGCGCGTTGGCATGGTCTCTCGGGCAGAATAAGGAATGGGGGAGCACGCCGGCAATCCGGTGGTTGCCTATATTTTTCTGAGGTAAAGACCTCAACCGGCCGGAAACTACCGAGCAAGAGGATCTCGGAACAATCCCGTATTCTATTGAAAACACACAGCTTACATGGGGCTTAGAAGGGAGCGACCAGCAGGTTCGCTCAAGGTCTAGCGCCCGTTGCTGAAATGTTCTTGCAGAAGAGATGTAGAATCGCGTCGGTGAAGCAACTGAGCCGGTCGCTCCTTGCTTGGACGGGCCAAGCGGGGATGATCGCCTCGCCACAGGGTCGGCGACCGACGAAGGTCAGCACCGAGGAGCCTTTGCGCGCCAATGCAATCTGAACGCCGATGTGCCGTAAGAGGGCGGCCGGAAGAACTCTCCTATATCCAATTTGAACCGGGAGGAGGTGGAATCGTCCTGAATGCCTCCGAGCAAGGACTTGCTTTTCATCTCGCGGCTCCGCTGCGACAGCTGGGGCCAACGCCGGTTCGCGTTTCTCCCAATCCCATGCAGCAGATCAAACTCACCGCTGAGATTGCTTGGATGGATTCGACAAATAAGTCCGGCGGCCTGCGGTTCACGGAACTTGCGGAAGATGCCGGGGATCAAATTCGTCAATGGCTGACTAAGACTAAGCAATCGGAGGCTCCGGATGAAGAGCTCGTGGTTCCTTCCTGCGCTCCGAAGAAGGAAACCGACCCTTGCGCCGATACGCCGAACGGTGCTCCTGGCCTGCTACCAGCAAGTCCCGCTCTGGACAATGCCACGCCATCTGGTGCAGAAGCCGCGGCATTATCAATAGCTCGATTCCGCCGTATTCCTGCAAAGGCGCTTCTGCCGGTGCCGCGTTCACAAGAAAAGCGCGTACCGATTGCCCGGCCACGACCGCTGCGTAGTTTCGCAGCCGGGTTTGTATTTTCCCTGCTCGTGTTCACCACGATCTTATTCTTACAGAATTTCCGCCTCGAAATTGCCAACTCACTTATCCGCCTGGGAGAGAAGCTCAAGGGCAGAGGTGATACCCAAGCAGTTGCTCCTTTAGCGTCCGACTCCGCACCTTCCCCTCAAACAACCCAGGACACAGTAAGTTCCACCGATTCTCGCGCTGCGGATCTTCAGAACTCTCGGCAACATTCTGAGGAAGCACCTTCGAAGAAAGGCCGTAGCGATCCTGCACGACAACTGTGGTCCGCGTTAGCGGCAGGCGATAGTTCGGCAGAGTTCGCGCTTGCGCAGCTTTACCTGACGGGCGACGGCGTGCCCAGGAATTGCGAACAGGCACGGGTGCTACTGAGGGCAGCAGCGAAAAACGGCAGTAGCGAAGCTCTGCGGCAGTTGAGGAATCTCAAAAACAGCCCCTGTCGATAACACCGGGATCACTCGGTAGCCATCGAAGAGTGGAATTCAAACGTTCAGGCCAACAGTTCGAAGGGGCGGCGAAACGCGTATGAGCATTGCCGTTCAGGCTTGCACCAAACCCCGGCGAACGGCGTAGCGCACAAGACTTGCTGTTTCGTGAATATCCAGCTTCTGCATCAGCCTCATGCGATGCGATTCGGCGGTCTTCACGCTGATACCCAGAAGTGAGGCGGCATCCTTGGTTGATTTCCCCTCGGCAATCAATTGCAACACTTGGCGCTCACGCGCCGTCAGGGGATCGGAAGGGCTATCCGACTTTGTGCGGTAGGCCTCCACCACTGCCCGCGATACGCCAGGACTCAAATAGAACTGGCCCCGCGAGACTTGCTGAATGGCGTGAATGAGGTCGCTGGCTGCCTGGTTCTTCAAGACATATCCTTTCACTCCAGCTTCGAGCGCCTCTCGGATATATTGATCCTCTTCATGCTGCGTCAAAAGAATCGCTTTCGCTTTCGGGCATGAACGGGCCAATTCACGAACCGCATCAATGCCGTTCAGTATCGGCATGCTGATATCAAATACGGCAATATCTGCTTGAAGTAATCCCGCCAGGCGCACGGCTTCCTGTCCATCGGATGCTTCTGCAACGACTTGAAAATGTTCCCGCTCGAGCAATGACTTCAGTCCTTGGCGTACCAGGACATGGTCATCCGCGAGCACGATGCGTGTTGGCATTGTCAACCTCCATTGGAACTCGTACCGAAAGCTCTGTTCCGCGTCCAGGGCAGGATTCGACCCGGAGAGTGCCTCCGATCGCGCTCATTCTCTCCTGCATGGCAATCAATCCCAGCCCTTTGCGGCTCGGTTTCGTTTGAACTGGGGCGGCGTCAAAGCCTGCTCCATCATCCCGGATCGAACAACACAATGCGTCTCTCTCTTTCCACGCGCGAATCCAGATATTCCGTGCCTTTGCATGCTTAACCGCGTTGGTCAATCCCTCCTGCACGGTTCGATATAGTGCCGTCTCCACCGGGCCGGGCAGCCGTCCGGAAAAGGCCGCGTCAATGTGGATTGGCAGACCGGCTCTGGCTGAAACTCCCTCTGCCAGAAAACGGATTGCGGGAACCCATCCGAGATCATCCAGGATCGTGGGCCGAAGTTCGTGCGAATACCGGCGCAAGTGCTTTTCAACTTGGTTTAGCAATTCGCCGATCCGCCCGATCTGCTGTTGCTGAACCTTCGGTAATTCCCGCGCGACTTCGGCGAGCGCAAGATGCACGGCGACTAACAGCTGTCCAGCTTCGTCGTGCACGGCGTACGCGATGCGTTTGATTTCTTCCTCCAGCGTTTCGTTAAGCTGGCGCAGGGCCTTCACTGCATCCTGAAATCCCCGGTGCGCCATCTCGTAGGGAGACAGGCATTCCGCAAGGAAGTCACCGCTCGTCTGGAGTAACCTCTTGCGAAGTTCCCCATCTTTTTCTTCCCGAACCAGTCCTTGCACAGCCTCATGGTGCAGGGAAGCAATCTCCACCAGGCTTTTTCCTTCAGCAAGAGCTCGTCGCCCCAACTCGTAGGCTTTACCTAGCGCTGCTTCGCCGCTCCCCGCCGCGTACTCACGCAAGAACGAAGCGTATTCGTCCTCAAATCTTGCTTGCGCTTTCGGCTTGTGTTGGGCGGCCATCTTCACGTTTGAATTCCTACCAATCGAGCGATTAACACCAGCGCGTCATCGGTTCCGGTCCGGTATCGCTCGAGAATCCTGTCCGCTGCTCTCTGTGGGTTTCCCAAAATGGGAAGGTTCTCGACAAAGTTACTGCTAACACCGTCGGTCACAAAAAACAGTGTGTCATCCTTGGCCACCGGGATTACCGTGGCTTGCAGGGGCGGCAATCGGGATCCTACAACTCCCGCACGCAGAAGAAGCGTTTCTTGCGGATTTCCATTTTTCGTGTCAGCGCGCATCAATACTCCTTGAACGTTTCCGACACCAATCCAAGTCATCATTCCATGCGCTGGGTCAATGGATGCAACGCTCAAAACAACGCCCCGAGTTGGTCGAAGTTGCTCGTGACACTGCTCCACCAGGGAAATAATTGGTTCGTCGACGCTGGCATTTAGAATGGAAGCCGCTATTCTCGCCGCGTCGGCGGCCTCTTCGCCGTGGCCGATGCCGTCGATCGCAGCAATGAGTACTCCATTCCGGTTGCAGCGGACCACATGGTGGTCGCCCGACTGCTCATGGCCTGGAAGGGCGAGCTTGGCCACGCCGTATTCCACCATCGGCTCTTTTATTGTCTCCATTTTTTCACCACCACAGTTGTCCCTCGGCCGGGTTGCGAGGTGATTTCAAATTCGTCCATCAAGCGCCGCACTCCCGGCAGCCCAAGCCCTAGACTTCCGGAAGTGGAGAAGCCGTCGCGCAACGCTTGACGAATATCAGCGATACCGGGACCTTCATCGCTTGCCGTCACCGAAATGCCTTGACGATTCGACCCGTTTACGACCTGCAGGGTGATTAGGCCTTTTTTGGCATAGGCCACGATGTTGCGGGCTAGTTCGGAAATTGCTGTGGCAATGAGTGTGGCATCGCCCGAGGAAAACCCCAGTTCGATGGCTCTAGCCCGGCCCTTTTGCCGGGCTAAGACAATATCCGGGTCCGAATTGATTGCCACTCGGATTTCTGGAGACGCCACCATGGCTCTCTCTCAATGCGTGTTCTTGAACTTTTCGTTCAAATACGCCAGCCCTTCTTCCAGGTCCAGCGCCGTAGTAACGTCTT
>WNFT01005508.1_pt1 | contig 14509 bp, 14 predicted proteins | sample 5400191 | NCBI WGS metagenome assembly WNFT01 (sample SAMN13153359, study PRJNA577476) | soil metagenome | isolation source: 80 cm saprolite under Madrone tree | place: USA:California | collected 2016-06-14
CCATCCAGAAGGCCCAGGCCCTGGTGGCGGCCGTGCTCCATCGACTCTTCGAACAGCAGCTGGTAGCCGAGGCACACCCCGAGCACGGGCTTGCCTCGCTTGGCCAGGTCGACCACCCTCCGGCCGATTCCGCTGTCCGTGAGCTTTTGCAAGGCCGGAGCGAAGGCCCCGACTCCCGGCAGCACCAGGCCGTCGGCGGCCTCCAGCTCATCGCCGTCGGCCGTGAGCCGGGGTTCCGCGCCGACGTGAAGCAGGGCGCGCTCGACCGAGCGCAGGTTGCCGACCCCGTAATCGACGATTGCAATCATCCGAGGAGGCCCTTGGAGGACGGGACCCCGCCGCCGGGTCGTATCGCCATGGCCTCGCGCAGGGCGAGACCGAGCGCCTTGAAGGTCGCCTCAGCGATGTGATGGCGGTTCCGGCCGCGAATCACATCGACGTGGATCGTCGCCCCGAGATGAATCGAAAGGGCCTTCCAGAACTCCTCCAGCACTTCGGATTCCAGGGTGCCGATGCGCCCGCGCACGGCCACGTTGTACGAGAGGTATGGGCGCTTCCCCAGGTCGACGACCACACGCGCCAGGGCTTCGTCGAGCGGCGCATAAGCCGACGCGAAGCGGGTGATCCCCGCCCGATCTGCCAGGGCGTTGGCGAGCGCCTGGCCGAGCACGATGCCGGCGTCCTCCACGAGGTGATGAGGATCGACGTGGACGTCGCCGGCCCCGCGAAACGTGAGGTCGAATCCGCCGTAACGCGCCACCTGCTCCAGCATGTGGTCGACGAACGCGAGCCCGGTCGCGACCTTGACCCGCCCGCGTCCTTCGAGAGCGACTGTGGCCTTCAGCTGCGTTTCCTTGCTCTTGCGGACGACCTCTCCGATCCTTAATCCTCTATTCAAGGCGCACCTCTATAGCGTGCGCGTGCGCGCTCAGTCCTTCCATCGCGGCCAGGCGCACGCACGCGTCGCGAAGCATTTCCAGGTCGCCTCGGTTGAGGCTCAGCACGCTGCTGCGCTTCAGGAAGCTGTAGACACCGAGTGGGGATGCGAAGCGCGCCGCGCCCGAGGTCGGGAGCGTGTGGTTAGGGCCCGCCGCGTAGTCGCCCAGCGGCACGGTCGCATAAGCCCCGACGAAGATGGCGCCCGCATTCTCGACTTGCGTGGCCAGCCGTCCCGCATGCTCGGCCACGATCAGCAGGTGCTCGGGCGCAAAGTCATTGGCGAGGTTGATCGCCTGCTCCATGTCCTCGGCCACTATCAAGCAGCAGGTGGCCGCGTTGATGATCTGGGCCCGCTCCAGGCCTCCGATCAGGCTGCGCAGCTCTTCCTCGACACGGTCAGCGAGCGCAGCCGAGTCGGTGACCAGAACGGCCCACGCCAGCGGGTCGTGCTCGAGCTGGGCCGCCAGGTCGGCCGCTACGAAGTCGGGGCGGGCGCCTGCATCGGCGATCACCATCACCTCGGTTGGCCCGGCGATCCCGTCCACGCCGACAGCGCCGTACACCTCTTTTTTGGCCAGGGTCACATAGATGTTGCCCGGGCCGGCGATGACGTCGACTCGCGGGATCGAGCTGGTGCCGTAAGCAAGGGCGGCGATCGCCTGCGCGCCGCCCATCCGATACACGGCATCCACGCCCGCGATGTGAGCGGCGGCGAGGATTGGCGCCGGCACGCTGCCGTCAGCGCGCGGCGGGGTCGCGAGGACGACCTCCGACACCCCCGCCACGCGAGCCGGGATGGCAGTCATCAGCACCGTCGAGGGATAGGACGCGCGCCCACCCGGTGCGTACACACCCGCGCGGCGTACCGGCCGCGTCACCAGCTTCAGGCCGGGAGATCCACTGGTCGCCGGCGGCACCTGCTTCAAGTGGAAGTCTCGAATCCTCTGCGCCGCGAACTCCAGGGCGGCGCGATCGGCGCTGGGGAGGCGGTTGGCGGCCGCGCGGAGATCGCCCTTGGGGACCTCGAAGGTCTCACCCTCGCCTGACGCCCAGCCGTCGAATCGCTCGCCGTACTCGCGCAGGGCGGCGTCGCCGTCCGCGGCTACGCGCGCGCAGATCTCGCCCACGTCGGCCCGTTCGCTGGCGAACTGGGAAAGGTCCAGGCGCCGGCGCGACAGCGGCGAGTCTAGCCACGACCCCACGTCGAATCGCTTAACCCCCATGGTTCGCAGCCTCCCGCAGCCGCGCCACCATCGCCTGGACGGCTTCTGTCCGCGTTTTGAGGCTGGCCTGGTTGCCGATGAGACGCGCCGTCGACGCGCCGAGCGTCGCCGTCACTCGCAGCTTGTTCTCGCGTAGCGTGCGACCGCTCGCGGTCAGGTCGACGATCCCGTCGACTAGCCCGACCTGGGGCGCGAGCTCCACAGACCCATGCAGGCGCACGACCTCGACGGCCTGACCTCTTGCTTCGAACCAGGCCGCGGTCGTACGCGGCAGCTTGGTCGCGACCCGCAAGAGGGGCGGCCAGGTCTCCGGGCCGTTCAGCTTCGATGCCTCGGGGACCGCCAGCACCAGCCGGCAGGAACCGAAATGAAGGTCGACAAGCTCGTAGTGCGAACCGTTCGATTCCCAGAGCACATCCTTGCCGACGATGCCGAGGTCGGCGGCGCCGTGGTCGACGTAGGCGGGCACGTCGGCAGGGCGGACGAGGATCACGCGCACGCCGGAGCGTTCCACCAGCAGGCGGCGGCCGAGCTCGGCCGCGCCGAGGCGCATCACGCCGGAGTTTGCAAGCAGGCGGAGCGCGCCAGGCAGCAGCATGCCGGTCGGGACCGCGATCGAGACGCTCATGAGAGAGCTCCCGCAAGTCGCGCTGCCACCTGTTCCGGCGGCAGCGAGCGGGTACGCCCACTGTTTGCGGTCCAGGCGACTTTCGATGTGCCCCGACATTGGATCAGGTTGTCTGCGCCGACCGCCCGCCACCAGGCCCGCGCCTCACGCTCGGGCCTTGACTCCGTGTCGACCACGGCGCGCATGCCGAACAATCGCAGCGTCGACGCAAGGCGCATGGCCGTGCCGTGCCCTGATCCAGTCCACGCGATGGCGGCATCGAGGCGAGGCAAGGGCGCCCGTCCTGCGCGGGCCAGCAGCTCCCACACGAGGTCGAGCTGAACCACGAACCCGGTCGCAGGCGCGGGCCGGCCGAAGCGCTCGAGCAGACGGTCATAACGGCCGCCCTGTGCGACCGGCCGGCCGAGGTCGGGACCGTAGCCTTCGAAGATCACGCCGGTGTAGTAGTCGAAGTCGCGGATCGCGCCCAGGTCGAGGCCCACGACCGCCCCGAGCCCATGCGCCACCAGCAGCTCCTGGACGCGCGCCAGCTCGGCGAGGGCCTGCTCGGAACGGCGATTGCGGACCAGGCCTCCGGCGGCCTTCAGGATCTCCGATCCACCACGAAGGGCGGGGAATCGCAAGAGCAGCTCGTGCTCGGCCGAGCGAAGGGGCGTGCGCGCCAGCAGCTCTTCCAGGGCGACGAAGTCGCGCGCGGCCAGAGCTTTGCGCACGCCGGCTTTGACCGCGACCGGGAGCCGGACGGCGTCCATGATGCCCTGGAAGAACTCCGAGTGCCCGACGTCGACCTGGTACCGACGAAGCCCGGCGGCTTCGAGGCAGCGCGCAGCCCAGCGCGAGCACGTCGATGCTCTCGACCATCGGGGTGACCACGAACCGGTAGCCCCAGCGGCGCATCTCCTCGAGCAGCGATTCCTGCGCTTCGCGCAGGGCCTCGGCCTCGTCAGGCAACAGGTCGCGAAAACCTGGCACGCCACCTAGTTGCGGGGTCGATGCGAGGGGAGGGCTAGGGTCGGTGAAGGGACCTCCGGGCCCGGGCCTCTGAACCAACGTCAGTTGTCATCTTCGTCCTCATCGTCGTCCTTGTCGCCATCGTCCGCGTCCTCGCTGAAGTCGAGCGGCTCGGCTTCGTCCTCGACCGCGTGCATCCCCTCTTCGACCTCATCGGTAGCCGGCGTGCCCGAGACGAGACCCTCTTCCTCCTCGTCCTCCGCGAACACCTCGACCTCTCGGGCGAGCAGGCTCTCCTTCGTGTATGGGCGAAACTCGACCTCGCGCTTGCGACGCATCGCGAAGCTCGGTTTGCCGGCAAACCGTGGGTCCTGGTAGGTCTCGCGGACGATGAGCTTGACAGTGTTGCCTTCGCAGGACGTGATCCCAGCCTGGTAGCGGTTGCCGCCGCGCATGAACTTGATCAGGCGCCGAGCGAGCTTGGCCTCGAGCAGCCCGAGCCGCACGCCACGCGACGTCTCCGCGGCGATGCCGTCGCCCTCGATCTTCAATTCGACGACATCACCCGCCGCCACCTTCGAGCAGATGTCAGCGCTGGGGGGGCTCTCGAGCGTGGTGATGATCGTCTTCCCCATCTCTTCGACGAAAAGGTTGAGGTCGACCCTGGTGCCCCCGACCTTCAGCCCTTCCTTCTGGTGCAGAAGGGTGTTGATGCGCGCCGCGTTCTTCTTCGCGATCGAGTTCATCGGGTTGATCTTCAGCGCGGCCTCGTACGCCGCCTTGGCATCTTTCAGCTTCCCCAGCTCGGACAGCGCCTTGCCCAGACGGTTCTGCGTCTCTTCGTCCGCACCGAAGCTCTCGATGACGAACTTGTTGAGCTTGACGGCGTCGTCCCACTTGCCGGCGATCGCGAGCTGAACCGCATCGTCGGCATATTGCGAGCGGGGTTTGAGGTGTTCGCTGGACTCAGTCTTCAACGGGGCGCGCTCCTATGACCTGGCTAGGTGAAGGGATCGAGTATAGAGACTGCCGGGTCTTGGCCGGGCGGCGACAATCTCCGATGTGCGGTCGGCAAGGTTGCGGACGTTGGCGGTGGTGCTGGTGGCTGGTCTCGTTCTTGTCGGAGCCTGCAGGGGTGGAACACCGGCGAATGTGATCCGGATCGGCGTCGAGCTGCCGTTGTCGGGCGCCGAGGGCCGGGTGGGCCAGACGGCGCTCAACGGCGTGCAGTTTTTCGTCCACCAGCACCCAACCATCGGCGCCTTCACGGTTCAGGTCGTCGTTCAGGATGATGCGGTCGGCGGCGTGGACGATCCCGGGCAGGGGACGCACAACATCATCGGACTGGCCGCCGACCCGCTCGTGATGGGCGTGATCGGTCCGTTCAGTGCGAGCGTCGCCCGCCGGGAGATCCCGGTCGCGAACGATTCCCACCTTGCGTTGATCAGCCCGGCGGTGAGCAGCCGCTGCCTCACCAAAGAACCCTTTCTGCCTGCAGGCCTGAGCCGAAATCATGCCGAGATCACATGTAAGGCCGTGGGGCTGCCCACGCCAGTCGAGCTGCGCCCAACCGGCACCAACAACTTCTTCCGGCTCGTGACCACCGACGACCTGCAGGGCCCGGCAGCCGCGGACTACGGCTACAAGACCCTGCTGCTTCGGCGGGTGGCGGTGCTTTCAGACCACGAGGCCTACGGGCAAGCGCTCGCCAGCGGGTTCATGACCAGGTTCACCACGCTCGGCGGGAGCATCATCGACATCCTCGACTTCGATCCGAACAGCCATCTCGACCTCACGGCGTTCATGCGACACGCCAAAGGCGATGGGGCGCAAGCGATCTACTACGGGGGCGTCACCGCCAATCATGGCTGCGTGATCCGCGCCCAGATGGCGAACGTTTTCAGCGCCGGCGAGGCGACGCCGTTCCTGAGCGGTGACGGAATCGCCAAGGACCCCGACTGCGTGCGCAACGCGGGTGCCAATGCCGTCGGGATGTATGCGACCGTCGCGGCCGCCGCCCCCGACATCATTCCCAACGCCCAGCCGGTCATCGAAGCCTTCAAGGCGCAATACCGGAACGCGTCCGATTACAGCGCCTACACCATCCCCGCCTACGACTCCGCCACCATCCTGTACGGAGCCGTAGACAGGGCCATCACCGCCGCCGGCGGCAAGCTGCCCGCTCGGGGCGACGTGGTCGCCCAGGTGGCCGCGACCTCGGCATTTGTGGGTGCCAGCGGGACGTTCGGCTTCGATTCGGCCGGCGACACCACCCTCCGGGTGGTCTCGGTGTTCGAGTCTCGTAGCTCGGACCCCTCCCTCCTGTGGAGTTTCGTCCGGGTCGTAGATTACAGCGCTGCACTCCCCTATTGATACACCTGCGCTTCCATCAAGCCGGATGCGCCGAAGGGAGATCCAAAGCACCCCTTGACTTCGAGGCAGATACAAGTCGATAGTTCACCACGGAGTAGCGGTTCGGCCACCCCATGTGGCCGCATTCGTCGCCGGCGCACTCTCGCCCCGACAGAGGTTGGGAAGAGGGCGGCGAGTGAGGGGAGGCGTTCGCCAAGAGGGATTTCTTCGGGCCTCCCTACAAACACATGGAGGAACCATATGGTTCGAGCTAGGGGACTCGGAGTCCTCATCGTGGCAGCGTTCGTCGCGTTCGCGTGTGGTGGTGGCGGCGGTAGCACCACTTCCAAGGGCGAGATCGATATCGCTAGTGACCTACCGACATCCGGCAACGAGACGTCGAGCGGCTTGCCGACGCAGCAGGGCGCCGCATTCGCCGTGGCGAGTCTCGCCAGCGGCACCTATCACGGCTTCACCGTGAAGTTCATCCCGTTCGATGACGCGGTCAACGGCGCTCACGACCCGCAGAAGGGCGTGCAGAACGTCCAGGCCATGATCGCCAACTCCAAGATCCTGGGCATGGTCGGTCCGTTCAACTCCAGCGTCGCCAAGGCTGAGATCCCGGTCGCCAACCAGGCGCCCCTCGTGATGATCAGCCCGGCAAACACGAACGAGTGCCTGACCCAGGCTCTCAGCTACTGCCAGCAGGCCGACGGCTTCACTGCCGCAAGCCTCCGGCCCAGTGGCACCAACAACTATTACCGCATCGCTGCGGCCGACACCTTCCAGGGACCCGCCATGGCCGACTTCGCATTCCACGCCGCCCCTAACGGTCTAGCCATCACCAAGGTCGCCGTCTGGGATGACGAGGAGACCTTCGGCGCAGGCGTGGCCGGCAACTTCGTCAAGGAATGGACCAAGCTCGGCGGCACGGTCGTCGACCGCAAGAGCTACGACCCGAAGTCCAAGTCGGACTTCCACGACTTCCTGGCCTCGGCCCTCAACGCCGGCGCCCAGGGCATCTACGTGGGCGCCACGTCGCCCACCAAGGGCTGCATCGCCCGCGGCGAGATGACAGCGGCACAGGCCGCCAGCATCTACTACCTCGGTCCGGACGGCGACGGCGACCAGCAGTGCATCACAGACGCCGGCGCCAACGCCAACGACCACATGTACGCCACCCAGGGCGTGGCTGACGCCACCCAGAACCCGAGCGCCAAGACCATCATCGCGGCGTACAGCGCGGCGTACCCCGGCGCCTCCAACATCGGTGCATACACTTTTGGCGGCTACGACTGCGCCGCCATCATCCTCGACTCAATCGGACGCGCGATCGACGCCAACGGCGGCAACATGCCGAGCCGTGCACAAGTCCTGGCCCAGGTTGGCAAGACCGCCAACTTCCAGGGCCTGACGGGCGTCATCTCCTTCGACGCCAACGGGGACCCCACCCACCCTGTGCTGCAGCTGCAGCAGGTCAAGGGCGGGGCGTGGGCATTCGTGACCCAGATCTCGCAGGGCGCGTAACGCCGGTTCGTTAAGACGATTTTCGAGGAGGGGGCGCCGTGCCCCCTCCTTATCATTAGTGGAACTTGGGAGGGGGACTGAGTTGATCGGAGCCCTGGCCCGGATGCCGGCAACGCTGCGCAGCCTCGGGAACACCCAGATCTCGTCGCTGGTCGGCTTGCTCATCCTCGCTGCCGCCTTCTTACTGACCGTCGAGCACGTCCTGCACCAGTCCGCGAACTACTTCTTCCAGATCCTCATCATTGGCGTGGCCGACGGGGCGATCTACGGATTGATCGCCCTGGGCTACACGATGGTCTACGGGATTATTGAGCTGATCAACTTCGCCCACGGCGACGTCTTCACGCTCGGGGCCTTCATCTCCCTCGCCCTGTTTCCCCTGTTCAGCGTCAAAGAGGGAGCAGCCGGCTTCGGATACGTGATCCCGTTGGTGGTCATCGCCCTCATGACAATGCTGCTGTGCGGCGTGGTCAACGTGACGATCGAACGCGTCGCCTACAGGCCGCTGCGGCACGCCCCGCGGCTCGCCCCTCTCATCACTGCCATCGGCATGTCGTCCATCCTCGAGGGGGCCATGTACTTGTGGCGCGGTCCATTCAATCTCCACTATCCCGACCTCCTGCCTGCCAACCAGCTGACCATCTCCGGGGTCACAATCGGCGCCAAGGAGCTCATAGTGGTGGCGGTAGCGGTCATCCTGGCCGTTGGACTGACCCTGTTCATCTCCCTTAGTAAGCTGGGCAAGGCAATGCGAGCTACGGCCCAAGATCGCGACGCCGCGCAGCTCATGGGCATCGACATCAACCGCACGATCGCCGCGACCTTCTTCATAGGCGCTGTGCTCGCCGCCGCAGGCGGAATCATCTGGGGTCTCTACATCAACAACGTAGACCCCTTCCTCGGGTTCGAAACCGGACTGATCGCGTTTACGGCGGCCGTCTTTGGCGGCATCGGGAACATTCCCGGCGCGGCGCTCGGCGGCCTGCTGATCGGGATCATCGCCGCCTTCAATAACGCCTACTTCGACTCTTCGTGGACAGAGATCATCATCTTCGGCATCCTGATCGCCACGCTCGTCTTCCGCCCGACCGGCTTGCTGGGCATGCGGGTACCGGAGAAATGAACCGGCTTCAAGAGCTCGTCCGCCAGAATGCGCGCAACCCGAACGCCATCGCGTACGCCGCGATGTTGATCGGGGCGCTGGCCTTTCCGGCCGTTGTCCAGTTCGCCACCGGGGGTAACGCCGACAATCTGGTGAGCCTCGCGGCCGACGGCGGCGTCTTCATCCTCCTCGCGATCGGCCTCAATGTGGTGGTCGGCTTTGCCGGGCTCCTCGACCTCGGCTACGCAGCTTTCTTTGCGATCGGAGCGTACACGTATGGCATGCTCGCATCCCAGCAGCTGATCAGCTCGCCGCTGCACCAGGCGCTCCACGTCCCGTTCTGGATCGCCCTGTTCATCGGCCTGTTCGTAGCCGCCGGCGCGGGTGCGCTTCTGGGAGCGCCGACGCTGCGACTCCGTGGTGACTACCTCGCCATCGTCACGCTCGGTTTCGGAGAGATCGTACCCAGGTTCTTTCGCAACATGAAGGACTGGACCAGCGGGGTCAACGGCATCAGCGCTTTGGATCCGCCCTCGCTGCCCGTCTGGTTCACCGGACCGTGGGTCAACACCGATTTCGGATGGATAAACAACTTCAAGTTCCAGTCCTTCAACGCCACGGCCTGGTACGTGCTGATCTTCATCCTCGTGATCGCGTCAGTGCTCGGGGTCAACAATCTCTACGGCTCACGCCTGGGCCGAGCCTGGATGGCCGTCCGGGAAGACGAGACCGCGGCGGCGGCGATGGGCGTGAACACGGTCAGCACCAAACTGCTCGCCTTTGCCATCGGCGCTTCGTTCAGCGGCTTCGCCGGCGCCTTCTATGGAGCCAAGCTCTCGCTGGTAAGCCCGGACAACTTCACGTTCATCGTGTCGATCACGGTCCTCTCGATGGTCGTCCTGGGGGGCATGGGCAACATCCCTGGCGCGATGATCGGTGGGCTCCTCCTCTACTTCGTCCTGTACTACTTCTTGCCCGCCGCCCCGCAGCAGGCAACGGCGCTCGCCCAATCCCTGGGCCTGGATTGGCTCAACCACGCTGTTCCCAATGGGTGGCCGGGTATAGGGGAATTCATCAGCCGCCTCAAGTTCATCCTGTTCGGTTTGATCCTGGTCGGCATCATGCTTCTGCGCCCTCAGGGCCTTTTGCCGAGCCGGCTGCGGGCCCAGGAGCTCAAGCGGGGCGTTCACGACGAGCCGGTGAAAGTCGCGTGAGCTCCAAGCCACCAGAGGTCATTCTCTCGCTCAGGAGTGTGACCAAGCGCTTCGGTGGCCTGGTAGCGGTCGATAACGTGACCTTCGACGTCCCCAAAGACGAAGTCTTCGCCCTCATCGGACCCAACGGCGCAGGCAAGACCACCTTGTTCAACTGCATCACCGGAATATTCGCCCCGACGGCTGGGGCCGTCGTGTTCGAGGGCCGCAACATATCCGGCTCGAAGCCACATCGGACCGCACAGCTCGGCATAGCCCGCACCTTTCAGAACATCCGCCTGTTCGAGTACATGACGGCGCTGGACAACGTCAAGGTCGGCTGCCATGTGCGCATGCACGCCAAGCTCTGGGATGCCCTGTTCAGGACTCCCTTCGCCAGGCGCGAGGAGGCCGAGGTCAAGGATCGGGCGATGGAGTATCTCCGCTTCGTCGGCATCGAACAACATGCCGAGAACTACGCTCGCAATCTGGCCTACGGCCAGCAGCGCCGGCTGGAGATCGCACGGGCGCTCGCCACGGAGCCCCGCCTTCTGCTGCTCGACGAGCCCGCAGCGGGCTTCACGCCGCAGGAGAAAGTGGACCTGATGAAGCTCGTGCGCAAGATCATCGACCGCGGCATCACCGTCTTTCTGATCGAGCACGACATGAAGGTCGTGATGGAGGCGTCGCAGCGAATCGTCGTGCTTGACCACGGCGAAAAGATCGCGGAAGGCCCGCCGGTCGAAGTGCGCAACAACCAGCGCGTGATCGAAGCCTACCTCGGCAAGTCCGCGTGACCGTCCGGAGCGAAACCTGATGGCACTCCTCGAGGTCTCGGGGATTGACGTCTTCTACGGCCGCGTGCAGGCAGTGCGCGGCGCGTCCCTTCAGGTCGATGCAGGCGAAATCGTGGCGTTGATCGGCTCGAACGGGGCGGGCAAGACCACCACGCTGCGCACGATCTCCGGACTCATCCACCCGCACCACGGCACGATCAAGTTCAACGGTCAGGAAATCACGCGCACGGAGCCGCAGAAGATTGTCCACCTCGGCATCTGCCAGTCACCAGAAGGCCGTCGGCTATTCGCTCGCATGACGGTGCTCGACAACCTCCGTATGGGCGCGTACACCCGCAGCAGTGGGGCACAGATCAAGGCCGACATGGACCGCGTCTTTGATCTGTTCCCGCGACTGAAGGAACGCCTTCACCAGATCGCAGGCACGCTATCCGGCGGTGAGCAGCAGATGTGCGCTATGGGCCGTGCGCTCATGGCGAAGCCGAAGCTCCTCATGCTGGATGAGCCGTCCCTTGGCCTGTCCCCAATCCTCGTCGAGACGATCTTCAGCATCGTGCGCGAGATCAATGCCAGCGGTACGCCGGTGCTGCTCGTGGAGCAGAACGCGCACAAAGCCCTCGAGGTCGCGCACCGTGCCTACGTCCTTGAGACGGGCTCGATCGTGAAGGCCGGAACGGGCAAAGAGCTGCTCGAGTCGGAGGACGTCCAGAAGGCCTATCTCGGCATGTAGTCGGGCGGCGCGACCCGGCTAACTCCCAGTCGGGTGGTAGCTCACGACGAAGAGGTAGATGAGGATCGCGGCAAAAGCCGCGTACTCGAGGATCACATTGCGGGTGAAGCTTTCCTCGACCGTGTGGCGGATCAGCCCGCGGTTGACGTACCAGGCGAAAAACAGCATGACCGCCTTGGGCCCCTCGTTCACAACGAGCACGCTAGAGAGAGCCTCGATCGCCCAAAGGAGAAAGGTGACGACCTGCGCGACGAAGAGGGCGAAGATGAAGGCTCGTCTCGGCGCGATCGGCGTGCCGTTGATGCGGAAGCTGCGGAACGACGCCAGAAACGTGATCGTGAAGATCCAGACCAGGCGCAGGACGATGTTGAAGTGAATCGTGACCAGGACGAGGTAGGCGCCCGCGACCACCAGGACGAGCACCACCTCCTGGACCAGGATGTGGCCGCGCTTCTCCGCATCGCGAAGACGTAGGTAGTCAAGCCGCGCCAGGAGCACAAAGCCGACGCCGAAGGTGGCTGTCAGGACCAGATATTTCCAAAGCTCGAGGCCGGGGAAGATCGAAAGCCCCGCCAGCGTGACGGCGCCCAGGGCGACCGGGATGTAGTGCTCGATACGTGGGAATTCGACGGTCCCGCGTAGGTAGCCGAGCAGGGCGGGGGCGGCGACGATGACCAGGCCGAGCGCCAGCGCCCAGACCTGGCCTTCAGCGAGCAATTCCGATTTGAAGCCGAGCGCGATCGCGACCAGGACCACGGCGGCGAAAACCAGGAAGCTGCGGTCACGTTCTGTCGTAACCGTGGTGGCGGGCCTGATGTACCGCTCTTCAGAGATCGGGGGCGTCTTCATGTGACCCGGGGAAGTTTAGCTTTCACCTCCCCACCACGTGGGGAGGTCGGTCCCGCCCGCGGAGCGGGCGCGACCGGGTGGGGAGAAGCAATTGCCCAGGCGGGTGGCAAGAACCGGGTCTTACGTCCCGGCCCGCCCGTACCGGTCCTCGAGCCGCACCACGTCGTCGATCTCCGGCGTCGAGACCTCGAAGATGTCGGCGTCCTCGACCGCCGTGATGCGGTGGCGCGTGCGCGGGGGCAGGTGCACCGAATCGCCCTCGCGCATGCGCAGCCTCTCGAGCGTTCCTTCGAGCCCACCGATATCGATGTCGACCGCACCCTGGCGGACGAGCAGCCACTCGTCCTTGACCTCGTGGTACTGCAGCGACAGCGCCTCTCCCTTGTTGACGTGGAGGATCTTGCCGAGGTAGCGGCTCGTGACCGCCCAGCGGATCTCGTAACCCCAGGGCTTGGCGACGCGCGACTCGTCCGCCCGCTTGATGTCAGGCATGCGAGCGAAGGCCGACGATGTCCTCCAGCGCCGCCAGCCGCGCTTCCACCGCGGCCTGGTCGGCGGCCTCGGAATAGATGCGCACGAGCGGCTCGGTGCCGCTGGCCCGGAGGAGCACCCAGCTCCCGTCGGCGAGGTAGAACTTGAAGCCGTCGTCCGAGCGGATCCGCTCCACCTTGACGCCGGCGACCTCTTTTGGTTCGTGGGTCTCGAGCGTGTGCAGGATTCGCTTGCGGTCTTGGTCATAGGCTTCGCGATTGAGGTGGATGTCGTGCCGCGCATACGAATGCGGGCCGACGCGCTTCTCGAGGCCGGCCAGGATCTGGGACAATGGCTGCCCGAGCTTCACGATCATGTCCGCGAACAGCAGGCCGATGAGGATGCCATCGCGCTCGGGGATGTGGCCTTTGATCGCGAATCCACCTGACTCCTCCCCGCCGAGCACTGCGTCGGTCTCCATCATCTTCGGCGCCACGTTCTTGAATCCGACCGGCACCTCATAGACGGTCGCGCCGAACTCGGCCCCGAGCTTCTCTGCCATGGCGGTCATGTTCACCGTCTTCACCACGGGACCGGTCATGTGGCGCACGTCGAAGAGGTAGAGCATCAGCAGCGCGAAGACCTGCAGCTGATTGATGAAGCGACCCGTCTCGTCGATGATCCCCACACGATCGGCGTCACCGTCCGTGCAGATGCAAAGGTCCTGCCGCCCACTCCGCATGACTTCGATGGCCGCGTTGATGTTGGGCGGAATCGGCTCCGGGTTGACGCCTCCGAACAACGGGTTTCTTTCGTTGTGCAGCTCGACCACCGAAGTGCGGCCTCCATCGAGCAGCTCCTTGATGTACCCGTAGCCGGATCCGTACATGCACTCGTGCAAGATGTGGAGGCCGGCCGACTTGATCGCATCGAGGTCGACCATGCGCGCGATCTGCGCGTAGTACGGCGCGCGCGGGTCATACAAGGAGACCAGGCCGTCGGATTTGCTTCCATCCGGCACTGGCACTGTCTCGAGCGCGTTGATGCGTGGCTCGAGTTGGGCGATGACGTCGCTTGACGCCGCGCTTCCAGTCTCCGACTTGAACTTGATGCCGTTGAACAAGTACGGGTTATGGCTCGCGGTGACCACCGCCGCCCCTGTCGCCTTGCGATCGATGACCGTCCAGGACGCCACCTGCGTGGGCGACGGGCGGTCGAACATGAGGGTGCGCACTCCGTTGGCCGCGAAGACGTCGGCCACGGTTCGGGCAAAGTCCTCTGACGCGAAGCGGCAGTCATAGCCGACCACCGCAAGCGGATCCTTCGAGAGCGAGCGCAGGTATTCGGCAGCGCCCTGCGCGACGCGGCGGACGTTGGCGAACGTGAAATCGTCGGCCACGATCCCCCGCCAGCCGTCCGTGCCGAACTTGATCTGGTCGGCCATCTGAAGTGCCGATCAGAGTAACTGTCGGGGCCCCCGCGAAATCGAAGATTTCGTGGGGTGACTATAGGTAACGGGTTTTGCGGGCTCGCCTGAGCGCATCCACGACCTTCTTCACATCCTGTGCGCGCGAGCGGGGACACACGAGTAGGGCATCCTCGGTGTCCACGATGATCATGTCCTCGAGTCCGATCGCGGCGACCAGCCGCTTATCGCCGAACACCAGGCTGCCATGTGTGTCGACCAGCACGGCCTCGCCGTCGACCGAGTTGCCGTGGGCGTCTGGATGCACTCGATCGCCGAGCT
>WNFT01007385.1_pt1 | contig 14508 bp, 9 predicted proteins | sample 5400191 | NCBI WGS metagenome assembly WNFT01 (sample SAMN13153359, study PRJNA577476) | soil metagenome | isolation source: 80 cm saprolite under Madrone tree | place: USA:California | collected 2016-06-14
GCTCAAGGAACGTTTGAATCCGTCGCGCATTCAGCAGAAGGAGGCCCGGACAGTAGAAGTCGCTTGAACTTGGTTGTAGATAGGCTTACAGTGCCGAACATCGAGAGTCGCTGCAATCAACTAAAACTCGGACATCCTCGGTGATTGACACTAAAATTGTCTCCAGCGTATAGTCGAATCACCAGTTTGGAGAATGGCATCCCTTGGCTTCGTCCCTTTCGCGCTCCTGGACGCCTTAGGATGCGGGCTTCTGAAGGGCAGGATGTTTCATTCACTGCTACTCCCCGGGTTCCGACGCATCGTTTTGGTAGTTTTTGTTTGGTGGCTATCACTTTCCGGCATCCAACTCTCAGCGCAGGCGCCCCCCTCTCCTACGCCGCCACAGGATGCTCCTGCGAAGACAGATTCGACCGCGAAATCCCCCGCAGCGCCTGCACCCACTCAGGGTGAGGAAGTTTCCAGTCACGAAACGCCGACTACTTTCAAAGTACGCGTAAACCTGGTGCTGGTTCGCGTAGTGGTGCGCGACGCGCACGGCAAAATCGTGCCCAATCTCAAAAAGGAAGACTTTCAGCTGTACGATAACCGCAAGGTGCAAACAATTTCTTCCTTTAGCGTGGAGACGCCCGAGACTCGCACGGCTTCGGCGGTGGCATCCACTGCTGCAGAGTCATCCAGCGCGGATGTCGCCGGCGGCAAAGCCATTGTTCTGCCGCAGCGATTTGTCTCCATGGTCTTCGACGACGTGCACCTCTCCATGGAGGATGCCGTGTTCGTTCGCGATTCGGCGACGCGATTCTTTGAAGGACTTGCAGCCAGCGATCGTGTTTCGCTCAGTACCACCTCCGGTCAGCTGACTCAGGAGTTTACGGACGATCATGGCAAACTCACGAAAGCGCTGCTGGGAATCACGCCGCGTCCCCTTACTGGCGCGGGTTTTCATGATTGTCCTGACGTGAGTTATTACCAGGCTGACCTGATTGTCAACAGGTCGGACCGGCAGGCGCTCGGCGTCGCTACTGAAGAAGCGATCCAGTGTGCTTTCAACGGCGACGCCACAATGAGAGCTGCGGCGCAGGGCCTTGCACAGTCCGCGGCGAATCGCATGGTAGCGCAGGGCGACAGCGAAACGCAGTACGCCTACAGACACTTGGATGAAGTTGTGCGGCGTCTGGCAAACATGCCCGGCCAGCGCGTGCTTGTTCTGGTTTCTCCCGGCTTCATCACCTCGACTCTGCAGTTGGAAGCTTCCGAAACGGTTGATCGCGCGACTCGCTCCAATATTGTGATTAATACCATCGACGCGCGTGGCCTCTACACTCCGGATGTCGGCGGCGACATTGCCGATCCGCCCCGCGACGGTTTCCGTACTGCCGGTTTCAAACTCTCTTATCGCGTGGCCGCGCAGTTGGCACAAGAGGACGTTTTGGCGCAGTTGGCCGATGGAACGGGCGGCAAATTCTTCCACAACCGCAATGACGTGGATGAAGCCATGCGCGAGGCCGGAGCGGCTCCGGCGTATTCCTATCTGCTCGGATTCTCGCCGCAGAACCTGAAAATCGACGGACGATTTCACGCATTAAAGGTCGCGCTTACCAACAAGGAAAAATTTGATATCCAGGCGAGGCACGGTTACTTCGCGCCGAAGACGCTTACCGACGCCGCCGAAGCCACAAAACTGGAGATGCAGGAAGCCTTGTTTTCGCAGGAAGAGATCCGTGACCTGCCGGTGGAATTGCAAACACAATTTTTCAAGAAGGATGACACTCAAGCGCGGCTCGCGGTCCTGACTCACTTTGACGTGAAGACCATCCACTTCCAGAAACTGCTGGGGCGCAATAACGATCAATTGACGATTCTCATGGGGATCTTCGACGAGAACGGGAATTTTGTCACCGGCCTTTCCAAGATCGTGGAGATGAAGTTGCTCGACACCACATATACCCGGTTGAGCCACTCAGGGTTTACGGTGAAAACCAGTTTTGACGTGAAGCCGGGCACCTATTTGGTGCGCATGGTGGTGCGAGACGCCGTAGGAGCGCAAATGGCGGCTCGCAACGGGGCGGTTGTAATTCCTAATTGAAGTAAAGAAGAAGTTGTGGTGGGGGGAATATGAATACCTTGACAGACTCCAAGCGAAAATTTCAATTCGCGGCCTGGTTGGTTGGGGCGCTGATGTTCTTGGTTCCCGTTCCCGCGCGTTCGCAGGGACAAGAACAACCCCCTCCGCCACCGCCTCCGGCGGCCGCAACCGCAGAGCAGCAGCCAGTCGTCGTAATCAAGAAGGAATCAAAACTGGTGCTCGTGGATTCCGTGGTGACGGACAAGAAGGGCAACTACATCCGCGACCTGACCCAGAATGATTTCAAAGTCTTCGAAGATAACAAGGAGCAGGCGGTTTCCACATTTTCTACCGGCGCCGATGCAGCTACCCAGGCGAACGGGCAACGGCGCTATCTGATTTTGTTTTTCGATAACTCGACGATGGCTGCGCCGGACCAGATCCAGGCGCGCAGCGCGGCCACAAAATTCATCGCGGCAAACGCGGGCCCCGATCGATTGATGGCCGTTGTGGATTTCGGAGGCTCGCTCCGCATCGTCCAGAATTTCACGGCCAACGCGGACGTACTCCGCGCGGCCGTGTCCGGAGTCAAGGGTTCCGCCGTCGATCCAAATGCGCCGCCGGATGCGCCGGTCACGGTAGCGTCGACAGGTCTCCCTTCTTTGGGGTCGTCACTGGGTAACGCGGCGGCGGATTTCGGAGCCCGCAGCATGCTGCTGGCGGTGCGCAGCCTGGCTAAGAATCTTCGCTCCATCCCGGGTCGAAAGATGGTCGTGCTGTTTTCGGGAGGCTTCCCGTTGACGCAGGAAAACCAATCGGAGCTGACGGCGACCATTGACGCCTGCAATAAGTCGAACGTGGCGGTCTACGCGCTCGATGCCCGCGGCCTAGTCGCCACTGCGCCGGGCGGGAGCGCCAGCAAGAGATCGGCGGCTGGAAGGACTCAGGCCGCTTCGAATCATATTCCCGCCAGGAAAACTTCAACGCGTCCACACCTTCTCCTCGCGGCGTTTCCGGCGATGGCCATGCCTGACCCGCAACGACCGGGCGGCGGTGGAGGTGGTGGCACGGGGGGCGGCGGTGGAGGTGGTGGCCGCGGCGGTACCGGTGGAGGCGGCACGGGCGGCGGTGGAACGGGTGGTGGCGGTAGAGGAGGCACCGGCGGAGGTACGGGCGGCGGCGGCAAAGGTGGCACGGGAGGAGGCACAGGCGGCGGCAAAGGTGGCACGGGAGGAGGCACAGGCGGCGGAGGAAGAGGCGGCACTGGTGGTGGCACCAGTGGCGGTTCCCGTGGCCCTACGTCCAATTACAACAATTCGCCTTACAACCAGCCGCGGACAATCGTGCCGACATTCCCACCATCGGCTTCGACCAACCAACAAATACTGGCCGCGCTTGCGGAGGGAACTGGCGGCTTTACGATTTTCAATACTAACGATTTGCTTGGGGGACTCGATCGCATCGGGCGCGAGCAAAACGAGTTCTACATTCTCGGGTACGTGCCCACTGACACTCCGGAAGGGAGTTGCCACACGCTGAAAGTGAAGCTCAACCGCGGCGGACTAAACGTTCGTTCCCGCAGTGGATATTGCAACACGCGAACCGCAAACGTGCTTGAAGGCAAGCCTCTGGAAAAGCAACTCGAATCGCACGCCATGGGCTCCCAGCCGGGTTCGATTCATGGCGTCCTGCAGGCGCCTTACTTCTACACGGCTCCGGAGACGGCCCGCGTCAACCTGGCAATGGAGATTCCGGCGGACACATTCCAATTCAACAAAGAAAAGGGAAAGTATCACGCAAATTTGAATGTTTTGGGCATCGCGTATCGGCCGGACGGGACGATTGGAGCGCGCTTCAGCGACACCGTCAACATGCACTTGGAAAAGGATGAATGGAAAGAGTTCACCAAGCTGCCGTATCACTATGAAAACCAATTCGACGCCACCACGGGCAATTACAAGCTGACGGTTGTCCTTAGCGCCGGTGGCGATGCGTTTGGAAAATTTGAATCACCACTGGCCATCGATCCTTATGATGGAAAACACTTCAGCCTCAGCGGAGTGGCGCTCACGAATTCAGCGCAGCGGCTCAATGACATTCCTGCCGGGCTGGATTCCGTTTTGCTCGAAGACCGGACCCCGCTGGTGGTCAAAGGCATGCAGATCGTTCCTTCCGGCAGCAATCACTTCAAGCACACCGATACCGTAGTTCTGTATGCCGAAATTTACGAGCCTCTGCTGACTTCAGAGAACCCGCCTGTTGTGGCTACGGCGTACCGCATTTTTGAGCAAGCCACCAACAAACAAGTGTTTTTCACCAATATCATTCGCGCTGATGAATTCATCCAGAAGGGAAGCCCGGTGATCCCGGTGGGGATGAAAGTGAAAGTAGACGACCTGAAGCCAGGTTCCTACCGCTTGGTGATGCAGGCGGTCGACAACGCCAAGAATCACGCGCCGGACCGATCCGTGGACTTTGACATAACGGAGTGATGGCCCTCCCGCGGCACTGAAAAATTGCCGGGCGCCTTTTGGAGTGCGGGAGCTTGGTCGCGCTTTTCCGGAGGCCTGGAAGTTTGTATTGCATCGCGAGGCAGTCAAAAGAAGAAAAGCGGCGGCAAGCCGCCGCACTCCACATCCGCTAAGTCCTTCTTTACCTGTACGTTCGACCGCGGTAAGTATTCGACACGCCGCCCCGACTTGCGCAACTTCTTTGCCGTTCAAGGGTTATTCTACGGGTGACCCGTAATCCGTCCTCTATGCCGCCCTGTAGGAGAGTGCTATGAGGCCTCAAGAGCGCGCAGCCTCATCATGTGTTCATTGGTTGCCATCGATTTCGGCAACGCCAAGGTCAATTCTCGCCGCCGCACTTTCTTTCGCCTGCGTTTTTTCGCTCACCTTCGAGATACCTGTTGTTGCTGCGATTCCCGCGGCCGCCAAGGACAAGAAGAAGACCGATCCTGGGCTGAAAGGCCTGCCGATTACGGAACTCAGTTCTGACGAGGCTATTCTGCATGCGCTGAACCGCCTTGCTTACGGTCCGCGTCCCGGTGATGTCGAGCGCGTCCGTCAGATGGGGCTCGCAAAATGGATCGAGCAGCAACTCAGTCCCAATTCCACCGATGACAAGGCCATGGAAGCGCGCCTACAGGATTATCCGACGCTCCACCTCTCCACTGCGAAGTTGATTGATGAATATCCGCAACCCAAACAAGCAGAAAAGCAGGCCGAGAAACGGGCTCAAGCACAGACGCGACAGGAACAGCGCCGAAGTGATGCGACTACGGAAACCGTTGCACGGGATACGCAGGAAGCGCAGGGACAAACCAAGAGCGGAAGCGACGCGGAGGCGACACAGCAAACTACTGCGAACCCTAAGCCGGACATGAGCGACGCTCCCGCGCCCATGAAGCAGGAGCAACCCGAAGGGAATCCTGTCACGAAAGGTGCGGGCAGGCGGGACGTTTTGGGAGGCGGCGACCCCAACAACGTTCCGCGCGCGATTGCCGACGACAGCAAGAGGCCGCAGCGCGTGGTGGCCGAGCTGAGCATGGCCAAAGTTACGCGTGCGGTTTACAGTGAACGGCAACTCCAGCAAGTGATGGACGATTTCTGGTTTAACCACTTCAACGTTTTCGCTGGCAAGGGCGAAGACCGCTACTACCTCACCTCGTATGAACGCGACGTGATCCAGCCGCGCGCTCTCGGTAAATTCAAGGATTTGGTGACCTCGACTGCGAAAAGCCCGGCGATGCTTTTTTATTTGGATAATTTCTTGAGCGCGGATCCTCGTGCAGCGCGGCGGCAGGCGGCCGAGCGAGCTGCGCGCCAACAGTGGCGCCGCGGAAGGTTGGGAATGCCGCGGCCCCCGGCCAATCCGCAGCAAGCCAAGAAAAACGAGCGCGGGCTGAATGAGAATTACGGACGGGAATTGATGGAATTGCACACGCTTGGCGTCGACGGTGGCTATACGCAGAAAGACGTCACGGAAGTGGCGCGTTGCTTCACGGGCTGGACGATTGACAAGCCGCGGCAGTACGCGGATTTTAAATTTGACGACCGACTCCACGATCCCGACCCGAAAATCGTGCTGGGCAAGAAAATTCACGCGGGCGGAATGAAGGATGGCGAGCAGGTGATCGACCTGCTTGTACATCACCCGAGTACGGCAAGATTTATTTCCACCAAACTGGCGCGACGGTTTGTTTCGGACACTCCGCCGCCGGCGCTGGTCAGTCGGATGGCGGAAACGTTTCAATCGAGCGACGGCGATATCAAGGCAGTGCTGCACACGATGATCTGGTCGCCGGAATTCTGGTCGCGAGAATCGTATCGCGCGAAGATCAAGACGCCGTTTGAACTGGTGGTTTCCGCGGTGCGCGCCCTGGGCACGGATGTGGATACGCCCATGCCTCTCGTTCAATGGGTCGGGCGAATCGGTGAGCCTCTGTACCTGTGCCAGCCGCCGACGGGTTATTCGGACAAAGCCGATGCGTGGGTGAACACGGGAGCGTTGCTGAACCGGTTGAACTATTCGCTGGCTCTCGCGGGAAATAAGATGCGCGGAGCGCGTACGGATGTGGCTTCGTTGCTGGGCGTGGAATCGTCCGCTGATCCGAAGGCGGCGCTGGACCGAGCCGTACAGGTATTCCTCGGCGGCCAGGCGGGTGCAACGACCGTAGAGACACTAGAGAAACAGCTCGACAATCCGCAAGTTTTGCAAGCGAAGCTCGATGATCCGCGTAAGCAGGTAGATTTAGGTGTAGTCGCCGGTTTGGTGCTGGGCGCTCCGGAATTTCAACGCCGCTGATTTGGAGTGCGGGAGCTCGCTCCCGCTTTTCCGGCGGCTCTGATGCGTGTTGCTGTGGAGAGCGGGAATGGGAGTAAGAAAAGCGACGGCAAGCCGCCGCACTCCATACGAGAGGTTACGATGAGTTACAAATGCTGTGAAGGTGTGCGAGGCCTGAAATTTTCGCGGCGGTATTTCTTGAAGCAAGGCGGCGTGGCTATGGTCGGCCTGAGCGCGATGCCCGCGTTTTTGCAGCGCGCGGTGGCCGCCACTCCGATGCCGAACAAAAAGCAACTCGTCGTCTTGTTCCAGCGCGGCGCAGCCGACGGATTGAATATCGTCGTGCCGTTTGGCGAATCGAATTACTATCGCATGCGTCCGACGATTGCGATTCCTCTGCCCAAGCGCGGCGGCATGGATGCGGCGATCGACCTGGACGGATTTTTCGGATTGCACCCCAGCCTCGCGCCGCTTGAGCCGCTCTTCCACAAGAATCAACTGGCCATCGTGCAAGCCACCGGGTCACCCGATTCGACGCGCTCGCACTTTGATGCGCAGGACTTCATGGAATCGGGCACGCCGGGATTGAAATCCACGGAAGACGGCTGGCTGAATCGCGCTCTGGAGACCGTTCCAGAGAAAAATGCTTCTCCATTCCGCGCCGTGGCGATGGGTCCGAATCTTCCGCGCGTGCTGCACGGTGCTGCCCCGGCGATTGCGCTGCCGGATTTGAAACAGTTTAGAGTAATGGCGCAAGCTCCCGGCACCGGCCAGATGGTCGAAGGCGGCTTTGAAGCTATGTACTCGCAGACCGTAGATCACGCGCTGCACGGTACCGGCACGGAAACGTTTGAGGCCATTAATCTCCTTCGCAAGGCAGACCCGAGTAAATATCAGCCGGAAAACGGCGCGCAATATCCGACCAGCCGGTTGGGGCAGAGCTTGCAGCAGATCGGGCAGCTCCTGAAGGCCGATATCGGCGTGGAAGTTTTATTTGTCGATTGCGGCGGCTGGGACAATCACGTCAACGAAGGCGGCGTTCAGGGCCAGCTTTCCAATTTGCTCAAGGATCTCGGCCAGGGACTTGGGGCGTTTCACCAAGACATGGGCGACCGCATGGAGAATATTGTTTTTGTCACCATGAGCGAATTCGGTCGCACTGCCAAGGAAAACGGCAATCGCGGGACCGACCACGGACACGCAAATTGCATGTTCATCATGGGCGGAGATGTGAAGGGCGGGCAAGTCTACGGAAAATGGCCCGGGTTGCACGATCACCAGCTCAACGAAGGCCGCGACCTCGCGCTCACAACGGATTTTCGCTCGGTCGTCGGCGAAATTCTCACCAAGCACATTGGCGTCGCCGACCTGACGCCGGTTTTCCCCGGCTTCGACAATAATCCGCGCAAATTTCTCGCGCTCATGCGCGCTTAGTAAAAGAGTGTCCCGAGAGGAACGCGATACAACAAAAAAAACGCAATCAGAGCTATGCGTTCATCTTGCGGATGCCGCACGCTATACGGGACGTAAGGATGGTTTTCCTCAAGGTCGCACGACATGGTCGAATAATCGAAACTCCCATGTTTCGCAGACAAGCCATCATCAACCTTCTTCTCTTCGCCTAAGAATCGAAAAGAAGGGGAAATAAAAACGCCTGGGGCAAGAAGAGCCAAGGCCAAAAATACAATTCAGAACTTACTCTTCACCGTGTCACTCCAAGCAGCGCTGTTTCAGCCCGCCGTTAATTCTGCGCGTCGCTCAAGGACTTAATTATGCTGGATAGTTCCAGTATTGCGATGCTTTTAGGGTACGCGTCCAATTGTGGCGCTAACAGACAATGACATCACAACCGCTCGCAGGGTGGCCGTGGTCGCGGAAATTCCTGCTCTCAAATTCAAACTCGATATGCACACGCTGCCATCGTCCGGGAGTTATCTGCCGCATGGCCTCGCAGTCGGGAAACCCTGTTTGAACCGCCTCGATGACGTAGCCGAGCTGTCTGGCGAGCATCCCAAAGAGAAGTACGACGCCCTGCTCGTTGAGTGGTTCAAGCCGCAGCCCGCTGGTGTGGGTGGGATTGCCATAGGTAGCGCGACACGTGCCGTGTTTTCTTCGGCAGAATTGGGGAAGCCAGGGCGTTGTTCGATCCATGCCCGTGCTTTAATACGGGAATAGGCTGAAGCGCCACGACATCTGCCCATTCCGCGTTGTCTTTGGCGAAATTGAAAAAGACGTGCGGCAGTGATGACCAGGGACCGAATCGCCTCTCCAAACTGCAAGGGTCATATTTTCCCTCGCGACGGTAGGCGCACCGCGCCGGTATAGCGCGATTTGTGCGGACGGTTTGGCCCCAATCTCTCAGGAGTTCGGTGTCCTCGAGCCTCACGTTCATCGTGTTGGGATGGAGTCCCGCTGATCTAACCGCATCATTCCAACTGGAGAAGCATTGCGAGACCGAATACTCCGAGATTTCTGCGAGCCCGACGAACTCTGAGCGTGTGGGCGCGCGCCCAAGTCCCCTGGCAATGGCGGCGATGGAATTCAGGATGTGGCGCTTGTCTGGCATGTGTTCTCTGCTTTGGCCGCGCATTAGTGCGATAGCTTGTGCCGAGGCAGACCTTTATGCGTATGCGCGCAAACCGGTAGGCCAGGATAAGCTGCCCCTAAAATGAAAAAGCGGGAGAGGAATCTCCCGCCTTCAAGGTATAGCCTTCTACGTCAATTCACGGATCCAAATGTTGCGGTAGCGCACGGGATCGCCGTGGTCTTGCAGGCCGAGCGGCAATTTCTCGGCGTGCGCTTTGTAGGGCGGGCGCTGGCCGTGAGCTGTCGGCCCGCTTGGCTCGACGTTGTCTTGCACGAGCAGTCAGCGTAGGTTTTGTTTTCGTAGGAATCGAGCACTTGAATTTCATACAGGCCCATCAAGAAAACGCCGCTGTTGCCACGTTCCTGGCTTTCGCCTTTGGGCGGGACAGGTTCGGAAAATTCGACGTGCAATTGGCAATCGCCAAAACCTTCACGCGTGTAGATGTAACCGCTCTTGGCCATGACTTCGGCGTAGCCATTTTCAACTTTCCATTTTGCCGCGCTGCCGTCCTTGTGCGCCCATTTCGAGAGGTCCTTGCCGTCGAAGAGCACCACGGCGTCGGAAGGCGGGCGTCCCGGCAAATCTCGCGTGCTGGAAGTTCCGGGATCGATCACTGTTGGCAGAGGGCGAGTGAGATCGTGAATTTTCCATTTGGAATCGACTTGCGCGTTGCAGATTACCGGAACAACTGAGAGCAGTAGAGCAGAGATTGTTGCGAACCAAAATTTTCGCATCGTTTGCACCTCGGAACTGAGATGGCGGGATTGTACGCCAGTCTGGGAAGAAAAGCGGCGGCAAGCCGCCGCACTCTCCCAAAAAAGCGGGGCGTCTGCGGTAGCGAACGCCCTGTTTTTTTGCTTGGACTGGACACTCACGTCTGAAAACTGAGAACTATTTCAGTGAGCTGCGCCTTCGCGGATACGCATGCCGTAAAAGGAACGGTAGACGAAAACAAAGGAGACGATGAAGAACGCCGCGGCGAGAACGTGTGTCAGGTCGCTGCCCTGTGAGGCGGTCATTTGCACGGCGAGTTCGACGGCGAGCAGACCGAAAAGCGTTGTGAACTTGATGACGGGGTTGAGCGCGACCGATGACGTATCTTTAAACGGATCGCCAACGGTATCGCCAATGACTGTCGCGTCGTGGAGCGGCGTGCCCTTCTGCTTCAGCTCGACTTCAACGATTTTTTTGGCGTTGTCCCAAGCACCGCCGGCGTTGGCCATGAAGATGGCTTGATAGAGGCCGAAGATCGCAATGGAGAAAAGATAGCCGATGAAGAAGAAAGGTTCGATGAAGGCGAAAGCCAGCGTGGCAAAGAACACGGCGATGAAGATGTTCAGCATTCCTTTCTGCGCGTATTTGGTGCAAATCTCGACGACTTTTTTGCTGTCGGCGATGCTGGCGGAAGCGGCTCCTTCAAGCTGGATGTTGGCTTTGATGAATTCCACGGCGCGGTAAGCGCCGGTGGTCACGGCCTGCGTGCTCGCGCCAGTGAACCAGTAAATCATGGCCCCGCCGGTGACCAGGCCGAGAACGAACGGCGCGTGGAGCAGCGAAAGATTATTGACGTTTTCAGTTAAGCCTTTCGTGAGCGCCATGATGATGGAGAAGATCATCGTGGTTGCTCCCACGACAGCCGTGCCGATGAGCACTGGCTTGGCGGTGGCTTTGAAGGTGTTGCCCGCGCCGTCGTTGGCTTCGAGCATTTCCTTGGCGCGCTCGAAGTTGACGTCGATGTGGTAGTCCTTCTTGAGTTCCTGCTTGATGTTGGGGACTTGCTCGATCAGCGAAAGTTCATAAACGGATTGAGCGTTGTCGGTGACGGGACCGTAGGAGTCGACGGCGATCGTGACCGGGCCCATGCCGAGGAAGCCGAAGGCCACTAAGCCAAAAGCGAACACAGCCGGTGCGAGCATTTGGTGGTCGAGTCCTAAATTGCTGATCAGGTAGCCGAGGGACATGAGCAGAACCATCGCGAGGCCGATGTAGTAGGCCGAGAAGTTGCCGGCGACGAAGCCGGAAAGAATGCCGAGCGATGCGCCGCCTTCTTCCGCTGAGGTAACAACTTCCTTGACGTGGCGCGATTCGGTAGAGGTGAACACTTTCACTAATTCAGGGATGATGGCGCCGGCAAGTGTGCCGCAGGAGATAATCGTAGCCAGCTTCCACCACTGCGAAGCATCACCACCGAGCGTGGGAATGATCAGAGAGGAAATAACATAGGTCAATGCGATGGAGACAAACGAAGTGATCCACACCAGCGAAGTGAGCGGGGCCTCGTAGTTCATTTCGTCGGTGTTGCCGTACTTGGATTTGGCGATGAAGGCGTTGATGAAGTAGGCGGCGGCGCTGGCGATGAGCATGACGATGCGCATCACGAAGATCCACACTAGCAACTGAACCTGAACGGTGGGATTCTTTACTGCCAGCAGGATAAAGGTGATGAGCGCAACGCCCGTCACGCCATACGTTTCGAAGCCGTCAGCGCTAGGACCGACCGAGTCGCCAGCGTTATCGCCAGTGCAATCAGCGATGACGCCGGGATTGCGCGCGTCGTCTTCCTTAATTTTGAAGACGATCTTCATCAGGTCGGAGCCGATGTCCGCAATTTTCGTAAAGATCCCGCCCGCAATACGCAGCGCGGCTGCGCCGAGCGACTCACCGATGGCAAAGCCGATGAAGCACGGGCCAGCATAGTCGCCCGGAACGAACAACAGGATGAAGAGCATCATCAACAGCTCGACGCTGATGAGCATCATGCCGATGCTCATGCCAGCTTGCAGCGGCGTGCTGTATATGGGATAGGGCTTGCCGCGCAGGGAAGCGAAAGCGGTGCGGGAGTTAGCGAAAGTATTGACGCGGATGCCGAACCAAGCGACGCCGTAGCTACCAGCGATTCCTACGAGACTGAAAATCAGAATGATCGGCAGTGTGACCGCAACAGGCTGCACCGGAGCGAGCCAGCCGAAGTACATGACAATCACGACGGCGATAAACACCCACAGGATCATCAGGAACTTTCCCTGCGTAAAGAGATAAGTTTTGCAGGTCTCGTAAATCAGCTCGGAGACGTCGAGCATCGATTTGTGAACGGGCAGATTTTTCAGGCGGGAATAAATTGCCAAGCCGAAGCCCAAGCCAAAGATGCAAATAACGATGCCAAAAAGCAGAAGCTTGTGGCCGTCAATGCCGAGAAAAGAAACCTGGGAGAGGTCGGGAAGCTTCAAGTTAGCTTCGCCGCCCGCTTCGTCGGCAAGAGCCGAGGCAGCCCCAAGCAAAGACAGGGCGGCTGCCGTCGCACCAAACTTGGCGAATCTACAGCTCAACGACCAGGCATTTGCCAGCCAAATAAGCATTCAGAATCCTCCGCAGATCATTCAAATGGCATTTCACAGGGCAATTGTTTGCCGGGAGAGCCGCCTCCGGCACACTTTTTCGGCCAGGCGCTGTTTGGCGCGACCGAAGAGCAAATTGTTCACATTCCACCAGGAAGAAGCCGCCGCGCGCCGGTACGTGATTACCCCAAATCGAACCAGCGAAGCGCCCAGAAGACGGAGCGCTAAGGCTGCACAAAACGTCGATTTATAACATTTTAGCAAAGGCCGGTCAAACCGGCCACCCTGACAGAAAGCGCGCCAGCCCCGTATCGCGTCGGATACGGAACCGAGACGCGGATGCAAACCGATGGTAACATGCCACAATCATTCAGGGTTGATCGATTCTGGCTAGCCGGGGGGGCATGAGTAACAAACGAGTGTTGGATGCGGCGCGGAGTGCCGCCGCCGCGATGCGCAACCTGCGCCACAAGGGGAATCAGTTCGGAGTCGGGGCTCCTGAAGGTGAAGCTGAGCCAGCCGCAGCGTGGCGCAAATGAGACATCATTTTTTCATTACGGGTACGGATAGTGGAGTGGGCAAAACCGTCCTCTCGGCGCTGCTCTGTGCGGCGCTTGATGCGGTTTACTGGAAACCGATCCAGACCGGCACGCTGGAGGGCTCGGACCGCGTAACGGTTATGCGGCTTGCCGGGATTGGCACGGACCGAACGCTCGATGAGGTGTACAAGTTCGTGCCGCCAGTTTCGCCCGACCTGGCCGCGCGCTGGGCGGGAGTGGAAATCGATCTCGGGCGGGTCAATATGCCCAGCAGCTTGATTAACGACTGGCTGATCGTCGAGGGCGCAGGCGGGGTCTTGGTGCCCATTAACCAGAAGCAATTTTTGCTCGACCTCATGGTGAAGTTCAAATTGCCGGTGATCGTAGCGGCGCGCAGCGCGATGGGTACGGTGAATCACACGTTGTTGACGCTTGCCGCGCTGCATGCCGCGGAACTGCCCGTGCATGGCGTGGTGCTAATCGGCGATCAGAATCGCGAGAACCGCGAAACCATCGAGCGCTTTGGCCACGTTCGCGTGATTGGTGAAATACCCAAGCTTCCCAACCTCCATCGCACGGCGCTCATGCAGGTCTTCATGAATCATTTCGATCGCGCCGCCTTTTCGCAATAATTGCAAGCGCATTTTTCGGCTTTGCCCATGCCACACCTAAACAAGTTGGTGCCATCGGATTGGAGGAGTCGCCTTTGGCCATGAGTTTGAGTGGATGGAAGCAGAAAGTCGTGGCTTTTGCCGGCGGACTAGGCGCGCCGGGGCTTTTTCTGATTTCCTTTCTGGATTCCTCGGTGCTGACCTTTCCGGTCATTAATGATTTGCTGCTGATCGAATTGTCCATTCAGCGTCCGGCGCGGATGCCACTGTACGCGTTCCTGGCGGCGCTTGGATCGGTGCTGGGTTGCGTATTGCTGTATTTTGTCGCGCGTAAGGGCGGGGAGGCGCTGTTCCACAAAAGGGCCGGCGAGCATGCGCACGCCATTCGGCATTGGGTGGAACAAAACGGGTTTGTCGGAATGTTGATTGCAGCGCTTCTGCCACCACCAACACCGTTCAAGTTCTTCGTGTTTGCGGCGGGAGTGTTTGAAGTCCCGCTGTTTAGTTACACATCAGCGATTACGATTGCGCGGTTGTTTCGGTACTTCGGGATCGGGTACCTGGCGATCCGGTATGGCGCGGACGC
>WNFT01003021.1_pt1 | contig 14505 bp, 15 predicted proteins | sample 5400191 | NCBI WGS metagenome assembly WNFT01 (sample SAMN13153359, study PRJNA577476) | soil metagenome | isolation source: 80 cm saprolite under Madrone tree | place: USA:California | collected 2016-06-14
TTTGTGCGGGGCTTGGAGCAGGAACTCCCCTCCTAGATTAGGAGGGGTGCCGCGAGCGATTAATAGTTCGTTAGAAAGCGAGCGGCGGGGTGGTCGATCAACGTCGCGAAGCTACCTTATAGATGCCCGCGAAGCGAACGGAATAGAAAAAGGAGGGCTTCGCCAGCATCTGTAAGGTGGCTTCGCAACATTGATCGACCACCCCGTCTGCGCCGGCTAAGGAGGCTTCGCGGCATTTATTGATGCCGCAGCCACCCCTCCTAATCTAGGAGGGGAATTCAGAGTCACGTTTCGTGTGCATGAACGCTCGCACAACGAAGTGTCAAAATTGGAGACGTCATGCGGACACCATTGCTCACAAATCCGAAAAAATGGCCAATCTCCAGCGGCGGTCATAGACCGCCGCTACAGTCGGAAGGCCCGCGTGGATGGCATCGAATTTGTGAACGAATTTCCGACTCAGGACTCTAGAATTGAATCGGTAAAGAAGCTCCCATGAGGCAATGCTGGCTTTTGGCACTCGTCTTGCCCAACTGATCCTGGCACGCGAGAAACACCGCGTCATAAATCGATGTGCCGTTGCCGACGGTGAGACTGTTAATTGCGTCGCGAAGCGCTCTTTTGTTCTCGGTGAAATCTTCTTCGAGTGTGACGGTACGGTCAAAGCTGATCACCATCGTAAGATCGTCGGCCTTCAAAGTGGTGTCGAGAAATGAGATCGCTGCGGCCTTTTCGTCACCGAATACGCGGCCGACGCTGGGACTTTTATCAACGAGGATTCCAAGCGTCAGCGGCCGTTCATTCTCGAGGCTGAACCGCTGAATGTCCTGCTTGCGGCCGTCCTCTTCGACAACGAAGTCATCCTGCTTCAGTCCGGGGCACGAACCGGCCGTTTCGATCTGTCACGGAAAACAGTACGTTCACCAGATCGACATTTACTTTCAGCGGTGTCTGCGGCGTGGTTTGCCGCAGCGCCGCTCCCGCCAGTATGAACATGGTTTTGCGGAACATGGCACCGATATTAACACGCAGAGTTTGTGCTATGCTTGGCCGCTTCCAGGTGAGCATTCTGAGGAAACTCTCGTGATCGCATTCGCATTGGCTTTCATTCTGTTGTTTCAAGGCGGACAGGCCGTTCAACCGGGCGTCGTGACGGGACAACTTCGAACTATCGACGGTTCTCCAGCCATCGCTGTCCGGGTAGCCGCAGTGTCCGTACCCGTGGCGACGGGTAACGCCGTTGAGGCGGATGGCCCCCAGTACTACACACTCGGGTTTTCAGCCAGCACGGCCCTGACCGACAAAGACGGACGTTATCGCCTCGTTAATATTCCGCCGGGCCGTTATTACATCGTGGCCGGAGCAATTGGAGAAGCTACCTACTATCCGGCCGCGGCGGATGGAAGCACTGCGACGGCGGTTACGGTAGCTCCAGCTTCAACGACGGCGAATCTCGACTTCAAACTCCTGAGGCGGTTTGGAGGAAAAGTAAGCGGCCGCGTAAAACCCAACACGAACGAGGAACAAGTCAAGGCCACACTGTTGGGCGGCAGGCTGGAGGAACTTCTGGATGTTCCAGTCACCGCAGACGGTACCTTCGAGTTCGGCCACGTGCCTCCGGGTACTTATCTGCTGGGTCTTTTCCCGCGGCCTCCCGGCCTGGCATCGGTCGTCGTCAAGGTAGGGGATGCGGACGTCTCAGGATTGGAAATTGTCCCGCCGCCAACACGAGCGGTGACAGGCCGGATCGTCGTTCAAAACGGTCCGCTGCCGCATGCCCTGCTGCAGTTCTCCACTCCTCAAGGTTATGTTGACGCAACGATCAAACCGGACGGGACCTTTACGACTCGGCTCCATGCGGCGCGTCACCAGGTCGAATTGGGAGGAATGCCTGTTGGATATTCCGTCGCTTCGATTCGTCTCAGTTCTATTGATGCGTCGAAGGGCTTTGTGGTGGGAAATGCCGACGTGTCAGGAATCGTTATAACCGTGGCTTCGCCGAGCCGCCTTCCGCGCGTTCAGGGCGTGATTACCGGCCTGCCGGCTGCTCGTTTAACCTCCACGAGAGTTGAAGTGACGGGCCCGATCATCGGCAGTCTCGAAACGGCGGCAAAACAGGACGGGTCTTTCGAATTTGCCGCCGTGATTCCCGGACTCTATAGACTGAGGCTGATACAGGTTCCGGAACTTGCGCCGATCAATCTGCTCGTTGCGGGCTGGGACACGACCAAAGTACAGGTGGTTGTGCCGGGCCGCTGACCGCTCTCTCATAGACCGCCGCCACAGTGCATATTTCCCCAGCCTGCTAGTCCACTTTGACAGTCTGCGCCCACTCGTGGAGAGCCGCTCTGATCCGCTCGTTCCCGAAGACTTCCTGGATGGGGTTTGGTTCGGGAACCGGCGTCGACGGTTCCGAGAGCCGCAGCTGAAACCAGACAACGTCATGCCATTTTCCCAATTTGAAACCGATTCGCGAGTAAACACCGATCCGCTCGAAACCCATCGTCTCATGGAGACGAATGCTCGCAGGGTTCGGCAGCGTCACGTTGGCATAAGCGTTGACGTATCCCTGCATGCGCAGGATCTCGAAGAGGCTCGAGTAGAGCACACGCCCAACTCCGCGATTGCGAACGTCGCCATGAATGTAGACAGATACTTCCACACACCACTGGTAGGCTTTCCGTTCGCGGTGGGAAGAAGCGTAGGCATATCCGAGAACCTTGCCATCTCCCTCGAAGACCAGCCATGGATACCGCTTTCCTATCGCATTGATTCTCTGCTCCATCTCTGAAACCGTGGGCACCGCGGCTTCAAAGGACGTTGCGCTTTCCAAAACGAAAGGAGCGTAGATATCCACTATCGCCTGCGCATCGCGTTGTTCCGCGCTACGAATTCTTTTTTGCACGGCGTCGCACCTTTCGATTGGGATTGTCCTGCCACCGGCGAACGGCGCCGGTAACATCGGCGACAAATCGGAGGATGTTCTGGCGACCCGCAGCCGTCTGCCGGTCGAACACCGGTTTCAAATACCCAAGGAATGCTTCGTGCGCGGCTCCGTATACCTCTTTGCCCCTGGGAGTGAGCGTTACCCGCAGGCTGCGCCGATCCTCGGGATGGTCCACTCTATCGACGAGTCGCTTGTGCTCCAACTGATCGATGATGCCCGTCATCGTGCTTAAGCCGACGCCCAGGTCGGCGGACAGTTCGCTCATCGTCCTGTAGTAAATGCGTCCAGTGGAACATAACACCAGGCGAGGGTGTTCCCCTCCTGGGACAGGAGGGGTGGACGCGCCATCAAGAAATGCCGCGAAGCCTCCTTTGAAGGCGCGGCCGGGGTGGTCAGTTCGGCGAAACAGTTCGTGTGAGCGACCACCCCGTCTGCGCCGCTTCGGAATGGGACCTTTTTCTTACTGGCGCAGCCACCCCTCCTGTTCCAGGAGGGGAACACCCTCGCCTCACGATCTTCGCTCACCCGAAGAAAAAAGTGTTACACAAAGGCACCAGGCTTTGTGTCCTGGTGCCTTATGCGTCCAGCGTCGATTGGGCGGATCAGAAAGTCGCAGTAGTCAAGGATGGCGTCGTAATCTGCACCGTTACTTCATAACCGTTTGCACGCATCAGTAGTGGCTTCCTGAAAATCGGGTTGAGCTCGAACCAGATCTTCGGAGTATTGAGTGCCCGTATGCCGCTTCCAAAGTTGGTATTCTTGTCGAACACAGCAAACATAGGGTCCCGGATGTTGTGGGTGAGTTCCCACATGGTCGCGATCAATACCAGTTGACCTGTATTTGGCGGAACGGGGACTGAGAGGGTTGCGGTCGAGGGTGCAAAGTAAATTTGACCTTCCAGCATCGGCGGCGGGGTCAATACGAGTTTCGAGTAACCCGCATAGAACTCCAACTGAGGATTCTCGGTGGCATAACGGATGACGCTGCCCCAGGTGTCATGCACCGTCAAGCGCCGCACCTGTATCACGCGGACTGTAATCTGGTTCAACGCGAGCGGCGGAAACCTTGGCGGCCGAACGTAGTCAAAATTGATTGACTCGAGGGCGGGAGCGTCCGAAAAGCTGGTAACGCCCAAACGGTTGCACACCATCGGTTGAAACACGCCATTCGAATCAGTCGTCCCTAACGGCTTCTTTTTGGTTCCGGCACCGAAGGTGGAAAGTGCTGACCGAATCCTGCTGTCCACGTAGTTTGGAACCACGTTGTTCCATAGAATTCCAAACAGCGTATCTTCAAGCACACTGTGATCGGGGTCCATGTACGCCGGTGCGAGGACCGAAGTAACGGCCAGCCCGCCTGTCCCCGTCTGCCAGCCATCACAAGAGATATACAGATCGATGGATTGGCTGACCGTGCGCGAGAACGGATAGTCGAAGCACACGGGTCCGGAACATCCCCAGATCTGAGACAGGTTGTATATGACAAAGTACGAGACCAGCGCGACGTGATCATTCGGACGATCGGGATACAGGGTCTGGAAAAGCCAGGGCGAATACCTTTTCTTTGTTGCTGTGATAATCGCGGCGGAAGTCGGACGAGGCACGAGGACGCCGTTTTTCGTGCAACCCCAAATGCATTTATCGTTGTCGTCAACTCCCTCGGCGCGGAAGCAGGAGGCTGCACCGAATTTCGCCGGCAGGTAACATCTGTTGTTGTCGCTGATCGCCTGGTCAATTCGTCCATACACTTCGGGCGTTATAAATGTGTCGACCGTGATGAATTGGCTGCTCGCGCCGGGTAGCGGCGGACCCTGCGGCGGTGTTGGCGCATAGTAGTTGTCATAGGTATATTGGGCACTCGCGGTGACGCCCCCACCTGTGCAGAAGGCGGCAATTGCGAAAACTGTGGCAATTGCCAGCATGCGGCCGGCGTGAACTTGCATTGTTTCTCTCCTTCAATTCTCCATTGCGATTAATTCCGCAGTCGCTGGTCGTTAAAGCAGCCGATGTTCCATGAAAAACCAAACGTGTGGGTTTGACGATGGGATGGGTCTATGCGGGCTGCAATTGAAGGACGATCGATCCGTAACCATCATTTTGATGGTGTTGCATCATCGAAATGATGGAACTTTATGCACTGTAGCGGCGGTCTATGACCGCCGGTATTTCGTTCATTCCAGGAAAAACCGGCGCTCATAGAGCGCCGCTACAGTCAATCAGACCAGGCCGGCTTTGTACAACGCCAGCAACTTGCCCCAGGCGCGATCCGCGTCGGCTTTGTTGTAAATGGGCTGGCCGTTCGCTTGCTTCGGCATGTCAGCTACGCACCACCCGTGCTGCGACTGCGGGTACACCTCTATTTCGGCAGGGACCTTCGCGGCGGCGAACGCTTCCTTCAGCTTGGTCTTCGCGTCCGGGTCCTGCATGTCGTCATTTGCAGCGATGCCGAAGTACATCCGACCCTTGATCTTCGACGCGAGCAAGTGCGGGCTGTCGGGCTTCGCCGTAACCAGGCCCCCGCCGTGGAACGAAGCGCCCGCGCCCACGCGGTTCGGTACGGCTGCTGCGGTCTTGACCACGAGCGGTCCTCCCATGCAGTAACCCTGCGTGCCGATCTTTTTCGTGCGATCGACTTCCTTTTGCGCATCGAGCCACATAATGAACGCAACAGCATCGCGTTCGGCTGCTCCCGCCGCGTTGATCGATCCCATCAACGGCGTCAGCTTGTTGCGCTGAGCCGGATCGCCGAAGTTGAAGTTGGATGCGTTCTCGAACACCGGCGACTTGGCCACCCGATAGAACGGGTTTGGCACAAGCACCGAGTACCCCTCCGCCGCCAGCCGCTTCGCCATGTCACGCATGGACTGCCGGAGCCCAAACGCATCCGGCCAGATCAGGACTGCCGGGTGCGAACCAGTCGCCGGGTGGATGAAAGCCGCATCGCAGGTGCCGTCAGAGGTTTTGATTTCAACATTTGTTTCGGCGACGCGCTGCTGCGCCGACGCCTGCCCCTCCGTCGCTGCGGCGGCAATACCCGCCCCTACGGTTATCGATACGAAGTCTCGTCGTGTGATCTCGTCTTCCATTGCATGTCCTCCTCGTGTGTTGGCCGAGAGATGATAACTCGCTCCTCGTGGTTCTCCAAATGGGAGCTGTCATGTGCCAGAATGTGAATTCCGATAAGGAGGAACACGATGGCCGAAAGGACGTTGAAAGAGGAAGGCGCGTTGACGAAAATGCGCGGCCTCATCTTCGGCTTTTCAATCACGCGAGCGATTGCGGTGGCCGCCGAACTCGGCATCGCGGACCGGCTCGCCGATGGTCCGCGCACAGCCGCGGAACTCGCGCGCGAATGCGGCGTACTGGAGCATCCGCTGTACCGTATGCTGCGCGCGTTGGCGGGCGAGGGTGTTTTCGCCGAGGACAAAGACGGCCGCTTTGCACTCACCCCCATGGCCGAGTTGCTGCGCTCTGATCATCCCAGATCTCTGCGCGACTGGACCATCTACGTGGCCGATCTTCCATATCGGTCTTCGATGGAGATGCTGCATAGTCTCAAAACCGGCGAATCGGCATTCCGCAGGACGTTCGGCGCGAGTGTGTTTGACTATTTGTCGGCGCACCCGGAGTACGCGACCAAGTTGTTCCGCGCCATGTCCAGCATCAGTGCTGCCCGCTTAGCTGGTCTTCTCGAGGCCTATGATTTTTCGCGCATCACGAAGCTGGTCGACGTGGGAGGCGCCCACGGAGCGATGGCCGCGGCCATTGCGAAGCGTTACCCGAGCGTCCGCTGCACGTGCTTCGACTTACCCACCGCCGAGCAGGGCGCTCTCAAGACCTTTCGGGACAGCGGCGTCGGCGATAGATGCGATTTCGTTGGAGGTGATTTCTTCGAGGATGTTCCTGCCGGCGCCGACGCGTATCTCATTTCGACTGTGCTGCACGATTGGGGCAATGAACAATGCCTGAAGATCCTCCGCAACTGCCGGCGCCGCGTTCCTGATAACGGAAGACTTGTGGTGGTCGATATCGTTTTGTCCGACGAAAAAAATGTACCGGACACCTACCGTAATTTCCTCGACCTGGGCACGCTTACCCAAACCGAGGGTGGCATGGAGCGTACGGAGTCTGAGTTTCGCAAATTGCTGGCGACAGCAGGGTTCAGCCTCAGCCGGGTCATACCTACGAATGCTCCGCAGTGGGTAATCGAGGCTCTACCCAGTGAGTTCGGAGATTTTGAGGGAGCTACCTGACTTTCGCTCCTCCAGCCCGATCGTCCGGCACAAACCGATTACGGGCCGGCATCATGACCGCAGGCAAGGCCTTGCCATCGATAACGGCGTTTTCGGCGATAATCCCGTTCTTCGCGAGGAGAAAGGCCGTCAGACTGTAGACCTGGTCTGCCTTGAGTGAGCCTGCGGCATTGGGCGGCATTGCTCTTCGAATGTAGTCGAAGATTGTCGTAGCGTATGGCCAGTAGTTTCCTATTGTGAAAGGAACATCCCTGGTGTCTCCGCGGAACTTCTCGTACTGGGGACCAAATGGTGCGGACGCTTTCGGTTCGGCACCTACCAGCGCGTCGGCCACTCCACCTTCTCCGTTCGCGCCGTGGCACGAGGCGCATTGAGCGGCGTAAATTGTCGCGCCTTCTGCCGGCGTGCCCTTTCCGGGCGGCAGGCCCTTACCGTCGGGCATGACAGCGATGTCCCAGGCGGCAATGAGGTCCGCCGGGGCGGGTTGCCCAAGTCCGAAACGAGCGGGAGGGGACTGAGCCGTCGATGAAACCGTCCCGGCCGCAGCCAGCGTCAAGATGGTAGTAAGTATCCGCATTGGGCTTTTCATCAGCTCACCCTCTCGATGGCAAACAGAACCTGACCGTCTGCTCCCACTTTCCAACCGGTGATTGGGTTTTGGTGATAACGCGTACGCCGGCCCCGCACGCTTTGGAGCGTAGCCCAGTCCGGCTGTGCGTAACCGGTCTCATCGACGGCCTTGCTCATGATCACCGCCGGTGCGCCGTTCCACTTCCACATCAGCCCGAAGCGTGTGTGCGCTTTGGGTAACACCGGTCCCTGCAGCACTGACCTGGACCACGTCTTGCCGCCGTCCGTGCTGACTTCAACTCGCTGAATCTTTCCTCGGCCGCTCCATGCAATTCCCCGGATCTCCATCCAACCGGGTTCGACGCTCTGTGGATACGACGGCGATGTGATGACGGATCGCGCATCCATGACAAAGCTGAACTGCCGCGCCGTCCCGTCGGCCAGTGGGTCCGTGTATCTCGACGTCTCTTCCCGCGTCATAAACGGTTGTGTGGCCAGGTCGAGGCGGCGAAGCCACTTCACGTTGCTGTTACCTTCAAAGCCCGGCAACAGCAACCGGACTGGGTATCCTTGCTCCGGCCGCAGCGGTTCGCCGTTTTGCGCATAAGCAATCATCGCATCGTCGAACGCTTTCTTGATTGGGATGCTGCGCGTCATCACCGCAGCATCCTGACCTTCAGCAAGAAACCATTTTGCGTCGGGCCGCGCGCCGACTTCTCGGAACAGCGTCGAAAGCATTACACCCGTCCACTCGCTCTGACTCGTCAACCCGCAGAGTTCCTGAGGCCGCGTCTTCTCGCCCCCCTGGCGTCCAAGATTGCCCGAGCATTCCAGAAAACAGATGCGGCTGACCGCAGGGAAACGTTTGAGATCGTTGAGCGTGAAAACCGTCGGCCGTTCGACCAGACCGTGAACCAGCAAGCGGTAAGAGCGCGGATCGATTCTGGGCACGCCTGAATGATGCCGCTCGAAGTGCAAATCCGCCGGCGTTATCGCGCCGTGGAGGTCCTGCAGCGGCGTTCTCGAAACCAAGCCTCCCGGCGCCCGCTTCGGCTGTTCAAACGATGATCGTGTGCCGACTTCACTGGCGGGAGGTCCCGGGTTGACGTCGGCCCCCCGGTCCTGGCCACTCGCGGTCCGCGTCTTCAAACCCAGCACGCTCGCGCCGACCGCTCCGGCCGCACCTGTCAGAACGGCCCTCCGCGACACGCGTCCATCCTGAGAAATCTTCTGCGCTCGTTCGTCCTCTTTCATACTCCGGCCTCCGGTGACCAATTCTTTCCGCAGTCTTGCTCTGGGTCAACAAATACCGGTCTCCCTCCAGCGGCCGTAGGCCACGAAGGTCGAGAGAAGTCCCACTGCCAGCGGAATGAATGCGGGCGCGACGTCACCACCGGCCAGCGTAATCGAGGTCGCACCGACCATGATGATCACCAGGCCGGCGGCAGCCAGCGGCGTCAGACGCGGCCGAATACGCAGGAGCCTTGGGAGGATCAGACCGATGCCTCCGAGCACTTCCGCGACTCCGATGAACCGCAGGAACAAACCCGGCAGTGCAATCTGGTTAGGCGATCCCATCGACGTGAGCACGTCGATCGGCAGGACCAACTTCGTGGAACCGGCAAACAAGAAGAGGAGCGCAAGGAGACCCTGGACAATCCACAGTGCATAGTTTGTGCGCCTCGTTGCAAAGGATCCCGTACGCGCGTCTTCAGGCGGCGCCTCGACACGGTCGATTGTGCTCCGCAGAGGAACGAGTTGTCGCAGCCTCTTGTCGCGCAGGTAAAGGCCTCCCCATAGTAAGGCGCCCACGTAGGAGGGAAAGAGCACGTGCGTGAGGAGCGGATTGGCGACGCGTAGCTGGATAGCGGTGGCTCCGCCGAGGTAACCCGTCAGCAGGATTGCACCGAGAATAGAGGTGCGCGGAATGGCATAAATCAGCACACACGCGAGTTCGAGAATTCCGATAGAGAGAGTAAGGCTCTGGGGAATGCCCAGTTGACTTTGCGCTTCCACGACAGGCGCCACGTTCATCAGTTTTATGACGCCGTCAAACGAGAGAAACAGTACGGGTAGAGCGCTAATGATGCGTCCGCCCCAGAGCATCTTTTTTCCTGCGGCCATATGACTTCTCCTTTGGTTTGCCATGTTTATCTGCCTTCATGAGTAAGTCGAACGACAGCCGTCCGATTCGACAGTCCGGGGAAAACTTTTTTCTGGCAGGAACGGATTCCCCTCTTTGGAAGAGGGTGTTGCAAGACTGGTTGAAGAGCGGTTCCGTCTACTGTAGCGGCGGTCTATGACCGCCGGTATTTCGTTGATTCCAGGGAAAACCGGCGCTCATAGAGCGCCGCTACAGTAAGAGCCGGACTCTCGGGGGAATCAGCAGCCCCCTAGCTGGCGCGCCGGTCTTCGCACGATTTTTCTTCGCCGGTTTTGCGATCGAGGGGGAAGATGCGCACGCCGCGGCGCTTGGTCCAAAAGGAGACGGCCCATTGCAGCATCACCTGCAAACGGTTCGCAAAGCCAATCAGAAAATAGATGTGAATTCCGAGCCACAATAACCACGCCAGCGCGCCGGAAAAGCGTACGAACCCCAAATCGGCGACGGCGAATGTGCGGCCGATGATTGCAAGATTTCCTTTGTCCCAGTACCAGAACGGCGCCGGGCCTGACTGGCCCGTGACCTGGCTGCGGATGACGCGACCAACATATTTGCCCTCTTGTATCGCGGGTTGTGCCACTCCGGGAAGCGGCCGCGAGCCCTTGCGAAGGCCGAAAAGATTTCGCGTGGGGGCGACAACTGCAGCGGTGTCGCCGATGACAAACACGTTCGACCGGCCCGGGACAGTCAGATCCGCGTTCACTTTCACACGGCCCGCTCTGTCCGTCTCCGCGCCAAGCCACCGTCCCGCAGGCGAAGCAACGACGCCCGCGGTCCACAGCACTGTGCGGCTTCCAACGCGTTGGCCATTGACCACGACTCCAGCGGCATCGACATTTTCGACTCTTGCGCTCGTTCGAACGTCAACCCCGATCTGCCGCAAGTGCTCATGCGCTCGATCGGAGAGCTTCTCCGGATAGGACGGCAGAATTCGAGGGGCGGCTTCGAACAACAGAATGTGGGCGGAACGCGGATCGATATGGCGAAAATCGCCGGTCAATGCCAGACGCGCCATCTCCGCGATCGTGCCGGCCATCTCAACACCTGCGGTGCCGGCGCCGACCAGGACGAACGTCAACAGGTCTTCCAGTAGTTGAGGGTCGGCGCCGGGTTCCGCGGCCTTGCGCTCGGCGGTCTCGAACGCGCTGAGAATTTTTCCGCGAATGCGGTCTGCATCGTCTACCGAATCGAGACCCGGTGCCAGTTCCTTCCAGTCATCGTGGCCAAAGTAGTTGTAATGTATTCCCGTCGCAAGAACGACGTAGTCATAATGCAAGCTGCTACCATCCACCGTTTCGACGACCTGATTCTCAGGATCGACCCCGACGACTTCGGCCATCAGCACTTCGACATTCTTTTGCTTGCGTAATATCGAGCGTATCGGAGCAGCGATCTCGTCAGCCGAAAGTAAGCCAGTGGCGACCTGATAGAGCATCGGCCGGAAGAGGTGATAGTTGTGCTTATCAATGATCGTTACCCGGACAGGAGCGTCAGCGAGTCCGCGAGCCGCGTACAACCCTCCAAATCCGCCTCCGACGATGACAACATTTGGAAGCCCTTTCGTTTTATCCGAAGTCATGGCGTGTGCGTCTCCCGATCAAGTATGACGGCCTGCACCGGCCGATGAAAGGGTCAAAGCCGGTTCCCGGGGTGGAAGCGAGGGTGTTCCAAAAAGATTACTAAGGATGTGGCTGACAATTTCGGGACCATTTTTCCACTGTAGCGGCGGTCTATGACCGCCGGTTTTATGGCATGTTGGCAAGGAAAAACCGGCGGTCATAGACCGCCGCTACAGTCGGAAAGCCCGCGCCAGATGGACCTAATTTTGCCGGCCACTATACAGTCGTTACCTGGGGGTGCGGCACCGAGTGCCAGATGCACGCGATCCTGGATGGCAGGACCGGTCAGTTCATCAGTTTTGGCTACGGTTCGTCTATGGGTCTTCGTTACACCTTGAAAAGTCGGTTGCTGGTTGTGAATCCGAGTGAGAATGCATTGAAGGGGGACTCTCCACCCGCAACCACCGTACGTTCGTTAGCCGAGATTGTCCATACTTCAAGGTGGAAGTTGAGTTCGAGGCCGTCGGCCAACCAGGCCGTGGCGGCGATGGCGGCATAAGTCCGACAGAGAGTGGCCAGGACATTATCGTCAAGATATCGAAACCGTACTTGCAGTTCTCTGTTGCCGACTAATCGCACCGGATGTTGCCGCTGCACTTCGGCAAGCGATTGTCTGACAGCCGTGCGGAGTCGAATCGATGAACAAGCCGATTCGACACCTTTCCGCCTCGAACAAATCGCTTGTTGCCGCAGGCGCCTTCGAGAAAGACGTAGAAGTCTGGGATACCGAAGCCAGAGTGAAGGTCAGTGCATTTCAACTGTGGTTCTGCCACTGATCTCCGCGTAAACCGTCTCAGCGAAATTCTGGCGCTAACGCCATGAATTCTTGCATACTAGGGTTCGAAAAATGTCTTTCTCCAGGAGGCCTATGAAACCTCGGTACCTTGCATTCGTCTTTGCCCTGACATCGGTCGCATGGTCGCAGGATATTCACAATCACACGCGTGAGGTTCATGGTGTTCCTGGCGGTGTACCCGACTTTTGCAGCCAGCCGACAGTGACGAGCGTGGCTGGCGGTGCCTGGTCCGCTCCCGCGACCTGGTCCACAGGGAAAGTCCCGGCGCGTGAGGATCGAGTCGCGATTGCCGCCGGCCATGACGTTGTCTACGACGTGGTCAGCGACGCCAAACTCACTTGCGTCGAGGTTCGCGGGCGTCTTCGTTTCCGCGCGGACGCGAATACGCGGATGAAAACAGCGAATCTGATGGTCACGGACGAGGGCTATCTGGAAGTGGGATCCGCCGCCGCTCCGGTCGCGCCGAATGTTTCAGCTGAAATCATTATTGCGGACCAGAAGATCGATCGCAAACTCGATCCTGCGGAGCTCGGGGCGGGAATCGAGAGTCTCGGCAGGATCACGATGCATGGCGCGATGAAGTCGCCCACATTCGTGCGCCTTGCTCAGGAGCCACTGGCAGGTCAGACGAAGCTGACGCTCGAGCAGAGCGTAAAAGGCTGGAAAGCAGGTGACCGCATCGTGATTCCGGATACCCGGCAGTTACGTGAGGGCGAACGCGGAAGCAATTACAAGGCGCAGGACGAGAAAATCGAGATTGCGTCGATCGCCGAAAACCAGGTCACTTTGAGCACGCCTCTCAAGTACGACCATAAGGGCGCGCGCAACGCGGAGGACAAACTCGAATTCCTGCCGCACATCGGTAACGTCAGCCGCAACGTGATTGTCCGTTCTGAAAATCCCGCCGGCACGCGCGGCCACATGATTTTCATGTCCCGCTCCGACATCGATCTGCGTTTCGTCGAGGTGCTCGACATGGGGCGCACGAAGATGGGCGTACTCGATAACACGGAATTCGACAATCAGGGACAGGTCAAAAGACTCGGCGTCAACCAGATCGGCCGATACGCGATTCACTTCCATCACTACTTCGGACCCAAACAGACGCCGGCCGGCGGTTACCAGTTTACGCTGATCGGAAACGCGATCGACGGGGCGCCGAAGTGGGGCGTTACCGTCCATAACAGCCACTATGGACTCGTTCAGGACAACGTCGTCTACAACACCCATGGTGCCGGTATCGTCACCGAAGACGGTACTGAGAGCTACAACGTGTTCGACCACAACTTCGCCATGCGTTCCGAGGGCTCAGGCGACTTCGCGCCTCGCAGTGGATACAGTGGAACCGGCCCCGATCCGGGTGGAGAAGGGGGAGGGTTCTGGTTTCGCGGCCCGAACAATTACATCAGAAATAACGTCGCTGCCAATGCGGATGTATTCGGGTTCCAGCTTGCGGCGGGATTGCTCGAGACCGTACGCATTCCTGCCTTCAAAGGCGCCGATATGGCATCCGATCGTGAGACGACGCCGATCGACACAACAGATGCCAAGGTATTGGAGTTCGTCAACAACGAGGCCTATGGCGCCATCCAGACCGGCGTCGCATTCGGATGGAATGGCGAGATCAAGAACTTCAGGGTGTGGAATCCTTCACGCCATGGTCTCACCGCAACCCCTACCGATAAGCTGACGATCGACGCTATTACGATACGCGGCGACAAATCGATCCTGACCGATGCGGAGGAAAGTCCGGCGGGCATTTGGGTAGGAAACTACGTTGCCAAGAGCGTCGCCATCCGGAATGCCGATATCCAGGGGATGCGTGCAGGCGTGGCGAGTCCATTTTTCCATTCGGAACAAAGTGTGGAACCGGGCCGCGGCGACGGCTCCATCGCCATCGAGAACAGTTACTTCCGCGATTACGTGGGGATCGTGGTCGCGACAACATATCAGCCGAAGTCCGCCGGCGGCAAACCGGATAAGAGCGCCGTTATCAGAAGCTCAGTCTTCGAGCCGCTCAACGTTCCCGCGAATCCCAGGATTCCTCCGGCGGCGATCTCGATGAATTACCGCATGGCTCCTAATGATGCGGACCCTCGCATGCCGATATACGTGTACGACTTCAACAAAAAGCCAGGCGATGACTTTAAGGTCTA
>WNFT01003022.1_pt1 | contig 14502 bp, 15 predicted proteins | sample 5400191 | NCBI WGS metagenome assembly WNFT01 (sample SAMN13153359, study PRJNA577476) | soil metagenome | isolation source: 80 cm saprolite under Madrone tree | place: USA:California | collected 2016-06-14
GAGCAGTTGTCCGTGCCGGGGAGAGGCAAGATCTTCCAGGAGGCCTTTGATTACAGCGAGGCACGGAGGCCGAGCGGCTTCTACCAGGGCGGCGAGCCGCTTGAACCGACCGGCACCGCCACGACTGTCCGGATGAGAAACGGCGAAGCGCTCATGACGGATGGGCCATTCGCTGAGACCAAGGAGCAGCTCGCGGGCTATACCATCGTGGAGGCCAGGGACCTGGACGAGGTGCTCGCCTTCGCCACCCGTCATCCGTTGGTGAAAGCGGGCCTCTCGATCGAGGTGCGGCCCATCAGGGTGGGTCCGCCCCAATAGCCTGATCGCGGTAACCGGCATCGCGTGCGCGCGGCCGTCCGGTGGGGTAGCCTTCCCACCGAGGACGGCCATGGGCATCGAGGAGATCTTTCGCGCGGACTACGGCCGGATCCTGGCCACGCTCATCCGTCTCCTCGGCGACATCGACGTGGCCGAGGAGGCGCTCCAGGAGGCGTTCGCGGCGGCGCTCGAGCAGTGGCCGGCGGCCGGTATCCCGGCGAACCCGGTGAGCTGGCTGGTCTCCACGGGGCGGCACAAGGCGATCGACCGGCTGCGCCGGCGCGCGTGGCTCGAGGAGAAGCAGGACGAGATCGCGCGGCACATCGAGCTGTCGACCCCTCAGTTGGATCTGCAGTCGGCTGATGACGAGGAGACGCCCGTGCCCGAGGACAGGCTCCGCCTGATCTTCACGTGCTGCCACCCGGCGCTTGCCACCGAGGCGCAGGTGGCTCTCACGCTGCGCACGCTCGGGGGTCTTTCGACCGAGGAGATCGCGCGCGCCTTCCTGGTGCCGGCCCCGACCATGGCGCAGCGGCTCGTGCGCGCCAAGGCCAAGATCCGGACGGCGCGCATCCCCTTCGAGGTGCCGCCCACGGAGGCGCTCGCCGAGCGGCTCGAGGCGGCGATGGTGGTGGTCTATCTCGTGTTCAACGAGGGCTACACCGCCAGCTTTGGAGCGCGGCTCGTGCGGAACGAGCTATGCGAGCAGGCCATCCGGCTCGGGCGCATGCTGGTCGAGCTGCTGCCGATTCACGCCGAGCCGAAAGGACTGCTCGCGCTCATGCTGCTGCACGACTCGCGGCGGGAGACGCGCCTCGACGCCTCGGGCGATCTCGTCCTCCTCGAGGACCAGGACCGGACGCGCTGGGACCGCGCGCAGATCGACGAGGGCGCGGCGCTGGTCGAAGCCGCGCTCAGCGAGGGCGGCCGCCCCCCTGGCCCCTATGCGCTGCAGGCGGCAATTGCGGCGCTCCATGCCCAGGCAGCCACGGCCGCGGCCACGGACTGGCAGCAGATTGCCGCGCTCTACGGCGTGCTGGCGCGCGTGCACCCGACGCCCGTGGTCGAGCTCAACCGCGCCGTGGCCGTCGCGATGTCGAGCGGGCTCGAGCGCGGCCTGGCTCTCCTGGATACACTGGACGGCGACGGCGGGCTCGCCGGGTATCACCTGCTGTCCGCCGCGCGGGCCGAGCTGCTGCGCCGGCTCGGTCGCCACGCCGAGGCCGTCGAGTCGTACCGCCAGGCGCTCGCACTCGTGAGCAACGAGGCGGAGCGGAGACATCTGGAAAAACGGTTGCGAGAGGTCACCTCGTAGAGGAGGACAGCAATGGCAAGGCTCGCTCTCATCACCAGCAAGGACCAGGTGGCCGCCAAAGACCACGCGGTCGTGGACTCCATCGTGAAGAGCCGGGGCGCGCTGCACGGGCCGTTCACGGTGTTTCTCCACTGTCCGGAGCTGGCCGGCCGCCTCGCGCACCTGGGCGCCTTTGTCCGCTTCGAAGGCTCGCTCGACAAGCGAGTGCGGGTGCTCGCGGCGATGACCGTGGCGCGGGAGCTCGACGCGGTCTACGTATGGGGCGCCCAGACGGCGGGAGCCCGCCGGCTGGACGTGCCGGAATCGACCATCGCGGCGGTCCGCGAGAAGCACTCGCGCGGCATCCCGCCGGAGGACGCTCAGATCGTGGAGTTCACGCGGCAGCTCATCCGCAAACATCGCGTCGACGACGCCAGCGTGAAAGCGCTCCAGGCCAGGTTCGGCAACGAAGGATTCATCGAGCTGACCGGCGTCATCGGCTACTACAGCATGCTCGCGATGACGGTCAACGCCTGCGAGCTGGAGGCCGCCCCGGACACCGAGGTCCTCCAAGTGTAGGACATCACCCTCTCCCCCATCGGGGAGAAGGAAGGGTGAGGGGCGGGGAGGCGTGAAGGGGGTGTCCGCGCGCCTACTGGGTAGCGGGGCCGCGCGGAACCTGGACGGCCGACAGGCGCTCGATCACGGTCATCACCACGCTGGTATCCTGCTCGCCGAGACCGGCGGCGAGCGCCATCTGCTCGTAGCGCTGGGCGACGTTGACGAAGGCGACCGGCACGCGCAGCTCCTTGGCGATGGCGGTGAACGTTTCCAGGTCCTTGTTCATCAGCGCCACCTTGAAGCCCGGCTCGAACTCTCGCGGAACGATGGCGCGCGGGATGCGCTCGAGCGCCTTGCTGCCCCCGCTGCTCGCCTTGACGACCTCGTAGATCGTCATCGGATCGAGTCCCGCCTTCACGCCGAGCGCGAGCCCTTCCATCATCGCGAGCCCGTTGACGCAAGCCATCATGTTGTTGATCGCCTTCACGGTGTTGCCCGCCCCCACCGGCCCGACGTGGAAGATGTTGGGTCCGATGGCGCTCAGGACGGGGCGCGCGCGTGACAGCGGTTCGGCATCGCCGCCGACCATGATGGCCAGGGTCGCGGCGCGCGCGCCGCTCACCCCGCCGCTGACGGGAGCCTCGAGGAAGTGCACGCCACGCTTCTTGGCCTGGGGCTCGATCTTTCGAGGTGTGGAGGGCAGCACGCTGCTCAGGTCGATGAGGATGGTGCCGGGCTTGGCGGCTTCCACGAGGCCGCCCGGCTCGAGATAGATTGCCTCGACGTCGGGAGACGCGGGCAGGGAGGTGAGGACGATCTCCGACTGTTCCACGACCTCCCGCGCCGAGCGGGCGCGCCGGGCGCCGGCCTCGATGAGGTTTTCCATGGCCTTGGGGTTCATGTCGAAGACCGTCATGGGGAACGAGGCTTTCAAGACGTTCCCGGCCATTGGATTGCCCATGTTGCCGACTCCGATGAATCCGACGGACAGAGCCATTCCGCGCCTCCTAGTCCTCGATGGTGGACGGTGCCGACCTCACGGGTAGCGAGAATAGCACCGGAGCGTCCTGAGCGGTCAATGTCCCGCCCTGGATATCCCTAAGCCAGTTGCCGGGCAGGAACATGATTCCGCTCAGCGCGCCGGGATCGCCGCCGCGTGGCTCGAGAACTTGGGCATCACGTCGGTGGCGAGCAGCTCCATCGAGCGCCGCCAGAGCGCGGGCTTGTCCCAGTCGTGGCCGCCCATGAGGAGCGTGCCGAAGTGACCGGTCTCCTCGCGCAGGGCCACCAGCTGGTCGAGCACGCGGCGCGGGCTGCCCGCGATGATGAGCGCGCGCTTCACCGTGTCCATGGTCACGTCCTCGTCGGGGATCTCGAGGTCCGGCTTGAGCATGAAGAGCGCCTTGCGCCCCTGGGAGAAGCTGTGATGAAAGAAGCGGTAGTAGAAAGAGAGGCCGTTGTCGGGGTCGGCGAGGTAGTCCTCGGCCTCCGCATCGGTCTCGGTGACGAGGATGCTGCGCGAGACGCGCCAGACGTCGGGGTCGGGACGCCGGCCGACCGCCTCGCACCCCTCGAGGTACTTCTCCCAGTGCCCGCGGAGATAGCGCCGGTGGAAGAACTGCCCGGAGATGGGAATCCAGCCGCGCTCACCCGCCGTCTTCGCGCTGCTCGAGTTGGGTGTCAGAAGCGACAGCGCGATGGGCGGGTGCGGCTTCTGATAGGGTTGCGGAACATAGCCCACCTTGAACTCGGGCCAGATCGAATTCTTGAGCGAGATCTTCCAGAATCGCCCGTCGATCTCGTAGGGCGGGTCCTGGGACCACAGCTTGAGCACCGTCTCGATGGATTCGAGCATCATGAGGGGACGCAGCTCCGCCTGGCCCACGTCGAACATCTCGATGTCGCTCACGAGCCCGCCCGGGCCGATGCCCATGATGAAGCGCCCCTGGCAGAGATGGTCGAACATGGCCGCGTGCGCGGCCACCGTGGCCGGGTGGATCTGGGGCAGGTTGAGCACGCCCGTGCCGAACCGGATCTGCGTCGTGCGCGGGATGAGGGTGGCGAGGAAGATGAGCGGCGAGGTGATGCGCTCGCTCCACGAGCTGAAGTGCTCGCCGACGAAGGCCTCCGTGAAGCCCAGGCGGTCCGCGAGGACGATGGCCTCCTGATCTTCCGCGAGGAAGGTCGCGTAGTCGCGGTCCGGGGCGTGCATGGGCATCGTGAACAGGCCGAGCTTGACGGTCATGTAGCGAAGGCTCCTTAGCTGCGGGTGATCTGCGATATCCCCGGCAACCGGCCGAGGAAATTGCCGGCCACGCCGCCGTCGACCACGAGGTCGTGGCCGTTGATGTAGCGCGAGTCCTGACCGAGCAGGAAAGCCACCACGTCGGCGATGTCCTCCGGCGTGGCCACGCGGCCGAGCGGCACCAGCGCATCGCGCTCGGCGGCCACGCGCGGGTCGGCGTAGACCTTGGCGGTCATGCCGGTGCGGACCATGCCGGGCGAGACGGAGTTGACGCGGATGCCGTCGCGTCCCAGCTCCTGCGCCAGCACCCGCACCAGCATGATGACGGCCGCCTTGCTCGGTCCGTAGGCGCCCAGGTTCGCGTGCGGGTTACTGCCGGACATGGACGCGATGGCGACGATGGCGCCACCCGAGGCCTTGAGCGCGTCGTGGGCGGCCTTCGCGAGCAGCCAGGTGGCACGGGTGTTGACGGCGAACATGCGGTCCCAGTCCTCGACGGCGTATTCCATCAGCGCGCCGGGCCTATTGATGCCGGCATTGCTCACGAGCCCGTCGAGCCCGCCGAAGCCCTTCACCGCCTCGGCCACGGCCCGCGCCGGACCTTCGGCCGTGCTCATGTCGGCGTGGAGCGGCAGTGTCTCGGCGCCGAGCGCTTTGAGCTCGGCCACCACGCCGTCGAGCCCCGGCGAGGACGCAACGTCGACGGCGACGATCTTGCCCGCGCGGCCCTGCGCCTTGGCGTCACGCGCCAGCCGCAGGCACGTGGCCCGCCCGATTCCGCTCGCCGCCCCCGTCACGAGTACGCGCATGTCCGCCACTAGCGCAGCGTCTTCCGCAGGTGATATTCCGAGTGCGGGCGGCGAGGGAAGCCGTCCACTACGCTGATGACCTCGTAACCCATCTGCTGGTAGAAGAGCGGCGCCTGGAAGCTGAACGTGTCGAGCAGGATCTGCTCGCAGCCTCTGGCGCGGGCCTCCTGTTCAGCCGCAGCGAGGAGGCGTCTTCCGAAGTCCTGGTGCCTGAGGTCCTTGTGAACCCAGAGCGTCTGGACCCGGCAGGCCCCGCACCAGGTCCAACCGTGGAGCCCCGCCATGATGTCGCCCTTCTCGTCGCGGACGAAGATGGACAGCCACTTGCCGTCGTCGACGCCGGTCTGCTCGACATTGTAGTCGTAGAGACGGTCCTCGAGAAAGCGGATGTCGCCCGGTGCGGGCTCGACTTCGATCTGGAATGTTTGCATGTCCACGCCCGCCCGGCGGCGATGTCCTCCGTTTCGGATTCGTTCATCACGCGCAGGCATGCTATGACGAACGCGGTCCCCGCCGCAAGGCCGCTCTCGGGGGTGGAGTCCGCATAGCGGAATGGGGTACGCTGGGAGCCATGACCCTCACGAGCGTGCTCCGCGGTAGCGCGGCGGCGAGCCTCCTCGCCGCCTTCGTGCTGTCCATCAGCCCCGCCTTTGCCGCGGACGCCCTCGTCTCGGTGGGTGACGAGCTGGCCGTGGGCAAGAACCGGACGGGCGAGGCCTGCCGGATCAAGCTCGTGGAGAGCCGTGCCGAGTTCGGAGGCCTCCGGCGCTACCACCTCTTCTGCGACGGCTGGACGCAGCCGAGCGGTGAGATCCTGAGCTTCGGCGTCGGCAAGGGTTACACGGTCGAGAAGATCCTTACCGACACGGGGTGGGCGAAGAATCTCGAATTGCGCGTGGGCGGTTGCGGCGCCATCGAGCCGACCACGCTGGGCTCGGGCACCGTGGCCGCGCTGCGCGATTGCCGGAGACTGGACGGCGGCTGGCGAGACGTGGTGGTGGCGACCATCATCGGCTCCCGCGGCTACGGCCTCGAGACTTTTCCGACCAACATGCCCCTGCTCGAAGCCTCGGTCGAGGTGATCGAAGGTAAGCGCGCCCCTGCGGACGCCGGCAAGGCGTCGGGCTCTCTCTCGGCGGTCATGAAGCGCGCCGAGGCTATGGTGGACGCCAGCGGCAAGCTCACCGGGGTCGGGGACGTGGGCGCCCACGCCGCGCTCTACCGTGTGGGCACGCTGCGCAACTACGCGGGCGACGTCGCGGGATCGGAGGCGGCTTTTCGGCGGGCGCTCGAGATCGAGGAGCGGACGATCGGGCGCGACCAGCCGGCTTCGGGCCGGACGCTGTCCTGGATCGCGCTCAACGTGGGCTACCAGGTCGGCCGCTTCGAGGAGGCCTCACAGATCTTCAACCGCGCCGAGCCCCTCGTCCAGAAGAGTCACTCGTGGACGGACCGGCCGCAGTACCTGACCTATCGAGGGAGCATCGAGCGCTTTCACGGACGTTACGATGTCGCGCTGCCGCTGGAGGAAGAGGCGGTGCGCCTGCGCGACTCGCGCGAGCAGCGCACCACAAACGAGACCTCCGGGCTCGCGCACTCCCTGATGTCCCTTGGCCGGGTGCAGCTCAATCTCAAGCGGCTCGACGAGGCGGAGCGAAGCGTGACGCGGGCCCTCGACATCGTCCAGAGACCGGGGCAGGACGCCGAGTTCCGCACCTGGTGGGCCAGCGAGTGCCGGGATTGGCTTGGGCGGATCCACGTCGAGCAGAAGCGCTATGCGGATGCGCGCAAGCAATTCGAGGCCGCGCTCGAGCGCCGGAGGCTCCTGTTCGGCGACTCGCTCAAGACCGCAGAGTCCTACCGGAACCTGGGCCAGCTCGGGCGGACCGAGGGCAACCTGCCCGCGGCGCTCCAGGCCTTCAGGAAGGAGGCTGAGATCTCCATCTCGGACCCGCTCGTCCAAGCCCGCGTGCGGCCGCAGTCGATGGCGCCGTACATGGACACGCTGTTCGAGGCCGCCGCCGCCGACCCGGCCCAGCGCGAGGCGCTTCATGCGGAGGCCTTTGCCGCCGGCCAGATCCCGCGCGAGGGCGACACCGCGCGCGCCATCACCAACATGGCGGCGCGCCTCGACACGGCCGACCCGGCGCTGAGCGCCGTCGCGCGCGCGTACCAGGAGGCGCTGCGCAAGCGGGACACGACCCGGCGCGAGCTGGCGCTGCTGACGCTCCTGCCCGCCGACAAGCGGGAGCCCGTGCGGGAGGAGCAGAAGAAGCAGGAGCTCCAGGCGGCCGAGGCCGAGGTGGCGAGCCGCGAGGGCAGGCTCCAGGCGGAATTTCCGCGGTATGCGGGGCTCGTGGCGCCGCGACCGCTGCCGCTTGCCGACCTCAAGGCGCTGCTCAAGCCGGGCGAGGCCCTCCTCGCGACCATGACCACGCGGGAGGCGACCTACGTCTTCGTCGTGCGCGACGGCAAGGTGCACGCGCACCGCGCCGCCGTCACCGCCGCGGCGCTCGACAAGAGCGTGCGCGATCTCCGCAAGGGGCTCGACCTGGCCGACGGCCAGCTTCGTGACTTCGACGTGGCGGCGGCCCACAAGCTCTACACGGACCTGCTCGGCCCGGTCTCGGCTCCACTCCGCGGCGCTACCCACCTGATCGTCGTGCCCTCTGGCCCGCTCCTGAGCCTGCCCCTGGGGCTTCTCGTGACCCAGTCGAGCCCGGCGCCCCTGGGTGCCTCGCCCGAGAAGAAGGACTATCGGCAGGTATCCTTCCTCGGCAAACAGCTGCCCCTCAGCGTCCTGCCCTCGACGGGCTCGCTCAAGAGCCTGCGCGCGGTGGCGGGGCGATCGAAGGCGCCCCAGCCCTTCATCGGCTTCGGCGACCCCGCCTTCGCGGGAGCGCCGGGCGACACGCGCAATCTCGCCGCGCTGGGCAATCTCTGCCGCGATGGCGGCGCCGTGGACGCGGAGCTCGTGCGCGGCCTGCCGCGACTTCGCGAGTCGGCGGGGGAGATGCGCGAGATCGCGAAGACGCTCAAGGCGCCCGAGTCGGACGTCGTCCTGGGCGCGGCGGCGACCGAGAAGCGGGTGCGCAGCACGGATCTCTCGCAGTACCGTGTCGTCGCCTTCGCGACCCACGGGCTCCTGCCCGGCGATCTCAAGTGCAAGGGCGAGCCGGCGCTCGCGCTGACGCCGCCCGCGACCTCGACGGCCGACGAGGACGGGCTGCTGGACGCCAGCGAGGTCGCCCAGCTCAAGCTCGACGCCGACTGGGTGGTGCTCTCCGCGTGCAACACCGCTGCCCCCGACGGCAAGCTCGGCGGCCAGAGCCTGTCCGGGCTCGCCCGTGCTTTCTTCTACTCCGGCGCCCGCTCGCTGCTGGTCTCCCACTGGGCCGTCGCCTCCCAGCCCACCGTGGTGCTGACCACGAGCCTCTTCGACGCCTACACGCGCGACGCAGCCGTCGGCCGCGCCGCGGCCCTTCGCACCGCCCAGCTCAAGCTGCTCGGTGACGCGGCGACCTCGCACCCGTCCTTCTGGGCGCCGTTCGTCCTCGTAGGGGACGGCGGGGGGGACGGCGGGGGGGGCGGCGGGGCGCCGTAAGGCCTCCCCGGAAGGAACGCGATGGAGGGACTGGTCGCCTGTGTCGCGTATGCTGACGGCCGCCGCATCGGCGACGTCGCGATCCCGGACATCAGCGAGGTCCTGAAGAAGCCGGGCGTCTTCGTGTGGATCGACCTGCACGACCCGCCTCCCGAGCTGCTCCAGCAGATCCAGGAAGAGTTCGGCCTCCACGATCTGGCGGTCGAGGACGCCCGGGTAGCGCACCAGCGGCCCAAGCTCGAACAGTACGGCGACTCGATCTTCGTCGTGCTGCGCCCGGCCATCGTGTCAGCCGACCGCCGGCACGTGGAGCTCGGCGAGACGCATTTTTTCGTCGGCCCGCGCTACATCGTCTCGATCCGACACGGCGCGACACCGTCCTACGACGCCATCCGGACACGGTGCGAGAGCACCCCCGGGCTCCTGGCCAAGGGGCCCGGTTACGTGCTCTACGCCGTCATGGATTTCATCGTGGACCAGTACTTCCCGGTCGTGGACGGCCTGGCAGACCAGCTCGAGAGCCTCGAGGAGGAGATCTTCAGCGATGAGTTCGACCGGACGACCGTGGAGCGCATCTACGCGCTGAAGCGGAGCCTGGTCGAGCTGAAGCGGGCGGTCTCGCCGCTGGTCGACGTGTGCAATCGCCTGATGCGCTTCGACCTGCCGATCATCCCGGAGGATACGCGGCCATACTTCCGCGACGTCTACGACCACGCGATCCGTATCAACGAGCAGGTGGACACGCTGCGCGAGCTCTTGACGGGCGCGCTCGAGGCGCACCTGTCGCTAACCGCGGTGAACCAGAACGACGCCATGAAGAAGCTCGCGGGCTGGGCGGCCATCATCGGCGTGCCGACCATGGTCGCCGGGATCTACGGGATGAACTTCAAGTTCATGCCCGAGCTCGAGTGGCGCTATAGCTATCCCACGGTCATGGCCGGCATGGCCGCCCTCTGCGTCTACCTGTACTACCGCTTCAAGCGCTCCGGCTGGCTCTGATCACTCGGGAGGCCGCGGGGGTCTCGCTCCAGATCGCGCTTGTGGCATTGGCGTCGTACGCGTGCGGCTCTTGGTTCACCGGCCTGTTCCATGGCGCCTCGGCGCGTCTCGGGGGACTCTGGTCCATGATCTCCGGGATCGCCGTGCTCCAGGCGAGTCGGCGCACGACCTTGTCCTCGGCCTGGCTCCGGGTGCTGGGCACTTTCATCGGGTCGGTCATCGGCGCCGCGTATCTCTCCCTGCTGCCCTTCAGCGCCGTCGGCATGGCGGCCTGCATCTTCGGCACCGTGCTGCTCTGCCACGCCGCGCGGCTCCTCGATCACACGCGCCTCGCGTCGCTCACGGTGGCGGTCATCATGGTGGGGTCGAGCACCAACCCGGGATTGAGCCCCGTTCTCAACGGCACGCTACGCTTCACGGAGTCATGTATCGGCACGGCCGTGGCGGTGCTCGCGGTCCTGATGTCGCCGGATACGGCGGAGCGGCGGGAGTGAAGGCCATGCGCATTCGGAACGCCGGCCCGAAGGATCGCGACGCCATCGAGGCGGTGACGCTTGCCGCCTATCAGCAATACGCGGCCGTGATGCCTTCGCTGTGGGACGCCTACCGTCAGAACATCCTGGAGACGCTCGCCGCTGCCGAGCCGGACGCCCAGCTCGTGGCCGAAGAGGCCGGCCGCTTCGTCGGCTCGGTCCTGCTGTATCCGGCGGGCACCGTGCTCGCCAGGCCCGGCGGCGGATCGACCTCCCTGGCCACGCCGGAGGTCCGGCTCCTGGCCGTCGCGCCGGCGGCGCGGGGGAAGGGCGTGGGCGCGGCGCTGATGGACGAGTGCGTGAGGCGGGCGCGCGCGTCCGGGGCAACGAGCCTGACGCTTCACAGCACCGATGTCATGCAGGCCGCCGTCCGGTTGTACGGGCGGATGGGATTCGTGCGCGCCCCGGAGCTCGACTTCCAGCCGGCGCCGGGCGTGGTCGTCAAGGGCTACCGCCTCGACCTGAGAGAAGAGGCATCCCGCTAGAGCGAGCCGATGTCTCTCATGAGCGCCTGGAGCCGGAGGACGAGCGTCGTCGTGGGGCTGGGCTGCGGCTTGCTGCTGGTGACCGGGTGCGCGACGGGCCAGAACGCCGAGCCGGTGCCCTTGCCCGCCGACGCGCAAAGGGTATGGCTGGCGTATTGGACCGCCGTCGAGCGCGGCGACGTGGCCGAGTGGAACCGGATCGCGCACAGCAGCCTGCGGAAAGCCGACGCTACGGGATTCGACCCAAGGGTCCAGGCGGACGCACGGTCGTTCCTGACGCTCTGCTCGGTTCAGTCGGGAGCGATGGCGATGGGCGGGGATCGCGCAAGCTACCGGACCCGCTGCGCCGAGGGGCCGTCGCAGTCGGGATTGTTCCCATCGGCCGGAGCGGAGATCGTCCTGCGGCGGGACGAGGACGGCGTCTGGCGCTTCTTCTGCTTCGGCTGCGGCCTGCCGTATCACCCGCAGAGCGAGGAGGAGGCGTTGTCCCCGTACGACGCCCAGCGGCTGTGGGTCGCGTTCTGGGCGGCCGTGGAGCGGGGCGATGCCGGCGAGGTCAGGCAGCTCTTGCATTCGAGCTTTCCCGCCGAGGCTGCGGCCGGGCTGGCCCGCCCGGGGATGGCCGGAGAGGCGCGCACGTTTCTCTACCAGTGCTCGGTGCGGCCCCTCCCTCCGGCCGTGACGGACGATCGGGCGCGCTATCGGACGCGCTGCCTCCCGCGTGACGGCGACGGCGCGGAACTGACAGTCGCGAGAGACAGTGACCAGGTGTGGAGAATCCTGTGCGTCGGCAGCTGCCGTCGCTGAAAGTCGCCGAAGCGCTTGTCGTCGCTCAGCGAGTGCCGGCGCGCATGAGGCTGAGGCTGTAGGCGGCGACGGGCGCCTCCTTGCCCCTGAGCGCGAGGTCCCCGCATCGAGTGGCCTCGATACCCGGCGGGAGCGTGAGCCGGGCCAGCAGCGCGCCGGAAGCGACGAGGTCGAGGCCGCTCCGCTTCGCGTACTCCTCGAGGCGCGCGGCGGTGTTGAGGATGTCGCCCACGAAGACGATCTGCTGTCTCAGGTCGCCCAGCTCGCCGGCCGTGACCGTGCCGCCATGGACCCCGCCCCGGAAGCGGGGCACCACTTCAAAGTCACGCTGGTAGCGGGCCGCGTGGCTCGCCACGACCGCGTGGATCCCGAAGAAGCAGTGGACGCAGTTGGCCCCGCGCAGGCCGGCCTCGAGCGGCCACGTGATCACGACCTCGTCGCCCGCGTACTGGTAGATCTCCCCTTCCGCCTCGAGCACCGGCTCCGTCAGATCGTCCACGAAGCGGCGGAGCAGCTCGAAGTAGCGGGCGCTGCCCAGCCGCTCCGCCAGCTGGGTCGAGCCCTCGAGATCGAGAAAGAGGAAGATGCGCTCCTCCGCCTTCGGGTGGTGGTAGACGCCGGTGACGAAGTAGCCGAGGACGTTCGCTCCGATCATCCGGTTCATCTGGATGATGAACTGGATGCTGGTCGCGACCACGACAAAAAACGGAAGGGCATAGATCAGATGGCGGTCGGTGAAGCTCCGCAGAAATCGCCCGGGGTCGCCGTGCGTGACGACCTGCCCGACGCCGCGGCCCGCGAGGAAGAGCGCGAGCACGATCGCGCTGCTGAGCGCCAGGTCGGACCAGAACCCGAGCCGCCTCAGCCAGAGGCGGAGCGGGCCGTCGCGGACGAACAAGAGGTAGCCGGCGACGAGAAGGGTGGCGAAGACGGCATCCACCAGGCCGTGGAACGCCGACCGCAGCGAGGCCTCGTCGGTCAAGACGTTGAAGACGGGCGCGATGACGCAGACGACGAGCACGACCACCACGAACCGCCGCAGGTGAATCCGCGCGCGGGCGCTTCCCACGGGGTCAGCGGATGCCGGCGCGCATGAAGCTCTGGACGAACTGGCGCTGGAAGAGCAGGAAGGCGATCAGGAGCGGGCCCGAGGTCATGAGCGTCGCCGCGGTGATGATGGACCAGTCCACGCCCTGGTCGCCAGAGGAGAAGATCTGGAGGCCCACCGTGAGCGGGCGCGAGTTGACCGAGTTGGTGACGATGAGCGGCCAGAGGAAATTGTTCCAGTGGTAGCTGACCGAGACGAGCCCGTAGGCGATGTAGACGGGCCTGGCCAGCGGCACGTAGACCCTCCACAGCGTCAGGAGCGGGCCCGCGCCTTCGACCCTGGCCGCCTCGTCCAGCTCCTTCGGCACCGTCTTGAAGGTCTGGCGCAGGAGGAAGATGCCGAAGGCCGAGGCGACGTAGGGCAGGCCGATGGCGCCCAGCGTGTCGAGGATGCCGAGCCGGCTCATGGTCCGGTAGTTCTCGACGATGAGCACGTCGGGCATGATCATGAGCTGGACCAGCACGAGCAGGAAGGCGATCTCGCGCCCGCGGAAGGCGAAGCGCGCGAAGGCGTAGGCGGCGAGCGTGCAGAGGACGAGCTGGGCGCCCAGGATCATCGTCACGAGCAGGATCGTGTTGACGAAGTAGCGCGCGAAGGGCGCCGCCGCCCAAGCCTTGGCGAAGTTGTCGAGGGTGAGCGGCGCCGTCGGCACGAAGTGGGTCGAGAACTCTGCCGGATGGAAGGCCGTCCACACCGCGTACGCCAGCGGCAGCGCCCAGAGAAAGCCCAGAAGCCAGGCGCCGGCCGTCTCTAGCGCGCGGGCGGTCCCGCTCACTGGTAGTGCACCCGGCGGTCGAAAAAGAGGAACTGTCCCATGGCGAAGGCCGCCAGGATGGCGAGCAGCACGAGCGTGAGGGCGGCGGCGTAGCCCGCGTCCCAGAACCTAAAGCCCACGTCGTAGATGTAGTAGAGGAGCAGCGAGGTGGCGTTATCCGGCCCGCCCTTGGTCATGACCACGATGTGGTCCACCAGCCTGAAGGAGTTGATCACGGCGTTGATCAGGACGAAGAGCGTGGTGGGCATGAGCAGGGGAAAGGTCACGCGCCGGAAGAAATACCAGCGCCCCGCGCCCATGAGCGCCGCCGCCTCGCCCAGGTTCGGCGAGATCTGCTGGAGCGCCGCCAGGTAGAAGATCATGAAGAAGCCGGCTTCCTTCCAGACCGTGACGACGATGAGGCAGGGCAGGGCGGTGCTCTGGGTGCCGAGCCAGTTGTGGCTCGGCAGGCCGAAGAGCCCCGTGATCTGCTCGAGGAGGCCGTAGCCCGGCGTGTAGAAGAAGAGCCAGATGTTGGCGACGGCGATCATGGGCAGCACCGTCGGCGTGAAGAAGGACAGGCGCAGGATCCCGCGACCGGGAATCTTGCCGTTGACCCAGACCGCCATCAACATCGCCAGGACGATGGACAGCGGAATGGTGGCCAGCGTGTACCAGAGATTGTTGCCGAGGACCTGCCAGAACACCGGGTCCTCGACCATGTTCCGGTAGTTGTCGAGCCCGATCCACGCCGACGGCCGGCTGGGCTTGGCCGTCGAGAAAAAGCTGTGGTACAGCGTGGCCGCCGTCGGGAAGTGCGTGAACGTCACGAGCAGCACCGCCGCCGGCAGCACCAGCAGCCACCCGATGACGTTCGAAGACGGAGCGCGCCCCCTCATCTCCCGCGCCCCCTCACCCTACCCTCTCCCCCTCCGGGGGCGAGGGTTCCGGATCCATTCCCTCTCCCCACTGAGGTGAGGGTTCC
>WNFT01010949.1_pt1 | contig 14498 bp, 16 predicted proteins | sample 5400191 | NCBI WGS metagenome assembly WNFT01 (sample SAMN13153359, study PRJNA577476) | soil metagenome | isolation source: 80 cm saprolite under Madrone tree | place: USA:California | collected 2016-06-14
GAACGACGTCGAAGAGGAGGAAGCGATGAACCAGATCGTGGTCAACGAGCCCAACCGCTGGCGTCTCGACACGCCGGGCGCCTCCCAGTGGCCGCGCAGCGCACGCCCCGATGCCGCCAACAAATACTTCATGGTCTCGGCCGATGGGCACGCCAACGAGCCGGCCAATCTGTGGGTTGAGCGGATCGACGAGAAATACCGCGAGCGCCTGCCGCGCGTCGTCACCGACAAGGACGGCGTGCAGTGGCGGGTCAGCGAAGGCCATCGCCCCGACCGCTTGCGGCTCTCGACTCTCGAAGGCGAGGACATGGCGCGCAACAAGGCCGGCGCCGACCCGCTCGGCCGCCTCGCCGACCACGATCTCGACGGCATCGATGTCGAGCTGATCTTTCCCAACAAAGGGCTCGCCATGTGGGCGACGCCCGACCCGCACTTCGCCATGGCGCAATGCCGGGTGTGGAACGACTGGGCGTGGGAGCAGTTCGGCGCCCATCAGGACCGCATGATCCCCGCCGGCTCCCTCGCCACCGCCGACCTTTCAGGCTCGATCGCCGAGGTCCAGCGCCTGGCCAAGCTCGGCTTCAAGTGCCTGACCTTGCCGTGCAAGCCGATCTGGGGCGCCCACGACAGCAACCACGTCAACTACAACCTGCCGCACTTCGATCCGTTGTGGGCGGCGATCCAGGACGCGGGCCTGCCGATCACCTTCCATGTCTCGACCGGACGCGATCCGCGCGCCGCACGCGGCAACGGCGGCGCCGTGGTGAACTACGTGTCGCATTCGCTGTCGCCCACCATCGAGCCGGTGGCCAATCTCTGCGCCTCGGGCGTGCTGGAGCGTTTCCCGAAATTGCGCTTCGCCACCATCGAGGCCGGCATCGGCTGGGTGCCGTGGCTGCTCGGCGCGATGGACGAGGCCTACAAGAAGCATCACTTCTGGGTGCGGCCCAGGCTGCAGGGTCTGCCCAGCGACTACTATCGCACGCATGGCTTTTCCTCCTTCCAGGAGGACAAGGCCGGTCTCGATCTCGCCGAGTCGCACGGTCTCGACGGCAACTTCATGTGGGCCAACGACTATCCGCACCACGAAGGCACCTGGCCGCATTCGGCGCAGGCGATCGAGCGCACCATGGGCCAGCTCTCGGACGGCGCGCGGGCCAAGGTGTTGGGTCTCAACTGCGCCCGCTTCCTCGGCATCGAGGTGCCGGCGCGCTATCGCACCCACTGACAGGCAGCACGATGAGCAAGCGCACTCTGCGCGGCAGGGTGGCTATCGCCGGCGTCGGCGAGACCACCTACTACAAGCACGGCCAAGCGCCGGTCTCCGAGTTCAAGCTCGCCTTGCAGGCGATCCTGGCTGCCTGCGAGGATGCCGGCATCGATCCACGTCGGATCGACGGCTTTGCTTCTTACTCAAACGATCGCAACGATCCGTCGCGCCTCGCCGCGGCGCTCGGCCTGCCGGCGCTGCGCTTCTCCAACATGAACTGGGGCGGCGGCGGCGGCGGCGGATCGGCCGCCATGGGCAATGCCGCGGCGGCGGTGGCCTGCGGCATGGCCAACTGCGTCGTCGTGTTCCGCGCCCTGGCGCAAGGCCAGTTCCAGCGCTTCGGTGCGGCGCCGCCCGGCGGCGTCGCCACGGGCGAGGCCGCGCTCAATGCGCCCTATGGCGTGATGTCGCCGGCCCAGCGTTACGCCATGCGGGCGATGCGCTTCCTGCACGAGAACCGCATCGAGCCGTCGGCCCAGCGGGCGATCGCGCTCGCGTCCTACCATCACGCCCAGGCCAATCCGCGCGCGGTGATGCACGGCCGGCCGTTGACCGAAGAGGCCTACGACTCGTCGCGCTGGATCGTCGAACCGTGGCGTCTGTTCGATTGCTGCCAGGAGAACGACGGCGCCGCGGCGCTGATCGTGGTCCCGGCCGAAGACGCGCGCGACTTCCGCCAACCGCCGGCCTATCTGCTGGGTTCGGCGCAAGGCTCGGAGTATCGCAACGGCGCGCGCGGCCACAACGCACCGCTCTACGCCACGTCGAGCTTCACCACCGTGGCGCCGCAGCTTTACGACATGGCGGGCGTGAAGCCCGCTGATGTCGACGTGGTGCAGAGCTACGAGAACTTCACCGGCGGCGTGCTGATGAGTCTGGTGGAGCACGGCTTCTTCAAGGCCGAAGAGGCCAACGACTTCCTGACGCCGAAGAACCTGCTGGCACCCGCCGGCAAGCTGCCGCTCAACACCTCGGGCGGCAATCTGGCGGAATGTTATATGCACGGCCTCGAACTGCAGGTCGAAGCGGTGCGCCAGTTGCGCGGGCAATCGACTTCGCAGGTGTCCGACGCGGAAGTGTCGATGGTGATTTCCGGGCCGATGGTGACGCCGGTCTCCAGCATGATCCTGGGCACGGAGGCGACGCTGTGAGCTATCTGCCGAGCGGATTGCCGATTCCGGTGCCCGAAAGCGACGGCCTCGACAAGCCTTACTGGGAAGCCACGCGACGGGGCGAGCTGCTGGTGCAGCGCTGCAGGAGCTGCGGCACGTTTCAGTGGGGCCCCGAATGGATCTGCCACAAGTGCCTGTCCTTCGACATGGACTGGCGCAAGGTGTCGGGCAAAGGCCGCATCTATAGCTGGGAGCGGCCCTGGCATCCGGTGCATCCGGCGCTGAAAGGGCACGGTCCCTACGTCGTCGTCCTGGTCGAGCTGCCCGACGCCGGCAACGTGCGCATGCTGGGCAACCTTCTGGGCGATCCCAAGCAGGACGTGCGGATCGGCGCCGACGTCGAAGCGGTGTTCGAAGCGCACGACGAGGCGAAGCCGCCTTTCACCCTGGTGCAGTGGAAGCTGGTTTAACGGCCCTTCCAGTTGGGCTTGCGCTTCTCGGCGAAGGCCTTCGGCCCCTCGACCGTGTCCTCACTGCGCGCCATGGCGACGAAAGCGGGGTAATGCTGGTTGTGCATCGCCACCTCGAGCGCGGGCACGTCGAGCGAGCGCATCACGACCTGCTTGGTGGCGCGCACCGACATCGGCGAGCAGGCGAGGATGTCGTCGGCCCAGCGCCGCGCTTCCTTCATGAGCTCGGCGTGCGGCACGACGGCGGTGACGAAGCCCAGCTCATGGCCTTCCTTGGCCGAGACGTGGCGGCCGGTCAGCATCATGCCCATCGCTTTCTTGAGCGGGATCATGCGCGACAGGCGCTGCATGCCGCCGGCGCCGGCGGCCAGGCCGACCTTGGGCTCGGGCAAGGCGAACCTGGCCTGGTCGGAGGCGATGATGAGGTCGCAGGCGAGCGCAATCTCGAAGCCGCCGCCCATGGCGACGCCGTTCACGGCCGCGATCACCGGCTTGTCGAGGTCGAAGCGGTTGGCCAGCCCGCCGAAGCCCTTCAGCGGATGGCTCGGCCGCTTGCCCGTCCTGGCTTGCAACTCTGCGTGGTATTTCAGGTCGTTGCCGGCGCAGAACGCCTTGTCGCCGGCGCCGGTGATGATGGCCACCCAGAGCTCGGGGTTGGCGTGGAATTCATCGAAGGCGGCGACGAGCTCCTCGTTCGCCATGGGATGGCAGGCATTGTAGACCTCCGGCCGGTTGATGGTGACGGTCATCAGCCGTCCGTCGATCTCGACCTTGCTGTATTGGCCCATGGCGCTTCCCTCGCGGTTTTGATGAACGAGGGTTTACCGTAAGTCGGGCTGATACAAAACGCCGCTCTCGGCCCTGTGGCCGCAAAATAGCCACTTGAAGAAGGTGAATACGAACTAGGCAGCAGGAAATCTAGGCAGAAGGGGAATTGATCGGGGATGCATTTTATCATGAAACTGATGAAACGGACGGCAGTCGCTCTTTTAAGCGTTGGGCCGTTCGCCTTCTCGGGAGGCACTTACGCAGCGACGTTGAACCAGAATCTCTTCAGCCTCCAAGACCTACCGGTTGTGATTGATCTGGATGGAAGTTTGCCGGTCCGTGCCGTGGCGCGGCCGCAGCTTGAGGCGCAGGCCAAGACCAAAGCCGCGCAGCCTGCAGCGGCGATCACGCCTGCGCCCTCGAGCGCCGACATCGTGAACAAGTTGCTGAGCCCCGGCCCATCGGACCCGAATGTGCCGCTGCCTCGTGCTGACCTCGCCGGGGAGAGCGTCCAATCGGGGTCATCCAAGAAACCGCAGATCTTCGGTCGCGGGGAAGATGGCGGCGGCGTTTTCGGCCTCCGGGTGCCCATTCCAGCCGACCGAAATACATCGGGCTCCAACACAAGATATAGTCCCCGCTGAACGGGCCTGAAGGCGGCCGGACAGACGCGCTGAAACGGACTGTTGCACCTGGGCCACAGGTTGTCATCGAGTCGCCGCGTATTGGCCGCTTTCCTTGCACCTCACAAGTTGTGGTGTGTATAGTCCCGTCGGAGTTGGTGATTGGCCCAGCCCCGCCGACGCTCGTCAGGTTCGATAAACGAGGGGAACTACTCATGAAAAAGGCTTTGATGGCCGCCGCTGCGCTGGTTGCGCTGCCGGTCATGGCTCAGGCGCAGTCTCCGTCGCCGGGCGTCTACATCGGTGCGGAAGGCGGTGCGAACTGGCTTCTGAACACTACCATCGGTGGCTTCGGCGTCACGCCGCAGACCGGTTGGGCGGCGGGCGGTGTGATCGGCTACGATTTCGTCGGTCCGCGCGTCGAGTTGGAAGGCGTCTATCGCAACAACCAGACCAACACTGGCCCGTTCGGCACGGCGGTAGCGACTCAGGTCGGCCAGCTCGGCATCTTGGCCAACCTGCTCTACGACTTCATGCCTGCCTCGATCATCACGCCGTACATCGGCGCCGGTGCCGGCGTGGGCTTCGTCGACAGCAACGCCTCGCTCGGCAGCACAGTGTTCGCCTACCAGGGCATCATCGGCCTGGGCTGGAACGTCGACACCAACTTCCGCGTGAATATCGACGGCCGCTACTACGGCACGTCGAACCCGACGGTGAACGGCAGCGGCTGGTCGAACAACAACTTCAGCGTCATGCTCGGCCTGCAGTTGAAGTTCGGTGCCGTCGCACCGCCGCCGCCGCCGCCGCCGCCGGCGGTTGCCCCGCCGTCGTTCATGGTGTTCTTCGACTGGGACCGCTCGAACCTGTCGCAGCAGGCTCTGGTCACGATCAAGCAGGCCGCCGGGGCGTTCAAGTCCAAGGGCAGCGCCCGCATCACGGCGACCGGCCATACCGACACGTCGGGCCCGGAAGCCTACAACATGGCGCTGTCGCTGCGTCGTGCCAATGCGGTCAAGGACGCGCTGGTGCGTGAGGGCGTGCCGGCCCAGGCGATCACGGTTATCGGCAGGGGCGAGTCCCAGCTGCTGGTGCCGACCGCCGACGGCGTGCGCGAGCCGCAGAACCGCCGCGTCGAGATCGTCATCCAGTAAGACGATCCGAAGCTTAAGACTTCCAGGGACGGCCGGGCTCAGCCCGGCCGTTTCCTTTTTCGGGCCCAGTCATTACTTCAGATAGGGCGAGATAGGGCGCTTTTCGGGTTGGCGGGCGCAAGGGCGGCCTCTATATCCGGGCGAGGAGAATGAATTCATGTCGCAAGTGTTGATGCCCAAGGCGACCGCCGTCTGGCTGGTCGAGAATACGACCCTGACCTTCGATCAGATCTCGGCCTTCACCGGCCTGCATCCGCTCGAGGTCCAGGCGATCGCCGACGGGGAAGTTGCAGGCGGCATGACAGGTCTTGATCCGACGACCAACGGCCAGCTCACCAAGGACGAGATCAAGCGCGTCGAGGCCGACCCGGCGGCGCGCCTGAAACTCAGCCCGCGCGACATACCCCAGCCCGTGGCCCGCTCCAAGGGCCCGCGCTACACGCCGGTCGCCAAGCGCCAGGACCGTCCCGACGCCATCGCCTGGCTTTTGAAAGTCCACCCTGAGTTGCAAGACTCGCAGGTCGCCAAGCTGGTCGGCTCGACCAAGAGCACCGTCCAGTCGGTGCGCGACCGCACCCACTGGAACATGCAGAACGTGCGGCCGCGCGATCCGGTGACCCTCGGCCTGTGCTCACTGAAGGACCTCAACGACGCCGTCGACAAGGCGCGCCGCAAGGCCGCCCGCGAGGACGCCGCCAAGAAGAAGGCGGCGGCCAAGGCGGCAGCGCCGGAGCAGCCGGCCGCGGCCGATCAGGCCGCCGATCCCGCCGAAGCCGACCAGCCCGACCTCGGCGAGACTCGCCACAACTGACGGGGCTTAGACCGTCAGCATGATCTTGCCGACGTGGTCGGCACGCTCCAGTTCGGCATGCGCGCCGGCGGCGTCCTTGAGCGGGAAGGTCTTGTAGATGATCGGCTTGACCTTGCCCGCCTCGAGCAACGGCCAGACCTTGTCCTTGAGGCCGCGCGCCATGCGGCCCTTGTTCTCGACGCTCTGCGGCCGCAGCGTCGAGCCGGTGAGCGTGAGCCGGTTCACCATCACGACGGCGGCGCTGATCGTCGCCATGGCGCCGAGCTGGACGGCGATGACGACGCAGCGGCCATCCTGCTTCAGGAGCTGAAGGTTCTTCGGCAGGTAATCGCCCGCCACCATGTCGAGCACGACGTCGACGCCGCCGCCGAGCTTCTGCACTTCGGCCGCCCAGTCATTGTCCTTGTAGAGGATGGCGTGGTCGGCGCCGAGGGCGCGCACCGCCTTGGCCTTGCCTTCGTTGCGCACCGTCGTGAACACCGTGGCGCCGAACGCCTTGGCGAGCTGGATCGCCGCGGTACCGATGCCGCTGGCGCCGCCATGGATCAGCGCGCTTTCGCCTGACTTGAGCGCGCCGCGCTCGAAGAGGTTGTGCCAGACGGTGAAGTAGTTTTCCGGCAGCGCCGCCGCGCGCAGCATGTCGAAGCCTTTCGGCACGGCTAGGCATTGCGGCGCCGGCGCAGTGCAGTACTCGGCATAGGCGCCACCGGGCGTAAGCGCGCAAATTGCATCGCCCACTTTCCAGTCCGTGACCCCCGCGCCCAGCGCCGCCACCGTGCCGGCGGCCTCGAGGCCCGGCAGGTCCGACGCGTCCGGCGGCGGCGGATAGTGGCCGGCGCGCTGGGCGATGTCGGGACGATTGACGCCCGCCGCGGCGACCCTGATCAGGATTTCGCCGGCCATGGGCTGCGGCACCGGCCGCGTCGCCGGCACCAATGCTTCGGGACCTCCTGGCTTCTTGATCTCGACACAGCTCATCGATGCGGGAAGTGCGCTCATGGTCGGCCTTTCGAAGCGATGGGAGCAATGCTAGGTCTCCCTTAGCCGCTTCCGTGGAGTCGCGCCATGGCCTTTGACCTCGACGATCTCGATCCCCGACAGAAGAAGACCCAGCCGAAGAATCTCGACGCCATGAACGTCGAGGATCTCAAGGAGTATGTCGCTGTGCTGAAGGCCGAGCTCGCCAGGGTCGAGGAAAAGATCAAAGCCAAGCAGAGTCACGCCGCGGCGGCCGCGACGCTGTTCAAGAGGTGAGAGCGCAGTGGCCGACGCAAAGTTTCTGAAACCCGACACGTTGGCGCTGCACGCCGGTCAGCATCCCGACCCGGCGACCGGTGCGCGGGCGGTGCCGATCTATCAGACGACGTCCTACGTGTTCCGCGACGTCGATCACGCCGCGAGCCTGTTCAACCTCGAGGTCGGCGGCCACATCTATAGCCGCATCTCCAACCCGACGGTCGCCGTGTTCGAGGAGCGGGTGGCGGCGCTGGAGGAGGGCTCGGGCGCGTTGGGCGTTGCCAGCGGCCAGTCGGCGCTGCACATCGCCATCGCCACCCTGATGGGCGCTGGCGGCCACATCGTCGCCTCGACCTCGCTCTACGGCGGCACGCGCAACATGCTGGGCCTGACATTGCCGCGCTTCGGCATCGAGACGACCTTCGTCAATCCGCGCGACCACGACGGGTTCGCCAAGGCCATCAGGCCCGAGACCCGGCTGGTGCTGGGCGAGACCATCGGCAATCCCGGCGGCGAGGTTTTAGACATTCCGGCCATCGCCGACATCGCCCACCAGGCGAAGATCCCGCTGATGATCGACAACACCTTCGCCTCGCCGGTGCTCTGCCGCCCCCTGACCCTGGGCGCCGACATCGTGTTCCATTCGGCCACCAAGTTCATCGGCGGTCATCATGCGCGCCCGCACCGAGGGCGTGCGCGACTTCGGCTCCTGCATGGCGCCGCAGACCGCGTTCTATCTGCTGCAAGGGCTCGAGACGCTGCCGCTGCGCATGGCGCGCCATGTCGAGAACGCGCGCAAGGTCATCGGCTTCCTCAAGGTCAATCCGGCCGTCGAGCGCATCGCCTCGCCGGAATTGGCCGACCATCCCGACCATGCGCTGGCTAAAAAGCTGCTGCCCAAGGGCGCCGGCTCGATCTTCAGCTTCGACATCAAGGGCGGCCGCGAGGCCGGCCGGCGCTTCATCGAGCGGCTAAGACTCTTTTCGCACCTTGCCAATGTCGGCGACGCCAAGTCGCTGGTCATCCATCCCGCTTCGACCACCCATGCCCAGCTCGACGCGGCGGCGCTCAAGGAAGCCGGCATAGGCGAAGGCATGATCCGCCTCTCGGTCGGCCTGGAAGATCCCGGCGATCTTTTGGACGACCTCGGCCAGGCGCTGCGCGCCGCGGCCAAGGGCTGACCATGGAGCTTAGCGTCGACGGCCGCGCCGTCTTTGCGACGACCGGCGGCACCGACTTCGATCCGGCCAAGCCGGCTGTCGTGTTCCTCCACGGCGCGGGCTTCGATCGTACCGCGTGGCGCCTGCAGACGCGCTGGTTCGCCCATCACGAGCGCAGCGTGCTGGCGATCGATTTTCCGGCGCATGGCCGGTCCGCGGGACCGGCGCTCGAGAGCATCGCCGCCATGGCTGAGTGGACCGCGGCGTTGATCGAGGCGGCGGGACTCAAAAATGCGGCGCTGGTCGGACACTCGATGGGCGGCCTGGTCGCGATCGAAACGGCGGCGCGCTTCCCCGACAAGGTGCGCGCGCTTGGCCTTTGTGGCGTGGCGGCCGAGATGCCGGTGCATCCCGAGATGCTGGAATCGGCCAAGGCGGACACGCTCAAGGTCCAGGAGTTGATGACCTTCTGGGGCATGGGCAATGCCCTGCACAAAGGCGGCATGGTCTCGCCCGGCCTGTGGTTGCGGCGCGAATCGCTGGCCGTGCTCTCGGGCAACCGAGCCGGCGTGATCCACGCCGATCTCGCCGCCTGCAACGCCTACAAGGATGCGCTCGCCCGCGCCGCCGCAATCAGGTGCCCGACCGTGCTGGTGCTGGGCGACGGCGATCTCATGACCCCGGCCGCCAAGGCCAAGCCATTGGCCGCCGCCATCGCCGGATCGCGCACCGTGGTGATCGCCAATTCCGGGCACTTCATGATGGTGGAGCGGCCGGACGAGACGCTGGAGGCGTTGAAGGAAGGTGTCTGAAAGAGTGGCGCTCGTCACCGGCTCGACATCGGGCATCGGTGCGGCCACGGCGCGCCGACTGGTGCGCGACGGCTATAAGGTCGCCCTGCATTCGCGGCGCTCGGCCGATGTCGGTCGCGCCATGGCCGCCGAATTGCCGGGCGCCAGCTACCATCAGGCCGACCTGGGCGATGAGGCGGCCACGCGCGGTCTGGTCGCCGCCGTCGTGAAGCAGCACGGCCGGCTCGACGTGCTGATCAACAATGCCGGCGAATCGATCCGCATCCCGCATGGCGACCTCAAGGCGGCGACGCCCGCGGTGTGGCGGCGCATGCTCGATATCAACCTGATCGTGCCGTTCGTGCTGACTGCTGAAGCCGAGCCGGCGCTGCGGCAATCGGCCGAGGGCGGACGGCCGGCCTGCATCGTCAATATCGGCACGCATTCCGGGGTGCGGCCCAAGGGCGCCTCCATCCCTTACGCCACGGCCAAGGCCGGCCTGCACCATGCCACGCGCCTGCTGGCGCTGGCGCTGGCGCTCGGGCCGGCCATCCGCGTCAATTGCGTGGCGCCCGGCCTGGTCGAGACGCCGATGGGCGCCGGCTGGCCCGAGGCGACCGAGCTGTGGAACACCAAAGCGCCGATGCGCCGTCCGGCGCGGCCCGAGGACATCGCCGATCTGGTGGCCGCGCTGGTCGCCAACGACTACGTTACGGGAGAGATCGTCATCGCCGATGGTGGGTTGAACCTCACCTAGCCACACGGAGGAAGCCATGAACGTCCAGACCCTGCCGCCGGGCTACAAGACCGCGCCATGGACGCCGCCGGACAAGATCACCGGCGCCATGCTCTCGGAAGCAAGCACCAAGCTGATCGACCTTTTGCGCATCCGCACCCAGCCGATCGGCATGAGGCTGTTCGAAGATGCCGCTGACATGGAGAAAATCCAGGGCGTGCGCAAGCCGACCGAGGGCTTCAAGTTCACCATGTGCCAGATGGTGACGCAGTCGCGCTGGTACGGCTTTACGCTCGGCATCACCGTCGACAATACGCGCGGCGGCAATTGCGGCGGCGTGGTCGGGCTCAACCATCCCGGCGAGGGCTTCCTGTCGGGCGATCACATGAACGGCGTGTGGTTCGGCAACAAGGAAGCGTCGGCGGCGCACCAGGCGCAGATGCCGCGGGTGCCCGACGGCAAATACAACGGCCTGGTCGTCGCGCCATTGCGCTCGGCACGGCTCGATCCGCCCGACATCTGCCTGTTCTACGGCACACCCGGCCAGATGATCTATTTCATCAACGGCCTGCAGTTCCACCGCTACCGCCGCTACGACTTCACGGTGACCGGCGAAAGCGCCTGCGCCGATTCGTGGGGCAGAGCGCTGGCGACGCGGCAGACCTCGCTGTCGCTGCCCTGCTATGCCGAGCGCCGCTACGGTGGCGTGGCCGACGACGAGCTCTTGATGGCCTGCCCGCCCGATGAGTTTTTGCGCGCCATCGAGGGCATGGGCCATCTCGGCAAGAACGGGCTGCGCTATCCGTTCCCGCCGTACGGCGCGGCGATGGATCCGTCCTTCGGCATGGCCAAAAGCTACGGCTGACATGCTCTATGTCGTGGCCTGGCCGGTCCTGGCGGAGGCCGACGACACCGCGCTGCGCCGCCTCAGGGCACAGTACCATCCCGGCGAGGCCGACCTGATCGGCCCGCATTTCACCCTGGTCTTCGGCACTGACGCGCACCACGAGACGCGGCTGCGCGGCCTCCTCGACACGCTCGCCGGTCGGCGCCCCTTCTGGTTCGTGCTCGATCGCTTGGAGCGGCATGACCTGACGCCGCCCTCGCGCTCGGCCTATCTTTATGCGGTGCCCGCCGACGGCGGCGCCGAACTCACAAGCCTCCACGACGAGCTCAACCCGGCGCCGGGCCCTGAACCATTCGAACCGCACATCACGCTTGGTCTGTTCGAGCGCGCTGCCGACGCCGAGCAGGTGGCACGCATCGTCGAGCGCCAGCACTTGCCCATGCACGGCCGGATCGAGGAGCTGGCGCTGTTGCGCCGCACTGGTGATGCGCTTGAAGCGTTGAAGAGCGTCCGCCTCTAGTGCCAAAGCGGCGCCAATGGCGGCAGGCGTACATTGCCCGGCCGGCCGACGATGCCGAACCGCGCCAGCGTCTCGCGCACCTCGCGTGGTGCGCGCAGGGTCGGGGTTTCGGCGTCGAGGCCGGCCAGCCGCAGGAGGCGGTCCAGCATCTTCTGCCAGCGCTCGGATTCGGGCGGAAAATGGCGGATCTCGATCTGCCGCGATTCGTCGATGTTGGCCTTGGCCTTGGCGATATTGAGCGCAAGCTGCAGCCCGCCCAACTCGTCGATCAGGCCGGCCTTCTTGGCGTCATTGCCGGAGAAGACGCGGCCGCGCGCCGCTGCATCGAGTTTGGCGCCGTCGAGCTTGCGCGCCTCGCCGACCTGGCGGGTGAATTCGGCATAGATCGTGTCGAGCTCGCGCGAGACGGCGGCGCGCTGCGTCGGCGTCGGCGCCTGGAAGGTCGAATACATGCCGGCATTGGTGCCGACCGCCAGCCGCTCGACCCGGATGCCGAGAGTCGTGAGCAGCTCGGAGGCGACCGGCCAGATGCCGAACACGCCGATCGATGCGGTGATGGTGGTGGGTTGGGCCACGATCACGTCGCCGCGCACGGCAGCGAGATAGCCGCCCGACGCCGCCACGTCGCCCATCGAGACAATCACCGGCTTGCCGGCCGCGCGGGCGCGACCGACGGCGTCGGCGATGGCGTCGGCGGCGGGGTAGGTGCCGCCGGGTGAATCGATGCGCAGGACGATGGCGCGCACGTCCTTGGCGCGGGTCGCCTGGTCGAGCGCGTCGACCACATCCTCGGCTCGCGCCACGTTGTCGTCATCCAGCGCGCCGCCGCCGCCCGGCCCCGACATGATGGCGCCTCTGACCCGGACCATGCCCACGACCTCGCCGTGCGGCTTCGATCGCCCTTCGTCGGCGGCATAGTCCGACAACGACGTGAGATCGCGGACCTTGCCGGTACGCGTCCGGACTTCGTCCAGCGCGTCGCTGCGATAGCCGATCTTGTCGATCAGGTTCTCCTGCCGTGCCCGCTCCGGCTCGAACGGCACTGAATCGATCAATTGGCGCAGCTTGGCGGGCTCGATGTGACGCTCGCGCGCCACGTCGCTGACGAACTGGCTGTAGAGGCTGTCGAGGAGTTGCTGCAGGTTTTCGCGGGCCGGCCCGGTGTAGCCGGTCTCCAGGAAGCTGTCGGGCGCGCTCTTGTACTGGTAGCGCTTGCCGCCCTCGACCTGCACGCCGAGCTTGTCCAGCCCGGCCTTCAGGAACGGCGTTTCGATCGCAATGCCGGCCACCGCGAAGCTGCCGCTCGGCTGCAGCCAGACCTGCTCCAGCGCCGAGGCGAGGTAGTAGTCGGAGAAGTGCGCGCCGCCGCTGCCCAGCGATTCGGCGAAGCCGATCGCGAACTTGCCCTTGCCGCGAAAATGGGCGATCGCCTGGCGCAGCTCCTGGACGCGGGCGAGACCGGCCGATTCATCGCCGATGTCGACGAACAGTCCGACCACCCTCGGATCGTCGGCGGCCTGCCACAGCAGCTGGACGGTATCGAGGATGTCACGCGAGCCGCGCAACAATCCGCCGCGCAACAGATTGCCGGAGGACGTTTCCGGCGGCACGTCGCGCAGGTCGACGGACAGCACGATGGGCTTGGTCAGCGGCTTGTTCGAGAACGGGCTCGACGCGACCACGGCGACGAGTCCGCCGACCGCGAGCAGGGTGAGGGTGCCGACGGTCGCAAGCAGACCAACGATAAATCGCCGCATGGCGAGTCTCCGTTCAGTTTCTAGGATTTGACGAGATTCGGCCGGAACGCCTTCACGGCGTCAAGCATCGCCGACGCAGAGATGTCGAGCCCATTGTCGCGTACCAGCACGGCGCTCGGCAGGCCGCGAATCGGGCGCAGGCCGTCGTCGAAATTCCACATCGACAGGCGAAGATTGGCGGCCATGAAGACCTGCGAGGCGATGCCGACTTCGAGCTGCGGCCGCAGCGCCAGCCGGCGCAAGCGTACCCATTCGATATCGTCCCAGGTGAAGCGGCGGTCGCGACCGAATCCCAACCCGATGCCGTCGCGGTCGATGACGACCTGGGGCTGGCGGTTGAGGGTGCGGCTGACGCCGACGAACACGTAATAGCCCATCGCCGCGGCAAGCATGGCAAACAGCACGAAGCGCGGATCGTTCAGCGACAGGCTGGGCGCATTGGCAGGGTTGTTGGCGAAATGCAGGATTGCCGCGCCGATCATGACGGCCGAGACGACCGCCATGCCGAGATTGTGCAGCCTGCCGTAGCGCGCCTCGACGCCGCGGCTGGCCATTGCCTGGATCAGCCGCACTGCGCACGGTGGCGCAGCAGATGATCGGCCAGCACGCAGGCCACCATCGCCTCGGCCACCGGCGTGGCGCGGATGCCGACGCAGGGATCGTGGCGGCCCTTGGTGCGCAATTCGACCTCGTTGCCGAAGCGGTCGATGCTGCGCACGGGGGCGAGGATCGAGCTGGTGGGCTTCACCACCAGCCGGCAGACGATGTCCTGGCCGCTCGAGATGCCGCCTAAAATGCCGCCGGCATGGTTGCTGAGGAAAACGGGCGCGCCATCCTTGATGCGCATCTCGTCGGCATTCTCCTCGCCGCTCATGGCAGCGGCGGCGAAACCGTCACCGACCTCCACGCCCTTCACGGCATTGATGCTCATCAGCGCCTTGGCGAGGTCGGCATCGAGCTTGTCGTAGACCGGATCGCCCAAGCCGACCGCCACGCCCGAGGCCACGACCTCGATCACCGCGCCGCACGAGCTGCCGCGCTTGCGCACATCATCGAGGTAACCTTCCCAACGCTGGGCGGCCTGGCGATCGGGGCACCAGAAGGGATTGTCGGCCGTGGCGGCCCAGTCCCACTTGGCGCGGTCGATCTTCTGGGTGCCGAGCTGCACCACGGCGCCGCGGATGCTGACGTCGTCGCCCAGGATCTTGCGGGCAATGGCGCCCGCGGCGACTAGCACGGCGGT
>WNFT01013002.1_pt1 | contig 14498 bp, 8 predicted proteins | sample 5400191 | NCBI WGS metagenome assembly WNFT01 (sample SAMN13153359, study PRJNA577476) | soil metagenome | isolation source: 80 cm saprolite under Madrone tree | place: USA:California | collected 2016-06-14
GGTGAGGAGGTCCTTCGAGGCCTTCGGAATCTGCCCTTCCACCACGAACCCGAGTGTCTTCTCGGAGACGGGAAGGCGCTCGATCTGGATATCGTCGGGCTCGCCGAACTGGATCCAGATTCTGCCTCGATCGGTGAACATTCCCTTGTCGAATACCGTGTAGTGCGCGTTCGCGTAGGCGACGCGGCTCAGAAAGTCGCGCCTGAGCTCGTTCTCCGCGGTGTCGGGCGTGGGGTCGATCGAGCGCCACAGATCCGAGAGCTTGGCCTCCTTCTCCCCCCGGGTCAGCGTGCGGAAGCTGTACGCCTGTTCCTGGGTAAGCAGACTCTGGGCGGCGACTTCATAGAGCTCGGTCGCGTCCGACCTCCACGAATCCACGTCCCACAGGACGTCGAACTCCGCCTGGCTCGTGGCGATCGAGGGCCCGCCGCTCGGCTGGAGCAGATCGACGCGTAGCCTGTAGTGGCCCGCCGGGAGCGCGGCGACGTCCGCGTAGAGCGCATGCGGCCAGGCCGTCCCCTCGGTCACGCGGAGCGAATCGAAGGATTCGAGCAGCGTGTCCGCGCTCGATCCGAAGATCATGGTCCGGACCAGGTAGGATCGACCCTCCGGAGGAGGCGGCAGGTCGTAGATCTCGTAATAGGCGGAGAGCATGTCCTTGTAGTAGCCGTAGTAGGCGCTGGGATGGGGCTGCACCTCCAGCCCGCCCTTGGCGAACGGAGTCTCCGGCGTCTTCTCCTGCACGTCCCAGGCGAATTCGATCCCGCTCAGAGCGGGATTCTGGAACAGCCAATCGGACATGTCGATCTCGCCATTCACCTCGCCCTGGCGCTTCTTGTTCTTCATCTGGTACACCAATCCCCGGCGCGCGACGTTCATGTCCTCGACGGTGACCTTGAAGTGATATTTCCCCCGCGGCGCCACGAGGCCCACCGTGTAGATCTCCCCCAGCAGCGAATCCACGGTCGCGGCGGCGTCCGTGGACTGCAGGCGGGCCTCCCGCTGCTGGTAGCCGGCGCGGCGGCCCCGGTTGGCCAGAAGCTCCACCGAGACCCGAAGCCTTGCCTCGAAATGATCCGTGGCCGGGATGAACTTGATCTCGCGGTAGGGAATGCGGATGAAGAACTCGACGCGCGCGTCGCCGCCCTCATGGCGGTACGCGACGGCGCTCGCGTGATAGTGCAGATCCCCGATCGAGACGCCGGGCTCACCGGGGGTCGGAACGCCGACCAACGCGTGCGCGGCCGGCGCGGCGAACGCGCAGACAATCAGGACCAGGAGCGGTAGAGGCGCGCGACGCGGATGGCGCCTCACGGCCGACTTCTAGAAGCTCACGTTCACCGAGATGCGGTGAGCCGCGGTGAGGAGCTTGAGATCCTGGTAGGCGTAGTCCAGGCGCGCCACGGAGGCCTTGCTGATCGTCAGGGGGAACTTCACTCCCAGACCGGCCGTCAGGCCCTCCGTGTCGTAATTGAACTTGTAGCCGCCCCTCAGGAAGAGATAGTCGTGGAACGCGTATTCCGCCCCCCAGTTCACCTTCTCGGAGTTGTCGGAGGGATGCGTGAACTCCGCCGCCGTGATGATGCGGCTGTCGCCGCTCTGGAGCACGTTCAGCGATCCGCCGACGCGGAAGAAGGTCGGCATCTTGACCTTCTCGTTCAGGAAGGTCATATCGCTCCCGATGTTCTGGATCGACATGCCGATCTTGGCGCCCAGGATACCGATATCGTAGAGCGTACCGAAGTCGAAGGTCGTGGACTTCCCCTTCACGTCGGCAAGACCGGTCTGCACGTAGTTGGCGGAGAAGCCCGCCGAGAATTTGTCCGTGAGCGATCGCGCGTAGGAGATCCCGTACGCCCACTCCCCCGCGTCGAAGGTGTCCCCCGTTCCCTCGGGGAGATACGTCGTCCGGACCAGGTCGCGGCTCATGGTGAGCGCGCGGACGTTGACCCCGAGCATTCCCGGAATCCACTTGATGTTGAAAACGTAGGCCGCCTGGTCGAACAGGATGTCCGCGGGCCAGGCGGTGTGATTGACCGTCACGGACTGGCCGGACAGCCGGGCAATACCGGCCGGATTCCAGTACACCGCGGTCGCGTCATCGGCGATCGCGACGTACGCGTCCCCCATGGCGGCCGCCCGGGCGCCGACGCCGATCTTCAGGGACTGGCCTCCCAGGGTCCCGACCTTTTCAAATATCTGCGCGCCTTCCGCCGTGAGCGGAAGCAGCAGGCAGACGGCAACGATCAATGCACGTATCACGGAATGCCTCCTCGATTCTCCCATGGACGGTTGGGACACGCCGGCCGTTTTCATCGGATGATGATGAACCTGCCGACCTGCTTGCCCAGCTCCGTGTCGACAGAGTAGAGGTAGATACCGGTCACGATCTTCTGCCCGTTTCTCGAGATCAGGTTCCAGGGCACCGAGCCCTTCCCTCCGATCACCGGATCCCTGCCGTACTGGAGGTCTCCCGGGGGACGCCCGTCGAAGGGGAGGTCCTTCACCAGATCCCCGGCGACCGTGTAGATGTGGATGGTCCCCTTCGTGCGCGGCAGGTTCATGAACGTGACCTTGGTGCCGAGTCGCCGGGCACGACCGAGAGCGGTACGACGGAATAGAAGTACGGGAATCCATTCAGCACGTGGGTGTCCACGAAACTGTACCGGCCGACCGCGAAGAGGGTATCGATCTCGGAATGGCTGGAAGAGTCCTGCACGGTCCTCGTGTTGGGATCCCAGCGGACCAGGATGGGGCTGATGTTCACGAGCGGAATCGCCGGATCGATCAGATCCGAGAGGGGATGCGCCGGAGTCCCCTTGGGGTTGACGCGCCATTCGCCGAGCAGCGACCACAGATCCCGCGAGGGGGCGTTTGTGCCCAGGGGCCGGTTCCATCCCGCCGCGCGGTAGATTCGATAACCGATGAACTCCTTCAAGTTGCCACGCTGCGCGTCCCGGACCTGTTCCGCGAAGTTGTTCCACTTGAGCGTGACCTTGTGGTCCCCCGGGAAGAACCACGCCGAGACTCGAACCGAATCGTCGCGCGAGTTGTACGAATGCAGGTAATCCGAGACTTCTCCCCGGCCATCCGCCCCGGCATAGAAGGGCGCCGGCAGCGGGGCCGCCGCCACCCAGTTCACAAGATGTTCTCGCCCTCCCTGCCCCGTGTTCACGTCGCAATCGAAGTCCACGTAGGTGCAGTTGGTCGGGCTCTGAATGGGGAGCGGGAGCGTGTCCTGGCTGGCGCAGTGGGCGGTCTGGTTCCCGATCGTGCCGCCGAGGACGTCCTGACAGACGTACTTCCCCTCCTGCTGAACGGCGCAGGACGTACCCGGGTCCCAGTCCGGCACGTCCGGATAGACCTTATTATTGTCGGCGTCCAGGATCGTGGTGATATCCGAGTGGAACCGCAGACGGCAGAGCGAGGATTCCGGAATGGTGTACGTGAAGCGCGCGTTCGGGTCGCCCCGAAGGCACGTCTCCTTGCCGCACGTTCCGGTGAGCGCGTTCCCGTCCAGGTCGGTATAGAGACCGTCGAAGACCTGCTGCGCGCCGATGGCGTTCTCGATCAGCGTACCCCCGGTATTGTGATTCTTGCCGCCGCGTCCCAGCCCCATCACCCACGCCACGGAGACGATCAGCGAGGAATCGGGGGGGATCGAACGGAACGGGCCGGTCGACATGATGAAGCGATAGTCGAGGGGGCGCTGCGAAACGATCTGGCCGGTGTTGTCCGGATTGAGCTGCGGATCCGACAGGAGCAGGTAGCGCTGGGCGTCGTTCTCCGGGTCCCCCCCCGCGGCGAAGGAGGCGGAGCCTGAGAAGAACTTGAACGCCGTGATCCCGACGTGACGCGGAGCGGTGGCGCCGCTCGGGTCGGTCGTGTGATTCAGGAACATGCAGCCGAAGTATCCGGGAACGTCCCCGCCCTTGGCGTCCTGGATGCGGGCCGGATCGTCCGGGTTGTCCCACATGTACCCCATCTGGATCCGTCGGTTGACGAAGTCGCCGGTCGGTCCCACGTACGATACGATTGTGTCCACCAACCCCGCCTCGTCGTCGCTGAAGTAGCCGCGGATGGCGCGGTTCCCGATGTCCATGTCGGCGAAGATCGCGACGAAGACGTTCCGGAGCGCGCGGCCGCTCTTGTTGATGATCTTGTAGTCCATCCCGACGAAGTCGTTCTGCCCCGGCGTCGCCCAGGCGTAGGAGGTCTGCTGCACCTTGACGCCCAGAGGCACGTGCTCGGGGTAGATCTGCCGGGTGGTTGGCTGGTAGTCGTTGTACTCGGACGCGAACATCTGCTGCCCGATGGCGGAGTAGTCCTCGTCGCAGAGCCCGTCGCCGTCGTCGTCGAGTCCGTTCAGGAAGTCCTCATCGATCCGGCCGTCCCCGTCGTCGTCGGGATTCACGCTCGCGGAGATGACCCGGTTCCCGTTCGGGATGCCCTCGTAGGATTCCCGGACGTCCGCCACCTGATCGATCGGCAGGTTCACGCAGACGTTCTGGGGAGCGATATCCGGCGAGAACTCCCGATCGTAGGTCGCGGTGGTGACGTGGGGGATGCCCGTCGCGTCGAGCGCGCCGATCCACAACCCCGCGGCGTACAGATAGTCGTTCCCCGAGCCCGGCGGCCACTCGGCGGAGGGCACGGTGGTCCGGCTCGGATTGTTCTGATTCCCCGTTTCCCCGAAATTGGTGATCTGGAGCTGGAGCCGTCCCACGTTGTGGACGAACTTCCCGTCGAGGCGGAAGATCCGGTGGATCCCGTCTCGCCGAATTGGACCGTCGAATTGATCCTGAGGCAACTGGTGGAACGCGCACACGCCCGCCCAGAGGGCGAAGACTGCCGATGGGAGCGCTATCCGGCGCCACATGCTCATCCGATCTTCCCCCTCGCTCGACTTTCAGCCCCGGCTGCGTTTCCGATCGACCGGCTCGACGCCGGCAGCACTAGAACTGCACCCCGAGTCCGGCCCGGATGGTGCGCCCCTGCTGGAACACCCGCGGATCGTGGACGGGATACCAATCCTCTTTGCCGTCGCCGTCTTGATCCTGCGTCAAGAATGCGCCCCCGGCCCGGCCGGTCTCGCTGTAGTAGATGTTGTAGGACTGCTGATTGATCGCTCCGGGGGGCCAGATCGAGGGCTCGAGATCGCTGATGTTCTCGGCGTCCAGGAGATTCGTTCCCTGGACGTACAACGTGAGGTTCTGTCCCCAGGCGCGGAAGAAGCGCTCCCCCTGCATCGAGAGCGTCGAAACCGAGGGCAGCCTCCTCGAATTGATCAGCTCGGGATTCTGCCGGCGCTCCTGCCTCTCGTGCGGCGTGTACGGGAAGCCGGACCCGAACTGGTAGACGAACGACGCGCGCCAGTCCTTCTCGTTCCCCAGGCTCAGAGTCGCGGAAATGTTGTGCCTCTGGTCCCAGTCCAGCGGCTGCTCCGACGTCGGCTTGAACTGGTCGCGGAGGTTCCCCTGGTTGGGGAGCGCGCGGTTCGGATCCGACGCGGTGCCGGTGGCGTTGCCGTAGGTGTAGTTGACCTCTCCGGCGAACCCGTGGCTGAAGCGCTTGATGAGCGTCACCTCCACGCCGCGCGAGGACGCGTAGTCCGCGTTCACGTACGTGGGCACGGTGAGCGCGAAGCCGGGAATCTCCTGATCCACCGTCGTGAGGAGCCCGAAGATGTCCTTGAAGTAGACGCCGAACTGGCCGTAGATGTCTTTGCTGAAGAGGTGCTGGACGCCCAGCTGGTAGCTGATCGTCGTCTGCGGCTCGAGATTCGGGTTGCCGCGCGCGGTCGCCGAGATCAACCGCCCCTGATAGATGTACTGGCGGTCCGGGACCTGGAAGAGCCGCCCGTAGTGAAAGCTCATCACGTCGCGATCCGAGATCGGATAGGCGATCCCGATCCGGGGGCTGATCTGCGTCTTGACCCGATCGGTGACTTCGGCCGACGAGATCTGGTTGCCCACGGAGAAGTTGTCGTACCGGACGCCGGCGTTGAGCACCATGCCTTCGTACTCCCAACGATCCTGCATGAAGTAGGAGCCCTCCGGATTGAAGAACCGGAACTCGTCACGATCCGCGCCGTAGAGACCCTGCCCCGTGATCACGTTCGGGTAGTTGGTCCGGAGAAAGCCGAGGTCGTTGTAATTGATGTCGCCGCCCGTCATGAAGTTGTGGCTGCCGATCTTCTTCGAGAAGTCGCCGTTCAGCGTGTAGGTCACCGTGCGCTTCCGCTCGAAGAACGGGTAGTCGCCGTTCGTCACGTAGTACGGACCCTCGAGCCGGTTCTGCGGGTCGTAGTAGTTATTGGGCTGCTGCTGGTATTCCCAGGGCATGCGGTCCAGAACGTCACGCGAGGCATCCCAGCTCTGGCGCGAGGCCCGAATGTTGTAGATCGTGCCGACACCCAGCGTGTGCTTCCACGTAAGGGCGGTCTGGAGGTAGTCCTCGTTCGAGATCGGAAGATGCTCCGCCGTGTTGATCGGAACGTAGGTGGAATCGACCTGGAAATAGGACCAGGCGCCGTACCGCGTGGTGACGTTACCGTCCGTGGGGGCCGTCGAATCCTGGCGCACCTGCACGAAGCCGGCGCGGTTCCACCGGTTCTGGAACTCCCCGTCCGTGCTCCGGTTCTTGATGACCTCGACGTTGAGCTTCTCGTTCGGAGTCAGCTTGAAGGTCAGCTTGGTCGAAAGTTTCGCATCATTCGACTGCCGGTTGCCGAGCCTGATGAAGTCCAGGAAGCGGTGCTCCTTGTGCGTCGCCACGTTGCGCAGATAGGTGTCGGAGTAGGTGCCCTCGAAGGAGATGAAGTAGTTCGTCTTCGGGAAGAGGAACGGACCGCCGAATCCGGTGCTCAGGCGCTCGAAATTGTTGAAGGACTTGTCGGCCTCGCCGTACCGGTCCGTGAAGTACCGGACCTCTCCGCCGAATTTGTCCCCACCCTCGCGCGTCGTCAGATTGATCACGCCGGAGAGCGCGTTTCCGTATTGCGCATCGAGGCCGCCGAGCACCTGCTCGCTCGAGGAGACCGCGAGCAATCCCAGGTCCACGCCTTCGGCCTTGAGCGGGTCGCGGCTCGCGATCCCGTTCACGATCGTGAGGACCTCGTCCCCGCGGCCGCCGCGGAAGTGAAGCTCGCCTCCCTGGCTGATGACGCCCGCCTTGAGCCCGATCGCTTCCTTGTAGTTGTCCACCGGCAGCGACCGGAGGTCCTCGCTGGTCACGATTTGCTTGGTGGAGCTGTCCTTCTTGCGGATGGCGATCTTCACGTCGCCTTTGACGTCGCCCATCATCTTGGTCGCCATGGTGTACGTCCCGACCGGAACCTTGAGAATGGTGAACTTTCCGTCGGCGTTGGCGCGGCCCCCGAGCTGGGTGCCCTTGAGGATCACGTTCGCGTAGGGCACGCCCACGCCGCTGTCGTCGGTGATCTTACCGGTGATCGAGCCGGTTTGTGCTTGAGCGGATGTTGCCAGGGTGCCGAGGGACAAGAGGCCGAGGAGGAGCGCGGCGGCCCATGCGGGGACTTGAAGGGGCCCGCGACGACCGAGCTGGCCTGACATTGGTGGAGTCGCTCCTTTCTGCGTCGAAGGTGTAACCGAAAACTGGCTACCTTTATGCCGCTTCCAGGAGCTCGCGTCAAGGCAATTCATTGCCCTACGCTCGTTTGTCGAGTTGGGAGACGCAACGTTCTGGCTGATTGGATCTGTCAAACTCATCTCACAGCCGGCAGAATGCTGCGGGGGGACGATGCGTACGGTCCGGGGGGGAGGGACACGATTTCACGGCCTCGAAACGAGTTTCGCCGCCTGGAGGGGCATTATAGGGGGGTCAACGGCCCCCGGCAAATATATTTTTTCAGAATTCGGTGGCGCTGGACATGTGGAAGTCCCGGACCAGGAGCCCCGGGCAGACCACGCCGCCGGAGCATACCGGAGCCGACATCCCCTCCACCTGGTTCAGCATCTGGACGACGCTCTGGTTGAACCGGAAATTCCGGACCGCGTGCGTCACCCTTCCCTTCTCGATGGCGAAGAGCCCGTCGCGGGTCATGCCCGTGAGGGTCACGCTCTTCGGGTCCACCACATTGGTGTACCAGACGCGGGTGACCAGGAGGCCGCGATCCACACGCCGGATCAGATGCTCCACGCTCCCCTCGCCCCCTTCCAGCACGAGGTGCCGGGCCAGGGGCCCGTAGGTGTTGGGCACGGGCAGCCCGTGGCCGGTGCTCTCGCGTCCCTCCTTCGCCGCGGTCTGCCGGTCATACACCGCGCTCCTCGCCACGCCGCGCTCGATGATCGTGGTCGGAATCGTCGGCATGCCTTCGGAGTCGAAGGGGCTCCCCCGGTGGAGCGGATGGAAAGGATCGTCGCGGAGCGTGATGTTCTCGCCCATGACCTTCTGGCCGATCTTGCCGGCGAGGAAGCTCCGTCCTTCTTGGACCAGGAGCGCGCCGAAGGAGATCCAGGACATGTCCTGGATCAGGTCCGCGACCGCCGCGGGCTCGAGCACCACCGTGTAGCGTCCGGGCGCCCACGCCTTCGGATCGCGCGAGCGCACCGCTTTCTCCACCGCCCGCGCCGAGAGCGCGGCGCCGTCCACGCCGCCCGCGCGGTGCGACTCGTATCCCGCCCATCCCGATGCGGTGCCCTCGAGAGCCGAGATCAGGAATTCCGCCGACGTGCCGACGTGGTAGGCGGAGAGCCCGCGCGAGTTCGCCAGCGCCAGCGGGCCGATCTCGCCGTAGTCGCCGATCGTGCCCGCGCGGACCTCGTAGATCCCCGCTCCCTCGAGCCCCGCCTCCCGGCATCGCGCGACCGCCTTTCCAATCTCGCCCGCGCGGGCGTCGGCGCCCAGACTCGCGGTCGCGGCGTCGAATCCATCCACCTCGCGGTAGGCTTGCGGACCGGGCAGCGGCAGGAGCCCCTGAATCTCAGGGGAGAGACGCGTCGCGGCCGCGGCCCGCTCGATGAGACGCGTGATTCCGGCCTTGCTCAGGTCGTTCCCGGTGGCGCGCCCGGTGCGCTTCCCCTCCACGATGCGGACCGACACCAGATATCGGCGCTCCGCCACGTTCTGGGTGATCTCGTTGTTCGCGAAACGGGTCAGCGTGTCGCTGCCGCCGCCGAGCATGACCTCGAGTTCCAGCCCGCCCGCGGCCGCGATCGTCCGCTCGAGGATCCCTTTCGCTTCCTCCTTTTGCATCAAGTCTCGTAGCCCGCGCCGACCCGCACCTTGCGGAAGCGGGCTGGGGAGGCGCCGTGCGTGATCTCCGCCACCTGTCCCGGCTGGCCCTTGCCGCAGTTCGTCACGCCCCAGGGCTTCCACTCCGCGGGTCCGCACACGAAATCGCACGAGTTCCAGAATTGCGTCGTGATCCCCTGGTACGTGGGGTTCTTGAGGAGGCGGACCCGCTTTCCCTTCCGGATTTCCCAGGCCAGCTCCGTCTTGAACTGGAAGTTGTACCGGAGCTGGTCGATGCTCCAGCTACGATTCGTTTCCATGAGAATCGCGCGATCGGAATCGCGCAAGAGGTCCTCCAGCGAGCCCGAGCCCGGCAGGAGGCTCAGGTTCACCATCCGGATCATGGGAATATGGTTCCAGCCGTCCGAGCGGACGCAGCCGCGACTCCGCGTCTCGCCGACACGATGCGCCAGCTCGCGCGAGGTGAGGTAGCCCTCGAAGAGCCCGTCGCGCACGATGTGCCAGCGCTGCGCCTCCACGCCGTCGTCGTCGAAGCCGAACGTGGCCAGCGCGTTCGGAAGGGTGGCGTCCGCGACCAGGTTCACCAGCTTCGAGCCGAAGGCGAGGTTCCCCTTCTTCTCGAGCGTCAGGAAGCTCGTGCCCGCGTAATTCGCCTCCATGCCCAGCACGCGGTCCAGCTCGGTCGGATGGCCCACCGACTCGTGGATCTGGAGCGCGAGCTGCGAGCCCTCGAGAATGATGTCGTGGTCCCCAGCCGGGCACTGGTCGGCCGTCAAGAGCGCCACCGATTCCTCCGCGATGCGCCGCGCGTTCTCGACGAACGGGATCGACTCGATGAATTCGTATCCGAGCGCCTGGTGAAATCCCTCTGATTGCGGATAGCTCCGGCGCTGCACGTCGTCGGAGGAGACGGCGGTCGAGGAGAAGCCGCCTCCCGACCTCGTGAGGGTCTGCTCGATGTCCGATCCCTCCGTGCTCAGGAAGAATTGTCGCTTCCGCTGGAACGACAGGAAGGACTCCGCGTTCTTGACCCCCCGGACCGCGCGCATCTCGGCGTCGATCCGGAACAGGAGATCCAGCTTCTGCTCCAGCGGGACCCGGAAGGGATCGACGGCGCACGTGGAGGACCAGACGGCCCGGTGCTGGGGCTCTGGCGCGAGCCGCACGTTTTCGTGCTCGAGGCTCGCGCTGGCGCGGCCGATTTCCACCGCTTGGGCGGCGCAGCGTTCGACGCCTTGCCTGCCGAGGTCGTCGGTCGCCGAGAATCCCCAGGCGCCTCCGACCAGGACGCGCACGCCGAGGCCGGCAGAATCGCTCAGGTCCAGCCCGCCCACTTCTCCGTTCTTGACCTGGATGTCCTCGCGGTTGAATTCGATCGCGCGTACGTCGGCGTAGGAAGCGCCGCGCGCGGCCGCGGTGTCGAGCGCGAGACGGGCAAGATCCTTCACGCGCCCCGCCTCCGGAGCGGGCTCAGAAGATGTAGCGGAGCACGATCGTCGCCTGGTCGCCGCGCGAGATCTCCTCGCTCGGGTCTCCAGGCGTGAAGTGGACGTGCTCGTGCGAGTAGGAAGCGTCGACCTGCGTGGCGATGAAATCCCAGAAGTAGCCGACTCCCCCTGTGATGCGGGTCCCTTTGAGGGGCGGGATCCCGTCCCTGCGGTCGGGATCGCGTCGGATGAGCGCGACGCCCCCGCGGAGCGGGAGCCAGGAGAGCGCGCGGTACTCCGCACCGAAGTGATAGCTCATTTCCGAGACCGCGATGTCGGGAAGCGCCCCGGTGTAGTCGACGCGCCCTTCGCGCGCGAACTGCGCTTCGGTCGCGACGAGACCGCGTCCATCCGGGAGGTCCACCGAGACGCCGCCGGCAGCCTGGTATCCGAGCCGCCGAACGTCGAGCGGCCGAGCCGAGGCGAGCACGCTCGGGTTCGGGCGGATCCATTCCAGCTCGCGGTAGTAGCGATACTGGACCCCCAGATGCGCCGGCGTTTTCGGCACGTCCACCATCCAGCGTGTGGCGATCTCGTTCCTCCTCAGACCGCTCAGCAGCGCCGACCATTTCATCTTGAGCAAGCTGGCGGAGGGGTTCGTGAGGTTGACCGGGAGCGGATTCAGGAAATACTGCGCCGCCCAGTTGACCTCCGCGATCTCCTCCCCGTTGTTGGAGCGGTGCCGCCCGTCGATGATCCCCCGGACCGAGCTCTTGTACCGGATGCCGAGCTGCGCGTTGTAATTCACCTGTGGGCGATTCCAGTCGTAATGGTCGTCATTGAACGGTCCATTGCTGATCCCACGGACGTGATTGCCCGTCCACCCGGCGGAGCCGGCCACCGTCAGCGCCAGAGGTCCGAGCCGCGGGGACACCAGGGCGCCCCCGGCGAGTCCGAGCTCGGTCGAGCTCAAGTTGAGCTCGTAGGGATTGGGAACGCTGCGCGATTCGGTTTCATGGCGGTATCGGAACCGGCCCGCCAGAGTGATCTTCTTGCGGAATTTCCGACCGTAGGTGATCCCGACCCTCGGGGCCGTCACGCTCGCGCCGATGTGATTGTCCCCGGGCGTGGGCTGGAACGTGGATGGATACATAATGTCGAAGTCGCGGATGAAGCGCTCGTTGTCGGGCGACGGACTCAGGTCGTGCCGGCTGGCATTGACACCCCCGTAGATCCCCTCCAGGCCTAGCGCCCACGTCCGCTCGTGCCTCATGATCGCGGTCAGGCCGCTCCGGCGCTGCACGACGCTGTGCGGCAACCCGTAATAGCCGTCCTGCGCATGGTCGTAGTGGGAGGATTCCTCGATGCTCGAGGAGTCCTCGTCCGCAAGGAGCCCCGCCGGGTTGTCGGAGAAGGAGTACGGATTGATCCGGTTCTGAGGCTCTTCCACCGCCGTCGTGAGCCCGCCCATCGCCTCGAGGCGCGCCGAAAAGCTTCTCACGTCGACGTCCACCGTGGACGCTCGCGTCCAGGCCTCGGAGATCTGCGCTTGCGCGACGGCAGGGCTCGCCCACGTGGCGAGCATGGATGCAGCCGCCAGGGCCGCGGCTCGGATCGTGTTTCTCCTCATCGCGGCACCAGGTAGAGCGGGAGCATCGTGGAGCGGCTGCCCTTGGTCACCGAGGCGTCGTACACGGTGACCCGCATCATGTAACGGCGTCCGGGGACGAGCTGCAGGTCGTCGGTCCACGGAACCCAGAGCCGGGGTTGGCTCTTGTCTATGCTGGGGTCCGCCCGCTTGTCATACGTCGTCAGGCTCCGCCGGACCTCCAGGAGCCACTTGCCGGCGGCCCAGCTTCCCCGCGCCAGCACGTCCATCTGGCTCAACGTGGGGAACCGGATGACCTGACTAGGCACGTAGTCGCCGGGATTCCAGCTCTTGTCGCGCACGCCGCTGTCGTCGACCCGAACCGGATTGGTCATCCATAGTCCAAGCGGATCGCAAGGATCGAGCAGTCTCGCGACATAGCCCCATATGGTGTACGAGGTCGGCTTGCCCCGGTTCAGGCGGGTGTCGCGGACTCCCTTCGCCGCAACGCTGTCCGGGACGATTCCGTTGGGATAGAGCGTGAAGTTGTCATGATAGGTGACGCGCCCCTCGTCATCGACGGGGCCGCCGCCCATGTCCCACCGGTCCTCCATGAACCCGGCGGCCGGGTGCGAGGTGGCGCCGATCGTGTCCTCGCTGGCGCCGACGAACTCCACGACCGAGGTCGGGAAGACCGGGTCCGTCGTTCCGGCTCCCCACCGCCAATTGTCGGCGGGAAAGGAGCCCAGGGAATCCGAGAAGATCTCCATCACCACCTGATCCTCGCGGATGGTGGAGCGATGCCAGGAGGTCGGGCGGGTCATGATGTCGCTCGTCGCGCAATCGAACTTCTGGTTGCCGTTGTCGTCGAAGACGTCGATCGAGTCGTTGATGATGGGCCTGTCCAGCACGCTCTGCGTGGGATCCGGCCACTGCAGGAGGAAATAGATGCCCTTCGGAGCGCCGAAACGGTCGTACGACCAGAGGCTTCGCACTCCGAGAATGAAATCGCCGCCTCCGCCGAATCCATGCATGAGGACGTAGTCCGGCGCGCCGGTCACATTCCACTCGATGGGCGTCGCGCGCCCGTCCACCAGGAGCTCGCGGCGTTCCTGCTGCGGCGAGGTCAGAAATTCCTCGGGCGCGGCGACCGCTTGGACCGCCTCTTCCAGTCCCGGCTGGGTTGCTGTTTTCGTTCCACAGGAGATAGCGAACCAGGGAAGGACGGCAAAAAGAATCCCTGCACGGATCTTTGAACGCCGGGGCATCTATATTCCTTTGATCACACGGACCTTAGGGGGGAACGCTCCGCAAGCCTAGATTCTGTCCGAGAGGCCTGTCAAGCGAAAAGCCCCGGGTCGAGCCCCGGGAAGATTCGATCAACTTCCTCCCACTCCGCCAATTCGGCCGGATCCACGCTGCCTTCCGCCAGACCGTCCGCGAGGCGCCGAAAGCGGCCCAAATGGAGCTCGGTGCGACGCACGGCATAAGGCACTAGGGTGCCGGTCCGCATGATGAATGCCCAATCGCTCGCCTGCGACAACAAGAGCTCCCTTCCCGCCTGGGCGAGCGCGCGCATCTCGAGCGGACCCCGGCGCTCCCGTCCGCGCGAGAGCGCCTGCATCCGCTCGGCGGCGTGATTCAGGTGCCGGTAGATCCAGTCGTTGGAAGGATCGAGCCAGAAGGACGAATAGCCTCCTTCGCCCCAGCTCGACGGGTGGAGCCTCCCCTCGGCCGCGCGCGGGGTCGATCCGATCGCCTCGATGGGATCGACGGCCTCCAGATCAGGCTCCCGGGCCGCCTCGTCCAGAACAAAGCCCAGCCAATCCGGTCCCTCGTACCACCAGTGACCCATCAGCTCGGCGTCGTACGGCGCGAAGAGAAGCGCCTGCTGTCCGATCCGCTCCGACACGGCGCGCGCCTGGGCGGCGCGCTCGCGCACGAAGTGGGCCGCGTGCTCGCGCGCCCGGGCCCGGGCGACATCTGGATTGTAGGGCTCGCGGCGCGTGCTCCTGGGATCGGTGATCCGATAGTACTTGAGGCCGAGATGGGTCCGCGTTCCACCCGAGGGAAGGAACTCGCGGACCTGATCCAGCGGGAGGTCGAATCCCTGATCGCGGTAGTACTCGCGGTAGTGGGGGTCGCCCGGATAGCCCTCCGCGGCGCTCCACACCTGGCGCGAGGAATCGGCGTCCCGCCCTAGCGCCAGAACGCCGCTCCCGGTTCGGAGGGGCGCGTAGGTGCCGGGCAAGGGACGCGGGCACGCG
>WNFT01003025.1_pt1 | contig 14497 bp, 17 predicted proteins | sample 5400191 | NCBI WGS metagenome assembly WNFT01 (sample SAMN13153359, study PRJNA577476) | soil metagenome | isolation source: 80 cm saprolite under Madrone tree | place: USA:California | collected 2016-06-14
TCGCGGCGGACCACCATGGCGATCTTGCAATGGGTCTTGATCCCGATCAGCCCGTACACCACATGGACGCCGGACTGCTCGAGGGCGCGCGCCCAGACGATGTTGGCCTCCTCGTCCATGCGGGCCTTCAGCTCCACCAGCGCGGTGACCTGCTTGCCGTTCTCCGCTGCCCGCTGGAGCGCCCCCACGATGGGGCTGTCGCGTCCCGTTCGATAGAGCGTCTGCTTGATGGCGAGCACGTCCGGATCGTCCGCTGCCGCGTCGATGAAGGCAACCACCGCGTCGAATGAATCATACGGGTGGTGCAGGAGGAGGTCCCTCTCCCGCAGCGTCGCGAACAGGTCCGCGCCCTCGAGGACGCTCTTTTGGACCGGCGTGAAGGCCTCCTCGTGCAGATCCTTCGCTTCCAGGCGTTTGGCCGCGGGCAGGAGCGCGGGGACGTCGAGGGGACCGTCGATCCGGTAGACGTCCCCCGCCTCCAGGCCCAACTCCCGGCAGAGCTCGTCGATCACGGCATCGTCGGCGGAGGCGGCGATCTCCAGCCGGACCGCGTTGCCGCGATCCCGCCGGCGCACTTCCCTCTCGATGGTCACGAGGAGGTCCTCGGCTTCCTCCTCGTCGATGTCCAGGTCCCAGTTCCGGGTCACGCGGCAGGCATGACAAGCGGCAACCGTCATTCCCGGGAACAGCTGCGTCACGTTGAGCGCAATCAGCTCCTCGAGGAGCAGGAAGCCCCCCTCCGCCAGGTCCACCAGCCGCGGGAGCACCTGGGGAACGGGCACCACGCCGAACTGCAGCCGGGGCTGCGCGGCGAAGCGCACCACAACGTTGAGGGACTTGTTCGCGAGATGTGGAAACGGATGGCCGGGATCGATGGCCATCGGAGTCAGGACGGGCATCACCTCGCGCTCGAAGTAGGCTGCCGCCCGCTCGCGCAGCCCCGGAGTGAGCACGTGCGGGCGCAGAAGACGCAGACCGCCACGCTCCAGCGCGCGGAGCAAATCGCCCGAGAGCGCAGCGTACTGGCGTGCAACGAGCGCGTGCGCACGCTGGGAGATCTCGCGAAGCACCTCGCCGGGGGTGAGCGCGTCCGCGGCGCGCTCCTCTACGCAGCCTGCGAGCTGCTGCTTGAGGCCCGCCACGCGGATCATGAAGAACTCGTCCAGGTTGCTGCTGAAAATCCCGAGGAACTTCAGACGCTCCAGCGGCGGTACGGAAGGATCGCAGGCCTCCTCGAGGACGCGCTCGTTGAAGGCGAGGGACGAGAGCTCGCGGTTGAGATAGAGCCGCGGATCGTGCAGGTCGAGAAAGGAAGGCGCTTTTCCTTCCGGCTCGCGGACTGCGGTCTGCACCGGGCGGAGGATGCCGGATGGCTTGCCACAGAATGCGACAACCGCGTGACGTTTCAGCGACGGAAAATGGATAACGCACGGCGGCGCCGGGAGTTGCGGCTCAAGACGTCTCCCCGGAGCGGGCGCCAAAGCGCCGCCAGCACAGGCGAACAGCGACTCGAATCCGACGTCAGGCGGATGCCTCGCGGCCCATGCCCGGGGCGTCGTGTCAGGCCACTTCTTGCGCCGCTTCCATGGCCTCGGGCTCCGGTGCCGTGAGCAGGCTGCCCCGCTCGATGCGCAGCTCGTTGCCGCGCCAGCTCACCCGCCGCCTGAACCAGGCCACCAGCCAGATGGCCGCCATCGCCAGGTCCTTGAGGGGCATGACGATGACTTCCGCCGCGCGCGGCAGCGTCCCGCGCAGACGGCGACAGAGCAGCGAATCGGACGCGCACTTGACCGCTATGCCGGCGGCAGCGACGGCGAGCAGGCGCAGGTCGCGCCCCGGTCCCGTCGCCAGGAGCGACAAGGTCGCGAGCGCGATCCAGAGCACCGGGTTGAGCAGGAGCTCGCCCAGGTAGGCCGCCGGCGCAATCCGGCGGCGCATCTGCGCCCAGCGCAGGTGCCGGTTGAGGAATCGCTCCACCGTCCAACCGTCGTTCATGCAGCGGACCAGGTACGGCGAGAGCGCCACGCGGAAACCGGCCAGCTCGTACATGCGGCCGATGACGAAGTCCTCTGCCAGCACGTTCCGCACCTGGTGCAGCCCGCCGAGCCGCTCGAGATCGCTGCGCCGCAGCAGCATCGACTTCCCGATCACGCACGCGCGGCCCACGGCGACCCGGGCCAGGCTGGTGGCGGCCGCGACGAAGGAGTTGAGGTGGAGGGTCTCGAGGAGCGCGCCGACGCCCGCTCCCTCCCCGACCACCATGTTGGTGACGAGGCCCACGGCCGGATCCGCCATCTCGGCCGCCATCTCCCGCAGATATTCCGGGCCGACCCGCACGTTGCTGTCCGAGATGAGCACCGCATCGTTCCGCGCGCGATCGAAGAGCGCGGAGAGCAGGTTGACCTTCGGGTTCAGGCCGAGCGGCCGGGCGCCGACGTGAATCCCGATGGAGACCTGGGGGAAGTCCTCCCGCACCTGGCGGGCGGTCTCCAGCGCCGGATCGCGCGCGTCGTCCGCGCCGATCAGGATCTCGTAGGCGGGGTAGTCCTGCCGCGCCAGCGAGGCGAGGTTCTCGTAGAGACCGGGCTCGTCGCCCTTGACCGGCTTGAGCACCGTGATCGGCGGCGCAGGACCGTCGCCGGGCAGCCGCGGCGAGAGCGCGACGAACACCGCCGCGTGCGCCAGCAGCGTGATCAGGAGCGACACGGGGGCGAGCACGACGAGCAAGTACACGACAGTGGGCAAGGCCATGCGCCGTCCTCCTTTCCTGCGCCCTGGATTGTCCCTGGCGGGGAGTGGCGCGCCGCGCACAACTCTGAAACTTCTTGGCGAACCCGCCGGGCGAAGAATTTGCCAACTGCACTCGGGATCGTCGCGCGGTTGCCATCCGCGCGCGGGAGGATGTCGCATGCTGCGGACTTTCGCCCACCTCTCCGATCTGCATCTCGGCGCCGGGCCTGCCGCGGCCCATGCCTGCCGGCGCCTCTGCTCCGCGCTGCTCGCGGTCCGCGTGGGGCGCGTGATCGTGACCGGCGACATCACCCACCGCGGCCTCCGGTCCGAGTTGGAGACGTTCCGATCCGTGTTCGCCCCGCTGTTCGAGGCGGGCCGGATGGTGGTGGTCCCCGGCAACCACGACCGCCTCGGCGATGGCGTGGCGAGCGCGCTGATGAGCGCCCCCCGGGTACAGGCGGAAGATCACGGGGGCGTCTTCATGGTCCGCTTCGACTCGACCGGCCCCCACAACCGGCGCTGGTTCGACTCCCACGGGCAGATGGACGAAGCCGACATGGACGCGATCTGCGCTGCGCTGGACGCCGCGCCGCAAGGATCGCTGCGCCTGCTCCTGCTGCACCATCATCTGCTTCCGCTGCCGGACGACCACTTGATGGAGCGCGTGATCACGCAATTGGGCTGGCCCAACGCGGCCGAGCTGGCCAGCGGGCAGGAGATGGTTGCGCGGCTGCAAGGACGCTGCGACCTGGTGCTGCACGGTCACCGCCACCGGCCGGCGGAGATCGAGGCCGGAACGCTGCGGGTCTTCAACGGGGGGTGCAGCACCGGGCTGCAGGCCTGCCGGATCTTCGCCGCCGCCGGCGGGGAGCTCGTTCACGGGCCGCGGTGGCTCGACGCGAGGCCACCCTCGTTCGCCGGGGCGCGCGCGGCAGTATCGACCTCGGGGGCCTAGAACGCGTCCCGCGCCTAGCCGCCCGCGGCGGCGTGAGAGTCGAAGCCTCGCGACCGCGGATGGCGGATGTCCTTGCCCTTGACCAGGAACACGACCATCTCGGCCACGTTCACCGCATGGTCCGCGATGCGTTCCAGGTGCTTGGCTACGAAGAGCATGCCGTTGCCGCTCCGGATGTTCGCCGGATCCTCCATCATCAGGCCGATCAGCTCGTTGAAGAGGGCGTGGTAGCGCGCGTCCACCAATTCGTCGTTCAGGATCACCTTCTGGGCGCGGACGACGTCCCCGCCGGCGAACGCGGCCAGCGCCATGCGCACCTGCCGCTGGCAAAGATCCGCCAGCTTCGGAAGATCGTGCCGGGGTCTCAGCGGCGGAATCGGGTCGAGGTCGATCGCCTGCCGGGCGATGTTCACCGCCAGGTCGCCGATCCGCTCCAGATCGACCACGACCTTCACGGCCGTGGTGATGAACCGCATGTCGATCCGGGAATGTCGCAGGACGAGGAGCCGCCGGCAGGTCTCGTCAACCTGGAGCTCGAGCTGGTCGACGTCCGCGTCCGCGTCGATGAGCTCGCGGGCGAGCGCCGGGTTGCGCTCGAGCAACGCGCGGATCGCGGCGGCCACGCCCGCCTCTACCTTCGCCGCCAGCGTCAGCAACTGCTCGCGCAAGAGCCTCAGTTCGGCGTCGCGGGAAGGAGCAGCGACCCGCGACTGCCGGGCGGAAGCATTGCGCTCGTGGCTACCTGCTCGAAGCAAGGGTCGGCTTTCCTTGCACCGTCATCGACCGGAGCGTCTTCTCCACTTTCTGCACCACCCCCTGGGGCAGCGGAGCGTAGTCCAGGGCCGGAGCGGTCTTCTGCCCGTCGTGCACCGCCCACCAGAGGAACTTGAGCAGCGCGTTGCCTTTCACGGGGTCCTGCTGGTCCTTGTAGACGAGCAGGTAGGTGAAGGCAGAGATGGGCCATGCGTCCTTGCCGTCGGCGTCGGTGATCGAGACGCGATAGTCGTCCGGCATCTGCGCCTGGGCGGCGGCTGCGGAGACGGATTCCAGCGAGGGCTTGACGAAGGCACCCGCCTTGTTCTTCAGCTCCGCGACCGGGAGCTTGTTCTGGTTCGCGTACGCCAGCTCGACGTAGCCGATGCCGCCTTCCGTCTGCTTGACGATGCCGGTGACGCCTTCGTTCCCCTTGCCGCCCAGCCCGGTGGGCCAATTCACGCTCTTTCCCGCGCCCGGGCCCGACTTCCACTCGGGCGACACCTTGGCCAGGTAGTCGGTGAAGACCGCGGTGGTGCCCGAGCCGTCGCTGCGGTGGGCTACGACGATCTGCAGGTCCGGAAGCTTCGCGCCCTTGTTCTGCGCCGCGATCGCCGGATCGTTCCATTGGGTGATCTTGCCCAGGAAGATGCCGGCCACGGTCTCCGGCGTGAGCTTCAGGTCCTGCACGCCCGGCGCGTTGTGGATGACGACCACCGCGCCCATCACCGTCGGGATGTGCTGGATGCCGGGCGCCTTCAGCAGCTCCTCGCTGCCCATGGGAGCGTCGGAAGCGCCGAAGTCCACCGTCTTCTCGGTGATCTGCTTGATGCCGCCGCCCGAGCCGATCGACTGGTAGTTGATCTGCACGTTCGGGTGCGCCTTGTTGTACTCGCTGAACCACTTCGAATAGATCGGGAACGGGAACGTGGCACCCGCGCCGTTGATCAAGGTGGTGTCCGCCGCGGTCGCAGCGCCCGCGATCGCGAGCAGCGCAAACAGGATCCTCTTCATCGTCGCTCCTTGTGGAATGCCCATTCGATTGGGTGGGGCATGTATCAATCGCAGATGGCGGCCAGGTGACAGGACGGCGACCTCTTCATGTCGCGACCGGCAGGCGGACCCAGAAGCGGCTGCCCCCACGCCCGCTCTCGACGCCGACCTGCCCGCCCTGGGCCTGCACGAGGTGCTTGACGATGGCCAGGCCCAGGCCCGTCCCGCCCGCCTCGCGGGAACGGCCGCCGTCCGCGCGGTAGAACCTCTCGAAGATCCGCTCGCGGTGCCTGGGCTCGATGCCCGGCCCGGAGTCGATGACGGAGAGGACGGCGAACTCGCCGGCGCCGTCAGCGAGGACGGTGACGTGTCCACCCTGCGGAGTGAACTTGACCGCGTTGTCGAGCAGGTTGACGAGGACCTGCTCCAACGCGCGCCGGTCCGCGACCATGCGCAGGGAGGCGGGTCCGTCGTAGCCGAGGACGATCTGCTTCTCCGCCGCGCGCGCCCGCACCAGATCCAGCGCGGCCTCGCAGAACGGGCCCACCTCGATGGGACCCGTCTCGGGACGGTATTGCCCCGCTTCCAGCCTGGAGAGGTCGAGGAGGTCGCGCGTCAAGCGCGCCAGGCGGTCGGCATGCCGGGCGATCATCTCCACGAAGCCTCGAGCATCACCGTCCAGCTTCACGCCGCCGCCGAGGAGGGTCTCCACCGCGCCGGAGATCGCGGCCACGGGCGTGCGCAGCTCATGGCTCGCGTTGGAGATGAAGTCGCGGCGGACGCTTTCCCTGCGCTTCTCCTCGGTCAGGTCGCGCAGGACCAGGATCGCGCTGCCCCCGGAGACCGGCGAGATGGACGCCTGCACGACCGTGTCCGATGAAGGCAGGCGGATCTGCGCGCGCACGGGGCCGCCGGCCGCGCGCGCGGCCGCGTCCGCCAGCTCGGCGCTGCGGGAGAGCTCGAGCAGCGTGCGGCCTTCGCACTGCTTGCGGCTGAACAGGGTGCCGAGCGCCGCGTTGGCAGCCGCGATCTGGCCCCTCCCGTCGAGGATCGCCGCCGGGTCGGGGATCCCGTCGACGATCTCCCGCAGCAGGAAGGCCTGGTCCGGCGGGGGCAACGCCGGCGTGCCGGCTTGCGCCGGCTTTCGCCAGAACAATGGCACTCAGTCCTCGGGGTCCGTCATGCGGTAACCTGCGCCGCGCACCGTCTCGATCAGGTCGCGTCCTTCGCCCAGCTTCTCGCGCAGGCGCTTGACGTGCGTATCTACCGTGCGCGTCTGCGGCTCGCCGTTCAGCTGCCAGACGTCGCGCAGGAGCGTCTCCCGGGTCTGCAGCCGTCCTGCCCGCGCCATCAGCGTCGCCAGGAGCTTGAACTCCAGGGCCGTGAGCTCGATCTCGCGTCCGGCCACGTAGGCCCGGTGCGCCACCTCGTCGATCCGGATGGGGCCCAGACGCTCCCGGATGGGCTCCGGCTCGCCCGGCGCGCCCCGGCGCAGCACGGCTCGAACGCGCAACAGCAGCTCGCGCACGCTGAAGGGCTTGGTGACGAAGTCATCCGCCCCGAGCTCGAACCCGACCAGGCGGTCGACCTCCTCACCCCGGGCCGTCACCATGATCACCGGGACATGCCGTGTCCGGGCATCTCCCTTGATCCGACGGCAGATTTCGGTCCCTGGCAAGTCGGGCAGCATCAGGTCGAGCAGCACCAGATCGGGACGCGCGCGCCCGATTTGCGAGAGAGCTTCCTCGCCGGTGGTCGCCACCTCCGGATCATGGCCTGCCTGGCGCAGGTTGAAGCGGAGCAGATCCACGATGTCCTGTTCATCCTCGACGATGAGGATCCTCGCCATGGACCGTCACCGTAAACGGTTTCGGTGACGGTCCGGTGCCGAGATCGAAACCGTTCAGTGGCGCCGTCTGGTCAGCGCGCGGCCTTGCGTCGCGACGCGCAGATCGCGCGCGCGTCCGCATCGGCAAAGGCGGCTTTCCAGGTAGAACCGCGGCCATGAATCCAGAAGCGCCCCCCGCGCAGCTCGCCCACCAGCAGCCGCGACCTGGGAAACTGGTCTGCAAAGGAGATGGCGCCAGTGGGGCCCCATCTGCGCCGCGCTTCGGCGACGGCCGCCTCGACCCCCGGATCGTCCAGTCCGTCCGCGCACCACATCTGCAATCAAGTTGAGGATCCGTGGCGCCACGCGCCACCCGCACGCGACAGGCAGCCGTCCGCCCGGTCCATGCCCGATGGAGCGCACGCCTGTCTGCACGTCAGGAGAAGACGACGAAGTGCTGCTGCGGCAAGAAGTCGTGCTCCACGATGGCGCGCAGGCCAGCCAGTCCGGCGTCCCGGACGATCTGGTCGCACGCGATCTTTTCGTGGAAGTCGAGGATCGCGATCCGCCCGCCGGGACGCAGCGCGCGGGCGACCCGGCGCAGATAGGCGGGTGGCTCGGGAAAGTGATGGTACGTGTTCACGGTCAGGACCAGGTCGCACCTGCCGGACGGCAGGAACGGATCCTCGGCGAGCGCAAGCACCGGCGTGACGTTGCGCACCGACGACGCCGCGATGCGCTCGCGCAACATCTCGACCATCCGCGGATCGGCGTCGGCCGCGAACACATGCGTGACGGCCGACGCGAGCCGGAGCGTGAAGTACCCGGAGCCGGCGCCCACCTCGCCAACCACCGCCTCCGGTCGCAGCTCGAGCGCCCGCAGGACTTCCACCGGCTTTTGCCACTCGTCGCGGTCGGGCGCCTCCAGCTTGCGCAAGTACTCGCCCAGGTCCTCCGGATTTCCGAAGGCGTTGTGGGAATGGGCCACTACGGTCCGTCGTAGCGCGCGAGGATGACGGTGGAGTTGTCCACGCCGCCGTTCGCGTTGGCGGTATCGAGCAGCTTCTTCGCGCACGCTTCCAGGTTCGCCGACTGCTTTTGCAGGATCGATTCCAGGATCCGATCCTCGACCATCCCCGAAAGCCCGTCGGAGCAGAGCATGAAGAGGTCGCCCTGGCGAGGCTGGTGGGGGTTGATCTCCACCTCCACCTGCCGCTGCTGACCGAGAGCGCGGAGGATGATGTTCTTCTGCGGGAAGTTCTTCGCTTCCTCATCGGTGATCTTTCCCAGCCGCAGATACTCCTCGACCAGGGAGTGATCGATGGTGATGCGCTTGAGCTTGCCCTCCCGGAAGAGATAGACGCGGCTGTCGCCCGTGTGCGCCACGTATGCCCTGGGCTCGCCGCCGCGGTCGACGAAGTGCAGCGATACGCAGGTAGTCCCCATGTTCTTCTTGGAGGTGTCCTGCTCGCTGGCCTCGATGATCCTCGCGTTGCAGAGCTTGATCGCGGTGACCAGCCGGTTCTCGTCGTAGCTGCGGGATCGATCGTCCTTGAAGGGCCAGGTCGCCTCGGGGTCCTTTCCGGTCAGCTCGTAGAACTCCTTCATCTCGCGGACCGCGATGCCGCTCGCCACCTCGCCCGCGGCGTGCCCGCCCATGCCGTCGAACACCGCGAAGAGGTTCTGCTCCGGGTAGACGAGGTAGTTGTCCTCGTTGTTGTCCCGCTTCATCCCGACGTCGGTCCGCGCGGCGTGGCTGATGCGCACGGTGCGGCTCTACAGGAGGTGCCAGGTCGCGTCAATCGCGAGCCCGCCAGAGCGGAAGAGCGCCTAAAACTTCGCTGCCGCCAGCGGGTACGAGCGGCCGAAGCCGGCGGGCGCGCGGTCCGCGCTGGCGGCCGCGTCGATGGCGCCGAAGATGCCGCCGATGAGCAGGCCGGCGCCGGCGCCGATGGCGAGGTCGCGACCCCAATCGTGATCGCTGTTCAAGAGCGCCACGCCCGCGCCGATCGCGAGTCCCGCGATGCCGCCGTACAAGGCATCCTGGGCGATGATGGCCATCGGACTCCGGCGCGTCTGGACCTCGACCACTTCGGCCGCGAGCTGGTCCTTGGTCTGCGGGCGCTCGGGAAGACTGAGCGTCTGCAGCGGACCGGCGTTGGCCGCGCCCGCCAGCAGCAGGGCCGCGAACGGGGCGACGAAGAGCTTGCTCAGCATGAGAACCCCCGGTGGATGCGCCAGTTGCCTTCCGGCAAGGTGGGGACCCGATGCGTCCACAGGCAAGGGAACGGCCTGCCGGAACGGCGCCCGCCAGGCCGCCCGCAGATCCTCGGCTGCGCTACTTCCGCTTCACCACCAGCGTGCCGGAGAAGGCGTCCGCCTCGATCACGCCCTCTCCCTTGCCGAAGGTGGCCTCCAGCCAGCCGCTGGTCATTCCGTGCTTGCGCTTGGGGGCGCGCTTGACCATGAGATTCAGCTCGTCGCGCAGCTCCCCGCTGTGCGAGGTGTAGCTCAGCTCGAACGAGCTCTTGGGGTCCAAGGTCAGCCGCAGGTCGCCCGACACGGTCTCCGCGCTCAGATGGCAATCCTTCCCGCAGGCTCCGGACCAGTCCAGACCGCCGGAAGCGGAATGGAACTCGACCTGCGGCGCCGCGCCCGAGGTGGTGACGGTGCCATGTCCGGAGACGGTGTGGAGGCGCACCGGACCGGACGCATCCTCGATCCGCGTGTCGCCGGAGATGGTCTGGACGTCCGTCTTGGCCACGCCCGAGAGCTTCACGTCGCCGGACATCGTGCGGATGCGGACGTCGCCGATGCGCTCCGCCGTCACGTCGCCGGACATCGAGGCGAGATCCAACCGGCTGCCCCGCGGAAGCTCCACGCGCAGCTTTCCGCGGCGCAGCGTGCGCCGGCCCCTGAACGACGGTTCGACGCGGTCGCCGAACGCGAACAGCGCGATGTCCTCCGCGGCCGCCTCGCTCAGCGTGACGGAGACCTGCCGCTTATCGGTCGCAACCACCTCGATTTCCCCGGCCTGGGCGCGCACCTGGAAGGTGACGGGTCCCTTGACGGGAAGGATCGCGCTGCCGCGGCCCCTTGCCTGCGCAGTGGCCTCCCGCTCGTCGAACTCGTGGTCGTCCTCGCCGAGGTGCATGCGCGGCGGCCGGACGGGCCGCTGCGGGTTGAGCTTGTAGATCTTCACCCGGCTTCCCTGATCGTCGCGCAGCTCCATGTCGTCGTCGCCCTGGGCGTCTTGATCCTCTTCGTCGTCCACGGAGTCAGGGTTGCGCGAGGGACCCCACGCCAGCAGGCCCGGAAAGTCGATCTCGAAGTCGGGCAGCTCCAGCTCCGGAATGACGACGTCGGGCAGCTGGAAGTCGAAGTCGGGCCATCTATGCCGCTGCGAGGACTTCCAGTCCGGGGCAGCGGACCCGGGCTTCGCCTCGCCGGCACCGGACACGAGCGACAGGCTCGCCATCATCACCACTGCGCGAATCACGGATTTGCCTCCTCGGACTCCTGCAACAGGTCGCGCAGGGAGCGCAGGTAGCCGGCGTACCCGTCCAGCACGCGCATGCGCACGTTCACGTCGTCGGCCGCCACCGCGCGCGACTCGCCGAGCTGCGCACGGGCACGGGTCAAGGTCTCGTCCCAGCGCCGCGCCAGCTCGGGATCGAGCCGCGGCCGCAGCCGGTCGTACTCGCCTTCCAGCACCTTGGCCGCATTGCGATAGTCGGCTTCGGCACGGTCCAGGGCGGCGAGCGTCTTCGGGTCGATCGCCGACCGCTCACGCCGCGCGTTCTGCTGCGGCTGAACGACCGGTAGGGGCCCGGGGCGCAGCGCCACGAACAGGACCGCGGCCGCCGCCGCGCCGACCCCGGATGCAACGGCGATGCGCCATGCCCAGCGGGTGCGCCGGCGCGGATGCTCGAGCCGCGCAGCGACTCCGGGCCAGAGGTGCGCCGTCTGGAGCTGCGGCCGCCGCCCCAGCAGCGCGCTCTCCGCACGCAGCCAGGCCAGCTCGCGGGAACAGTCCGTGCACCCAGCGACGTGCGCCTCGATCTCCGCGGCCCGCGGGTCCCCGGACTGGCCGAGCGCGACCGCTTCCAGCTCTTCCTGGGTCGGGTGCGTCATCGGGCGCCCTCCCCGAGGTAACCGGCGAGACGCGCGCGAAGCTGCAGGCGCGCGCGATGGATCTCGTTCTTCACCTTTTGCAGGCTCCAGCCCATCGCCGCGGCGATCTCGCCATACCCCAGACCGTGATCGATGCGCATGAGCAACGCGGATCTTCGCTCAACGTCGAGGTCCGCGAGCGCTCCTTCCAGCATGCGGTCCGACTCCGCCGACAGCAGCATCGCCTCCGGGCTGGGACCGCAATCGGTCCGCGAGAAGTCTTCGGCCGGTTCCGGCATTGGGCTTTCGCGGCGTTTCCTGCGGATCTGCTCGAGGAAGACCATCCGGGCGATCCCGAAGAGCCAACCCTGCAGCTTGCCCGTCTGCTCGAGCGTCCCGAGCCTCCGGTGCGCGCGCACGAACGTCTCCTGGGTCCCCTCGTCCGCCCCCGCGTCGTCGCGGAGCAGATCGCCCAGGAACCTGCGCACGCCTGGAGCTTCCCGATCGAAGATCACTCGAAATGCCTCCGGATCGCCCGCACGCGCGCGCGACAGCAGCTCCTCATCGGAATCCCTGTCGGGGGCGCCAAGCACCTCGCCCGGTAGTGACGCGGCGCACACGGCGGTTTCAACGGCCCCGAAGGATTGCTATGTCAACGGGATGGACGTCACCGTCACCAGCGGATCGGGGCTCTTGCAGGACATCCGGATCGGCCGCCACCAGCTCTGGTCGGACGAGCCGGTCGCCGCCGGGGGGACCGATCAAGGCCCGACGCCGTACGAGCTGCTCGCCGCGGCCCTCGGGGCTTGCACCTCGATGACGCTGCGCATGTACGCGAGAGCGAAGGGCTGGCCGCTGCAGCGCGTCATCACGACCGTCCGTCACGAGAAGATCCACGCGCAGGACTGCGCCGACTGCGAGACGAAGGAAGGCCGGATCGACCGGATGGAGCGGGAGATCGTCCTGGAAGGGCCGCTCGACGAAGCGCAGAAGAACCGGCTGCTGGAGATCGCCGAGCGCTGCCCGGTCCACCGGACGTTCGACCGCGAAGTGAAGGTGGTCACGCGCCTCAAGGCGCCTTGAGCTCGCGCAGCCGCCGCAGGCCCATCTCGGTCTTCATGTCCCGGATCTCGCCGCGCGCGCAGCGCGCCAGCGCTTCGTCCAGGGACACCCACTCCAGCCGGGCTCCTTCCTCGAACGGCGAGCCGTCGCCGCGGGGCGGATGCGCCAGCGCGTCCGGAGCGACTTCGCAGCAGACGAACTGAAACACCTCGGCGCACATTCCCGGAGTGGGAAAGACCGCGGGGCCGAGCATCTCGACGGAGGCCGGCCGGACGCGGAGGCCCGCCTCCTCCATCGCCTCGTCCGCGGCCCTCTGGAACACGTCGTCGCCGGGCTCGAGGATGCCCGCCACCAGCTCCGGAAAGAGCAAGGCCGATGGCTTCTCCGGCCTGCCGAACTGGACTGGAACGCGCACGCCGTGGCGGAGCAGCACCTCCAGCGCGCCCGGGCGGCGGCGGAACAGTGCCACGACGACCGCATCGAGGCCCATGGGCCGCTCCACGTAGTCCCAGCTTCCTTCGCTGGTGCGCGAACCGTCGGAGAGCAGGATCCGCATCCGCATCCGGCGCAGGCGAAGGTGCCCGCCCTCGCCGACGCGCTGGTCGCTCGTCACCTCGAATCCCTTGACCTCCACGCCCACCTCCTACATCCGGTTCTCGCGGCGCAGGTCCGCCATCATGGCGATCAGGGCGCAGGCGATGGCGAACCGCGGCTCGATCGGATCTTCCACCGGCAGGATCTCGAGTTGGAACTCCCGCCGGAAAAAGTGGAACCGCTGCGCGATCCGCGCCACCTCGCGCCCCCCCAGCTCGATGTGGTGGCGCCCGGGAAGGAAGCGGACCATGCGCCGCCAGAACCAGTGGCCGTCCTCCAGCATCTGGCCCGCCGGACGTTCGTGGCCGTCCAGGATGTCCCAGGTGTTCCGCCACACCGAGCGCCAGCCGCGCGTCCGGATCACGCCCAGGCGCTCTCCGCTGCCCGCGTCGAAGAGGTCGTGCTCCATGTTCAGGGCGGCGATGCGGCGGTTCTTCAGCACCAGGATGGGCTGGAGCTGCGCCTCGTCCCCGTACATCACGAGCTCGGTCCGCAGCCGGAACCAGGGCTGCTCGACGAAGGCCACCAGCCGACCGTCGGACGCGTGGACCCGGTACACGCGGTTCCAGGAAAACAGAGGCCTGACAAGCACATAGCTCGCATGCGAAAAGGCCTCGAGCGGCCTGGGACGCACCCTCTCCAACGCGTCGCGCATGGCCCATGCGACCGCGACGAGGTGCGCCCGTCAATGGAAAAGTGGAACTGGGTGATCCCGATTCGTTAAACTGCAAAATTGGGGGTAGGAAGATGCCCGACTCCTTCCAGCTCGAGACCATCGTGGCCGCGGAGCCACAACGCGTGTTCTCGGCCTGGATGGACGGCCGGGAGCACGCCGCGTTCACCGGCGGCGGCGAAGCGGTGGTCGAGCCCTGGACCGGCGGCCGGTTCATCGCCTGGGACGGATACATCCACGGCATCCTCCTCGGGGTCGACGAGGGCCGGCGCATCGTGCAGACCTGGCGCACGTCCGAGTTTCCGCCCGAGTTTCGCGACTCGCGGCTGGTGGTCGAATTCGAGCCGACGCGCGGCGGGACGCGGGTGGTGGTCCGCCACAGCGACCTGCCCCCGAGCCAGATCAAGCGATACGAGAAGGGCTGGAACGAGCATTACCTGAAGCCGCTCGTGCGCTATTTTGCAAAGGGCGGAAAGCAAAAGACACCGGCCCCGGTTGCGTCGGAGACTTCCTGGGGCAGGAAGCACGAGCCGGTTCGTCGGCCGCAGAAGGGCACGCGCACGGTGCAAAAGGCCGCGGCCCGGAAGGCGGCGAGCAAACCGGCGCGACGTCGCGCGGCGCCCGGGCGCAAATCGGGATCGCGGCGCACGAAACGGTAACCGGATCCGGTGGACGTCCTCGTGATCGGAGCTGGAGTGGCCGGGCTGGCCGCGGCGCGCGAGCTGGAGCTGCGGGGTCACCGGGCCGTGGTGCTGGAAGCGCGAGACCGGATCGGCGGTCGCGTGCACACCCT
>WNFT01027162.1_pt1 | contig 14497 bp, 12 predicted proteins | sample 5400191 | NCBI WGS metagenome assembly WNFT01 (sample SAMN13153359, study PRJNA577476) | soil metagenome | isolation source: 80 cm saprolite under Madrone tree | place: USA:California | collected 2016-06-14
CTCAGTTGCGATGCATCATCCAGCCGACCAAGCCATCGGCTTCGCGGTCCGCCAGCGGCCGGGCATCATGTGGAATCCGGCCGGCGGAAACCGCGCTATGCAACAGCGAACTCACATCGCAGTGAAACTCGGATTCGAGCGGCGGAACAAACTCCGGGAGCCGTGCGCCCAGGCCGGCTACCCGCACGGAACCGATGCCTTCGCCCCAAGTGTCCTGGTAATACGCCGCCACGGGATAAATCTCATCCAGCAGCATCTTTGGCGTCAGGTCGCCGCTGTGCACGGGAAGCTCCGTGCAGCGGAAGCCGCAGAGCACGCCGGCGCGCACGATCGCGGTGGTCAGCGATACACCGGAAACGCGAGCCAGCAACGTGGCCGTCTTGTCCCCGAGCAGGGAAATGGCCGCGAGCGACGAGCTTAGGATCACGCCGGGGAACAGGCTTGCGCCTTCCGCCAAGCCCTCATATTCGCGCACAATGCGCAGACGCGCGAGCGCGGTGACAATGTCCACGCCCTCCGCGCGGGCAGGCTGGCGCATGTAGGAAATCACCGTTTCGTCGGCTTCGAAGGGAATGCTCTTTTTCAGCTTCCAGCGCAGCATGGGTATGGCTTCCTGCGGGGAGCGCGGAAACTCGTCGAAATGCTGCACGAAGACGCGGATAACCGGGTCCGGCAAGATCAGCGCGACGTCCTGCTCCCTGGCGCGCAAGCGGCTGACGATATTGGCCATGGCGCTTTTCAAGGCGCTCGCGTTGATCACATTGGGCTCTACCGCGGAAGGCACCAGCGCGGCGGGCGCCAAAGTTTCCACGGTGAATTCGTCCACCGAATTGCCCTTCCAGCGCGCGGCCACTACGCGATCGGGCGCAAACTCGATGGCCAGATGCGGATGCGGCATGGCGTCGAGCCAGCGCGCGAGACGGTTGAATAAGCCGCCTTCGCGCGGCTCCTGGCGAAGTGTGGCAATGCTACTCAACGAAAGTCACCTTGTTGATTTCCCTCAACGTCGTGATGCCGGAGCGGATTTTGGCCAGGCCGCTCTCGCGCAGCGTGATCATGCCTTCCTCGCGAGCGATGCGCTTGATCTCCGAGGTGGGCCGGCGATCCACAATCATTTCGCGGATGCGGTCGGTGAGGTCTAGAAGCTCGCAGATGGCCGTACGGCCGTGAAATCCGGTCCCGGAACATTCCAGGCATCCGGCGCCTTCAACCAATGTAATAGTCGACCACACTGCAGGATCGAGGCCGGCCTCGGTCAATTCCTGCCGAGAATATGTCTTCGGTCTTTTGCAGTTGGGACAGACTACGCGCACCAAGCGCTGGGCCATGATGCAATTGAGCGCGGAAACAAAGTTATACGGCTCGACGCCCATGTTGATGAAGCGGCCGATGACGTCGGTGACGTTGTTGGCGTGAACGGTGGTGAAAACCAGGTGGCCGGTGAGCGCGGACTGGATGGCGATCTGCGCGGTTTCCTGGTCGCGAATTTCGCCGACCATGATCTTGTCGGGATCGTGGCGCAAGATGGAGCGCAAACCGCGCGCGAAGGTCAGTCCCTTTTTCTCATTAACGGGAATTTGCGTGATGCCGCGAAGCATGTACTCGACGGGATCTTCGATGGTGACGATCTTGTCTTCGTCGGACTTGATTTCATTCACCGCGGCGTAGAGGGTTGTGGTTTTGCCGGAGCCAGTTGGTCCGGTAACCAGCACCATGCCGTAAGGCTCGCGAATATAACGGCGGAAGCGCCGCGTTTCTTCCGGTGAAAAGCCCACGACGTCCAGATTGAGGCTCTGAAATTTTTCCGAAAGCGTTTCCTTGTCCAAAACGCGCAGCACCGCGTCTTCGCCGTGGCTTGCGGGCATGATGGAGACACGCAAGTCGATGAAGCGCCCTTTATACTTCACGCGGAAACGGCCGTCCTGTGGGACGCGGCGCTCGGCGATGTCCAGATCGCTAAGCACCTTGATGCGCGAAAGCACCGTGGAATGCCATTCCTTGGCGATGGGCTGCATGGCGTGCTGCAGGACGCCGTCGATGCGGTACTTCACGGCGACTTCGGTGTCGCGCGCCTCGATGTGAATGTCGCTGGCGCGACGCTCGAGGGCGGTGAAGATGATGGTTTCCACCAGGCGGACAACCGGACTGACGGTGGTATCGCGGGTGAGGCGGTCGCCGGAAATTGTTTCTTCGCTTTCTTCTTCTTCCTTGGCCACCTGCAAGGTAAAGGCTTCGGTGGCTTGCTCGAGAACGCGCTGCGACTGCTCGGTGCGCTTGAGCAAATCGGCGATCTGGCGAGGGGTGGCGACTTTGATGGCGAGCTTCTTGCCCAACAAAAGCGGCAGCTCATCGCTCATCTGCACCTGGCCGGGGTCGGCGGCGGCGATGGACAGGACGTTGCCGTGGATCTCCAGAGGCACGAAGTTGTAACGGAACATCAAGTCCGCGGGGATGGTGCGAAACAGTTCGGGATCGATGCGCTGCTCGCGCAAGTCGATAAAGGCATAGCGGTAGCGCTCGGCCAGCTTGCGCGCGACCTCGCGCTCGTGCTGCTCGTCGGCCGCGGAGGTGGTGCCCGCGATTACGTTGGAATGTTCCGTGGTGGCCATGAATCCCTTAGGTTGCCCCCGAAATTGAGAACGAGAAGATTGGCAAGTACAGAGAAATCAGAATGAACGCCACGAGCGCGCCCATGAATACCAGAATAGCAGGCTCGATGAAGGAAACCAGCGCGCTGAGCCGCAAAGCTACTTCATCTTCGTAAAATTCGGCGACGCTGGTCAGCATGGGGGCCAGAGCACCGCTGGACTCGCCGACTTCAATCATGTCCAGGGCCAGCATGGGCACCACTTGCTTGGACGCCAAGGCATGGTGCAAGGATTCCCCTTCGCGAACCCTTTGCGTAGCTTCCGAGACCGCGTCGCGCACCAATCTGCTGGAAAGTGCGTCGCAAGCGGTTTGCAGGCCCGCGACCAGGGGCGTTCCGCCGGTCAACAGAGTCGCCAGGGTGCGGGAGAACTGCGCCATCTGAAATTTCAGCAGGGTGTTGCCGAGGACCGGCAGGCGAAACTTCAAGCGGTCAAAAGCCATGCCGCCCTCCTCGGTGCGCGACCAAAAATACACACCGATGGCGAACAATATGAGTGCGGCGATGCAACCTAGAAACACATAGCGATAGTCCACGGTCACGGCGATCAGAAATCGCGTGGGCGCGGGCAGAGGGACATTGAGATCTTTGTAGAGCATCGCGAACTTGGGAATCACCGCGGTAACCAGGTACGAAACGATGACCGTAGCCATCACCAGCAAGAGCGCCGGATAGACCAGAGTGGCGAGAATCTTCTTGCGAACTCCGCTGCTTACTTTTTGATACGCGATGTAATATTCCAGAACGCCCGAAAGGTTTCCGCTCTTTTCTCCCGCGAGGATCGCCGTGGAATACACCTTCGAGAAGACGCCCGTTTCGGTGATGGCTTCAGAAAGGGACTTGCCCTCACGCACACGGTCGCGAATCTGGGAAATAACGGGACGCAGCTTGGGGGAAGACGCGCGGTCGGCCAACAGATCCAGCGCGCGCAGGATGGGCAGTCCGGCCTTGATCAGGGTATTGAACTGTTGATTGAGGATCAGGAAGTCGCTGCCGCCTACGGAGCGCTCGCGGCGCTGGAGCATCCCAGACAAAAGGCGGTTGCGCTGATCGACCGCATACACGTACAGCCCGCGGTCGGCGAGCTTCTGACGGGCCTCCGCCACCGAACTGGCAGCCTCAACATGCGAAAATACGCGACCGTTGGCATCTGCCACACGGCAAACAAACTCACCCATAAGTACCCAGTTTACCTCATCTAACTCATATGCGGGGAGGCCGGCTGGGGTTGGCCGTTATGTGAATGGCACGGGCAGGGCCGGCGCCCCATTTTCCTAGCTTTTGCCGTCCGCTAATTCGCCGCTAACAATGGCCACTCCGGGAGGCGGCTCGAAATGAAACATCGAATCCGGGACGGCGGGGTCGAAGCGCCAATTTTCGAAGCGAAATTCCACCGAGACGCCGCCTGGCTGTCGCACGATCAGCCGCGCCAGTTCTCCGCTGTCGCGCGCGACTTCGAAAAAGACAGCGTCATTTGCACCGGCGCTCAGAGCATTCTCCGCATCGTTTGTACTGACAGGATCTCGCTTTTCGCCGCGCACCAGACAATGCAGGATCGCGTTGCCCTCGACCAGGGGCTTCTCCACATCGGAAAACTCCACATGCGAACAAACGCGGGAGATCTTCATCTGGCCCGCCAGAAGCGCCAGCGGAGTGCGTAAATCGCCGCTTTGCTTGGCCGGCACGCGAGTGACGGTGTGATCAGCCGGAACGTAAAACCAGGCGGTCTTTCCGTCCACTAGGAACAGATCCCTTTCCGGGCGCTCGTACTCCCAGCGCATTTTTCCCGGCCGCCGGAAGTATGCTATTCCTGACTCTGAACGAAGCATCCGACCGCCTTCCGAATACCGCTCCAGAAAAGTCGCTTGTAGCGTCCTTGGGGCTCGATATCTCTCCTCAAAGCGCGCCGTCAATTGCCTCGCACTCATGCCGCCGGCCAGAGAAAACAAGAGGAGTATCGAGTAGCCGCGGCGCACCATGCAGATCATACGGATAATTGTAACAGCATGACGCGTCAGATGAAGCCGGAGCGAGTGCCGCACTCCCTTCAGAGCGGTCGTTGGACTTCGGAGCAAGGCAGGAACAGTTGAGGGTACATAGGGTTCATTCCATCCCCAAAACGCAAGAAGACACGGAACCTGAGTCCGTGTCTTCCTCGTCCGGTTTGCGTCCGACTGTGGTTAGTCCGGCCCTTAAGCCGCCACTAAAGCGGGGGGTCCGTTCCGGGGGCGCACGCCGTACCAGAGGCGTTCACGTCGATGACCACCGTCTGGTCGGTGCAAAAAGCGCGTTGACCAGTCGATCCCACCGCTAGCGGTATCGCAACGACCTTGTATGTAGAAGGAGGAGTACCCGCCGGCGCGTAGGTGGTCGTGTAACCCGATTTAACAATGGGATCCGTGCCCAGGGTCGAGTCTATCAAGCAGGCTGCGGTAGCACTGGGGATCACCGTGGCACCGCAGGTGGTGTTATTCGGTCCCATATCCACGAGATTGGGTGAAAAGCCACCGTAGGTCGTCGAATAGAGAATTTGCGAGGTGTTCAGCGTGCGAAGCGTCGCTGCGGCAGAAGCTTCGTTCGCCGCCATGCGGGAACGAATCAGGTTGGGAATTGCGATGGCCGCGATGATCAAAATGATCGCCACGACGATCAGCAACTCGATAAGTGAGAAGCCCTTTTGTTTGTTACGCATTGTTTCCAGAGCACGCGGCCTATACGTGCAGGTCGAGCACCAACTCAGAATTCTCTTAGGATCGGGGTCTCAGGATACTTGTATGTTACTGGAAACAAACAGACTTGGGGTATTGGGACCAGCAACGGGAATCGGTAATGACGTCGTAGACACTTCATGTCGACAATTTGTGTCACCCAATTCCGCACTTATAGTCACTGCGGCAGCACCGTCAAATGTTATGTTTTTTCGCGTAATGCCGGAATGAGCGATAGGTGATTTTCAGGGTCTCCGCGGCGCGCGTGCGAACCCCATCCGCCTTCTCCAAGGCTGCCTGCAAGTAGCGTCTCTCGGCGTCAGCCATTTCCTTCTCGAAATCGATGCCCTCGGCGGGGATGATCAGGCGTCCGCCGGAGACCGCGGCCGCACCAACGCCGGAATACCCGGCAATGCGGTCCGGAAGCACGAGGAGGGAGATTTCGGAGCCACTTTCCAGGGCTACAGCGCGTTCCATGGTGTTCTCCAGTTCGCGGACATTGCCCGGCCAGTCGTAGGACTCGAGCTGCCGCATCGCCTCCGGTGAGATTCCGTTGATTGGCTTTTCCATGGTCTTGCGAAAGGTCTCGAGAAAATGCCTGGCAAGCAAAGGAATATCTTCGCGGCGTTCGCGCAGAGGCGGCACCTGGATGGGGATCACGCTGAGCCGGTAATAGAGATCCTCTCGGAAACGGCCCTCGGCAATCTCCTTCTCGAACTCCTTATTGGTGGCTGCGATGATTCTGACGTCTACGTCGTTCTCTTCATTGCTGCCAACCGGCCGGACCTTGCCTTCCTGCAGGACGCGATACAGCTTGACCTGCATGGTCAGGCTCATATTCCCGATTTCGTCCATGAACAGCGTCCCGCCGTGAGCGGCCTGGAAAAGACCCTGCCGCTTGTCGGCTGCGCCGGTGAAGGCACCCTTCATATAGCCGAATAACTCCGACTCCAGCAGCGTTTCAGGAAAGGCGCCGCAATTGATGGTGATAAAAGGAGCTTGCGCGCGCTGGCTGTTCTCATGAATGGCCCGTGCGACCAGCTCCTTACCTGTGCCGCTTTCGCCGGTGATGAGTACGCGACTGGACTGTGGCGCGACGGTCTGGATCATGTCGAAGATTTCGCGCATTTTCGGGCTTTGCCCGATGATATTGTCGAGGCCGGTCAGGCGGCGAAGCTCGCGGCGGAGATAGCCGGCTTCCTTCTTCCACTTCAAACTCTCTGACACTTCGCGGACAGCGCGGCGGAGCTGGTCGACCAATTCGTGGTCTTTAATGACGTAGCGATCGGCGCCAGAATTGATGGCGGCAATAGCCGTTTCCACGGTCGGAACGCCGGTAATCAGCAGGAAAAAGCACTGGGGAGCGATCTCCTTGGTAAGCTTGAGAAGATCCACCCCGCTCTCGCCGGGCATGCGCACGTCGGAAACGACGATGTCGAAGATTTGCGATTCCAGTTTGCGCTTGGCGGCCGGGACGTCGTAGGCAACCTCGACGCGATGGCCTTCCTTGCGAAAGGTGATCTCCAGCAACTCGCAGATCGAGCGCTCGTCGTCGACGACCAGGATATGCACGGGGTGCTTACTCGGTCCCTTAGCCGCTGTTTTTGTGGCTTGCATGATCATCAGGCCATTCTAGGCAACTCGATAATAAACTCGGCACCGCAGTCCTTCTCGGAAACCACGCTAATGCGCCCACTGTGGGCCTGCACGATCTGGTACACGATGGAAAGCCCCAAACCCGTCCCACCCTCAAAATTCGATTGCAGAGGCTCAAAAATCTTGGCACGCTGCTTGGCGTTCAAGCCGACGCCCGTATCACGAAACGCGATGCGCAGCCAGAACGGGTGTTCGTCAAGGGCCACGGTCAGCGTGCCGCCGTCCGGCATCGCACGCAGCGCGTTGTCGCACAAATTCCAGAACACTTGTTTGATCTTGTTGGAATCCACGCGCGCGCGCAGTTGGTGACCGTTGAACGAACGCACGATTTGATACTTGGAGCCCACCTCCGGCTTTTTCTCGACGAGCATGAGCGTTTCATCCAAAAGAGCGCGCACGTCGGAGTCTTGAAATTCGTAGATCTTCTCTCGCGAATAATTAAGAAATTCCGTGATGATGCGGTTCAGGCGCTCCGATTCCCGGTTCACGATGCTCACCAGGTGCTTTTCATCCTCTTCGAGAGGGACCATGCGCGCCAGTTCGCCCACCGCTCCGGCCATGGCGGTCAAGGGCTGCCGGATTTCGTGGGCAATCGCGGCGGAAAGGCGTCCGAGGGCCGCCATGCGGTCCTTCGTGGCGACTTCCTGCTCAAGCCGGCGGAAGTCCGTGAGGTCTTGAAAGTTGAAAACGTAACCGCTGCGCTGGGCGTCCCGCGAGCGGAGAGGAGAGACGCTGATTCCAAGATAGCGCTGCTGTCCGTCCGGGGTGCGGAACTCAATCTCGCGGCGCCGCGAAAGACGTTCATTCACACCCGGAGGCCCGCCTGGCCAGAACTCCGCGCTGATCTCGGCGATCTTGCGTCCGCGAATGTCCACAAAACGATGGCCCAGAATCTCCTCGCCGGTAAGGTTGAGCAGAACGACGCGGCCATCGGTGTCCGTGGTGATCAGGCCGCCGCGCATGGAATGAATGATGTCTTCGGTGAAGTCTTGAAGGTCAAGCAACTCCTCGCGCTTTTCTTCGAGTTCGCGCCCCTTGCTGCGTAGCGATTGCGCGAGCAGACCTGCCAGGTAGGCGACGGCAAGAAAGCCGAGCAGGTTGCTCAGGAACCATAGCCGGAGCACCTCTGTGGTGGGGCTTCCCGCGTAGGTCCTGGGAATCGTGCCCTCATAGGCAAGCAACGTCAAGCCGCCGAGCAGCGCCACGCAAACGGCGGCCGTGGCGAACGCGACGTTGCGGGAAAACAGGATACTGGCGACGATGATGACGAGAAGGTAGAGTGAAATGAAATAGCTTTCCTGCAAGCCGGTGGCGTACACCAGAGCCGAGATCATCACTACGTCGCTGGCTACCTGTGCTGGGCCGTGCCACCGCGCCCTGGGCAGCCAGCGCACCAGGATAATGTGCAGAGTGCCCAGGGTGATCCAGAAAATCACCAATGGCAGGAAGTAGCGGCTGGAACCCGCCAAGGGCAGATACGAGGGCCACGCGACGCCGATGCTGAGAATCAAGGCAATCATCAGCAGACGCACACGCGTCAGCCAATCGAGCCATTCGCGAGTCGTGTGGCCTTGTTCCATAGTGATTCCGGCGCTTTATGGTTGCCGCCAACCGGCCTGCGCAGTCCGCTGCTTAATACGTGAAGGCCGGCAAGCCCCTCCGGCCTTCACAAATAGAATTAGATGCTGTCTGCCGATCCCCGCAAATTTAGTGCGCCTGGCTCAACTGGCCGATGAGCGAGAACAGCGGCAAATACATGGAAATAACCACGCCGCCGACAACTACGCCCAAGAATACGATCATGACCGGCTCGAGAGCGGTCAGCAAGTCTTTGACGGCCGCGTCGACTTCGTCTTCGTAGAAGTCCGCAATTTTCTGGAGCATGGCATCCATCGCGCCGGTCTGTTCGCCGACGCCGATCATCTGGGTGACCATGCCCGGAAAAACCTCAGTTTCGCGGAGCGGCTCGGTAAGCGATTTGCCTTCTTCGAGCCCCTTGCGAACTTTCAGCAATGCCCTCTCGACGACGGCATTTCCCGCGGTCCGCGCGGTGATGTCCAGGCCCTCCAGGATGGGCACGCCGCTGGAGATGAGCGTGCCGAGCGTCCTTGTGAAGCGCGCCACCGCAATCTTGCGTAACAAGAGACCGATCACTGGCGCTTTCAGAAGGCTGGCATCTATAATATAGCGTCCCTGTGGCGTTCCGTACCAAATCTCCCAATCCTGCGAACAACGTTCCGAAGATCGGCACGACCTTCCAGAGCAGCAAGGTGATGACGCCTCCGGCGACGGTCAAAACGCCAACTGGATAGACCAGCGCAGATTTCACGGCGCGTTGCAGCTTCACATTTTTTTCGATGTATTGCGAAAGGCGCTGCAAAATGGTGTCGAGAATACCGCCCGTCTCACCGGCTTCCACCATGTTCACGTACAGCGCATCGAAGACCTTCGGAAACTGGCGCATCGCTGCGGAAAGCGTGGCGCCGCCCTCGACCGCTGATCTTGTGCCGGTCAGAACCTTCTGAAAGAGCTTGCTTTCTTGTTGGCCGGCGAGGATTTCCAGGCACTGCACCAGCGGCAGGCCAGCGTCGATCATCACCGAGAATTGGCGCGTGAAGACGGCCAACTCTTTCGCCTTCACGGTGGCGCCGAACGTCGGCAGGTTGAATTCCTTGCCCTTCTCCGACATCTTGGTGGCGGTAATCTGCTGGCGTCGCAGAATATTCTGCAGCTCGGCCTTGCTGGTCGCGCTCACTTCGCCGCTAACGGCGCTTCCTGCTCGATTCGTTCCACGATATGTGTAGACCGGCATTTCACTCCTCCTCAGTCAACCGGCACTGCAACGTGCAACGTGCCGTCATGCGCTATTCCCAGAGTCTTAGCGTTTCGATGCCACTGGCGTCTTTGCTCCCCCCGTGGGAGATGACACGCCACGGTTAATCATGTCTTGCAGTTCATCGGGATTCGATGAACGCGACAATGCCATGTCCAGGGTAATCAGCTTTTGGAAGTAGGCATTTGCCAAACCCTGGTTGAACGTCTGCATGCCGGTTTGCCCGGTGCCGGTCTGCATCGCCGAATAGATCTGGTGAATCTTGTCTTCGCGAATCAGGTTGCGGATGGCCGGCGTAGGGATGAGCACCTCCATCACCATGGCGCGGCCGCGCCCGTCGGCGCGGGGCAGAAGCGCCTGACAAAGAATTCCCTCGACGACCATGGAGAGCTGGGCACGAATCTGCGGCTGCTGGTGCGATGGAAAAACGTCGATGATACGATTGATGGTCGAGGAGGCGGAATTGGTGTGCAGCGTGGCAAAGGTCAAGTGGCCGGTTTCCGCAATGCGCAACGCGGACTCGATGGTCTCCAAGTCGCGCATCTCGCCGATGAGCACCACGTCGGGGTCTTCGCGCAAGGCGGCGCGCAGCGAGTTGGCGAAAGAGTGCGTATCGGCGTGCACTTCGCGCTGATTCACCAGGCACTTTTTGTGATTATGAAGAAACTCGATAGGATCTTCGATGGTGATCATGTGCTCTTCGCGTTCGCTATTGATCTTATCGAGCATAGCGGCGAGGGTTGTGGACTTGCCGGAACCGGTCGGGCCGGTGACCAGCACCAATCCGCGCGGCTTTTCGCAGAGCCCCTTCACCACCAAGGGCAACCCAAGCGCGTCAAAGCCTTTAATTTCCCACGGAATGGTACGGAACACGGCGCCCACCGCGCCGCGCTGATTGAATACGTTGCCGCGGAAGCGCGCCAGATTTTTCAAGCCAAAGGAAAAGTCCAGCTCGAGATTTTCCTCGAAGCGATGCTTTTGCGCGTCGGTGAGCACGCTGTAGGCCAGTGACTTGGTGTCCGAGGCGGTAAGCGGCGGCATGTCCAGGGGCCGCAACTTGCCGTGCACGCGCACGCGCGGGGAGCTATTGGTGGTGACGTGCAGGTCGCTGCCACCCATCTCGATCATCTTCTTCAGCAATTCACTCAGCGTAATTCCGGGCATGTTGCACCTTTTCTACAGAACTGTTTCGCGCAGCACTTCTTCCATGGTGGTCTGCCCCAAGGCGACCTTGATCAAGCCGCTGCGCCGCAGGGTAATCATGCCCTGCTCGATGGCTTTCTTTTTCAATTCCAGCGCTGACGCGCCGACAAGAATCAGCTCGCGCAACTCGTCGTTAATTTCCATCACTTCGTACAAGCCGGTGCGGCCCTTATATCCGCCCTTGCCGCAGGTCGAGCATCCTTTGCCGTGATAGATCTTCGTCTTTTTGGCCTCTTCCGGGGTATAGCCCGCGTCTATCAAAGCCTGCTCCGGCACCTCCAGCTCTTCCTTGCAGTTCGAGCAAATGCGGCGCACCAGGCGCTGCGCGCAAATCAGGTTCACGGAGGTGGCGACGAGAAACGGCTCGATACCCATGTTCATCAAGCGGCTGATGGTGGAAGGCGCGTCGTTGGTGTGCAGCGTTGAGAGCACCAAATGCCCGGTGAGCGCGGCCTTAACCGCGATTTCCGCCGTTTCAAAGTCGCGGATTTCGCCGACCAGTATGATGTTGGGGTCTTGGCGCAAGAAGGCGCGCAGCGCGGCCGCGAAGTTCAAGCCGATCTGCTCTTTCATCTGCACCTGGTTGATTCCGCCCAACTGGAATTCGACGGGATCTTCCGCGGTCATAATGTTGGTGTCCACGGTATTCAGGCGGGAAACCGAAGAATACAGCGTGTTCGTTTTGCCCGAACCAGTCGGCCCGGTGACCAGCACCATTCCGTAGGGCTTCAAAATCTGGCGCTCGAATTTCTTCAGCGATTCCGGCTCGAAACCCAGCTTGGTCATGTCCAGCCGCAGGTTCTCTTTATCCAACAACCGCAGCACAATTTTCTCGCCGTACAGCGTCGGCACGGAGGAAACGCGGAAGTCGAGCTCCTTCTTCTTGCCGTCCGCGCGGTACTTGATCATGATGCGGCCGTCTTGCGGCAAGCGCTTTTCCGCGATGTCCAGTTTGGCCATGATCTTGATGCGGCTGGTCATTGCATCCTTGAGGCGCAACGGCGGACTCATCACCGTTTGCAGCACGCCGTCCACGCGGAAGCGCACGCGCATTTCCGTCTCGTAGGGTTCGAGGTGAATATCGCTGGCGCCTCGCTTCACCGAGTCGGTCAAAATCAGGTTGACGAGCTTGATGATGGGCGCTTCTTCGGCCGCTTTCTCCAGCGAAGCGGCGTCCAACTCCGCTTCTTCCGCGGCCAGCTCCAGTTCCTCGTCCTCGACGAGGTCCTTCATCATCTTGCTGAGCTCTTCGGAGTCCGCGTCGGAACCGCCGTAGAAGCGCGTGATTGCTTCGCCGATCGCAGATTCTGATGCGACAACCGGTTCCACGTTGAAGCCGGTCATGAACTTGATGTCGTCCATCGCGAAGACGTTGGTAGGGTCGGTCATCGCAATGGTCAAAACCGAGCCAACGCGCGAGAGCGGTATGACCTGGTAGCGCAGCGCGGTATCCTGCGGGATCAGCTTAATGACGTTGGGATCGATTTCGTAAAACTTGAGGTTGATGGAAGGAACGCCGTACTGGCGGGACAAGACTCCGGTAATGTCGTCGTCGGTAATGAAGCCCATTTTTGTCAGGCAGCTTCCCAGCTTGCCGCCATTAGCGCGTTGGAACTCCAGCGCCTTCTGGAGCTGCTCCTGAGTAATCAGGCTTTCTTTGAGCAAAATTTCGCCGAGCCGGACGGACATCCGCGCACTCCCAACCGAAGAGCAACCATCGCCAACCTTAGCAAAAGCGGGCTACTTGGGCTGACAGAAATTGTTAGTCCGTTCTGAAATGGCTAATACCCTGTCCTCCCGGTCAGGTTGGCGAAAAGCAAAGGACGGGCACGCGTTTCGCAACGAATGCTGATTGTTGACTTGGCTCGCAGCCGCCGCTATCGTGCCAAGAAGATGCCTAGTGTGCCGCAAACCGAAGCCGGGGCGAATCCTTCGGCGCGCACCGCCCCGGCCGCGCCGCTGGCTCCCCTACGCGCATATTATGACGCTCTTTTGGCCGCCCACGGGCCGCAGCATTGGTGGCCGGGCCGCTCAGCTTTCGAGATCATCGTCGGCGCCATTCTTACGCAAAACACTTCATGGACCAATGTCGAACCGGCCATAAGGAATCTGCGCCGCGAAAAGCTGCTGACGCCTCGCGGCATGGAAAGCGTGTCGTTGGCGCGGCTCGCGCGGCTCATACGCTCTTCCGGCTACTTCCGCCAGAAAGCTAGGAAACTGAAATGCTTCGTCCAATTTCTTCGCTCTGAGTACGGCGGCTCGCTCGCAAAAATGTTCCGCACTCCCACCGTGGCGCTGCGCGAAAAACTTCTTTCCGTCCACGGTATTGGCCCGGAAACGGCGGACTCCATCCTGCTCTATGGAGGCGAGCACCCGGTATTCGTTGTTGACGCCTATGCCCGGCGCCTGCTCGAGCGGCATCAGCTCGCCACGCCGGCCCAGAGCTACGAAGAAATCCGCCGGCTCTTTGAACGCACCTTTCCTGGCGACGCGCCGCTGTATAATGAATTCCACGCCCTGATTGTTCGCACCGGCAAGGAGTATTGCCGCACACGCAATCCTCGTTGCAGCGAGTGTCCGCTGCACTCCTTTCTGCCGCGCGCAATGCAGGCTAATTTATGAGTTCGCTCGAGCCAAAACAGCGCTGGACTTTGGGTATCGGCGCCGCGCTTCTCACCCTGCTGCTCGCCGCGGTGTTTACGTTTGGCTCGCTGGACGTGCCTTTCGAGCCCAAAAATTGGCGCCAACTATTACCTCTGTACGCGGTTTCCAGTTTCACCACTGCGGCGTGTCTCGTGTTTTTCATGATTCTCATGCGCACGGTGCTGCGACTTTGGGCGGAGCGCAGCAAAGAGCAGCTTGGGGCGCGCTTCAAAACCAAGATGGTCGTCGGCGCTATGGCGTTGTCGCTGCTCCCCGTGCTGTTCATGTTTTTTGTCAGCTACTCGCTGCTCAACCGCACGCTGGGCCGCTGGTTCCCCCGCCCTCTGGAAATCGCCTCAGAGCAGACGCAAAACCTATTGAATGATCTTGGGCGCACCAGCATGCTGCCGCGCCTTCGCTCGTTGGCGCGACAGGTGCAGTCGAACATGTCCCTTCCTACAAACGACCTGCTGCAACGCGCCTTCTCTTCCGGGCTCGACGCTGTTTGGCTCCTAGACAAAGACGGCAAGCCGGTGAGTGGGGGCGTCGTCTGCGAAGAACAACCCGAAGACCGCAGCGGGATAATCTGTCAGCGCGCGGGGGTTCTCGGCAGCCTGCTAAGCACCCTCCCTAGCGGCGTGGAGGTATGGCAAGCGCAAGGACGGAACTATCTGGTCGCTCGCCTTCCGACTGTCGATGTGGGAAACAACTCCGCCTATGTTGCTGCCGGTTATCGTACGAGCCTCGATTTTTTGAATCGATTCACTCTGATCCAGACAAAAATGCGCGAGTACGAAACCGAGAAGC
>WNFT01018156.1_pt1 | contig 14496 bp, 12 predicted proteins | sample 5400191 | NCBI WGS metagenome assembly WNFT01 (sample SAMN13153359, study PRJNA577476) | soil metagenome | isolation source: 80 cm saprolite under Madrone tree | place: USA:California | collected 2016-06-14
CTGGAATCCCGAAGTCTCACCCGATGGTCGTTATGTGGTTTTCGTCTCAGATCGCGCCGGTAAGAGCCACCTGTGGCGCGTCGACATCGATGGTGGCAATCTCAAGCAATTGACTTCCGGCGATCGTTACGAGCGAGACCCCAGCTTCTCGCCAGACGGCCGCTGGTTGTTCTATCGCTCGTACGACGGCGAGCACCTCGAACTGTTCCGACTTCCTATTGACGGCGGCGAGCCCGTGCGATTAACTGAAGGGTTTCTGGCGGACAACCCAAACGTTTCACCCGACGGAAAGACAATCGCGGCTTTTTACCGCGAGCACGGAGGCGCGCCCCTCAAAATAATTTTGCTGCCGACCGAGGGCGGCAAGCCGAGCAAGATACTCGATGTCCCGCAAACTGTGACTAACTTCAAGTGGATGACAGACGGTCGTTCGCTTGCTTATGGCGCCACCGAGAAAGGCGTCTCGAACATTTGGGCACTGCCGATTGACGGCGGGAAGTCGCGGCAGATTACTGACTTCACTTCCGGCCAATTGTATTGGTTCGATTTGGACAAAAACGCCAAACCTACGCTTTTTTCTCGCGGCGAGACACGCAAAGACGTGGTGCTGATTACCGGCTTTCGGTAATCGAGTGAAAATTTCAGAGCGCTTTGGCTTTTACAATTCTGACTCGTCTTCAGCGATGAGCATTTCTCCCGGTACAAAACTCGGCCGTTACGAAATCCGCTCGAAGCTTGGCGCGGGCGGAATGGGTGAAGTGTATCTGGCTGAAGACACTCGCCTGCATCGCAAAGTCGCATTAAAAATTCTGCCGACCGAATTGGCTGCGAACAAAGATCGCATGCGACGGTTCGAACAGGAAGCACAAGCCGCTGCTGCGCTCAATCATCCGAACATCGCGCACATTTACGAGATTGGCGAGAGCCGGGGCAGTAGCCCGACTAACCGGGGTCCCCAGACGGGCAGCCCGGCTGGGGTGGTCGATAGGGAGGGCTCATCAGGCGCGCCAAGCCAAAACATCGTCCACTTCATCGCGATGGAGTTTGTTGACGGCGTGACGCTGCGCGAGAAGATTCATGGCGAGCGAACTGACCTGAAAAAGCTGCTGCGGTTCCTGCAAAATGCCGCCGAAGGATTGGCGAAAGCGCACGCCGCGGGCATCGTGCATCGCGATCTGAAGCCCGACAACATCATGGTCACGCGCGATGGGCACGCGAAGATACTGGACTTCGGGCTCGCCAAACTGATCGAACGGCCGCCAATGTCAGGCGGCGATTCAAGTGAAGCCGCAACCGCGGTGATGCCGCAGCATTCAACTCCGGGCGCAATCATGGGCACCGTCGGCTACATGTCGCCGGAACAGGCGCAAGGCAAGACCAAAGAGATCGATCAGCGCTCCGACATCTTCTCGTTCGGCTGCATTCTGTTTGAAGCGGCGACTGGCAAGAAGCCATTCGAAGGCGAGTCGGTCATCAAGTCTTTGCACATGGTTGTGTACGAGGCGGCGCCGCCACTCGCCGATTTAAACCCGTCCGCGCCGCCCGAGTTACAACGCATCGTGCGGCGCTGTCTCGCGAAAGATCCGGATGATCGCTATCAGTCAATTAAAGAAGTGGCGATCGAGTTGAAAGAGTTGCGGCGCGAGATGGGAGGTGCTGTCGGAATTGATACCACGGTGCCGCCACCAGTTAGAAGCGCCTCTGCGCGCAGCACGGATGATCGTTTCGTTCAATTAACCGCGGCTCGACCTGATTCGATCACGCCCACTGTCTCTAGTGCCGAGTATTTGGTTAGTGGAATCAAGAAACACAGACTTACCGTTGGATTTGCGCTCGCGATTCTGCTGCTCCTCTTCGTCGGTGCTGGCTACTGGTTCTTCAAGTATCGGGGATCAGCGGGCGGCGGCAATGAAGCGATTAATTCCATCGCGGTCCTGCCCTTTCAAAACAGGAGTACCGATGCCGACACCGATTACCTGTCAGACGGCTTAGCAGAATCACTGATCTTCCGACTGTCCCAGCTACCCGGTCTAAAGGTTAGTCCCACTACGTCGGTTATGCGCTACAAGGGGAAAGATACCGACGTAGCGAAGATCGCCAGCGAACTTGGAGTCGATGCGGTTATGACCGGCCGCCTCACCAAGCGGGGCGACAATCTGAATATCACAGTCGAGCTGGTTGATACGAAAAATAACAAGTCACTTTGGGGCGAGCAGTACGAACGCAAGATGTCTGACCTGCTCGCGACGCAACGTGAGATTGCTACCGCGATTACCGAGAAGCTGCAATTGAAACTTTCAGGCGATGGCGCTAAAGGAGTCACGAAAAAATATACCGAAAGCAACGAAGCTTACCAGCTTTATCTTAAGGGCCGTTTCTACTGGAACAAGCGCGACGAGCAGAATCTGAGGAAAGCAATCGAGCAATTCAAAGCAGCAGTGGAGGTGGACCCGAATTTCGCGCTGGCTTATGTCGGTCTTGCCGATAGCTATACTTTGTTGCCCTTTTATAGCGGCGCATCTTCAGGTGAGGTGGTGCCGCCGGCCAAAGCTTACGCGGAACGTGCTCTTGAAATTGACGATTCATTGGGTGAAGCCCATACATCACTGGGCCATGTCAATAGACTCCTATGGAATTGGGCCGAGTCAGAAAAGGAACTCAAGCGTGGGATTGAGTTGAATCCGAATTACGCCACGGCTCACAAATTCTACGGCAATCATTTAAGCGACATGGGACGTTTCGATGAAGCTCTGGCGGAGTATAAGCGGGCGCAGGAACTTGAACCGTTGTCGTTGATCATCGCCGCAAATATTTCAGAGACGTATTTGGAGAAAGGCGATCTCAGTGCCGCTGTCGAGCAATGCCAGAGGGCCATTGACGTAGACCCAAATTGGTATTATGCCCGGCTCCTCTTAGGTCTTGAATATCTCAAACAAGGACGGGGCCCTGAGGCCTTGGCTGAGGCAGAAAAGAGCGTACAGCTATCAAAACGTGTCAGTGGACCGCTCGGAATTCTCGGTCACATCTACGCGCAAACGGGCAAGCAAAGCGAGGCGCTGACAATCGTCAAGGAACTGGAGGAGAGATACGCGCGACGACAGGCAAACGGTTATGACATCGCCAGAGTCTATGTCGGACTCGTTGACAAAGCCCAGGCCTTTGCCTGGCTGGAAAAGGACTTTCAATCTCGTAATGCGACGATGCCAAGTTTTTTGTACTTGCCACCTCTTAGCTATTTGCGCGACGACCCGCGCTTCGCTGATCTTATGCGCCGTGTTGGTTTGCCCCAGTAACGCATCCAAAAAACTGCCTTTACCATTCACGATTTACTATTTACGATTCACCAGCAAACGAAACGCTGCCCGGCATTCAATCGCGTTGAAAGTGACGAAGCGCTGAAGTTCTGTCGGACGGACGGGGCGACGCTGGTCAGTGATTCGCTTCCCTTCACTGCCGAAGGAGAAACAGCGCAGCTTGGTTCGGCCTCCGCCGCGAATGAGATTGAGACCAGCATCCTTCCTCATTCAACTGGTGGGAACATCGATCGCGCCACAGCTCCGTGTAATTGATGATTTGATCGAACTGTCGAAAAAGCGAATTTGTCTCGCAGTCCACCATCGCCATGGCCTACGCCGGGTTAGGAGAGAAAGACAAAGGATTTGAGTGGCTGGATAAGTCCTACGAATTACACAACGAGGCGATTCTTTGGCTCAAGAACCATCCGATGTTTGAGCCCTTGCGCGGCGACCCGCGCTATCAGCCAATGTTGAAACGGCTGAATCTGCCGGAATGAATTTGAAGGGATGATTTAGAAAACCACCGGCGTGCGCGCAGCGCCATATCAATTCCACATCGTCTGGGTCCCGGGCGGGGCCCAATCATGACGCCTTCGCTCCAGAGGAGCGGAATGTTTATAGCGACTTGCATCTTTAGAAAGAACATCGCCTCTCGGAAGTGGCGTCGCCACTTCCGAGGGCGAAAGGAGTTTTGAGCCGTAGCTGGCTATAAACATCTCGTCCCTACGGGACGAAACTTCGTGAGCGCTACGAATCGCAAAATCGCAAGCCTGACCCCGATTCGACTTCACTGACACCGATCGGTTACTGATTTGAGTCTTTCTCCCTTCTCCCTTTGGGAGAAGGGTTGGGGATGAGGGTTTACGGAGCAATCCTTTTATAATTTCTTCGGGACCGGCGCGCCGGGCATCTATCAGCGTATTTGGCGGAGTCATCAAGCAGTCAGTACCGAGAGCGATAGCGACCGGGTCAGTCACGTCTTCGATGAAACGTTCGGCGTCAACAGCGCTGTGTCAGAACGGCGAGCGGACCGGGGTCCCCACGCGGGCAGCCCGCGTGGGGTGGTGGATGCGACCCGATCAATGCGCAACTTGCGTGGATGATCCCATCGCTACCGCTCCGGGTTCTGACACGAAGGCCGCGCGGCGATTGCTTTCGCAAATGTGTTTCTACAGTTGTTTGGAATCGTGAGCGCTGCGCTACTTTTGTTATTAACGGAAATCCAGTTGCGCCTTACAATCGCAGGCTTGACCCCGGTCTTTCGTCGCGCCGCCATATGCGGTCGCGATGGAGTTCGATCTGTTCGGGCATCACGTTGTGGATAGAAAGAACGCTTGTAGGCTCGCTTTCATTCGACCGAGCTCGTTTTAAGGCGACTTGATGGAGCCTTTAACTTTTAGATGTTTGTTTAAGACGAAGTTACACCACTTTTGATAACGTGGGTCTGAGAGGACCGCCATGTTTTCTTGAAACGACCAGTATGCGATTCGACAGCGATCAAAGAGTACGCCCGTTCTTCGCGCGCGCTGATCCCAAAGGTCCTTGCGAATCCTGTGAGGGATATAAAAAGAACGAATGTGCGGACTCACTTTCGGTATGCTCATCCATTGCCCCCAAAAAGGCTCAGGATCCAAGTCTGAATCTTTGTCCAGCCAATCCGCACCTGCCGCGCATTGGCCGAAGACAACCAGCTTGCTTGGCCATCCGTCATTAAAGTCTTTCCAAGCTATGAGGTCGACCTTGTCGTCTTTTACGCCTCGTATAGGTTGGTCCCTGAACCCTCCGCCTTCACCAAGAGCCTTTCCCAACTCGTCGATACTTATGCGAAAAGCCTTCAATGCTTTGTTACTCTGTCCGCGTGAGGTACCAAAGCTTATGACTGTACCGGCCACATAGTTCTTGGCTGCTATTGAACAAAGTTCCTCAAACAGCAACCAAGGATTGATCCCCACCTCCTTATGACGTTGAGACTTCCAGCGGAAGTAAGATAGAAATAGACAGAAAAGGTAGCCCACGAACTGACTCCTATCTTGTTTTACCGTAAGCGTTCCTGCGTCAATGCTGAAGGGATAAGAACTGTCTGCGGATTTTGATCGTTCTTCCAATTCGCTGAACACTTGAAGGCACTTCTCCTCAATGGCCGCTTCGCCTTTCGCTTCCAACACGGAAGCGGTTTTAAGTGCACTTTCAAGGTCGCCCCTGCTTGAATTCTCATCAGGCGAGATTAAGGCTAGTATCTCGACCCAATCGGCGAGCATCAATTCGTTCGTTGGCGCTGAAGGGAGGGCTAATTGAGGCATAACTATTTCTTCGTCCGCTTCGCAGTCACAGATTGCATCGACTCTACCATCCGTTCAATCAGAAAAAGCATTTCTTTTCCGAGTTCAAAAAGATCAGACTCTCCTGAGTATCCGAGAGCCATTGAGCCATTCGCCTCGGTAAGGTCTTCCTTGGCTTTGGTCATAGCCTCCCGAAACCTTAGCCTATCTCCTCTGGAGATCTCGAGGGCTCGTTCAAGCGGGTAACCCGCTCGAAGGGCCGCTAAAGCTGATTTGTTGCCAAGAACAAGTCTAAGATTGGTGAGATCAGGATGCTGCGTCGAAACAATCGGTTTCTTGTTCTCTTCTTTGCTTCCATAAATCCACACCATCAGCTCTCTAAGGTCTTTTAGCCTTTTCTTCGGAACGGGGTTTGGCCTCAGTGAGTTTTCAGACGTAATACCAAGGAAGTCTTGATACCCTTTTTGGTCCGCGGCTGTGTATAGGTGGGAAAAATAGAACTTATTCCTGATTCTGTCCTCGCGGTTAAAGCCGGCCTGAGACTCGGCCTGACGAAGAATCTGATATCCACGGTAGAGCTTTTTAACCGTGGAGTGCTGATCGCCGATCCGCTCAGCTATCGTGTCTAATGAAACCCGATAATGTGTCTTTACATATGCGATGTATTTTGCTTTGCTAAATGAATCCCAGGCTTTGGGGCCATTGATGTGCCGGAATCCGAAGTACTCCCATAAATCCTTTCGGCTCTCATAAATTGCGACCGGCAACTCATCAAGTGCTTTCTTCTCACTCGCAGTTAGCCTTGGGAGGTCAGTAGCTTTGACTCTTTGCCGAAGTCCGTCCTCTCTCAAAAGACGTACAGCCGCGAAACGTCGATTACCTTCAACGACGATGTACTTCTTTTTCTTTTGGTCCTTCTCTTTTGGGTTCTCGGGAATCGCAAACAGATTCTCTTCCGGGAAAAACCCGTTTGCAGCAATCGACAGGGCAACCTCATCGACCGCCATCTCGGTCCAGAGCAACTTCACGATATCGTCCTGTGTTGTAACGTCTCGACCAGAGGCAAGTCTAGGGTTATCATAATCGAGTAGGAGTTGATCGACTCTAATAGGAACGATCCGATGATCGTTCTTTGAGGGTTCTGATGATTCAGTGGTCATCGGATTTCCTCCGTTCCATATCGGGTCTGAAATGCTCAATTAGCCGACGCCGGAAGGCGTTTGAGATTGGTAATGAATAGTTCCTTTGTCTTTTGTCGAGTGCCCGCAGATGCGATTGAATACAAGTGTTCAACGTGATTTGTGCCGTTGCCATTCGAAACGTACATCTTTACAATTTCTTCTGCGTTATCGTAACTCAATAGCCATGGCCGCCTAAATGTCTTCAAGAAATGGCAAAGGCTAACATGATCCTGATCTTCGAAATAGTACCGATATAACCTGTCGGCCTTCGCATAAAATGGTGGGTCAAAATAGAAGAACGTTTCCTGAGGTTTGTAATCTAGCGCTCTGACTTTCTTAATAGTGCTTTTCCAGTCACCTCGATTAACAAATTCTACCCGATCCTTGAGTTCACTCGCTTGGCGGATTCTCTTTATCACATCCTCTTTGTTAAATCTGCAATCGATCTTGTAGTCCGAGACTTGGTTTTGCCCCCCGATTGGTCCAGCCGAGTCTGCAAGTATCCCGGAAAAGCTAGTTCGGTTTAGAAAGATGCACTTCAATGCGCATTCTCGATTGGTTCGGCAGACGTTGTCGCGATACGCCTTCCAATTCTGTACAGTGATTTCGAGCCGTTCGACCTGATTTACAAGCCATTCAGCGTCATTGAAGACCGTTTTCCAAAAGCCAGCTACAAGCGGGTCTCTTTCGCCAACTGCAATATTTTCAACTAGGTTCTCGGTCAAGAGTCTTAGGCTCACGCTCAATCCGCCAGCAAGAGGTTCACAAAACAGCTTAGGCTTGAGCGAATTCAACTCAAGTGTCTCGGCGATTGGCGTAATCAACCGAAGCTTAGCACCTGGATATCGCAGTGGCGACCGAATTAACCCATTCGGCTGTTCATGCTCTTTGTTTGCTGTCATTTCGGAGGCAAAACGCGAAGAAATGTTCGCGAAGAGCGGACGAGTCTACCATAGAGCGAGATATTCTCTCACAGGGCCGAACAGCATGGCCTTCGATTTTGCGATTCTCAATCAGCAGTCAAACGTCACAGATGCTTGTGCTCACCGCATTCGGCCACGAGTTCAAACTTCGGCCTTTCTCTGCCGGTTCAATCTTGACGTTGCGAAATAGAATCGAGCCGTTTGCTTCCGAATCGCCGTCGGCGCCCCCGCCAACATAAATGCACGCATCAGCCATCTGGCCGAGAGTGAGACTGCCTCACTGAAAAACGCTCACGCAGCCGGCGGCGCCGCGGCAGGTCGTCAACGTGCGGCCAAGGAACTCCTCAGCGGTGAAATCCCGGAAGGGCAGACCCAGGAGGGACGCCAGTACCGGACGCAACTGCGACTTCAAAGCGCGGTCGAACTTTGGAAAGTCGGGATCAATGTCCCCGCGAACGGCGCGCGGGCGATCGAGTCGGCCCACTGGAATCACCGTGAAAGTTCGACCGTCAAGTTATTGTCAAGTTATTGGGGTCATCAAGTTATTTCAAGTTATTGGGGTCAGGCCTACGATTTGCGATTCTCAATCAGCAGCCAACTCACTTCCGTAAGAGTTCACCGAAGAATCGCAAATCGCAGGCTTGACCCCGATCGTTAACCATGCAGGTGGTTAACCCTGATGTTCCTGTTGGTACGCAGCGACCGCTTCCAGGGCTCCCTCATGCATTCTCTCGGGACGAATGTAGAGCCAGTGCTTGTCGAACTCCTCATCATTCATATTTGCAGACACCGTTCGCTCCCTACTCTTCAGCCATTGTTCGGCCCACTCGCGCAGGTCCGGGTCTCGGTTTAGCGCCATGCGCGCCGCATGCATGTTAAGAGGTGTGCTCATAGTTTTGTGCCACTTTCGAAATAGTGTTTTTGCCCGGTTAACGGATCCTGAAATGAAAGCGACTTCGCCAGCAGCTTTAAGGGGCTGGAAAAATCGTCCCTTTCTGAACGGGTTATCGCGGGGTAGAGTTTGTCATTGATGATAGGAATTCCTAAACCTGCGAGGTGCAGGCGTAGCTGGTGCTTCCGGCCGGTAACGGGAACCAACTGATAGAGAGTGTTGCGTCCCAGATTGCGTATGGGGCTGACATGAGTTTCGGAATTGGGCTCACCCGAGACTTCCTTCATGCGAAAGAATGGTTCGCCCCGCACAATGCGACTCCGCCGAACGGTGGGGAACGTAGCGGCGTCCAGCGTTGGGGCCAGCGCCTCGTATACTTTTGTAACCTTCCGATTCCGAAAGAGTGACGTGTAGTGGCCCCTCGTTCGCGGGTTGACGGAAAACAAGACCACCCCCGCAGTTTCCCGATCGAGACGGTGAATGGGAACCAGGTCTTGCAGTTTGTGGTTCTTTCGCAGTCTGACCAGTAGCGTTTGGTGAAGAAACCTTCCCGAGGGAATCACCGGCAGAAAGTGCGGCTTGTCAGCAACCAGGATGTGTTCATCCTGATAGAGCACCTGCTCAACATACGGAATGATCTTTTCATCTTCCAGTTCGCGGTAATAATAAATGCAGGCGCCGGCTCGATACGCAGTCTGTTGATCTAAGCGCCGGCCCGTTTCGTCCATCACCTCACCCTTGGCCATTCGCGCAGTCCACGTTTCAAACTCAACCTGGGGGTACTTTTCTTTGAAGAAGTCCAGGACAGTCTTCCAGGCACCTGCCGGAAGCCATTGACGGCTGGGACCAACTCCTGCAACGGTGGGAAGCGGTGGCTTCATATAGCTAACGAACTGATCGCTCAAATGTAACACGCAATGGGCAGTGAGATGAGGTCAGTACCGGGAGCGAACCGGGGTCCCCGCGCGGGCAGCCCGCGTGGGGTGGTGGTAGCGACCGGGTCAATTCGACAGCAATAATGGACGAGATTGTTACTATTGTTACCCGGTCGCTACCGCTCCCGGTACTGACTCCATGACACTCCTGACGACTAATGGCAGTGAGGTATGATGAAGTTCTGTGATCAAATTGCCTGACTCAGATGAAGAGCTGTTGCGGGAGTGCGAAGTGGACACGTTTCGTTCAAGTGGACCCGGAGGACAGCACGTGAACAAAACGGAAAGCGCCGTTCGTGTCAGGCACTCACCTTCAGGCTTGGTCGTTACTTCGCAGCAGGAACGCAGCCAACATCGAAATAAGGCAATCTGTCTGCAGAAGCTCCGCAAGAAGATCGAGCGTTTGAACTATCGACCCGCCAAACGGGTACCGACACGCATATCGCGCAGCGCAAAGAATCGCACGCTCGAAGAGAAGTCGCGTCGCTCACAGATCAAACGATTGCGCACGAAGCCGTCGCGGGATGAGTAAGGAGCGTCGTGAAGCAACCGAGGTCAGGCCTGCGATTCTACAACCTCGATGGTGGTCTAATAGAGACAGAACGCGGATGGGCTTAGGCTGTTAATTGCTCGCCGCTTGGACTAAAATGCTGAGCATGATCCAGAGAGAACAAATCGAAGAACTCCTGAAGATGCCGGTCGACCAGCGCCGTCGTGTCTTGCAGTTGCTTCAAGCCAGTCTCTCAGGAGACCAGACTGAGACTCCGTCGGCAAACGGAGGACAGCCCCTCACCTGCTGCAAAGTGGTTGCTTTCGATGGCGGGACGCTATTCGGGTGGCCCAGGGAACACGGCAGCTCGCGCTGATGAAATTCTGCGAGCTGAGATCGGCAAGAAGCCGGGTTTGACAAACTAGTGATGGCCGTCCTGCTCGACTCTGGATTCCTGTTAGCCTTGCTCAATTCCTCCGAAGCTGAACATCAAGCAACAATCACCGTCTTGGAGAGTATTCGCGAGCCGATCGTTCTGTCGTTGCCGGCAATCACCGAGGTTACCTACCTGCTAGCGCACGACATCGGAAACGATGCTGCCGCTGACTTCATTTCAAGCCTTGCAGATACTGAATTGATTCTCGAAGCTCCGCTGGCGGAAGACTACCTAAGGTCTGCCGAGTTTCTTCGCCAATACGCTGATGCCAATTTGCTTTGATTGCCGCCACAGCGGAACGCTTGAATATCAAACGACTACTCACTCTCGATCGGCGTGACTTTCAATTGATTCGTCCCGGCTTTGAGCTTTTGCCATAAGACCGCGAGCATTTCCTCGCTGTTAGCCGTTCTTATGTCATGCAGCCTCTACGGCGAGGTCGGCCGCGAGGCCAAACAGCGGCCCTTCTCTGTCATTTCCGCTGGAGGGACACCAGAAAACAGAAGGCAGGAGGCAGTAAGCAGGTGTGGGAAAAACTGGTACGCGCGGAGGATCGAGTCGGCCCACTGGAAATCACTACGAACGTTCGACCGGGAAAATCGAGTAGTGCTCCGTTAGTGTTGCTGAGATAACAGTGTTGCCAAGTGTCAAGGAACTGAACGCCAGACCGTCGCGCTCGTTTAGCTCCGTAGTGACTCACTCGATAATATTTCGCTCCTACGGAGGGCTTTGCCTCAAAAGTTAACGCCACTCCTCTCATTCACACCGTGGCTTCAGCCCGGTGATTATCGTCAGAAAGATGAACCAGGAACCGTTTTAACGGTTTACTTTTCTTTGACCCACTGAGGTGATTGAGCGAAACAGAGTTGCATTGCGCGCCAGACTGGAAACCGTTGAAACGGTTCTTTTGATTCCTTTTCAGTTCTGCATCACCGGGCTGAAGCCACGGTGTGAATGAGAGGAGACACTTTCACTTTTAAGGCAAAGCCCCTACGGAGCTTACTAAATCATATTGAGGGCATTGGGCTATAAATATTGCGTCCCTACGGGACTACACGATTTGCCTTTACCATTCACGATTTACTATTTACGATTCACCGCCCGATGAAACGCTGCCCACAATGTAATCGCGTTGAGACCAACTTCCGGGCTGGAAGTAGCGCAAGCTCTGAGCTTGGCGCAGCGGTTACGGAGTTCGCAAGCTAACAGCTTGCGCTACATTTTATGAAGGGCTGCCCCATGTCATCGCGTTGAGAATTACGAGGCGCTGACTTACTGTCGCGTCGACGGCACGGCACCCTGGTTCGATCAGTGGCGGCGGGCGATAGGGCTGTTCTGGTCATGAGGATGTCGTTTGATCCGACTGCTGATTCGTTGATTTGGTCACTTCATTTGTCCGCAGTTCGAGATTGAGAAGATGCACATCGCTCTTGGAATGCTTTATCAAGTCAGTTTTTCACCCGTGTCTGGTTTGTGATCCAGTTTACTTCCCAGGTCTTCCCTCCATCATCCGAGAATGATTGTTCAAAATGGGGCGAACTCGTGGCGGTGTCCGACCAAGCAAATCGAATAAAGATGGACCGGCCATTCAATGTATCCTGGCCAAAGAACTCACCGCGTCCATTCTTGAATTCACCGATCTGCGGCGCGACGATTATGCCGTCTTTGCTGTTGGCCCAATAGAGGCTCCACTGACGGGATTCGGGATTGTATAGACGCAGAGTTAGACCTTCGATGTGGCCTCCGGCAGAGCTGTCGGTTTCGAATTGCTCAAGCTCAGCACCGCCATTCCAAACCCCTTGAGTGACTGAAGTACCGTCAAACTCGACCCAGGTAATGGAGCCAGTTAAGGGACGCAAGAGGCGCTTTAGATGAATATTCCAATGACCCATCTCGAAGTCAAAATCATGTTGTCCATCCTGTTTCGCGGGGCTGGTCTGAAGAATTGTCTTCGATGCGCCTGAATTCTGCTGGGCAGATTCGTCTTTCACCCGTGTATCGATCGCGATCCAGTTTACTTCCCAAGTCTTGCCCCCATCATTCGAGAATGACTGTTCAAACCGGCATGAATTCGAGGTGATGTCCGAAACGACAAATCGGACAAAGATCGCTCGGCCATTGAGTGTCTCCTGATCGTAGAACTCGCCGCGACCGTTTTTGAACTCACCGATCGTTGGTTGGCTCAACGTGCCGGCGCTGCTATTGGCAAAATTGAGACTCCACTGGTGAGATTGCGGCCTGTATAGACGCAGGCTCAGACCTTCGATGTGACCCGCCGGGCCATCGACTTCGAGTTCCACCAAGTTGGCGCGGCCATTCCAAACTTTTCGAACGACAGTAGTGCCATCGTATTCGACCCAGGTACTAGAGCCAGTCAAAGGATGCAAGAGGCGCCTGAGATGAGTCTTCCAAGTACCAGTCTCGAAATCAAAATCGTGTGTTCCATCTCGTCCCCGAAGAGTTTGGTTAGTCTTCGCTCCGTCCGGATTCGATTGCGCGGATCCCTTAAGCGGTTGCAAGAAGACGATCAGGCTGCACAAAAGAAGATAGGTCCGAAAATGCTTGTGAACTTTCATCACTCAGTCCTCGGTCATTCGTTTGTGGCACGCAATCCAAATGTTCCGTCTACTATCTCCAAGAACGTTCGCTCTTCACGAAGAATAATGCGTTTGGTTTGTGCCATGGTGAAGTTTTCAAGCGCTTCGGGATCTGACTTCAAACGCGCTCGATAGGTCTCATAAGCGGCGAGACTATCAAAGGCAATCAAACCCCAGGCGATATCATTCGTGCCTTCGCTGGGAAGAAAGTACCCGATCAGATGACCGCCGCAGCGAGGAATAATGCGGCCCCAATTCTCGGCGTACTGTTTGAACGCGTCGCGCTGGAACGGATCGATTTGATAGCGGATAAAGCACGTTATTTTCATTGGTAGCCTCGTGTTGGTCGCTCGCGCCGATTTCGTCGGTCGGTGAGCGGACTTAGTTTCTCGTGTTCGCTAGTTCGCTGGCTCTGGTTGAAAGCAATGGAAAATATTTTTCCTCGATCACTTTAAGATGATGAATCTGATGGCCGATCATCATGAACCCCATCGCCAGCACCGAAGTCTCGTACTTCCAACTGATTCCCGTCTTCAACAAAATATGATCATCAAAACCTTCGTAAAGCTCCTCGGTCGCTAGCCGCAACGCCTTCAACTCGTCGATCAGCGCATCGATGGTTCTTGCGTTCGCCAGTGAGTTTCTCGCCAGTAAGCGCTGATCAATGTCTGGCGGCGCTGATCCAACACCCCTGGCAAATAACAGGCTGCGGTAAGAGAGAATTCGTTCGAAGTCGATCACGTGTTGCAGAATGTCTCTTACCGTCCATTTACCGGGCGCGTACGTTTGGTCATCGAGCCTCGTCATGCGATCCCTATCCAGTTCATCCAATTGCCTGATACTTTGATCGAAGGCTTTTGACAACTCAACCTATCCTCTCACCTAAAAAGTGAAATCGCGAGTCAGCTTAATCTGAAGGCTGTAAGAAGGCCGCTCGAGGCCGGCTCCGGTACTCTGATTATAGATAATAAAGAAATCGCTGTTAGGCCGATAGATGTAACGCAGTCGCACGTTAATGACTGAGAGGCGAGCCGCAGAGTTCAGCTGAAACAGCGCCGACGTGAGCAGCTTGCGCGAGAAGTTGTAGTTCAATCTTCCTGAGAACAGACTGGTGGAAAAGTTTCCTTCGCGCAAACGCACTTTGTTGTAACTCTCTAAGAGATCGACGAGCAGATGTGAGTTGGGTCGCCACGTTATTCCGCCCGAAGTCTCGTATCTTTTACCTGAATAAAAATCTCCCCATTTTTCTCTCCCGTGGAAAACGATGCGCTTGCTGAGGTCACTCGTGAATGAGATCTGCGGACGGTTGAATTCATATGTGCCGGGCGGAATGATAATTCCTCGTCGAATCTGAAATGGCTCGGTCAGGACATCGTTTACAGCTTCTATTGGCCGGAAGAAAAACTCAGAGGAGTTCTTAAAGATTGTGTCCCACGAGAGTTCAGTCTGCCGCGTGGCGAGCCTTCC
>WNFT01003027.1_pt1 | contig 14487 bp, 15 predicted proteins | sample 5400191 | NCBI WGS metagenome assembly WNFT01 (sample SAMN13153359, study PRJNA577476) | soil metagenome | isolation source: 80 cm saprolite under Madrone tree | place: USA:California | collected 2016-06-14
CGACTTCATTAAGGAAGCGCTCGAGGCCTCCAAGGCCACCGGCGTCCCCGTGAAGGTGATCTGGTCCCGCGAAGACGACACGCGCAACGCGCAGTACCGCCCCGCCTGTTACCACCGGTTGCAAGCAGGTCTCGACGCGAGCGGCCAACCGGTAGCATGGGCGCATCGCGTCGTGGCGCCGTCCATCATGGCGCGGGTGTTTCCCGACACCGTGAAGAACGGGCTCGACGAAGAAGCGGTGGAGGGGGGCGTCGGCATGCCCTACGCGGTTCCCAACGTCCACGTCGACTATGTGCTCACCGACACCGGCATCCCCGTCGGCTTCTGGCGCTCGGTGAACAACTCGTACAACGCGTTCGTGGTCGAAAGCTTCATCGACGAGCTGGCGCACGCCGCCAAGAAGGATCCGTACGAGTATCGCCGGGACCTGCTCGGCAAGGCGCCGCGGCATCTCGGTGCGTTGAACCTCGCCGCGAGTAAGGCCGGTTGGGGCACGCCGCTTCCGGCGGGTCGCTCCCGCGGGATCGCCGTGTACAAGGCGTTCGAGTCCTACGTCGCCGAAGTGGCCGAAGTCTCGGTGGGGCCGGACGGAGCGCCGCGCGTGCACCGCGTCGTCTGCGCGGTGGACTGCGGGCCGGTCGTGAATCCCGACATCGTCGAGGCGCAGATGCAGAGCGCCATTGTGTACGGCCTGACGGCGGCGTTGTGGGGCGAGATCACGATCGACAAAGGCCGCGTGCAACAGAGCAACTTCCACGACTACCGCATGCTCCGGCTGGCCGAGATGCCGGTGGTGGAGGTCCACATCGTGCCGAGCACCGACGCGCAAGGCGGCGTCGGAGAGCCGGGCACACCACCGATCGCGCCGGCGGTCTGCAACGCGCTGTTCGTGCTCACGGGAAAGCGAATCAGAAGGTTGCCGATAGGGAAGATCACCTAACACCGGGAGCAGGGAGCGGGGAGCGGTACCCTCCGCTGCATCGGGAGGTACCGCTCCCCGCTCCCCGCTCCCCTGATGAACGGAGTCTGACATGCGCTCCGCTTCCGGCATCTCCCGCCGCGAGTTCGTCGAGACCACCACCGGCCTGGTCATCGCGTTCGTCGTTCCCTGGCGAGCGGATGCGGTGCCGGGCCCCGCCGCCGCTCCACCGTTCGCGCCCAACGCCTGGGTGCATATCGGCACCGACGGCATCGTCACGCTCACGATCGACAAGTCCGAGATGGGCCAGGGCGCCCAGACCGGGCTCGCCATGATTCTCGCAGAAGAGCTCGACGCCGACTGGTCCACCGTGCGCCTCGGGCCCGTGCCCGAGAACCCGGCCGGATGGTCGCGCCGCATGTCGACCGGCGGCAGCACGGCGATCCGCACGTCGTGGGAGCCACTGCGCAAGGCGGGCGCCGCGGCGCGCGAGATGCTGATCGACGCGGCGGCGTCCACCTGGAACGTCGATCGCGCGTCGTGCCGCGCTGAGCGGGGCGCCGTGGTGCACGGCGCGAGCAAGCGACGCCTCACCTACGGCAAGCTCGCCGCGAAGGCGGCGACGCTGCCGGTCCCGAAAGACCCGCCCCTCAAGGACCCCAAAGACTTCCGCCTGCTCGGCACGCGCCTGCCGCGGCTCGACACACCGGCCAAGGTGGACGGCAGCGCCGTGTTCGGCATCGACGTGAAAGTCCCAGGCATGCTCATCGCTTCGATCGAGCGCTGCCCGGTGTTCGGCGGCACACTGAAGTCATTCGACGCCAGCAAGGCCAAAGCGATGCCGGGCGTGCGTGCCGTCGTCGCGCTCGAGGCAAGCCCCTGGACCGGCACGAGCGGCGCCTGGGCCGCCGGTTGCGCCGCGGGTGTAGCGGTCGTGGCCGATACGTACTGGCAGGCCGTCACCGGCCGACGCTCACTCGAGATCCAGTGGGACGAGGGAGACGCCGCCGCGCTCGACTCGGACGGCATCCGCGCCCAGTTCGTCAAGCTGGCGGATCAGCCCGGTGTGGAAGCCCGCAAGGACGGCGACCCGGCGGCCGCGCTCGCCGCCGCGGCGAAGCGCGTCGAGGCGATCTATGAAGTGCCTTTCCTGCATCACGCCACCATGGAGCCGATGACGTGCACCGCCCACGTGCGCTCGGACAGCTGCGACATCTGGGTACCGACCCAGAATCAGACGCGGGCGCAGGAGGTGGCAGCGGAGCTCACGGCGCTGCCCAGGGAGCAGGTGCGGGTGCACACCACGTTCCTGGGCGGGGGCTTCGGGCGGCGACTCGAGCCGGATTTCGTGTCCGAGGCGGTGCGCGTTTCCAAGGCCGCGGGCGCGCCCGTGAAGGTGATCTGGTCGCGCGAAGACGACGTGCAGCACGGCTTCTACCGGCCCGCGGCCTACAACCGGTTCGCCGCGGCGCTCGACGCCACCGGCAGCCCGGTGGCCTGGACGCACCGCATCGTGGCGCCGCCGATCCTCCTCAAGTTCGGGCCGCTGGACAAGGGCATCGACCGCACCCTGATCGACGGGGCGTCGAACCTCCCCTACGCCATCCCCAACGTGCTCGTGGACCAGGTGGCGGTCGACCTGCTCCCCGTGCCCCGCGGCTTCTGGCGGTCTGTCGGGATTTCCCAGAACGCTTTCGTGACGGAGTGTTTTTTCGACGAGGTCGCGGTGGCGGCCGGAAAGCATCCGTACGAGCTGCGCCGTCAGCTGCTGCGCGACAAGCCGCGACACCTGCGGACACTCGAGCTCGCCGCCCAGAAAGCCGGTTGGGGAACGCCGCTCGCGGCCGGTCGCGGCCGAGGCATCGCCCTCGCCGAGTGGGCCCCGACCACGTGCGCGCAGGTCGCGGAAGTGTCGGTGACGCCCGAGGGCGGCGTGCGGGTGCATCGGGTTGTGTGCGCCGTCGACTGCGGGCCCACCGTGAACGCCGGCCAGATCGAGGCCCAGCTGCAGGGCGGGATCGTGTATGGGTTAACGGCCGCGTTATACGGCGAGATCACCATCGACCGGGGCCGAGTGAAGCAGAGCAACTTCACCGATTACCCGATGCTGCACCTCGAGCAGATGCCGGTCGTGGAGGTCCACGTGGTGCCGAGCGACGACAAGCAGGGCGGCATCGGTGAGCCCTCGGTCGGGCCGGTCGCGCCCGCGGTGTGCAACGCCATTTTCGCGGCCACGGGAAAGCGGATCAGGAAGCTGCCGATCGGGAAGATTGCCTAGAGACGGGAGCGGGGAGCAGGGAGCGGTTCCCTCCGCTGCACCGGGAGGTACCGCTTCCCGCTCCCCGCTCCCAACTTCCTCTGACTTAGTGCACCACCGTAATCGAGCCCGTCATCTGCGAATGGATGGTGCAGTGGTAGGTGTACGTGCCAACGGTCGTAAACGTGGTGCTGAAGGTCGGCCCGCTCGCGTCCTGAGTAGGTGAATTGCTTGGCAACGGGGTCGGCCCGTTCGTGTAAGTCACATTGTGCGGTGTCGCCCCCGAGTTCCAGGTCCACGTCACCGTCCCGCCCGTCTGCACCGCCGTGTCCTTGGGAGTGAAGAGGAAGTTGCTCACCGTGACCGGTACAGCCGTCCCGGGGGCAGACGCGTTCGCGGTGAACTGGATGGTCGGCACTCCGGCCACCATCACGTTCACCACATAGATCGTGGCCGTGCCAAGGGTATGGACGGTTGTCGCGACGCCGTTCGCGTCCGACGTGCTCGGGTTGGAGCTGAAACTGCCGTCAGTACCAAGGAGGGGCGACCAAGCCACAGATACGCCCGGCACGGGGCGGTTACTCGCGTCGAGCACGGTGACACTGTAGGGGGCGGGCAACGGGTTGTTGAAGTACCAGCTCTGCTGGTCCCCCCCGGTCCTCACGAGATGATCCGGCGGTCCCAGCGGCTGCGTGCTGTCGCCGCCGCAAGCGAACGCTCCCAGGACCGCCGCGACCGCCAGCCGATTCGAACGCGGTAACCGCATCTTGTAGCCTCCTTGGGAATTGTACTGTGGTGCACTCCTCCACGATGCCCTGCCCGGGCGTGCCCGTAAAGCCCAGCCCCTGTGTCGGACCGGAACGGTTCAGGTTGGGAGGCGGATCGGGGAGGGGTCAGTGCACTACAGTCACGACTCCGTTATTCATCTGCCCGTGGACCGTGCACACATATTTGTATGCTCCGACCTGCGTGAACGTGGTCGAAAAGGTCCCGGCGTCCTTCGTCGTCGAGCTCGCTGGGAGAGTTCCCGGTGCGTTAGTGTAGGTGACGTTGTGGACGATCGGACTGTCCTTCCAAGTCCAGGTGACCGTCTCGCTCGCCTGAACGACGACGCTCGCGGGGCTGAACGCGGTGTTGACGATGTCCACCGCCACGGAAGTCGGCGGCGCCGTGGCGGTCGCCATGAAATCCTGCGCCGGCAAGCCAGCGGCGGTGGCTCGGACGACCTGCGGCGAGGTCGCACCGACGCTGTCCACCGTGCTGGCAACACCGCTCGAGTTCGTCGTACTCTGCGCGGTGCTCAGCCCGCCGCCACCTGTCTGGATAGTCCAGTCTACCACGACGCCGGGGACGGGACAGGCGTTCGCGTCTCGCGCCGTGACGCTGAGAGGCGCGGGAAGCGGGTTGTTGACGTACCAAGCCTGTCCGTCCCCGGCGCTCTTGACGAGCTGAGTCGCCACGCCTGGCGTGCAGGGCCCCGTGCCACCCCCTCCGCCACCGCCGCACCCCACCAGGATGCCGACCCCCGCGATATACACCCGATTCCAACGCAGTCTCGTCATCGCTCGCCTCCTCGTCGCTGAACATGATGTCAATAATCGGTGTCGGTAGAAGACACCGGGCGGAGCGCGGCTCCCCGATTGAACGGTGAACCCGCCCCGCCCGATGTAGTCTCTACTGCCGGCTTACCTGTCCCCGAATCTCCCCCCCGCCATTGACGCGCGTGTGCACGTTGACGTACGCGTTGCCGTTGCGCAGCAGCACGAGCATCGAATCCATCGTCATACCCACCGGGGCTCCTAACCCCCCGACGACACCCTGGGCAAGCGTCCCGGTGAAGGCTAACCCCTTGAAGGGACCGGTGAAGAGGTTGACGATGACGCCCGCCGGACTGTTCGCGTCCGCCGGGCCGTGGATGTGCGCCGCGGTCGCGCTGTCGATACCAGCGACGTCGATCCGATAGAAGATGGCCGGGATGTCGGCAACATAAGTGAATTCCGCGGTGCCTGTCGCGGTCGTTGTCACCGGCGTGGGGCGCTCGTTGGCGCCGTTCAGTGTCGCCGTGAACCGCTCTGTGACCGTGATCCCTACGTCATCCTTGCAGCTCCCGACAGCCAGAATCACTGCCAGCGTCCCTGTACCGAACACCAGACGGCCGCGCATAGCAAACCTCCCGACGGTTGGGGGTCCGCACGCCCAAAAGAGGCTTAGGCATACCCCCACCGCGAGGTTTGTTCAAGCCGTCATTTGTTATAGAAATGTCAGGACGGCGTCAGGCACACCGGTGCCGCGCGAGGGCGGCACCGATGCCGGTCGAGGCTCCCGTCGCTATCTACGACCTTCGCGCGAGTGTCGCCGCGCGCGCGCGGAGCGCGGCGTCGATCTCGCTCAGCGAGACCGGGGCCGGGACGGTCCATGACCCGCGCTGCACCGTCGGCACGCGGATCGCCGCCACGTCGCCGGCCGGTCCCAGGTCCACCACCGCCGTCGCGGCGTCATCCGGGCCCTGGTTGGCTTTGATCACGAGCGTCCAGGTCCCCTCCGTGGGCCACGTGCGCTTCAGGGCGTGCACCCCCTCGCGCGAAGTCTCGGCGAACTCGAGCTTGAGGGAGCGTCGCTCCCCGCCCACGATCCCCTCGGCCGTGCCCGAGACGATGTATCCCATCGCGGTACCGTGATGGAACGCGTGCACCAACAGAAACGCGCCCCGCATCGACCGGTCGTACGGGTTGACGGGAAGCTCGATCGAGATCCAGGGCGGGCCCTTCAACCCGGAGGCCGGGGCGGCAAAGAGCAATGCTGCGAGCGTCGTGAGGGCGAGGCTTCGAATCCGGGTCTGCATGGCAACCTCCAGTTGTCGGTTGCCATTGAGATGCCGCCCCGTGTGAAAAGGTTGGTGGAGGTGGGTGGAGGTGGGTGAAGGTTCGTGGAGGGCCTTCGCTCCCCTTCACAACCTCCACCATCCTCCACCATACTCCCCTACGGAGCGGGGGCGATCCGGTAGACGCTGCCGCCCCCCGACAGCACGTACAGCTCGCCGGCCGAGTCCTCACCGAAGGAGAGCACATTGCCGAGACTCACGTTCAGGCTCCAGCTGGTCTGCCCGGTGACAGCCCCGTTGGCGTAGGAAAAGCTCCGCACCCAACCAGAGCAGTAGTCGGAGTAGAAGTACTGCCCGACGAGCGACGGGGCGCGGCTGCCGCGGTAGACGAAGCCACCGGTGATCGAGCAGCCGTTGTTGGCATGGCCGTACTCGACCGCGGGTTGCACGAGGCCCGTGGTGCTGCACGGGTTGGGCCTGAAGCAGTGGAACCCCTCCATGATCGGCCAGCCGTAATTCAGCCCTCCCTGCCCCGCCGGCGCGACGTCCACTTCTTCCCAAAGGTCCTGACCGACGTCCGCGATGTAGAGGAGACCCGCTACGCGGTCGAACGCGAAGCGCCAGGGATTGCGGAGCCCGAGCGCCCAGATCTCCGGGGCGCCGCCGCTCGTCGCGAACGGATTGCTCGGGGGAATGCCATACGGGTCGCCATTGTCCACGTCGATCCGCAACAGCTTACCGAGCAGCGAGTCGCGGTTCTGGGCGCGGTTCTGCGGATCACCCCCCGAGCCTCCGTCGCCCATGCCGATGTACAGCATCCCGTCAGGCCCGAACATCACGAGCCCGCCGTTGTGATTCGTATACGGTTGCACGATGCGGAGAATCAGCGTGTGGGAGGCGCTGTCCGCGCTGTCCGGAGCGGCGCTGACGCTGTAGCGCTCGATCAATGTGTACAACGTATCGCGCGCGTTGTTCAAGTGGGTGTAATCGACGTAGAAATAGCCGTTGCTGGCGTAGTTCGGGTGGAACGCCAAGCCCAGCAGGCCCTCCTCGCCGCCCGAGGCGACGCGGTCCGCGAGGTCGAGAAACGGCCGCGCCAGAAGTTGTCCGGCTCGCACGATCCTGATGCGCCCCGCCTGCTCGACGATGAAGAGTCGCGCATCCCCGATCGGGGCCGTCAGGTACAGCGGACTGCTGAGCCCGCTCGCGACGAGCTGCAGGTCGAGCGTCCCGGTCGGACCAGGCGGTGGCGGTCCACCAGGCGTGTGTGCGGAACAGGCGACGAGCGCGCACGCGAGGAGGGCAGTGAGGTTCATCTGGGTCCCAATACGATAGCTCCTTTGAAGCTCCGTACTGTGACCTGCGCCCCACCAGTGCCGGTCGAGAACCGCAGCTCCTTCCCTGAGCCTCCCGTCCGGGCCTTCGGCTGCTGCGCGCCCTGGCCGAGCGTGTTGTGGATCGTGCCCTGGATGGTGACCACGTCGAAGTCCACGATTGTTTGTGGCGGCACCCGCACCACGATGTTCCCGCTCTGGCTCTCGAGCTCGACCCCGCCCCCCCGCCCCAGCTCACCGTCGAAGCTGATGTCGCCCGTCACCGACTCGAATTTGCCGCGCTGCACGCCCGTGCCGCCGCGCTGCCACCCCGCCGCGCGCACCACGATGGCGCCGCTGAGGGTGGACGCGCCGAGGTCTGCGCTCGCTCCGCGCAGCAGAATGTCGCCGCTCACGGTCTTGACGCGGGCGCGGCCCGTGCCTCCCGCGACCTCCACGCGCCCGTCCATCGTCTCCGCAGTGACGTCCTGCGGTGTGCCGACCACGTGGACGGCGCCGCCCACCGTGCTCAGATCGAGCGTCCCGTCCATTCCTACTACGTCGATGTCCGCCGCCGTAGATCTCACCCATACCATGGCGCGCCGCGGCACGCGGATCTCGAGCTCGGCGCGACCGGAGTTCCGCGCGTCGGCCGCGATGTCGACGCCCAGCTTTCGGGCGCCCGCATCGCCGGTCGCGTAAAAGCGTCCGGCCCCGGCGTCGAGCCGGCCGGACACCGCGACGCTATCGGCATCCCAGCCGAGTACCCGGATTCCCCCGAAGGGACTCACGATGCGGACGGACCCGCCGGGGTCGAGCGGCCAGCGCTCGTCGACGCGCGCCTGCCCCGTCGCCTGGCGCCCGAGCAGCGCCAGCGCGACCGTCAGCCACGTCCCCGTTCTCACCATGACCCCTCCGTGCTAGAAGTCAGCTCGCGGCGACGCGCGTGGCCCACTCGAGCAGCTCGACTTTGTGCCGCGACGCCGCGGCGAACAGGCGGCGCAGGTCCGCGTTCGCGGGATCGCGCGCCAGCGCGGCGCGGGACTCCGCAATCGCGGCATCGATGACCGCCAGATTCCGCTCCAGGAGCGCGACGGTCTCGGGCCGCAGGCGCCCGCGCTCTACCGCCAGGATGCCGCTCAGCTCGTCGGTCGCGCGCTCGAAATCGGCTTGCACCCCGACCCATCCCCGCCCTGCCGGGCGGTCCGGGGCGGTAAAGGGCGGCAATAGGCGGTAGAGGCCCAACGCGATTACTAGCACGGCCGCCGCCGCCAAGGCGCCGCGCCAGAAGGCTCGTTGCACGTTGTACGTTGCACGTTGCACGATTCGCGCTTCGACCGCCGTCCAGAGATTCCGCTCCGGCGCGATGCTCTTCGGCAGCGCGGCGGCGGCAGTGAAGAGCGCGTGAAGCTCGACAATCGCCGCTCGGCAGCCCGCGCAATCAATGAGATGAGCTTCCACCGTCGCGCGCTCGCGGGCGGCGAGCGTGCCGTCCACGTACTCGTTGAGCGTCGCCTCCATATGCGGACACATCATCGGTTCAATGCCTCGCGTAACAGCCGGCGCGCCCGGAACAGCTGCGCCTTCGACGTTCCCACCGCGATGCCGATGAGCTGGGCAATCTCCTCGTGCCGGTACCCTTCGACATCGTGCAACACGAACACCTCGCGCGCTCCCGGAGGGAGTGCCGCGACGGCACGCTCGAGATCGAGCGCGATCCCCGCTCCCCCGATCGCGGGCCCGGGGCGCTCGAGCGCCGCCGGATCGTCGGTCGTGACGATGCGCTGCTCCCGTCGCCGCTCCGCCCGCCGCTCGAGCAGCACCTCGTTTACGGTGAGTCGATAGAGCCAGGAGGAGAACGCGCTCTCGCCCCGGAAAGTGGCCAGCCGCTCCCACGCCCGAACGAATGCGTCCTGCGTCCGCTCCTCGGCCAACGCCCGATCGGCCGTGAGACGCAGGCACAGCGCGTACACCCGACCCGAATGCGCGCGGTACAGCGCCTCGAACGCGGCCCGGTCGCCCTGCTGCGCGCGATGAATCAGATCGGTCGGGTCCGAGTGCATCGCAGCGCCCCCCCGCCCCCCCGGGCCAGTACGCTGCTAAGATGCCGGCCGCGCCGACTTGGTTGGGGCCCCTGTTAAGGAGTCGGCCTGGTCGACACCGGCCGCGCCAGCAGACCGGTCGTCGAGACGCGCACCTCGAAGATCGCGGGCCGGGTCGCCGCCACGAACGTCGCGGACCCGTACTCCGCGTCCACCAGCGGCCCGAGCAGGCGGCGGCGCGCCATCAAGAAGAGATCGACCGGCTTCGAGCGCGCGAGCTCGTACGCGGTATGGGGCTGCGTCCGCTCGTCCGCCACCGCGTTGTAGCGCCCCGCGACGCGATCCAGCTCGTACACCGTGCGCAGGCCGAGCAGGCTGGCCCACGGGTGCCACTTGAGGACGTGGGCGTCCACGTAGAAGGCGTCACCCGCCAGGTCGTACATCGCGAGGCGGTGGTCCGGCAGGGTGATGGTGGCGCGGAAGCGCTGCGGTGCCACGGGCTCGGTGCGCACGATGGCCGCCACTTCCTCGTAGGTGAGGGCACGGTACCCCTGGAGGCCCACCGTCACCGTGGCCGTCAGGGCGGCGAGCGCGAGCAGCAGCAACGCGACGAGCCCCCGGACCGTCCCGCCCAGCCAGTGCCGCACCCGCACCGCCCGCAGCGCCGTCGCGCCCACGGCGGCCCCCAGGAGGAGCAGGCACAGGGCGACAATGGCGAGGGCGATGGTCATGTGGCCCGTCTAACCTAGCAATTATGTTTCGGTCATGCCCGCGAGCGATCCCGGCATCCGCGTCGTCACCCCCCCACCGTCAGACTGTGCCGACATTCTGAGCCCCGCCGCGCTCGGGTTTCTGGGCGCACTGGCACGCCGCTTCGAGGCGGAGCGCCAACGGCTGCTCGCGCGGCGGCGCGAGCGCCAGCAGGAGCTCGATGCCGGCCGGTTGCCCGACTTCCTGCCCGAGACGAAGCAGATCCGGGACCGCGAGTGGACCGTCGCGCCGATCCGCTCCGACCTGACCGACCGCCGGGTCGAGATCACCGGACCGGTGGAGCGGAAGATGATGATCAACGCGCTCAACTCGGGTGCCAGCGTCTTCATGGCGGACTTCGAGGATTCCAACGCGCCCACGTGGGAGAACAACGTGCGCGGCCAGCAGAACGTGCGCGACGCCGTCACCCGCACCATCACCTACACCAGTCCCGATGGAAAGCGCTACGCGCTCGAGCCCAGGACCGCGACGCTCGTCGTGCGGCCCCGCGGCTGGCACCTGGTCGAGAAGCATCTGGTCGTCGACGGGCAGCCCATGTCCGCGTCGTTGTTCGATTTCGGACTCACCTTCTTCCACACCGCGGCGGCGCTCGTCGCGAGCGGCTCGGGACCCTACTTCTATCTCCCGAAGCTCGAGAGCCACCTCGAGGCGCGCCTCTGGAACGACGTCTTCGTGTTCGCGCAGGACGCGCTCGGGATTCCGCGCGGTACGATCCGCGCGACGGTGCTGATCGAGACGATCCTCGCGGCGTTCGAGACGGACGAGATCCTGTGGGAGCTGCGCGACCACTCGGCCGGGCTCAACTGCGGGCGCTGGGACTACATCTTCAGCTACATCAAGAAGCTGCGCCGCCGGCCCGAACGCGTACTCCCCGATCGCGCGCGCGTCACCATGGAGCAGCCGTTCCTGCACGCCTACGCGGACCTGGTGGTCCAAACCTGTCACCGCCGCGGGATTCACGCCCTGGGAGGGATGGCGGCGCAGATTCCGAACAAACGAGACGCAGCGCTGAACGCCCAGGCGCTCGAGAAGGTCCGCCAGGACAAGCTGCGCGAGGTCCGCCAGGGACACGACGGCACCTGGGTCGCGCACCCCGCCCTCGTTTCCGTCGCCCGTGAGGTGTTTGACGGTCACATGTCCGGGCCGCACCAGATCGGTCGCAAGCGGGAGGACGTGCGCGTCACGGCGCGAGACCTGCTGGCCACGCCCGCCGGGGAAATCACCGCGGACGGCCTGCGTACCAACCTCGGCGTCGCGCTGCAATACCTCGCGGCCTGGCTCGGCGGCTTGGGCTGCGTGCCCATCAACAACCTCATGGAGGATGCGGCGACGGCCGAGATCTCGCGGGCTCAGGTGTGGCAGTGGCTGCGCCACGGTGCCCGCCTGCAGGATGGTCGACCCGTGAGTGCAGCTATGGTGCTACAAATCATCGCCGAATTGGTGCAGGCCCTACCCGAACGGGTAGGGCCCGAGGGCCCAGGTCACGATAAGTTTTCGCTAGCGGGCCGGATTCTGGCCGAGCTCGCTACCGGCGCGGACTTTGCGGAGTTCCTCACGACGGTAGCATACGAGTATCTGGACTGACACCGCTCGACCCACCACGGACGGGTACCATGGATAAGCAGCCGTACATCACTTCCCTCGAGCACGCGTGGAAGACGGGGAGCCGCTGGAAAGGCGTCACCCGACCGTACACGGCGGCTGACGTGTACCGCCTGCGGGGCTCGATCGACATCGAGTACTCGCTCGCCCGGTTCGGCGCGGCCCGCCTGTGGCAGCTGTTCCAGGATGACGATTACGTCGCCGTGCTGTCCGCGATCACCGGCAATCAGGCGATCCAGCAGGTGCAGGCGGGGCTCAAGGCGATCTATGTGAGCGGCTGGCAGGTGGCGGCCGATGCCAATAACGCGCTCGAGATGTACCCCGACCAGAGCCTTTACCCTTCCGATTCCGTTCCCGCGCTGCTCCGTCGCCTCAACAACGCCTTGAAGCGTGCCGACGAGATCGCGCATATGAAAGACGACGACTCGACCTACTGGTTCGCGCCGCTCGTGGCCGACGCCGAGGCGGGGTTCGGCGGCCCGCTGCACGCTTTCGAGATCATGAAGAACATGATCGACGCCGGGGCCGCCGGGGTGCACTTCGAGGATCAGCTTGCGTCGGTGAAGAAGTGCGGCCATCTGGGCGGCAAGGTGCTCGTGCCGACGAGCGAGTTCATCACGAAGCTCGTAGCGGCGCGCCTGGCGACGGACGTGTGCGGCGTGGACACGATCCTGATCGCGCGCACCGACGCGAACAGCGCGACGCTGCTCACCAGCGACTGCGACGAGTACGACCAGCGCTTCGTGACCGGCGAGCGGACCGCGGAAGGGTTCTTCCGGGTGCGGGATGGCGTCGACGCGGCCATCGCGCGCGCGCTCGCCTATGCGCCCTATGCCGACCTGCTCTGGTTCGAGACGTCGAAGCCGGATCTGGCGGAAGCGACCAAGTTCGCCGAGGCGATCCACGCGAAGTATCCGGGCAAGATGCTGGCGTACAACTGCTCGCCGTCGTTCAACTGGCGCAAGCACCTGAGCGAGGCCCAGATCGCCGCCTTCCAGCAGGAGCTGGGCGCGCTGAACTACAAGTTCCAGTTCGTGACGCTGTCCGCGTTCCACTCGCTGAATCACAGCATGTTCGAGCTGGCGCGCGCGTACAAGGACAAGGGGATGGCCGCCTACTCGGAGCTGCAGAGTCGCGAGTTCGCTTCGGAGAAAGACGGCTACGCGGCCGTGCGGCACCAGGAATTCGTCGGCGTGGGCTACTTCGACGAGATCACCCAGATCGCGACCGGCGGGCAATCGTCCGTGACCGCGATGGAGGGCTCGACGGAGCAGCAGCAGTTCCACGAGCCATCGCCCGAGCGACGGAAGAAGGTCGCCAGGCGCTGAGGGAAGCGCACCGGGACCGGGGACAGCGAGAGCCGGGCGGCCACGTTCCGCCCGGCTCTCGTCGTTGACAGGTTCGCTGCGGTACCTAGTTTGGGATCATGAAGCGTTCGACACTTTACAGCATCGCCGCCGTCCTCGCCGTCGCGGCGCTGTTTTTTTTCATGACCACCGCGCGGGCCAAGGTGCAGTGCCGCGTGTGCATGGAGTTCCGCGGCCGGACCAACTGCGCGGCGGCCGTCGGGCCCACCGAGCAGGCGGCCCGCGAGGGGGCGCAAACCACCGCCTGCGGCCCTATTGCGAGCGGCATGGACGAGCAGATCGGTTGTTCCCGGACGCCGCCGGTCTCAGTGCAATGCGGGCCGAAGTGATTATGATTCTGCCGTGCCCGACTTGTCCCTTCCCCGCACACCCGTCCCCGCGAATCTGCTCTTGACGCAGGGGACGTCCCAGCCGGGCCAGATCTACGTGATGGAGCGCGTCCCCCACCACGACGGTCCGGAGACGGTCCTGGAGCTCCTGAACCGGCCCGAAGGCTTCTTCGCGTTCCGGCCCGCGGCGAACCACGACGTCCTGCTCATCTCGAAGGTACAGACGGTCTCACTCTCGGTCGATCGCCAGGCGCCGATCGCCGACCCGGCCCGGCTCTCGGCCGCGCGGATGCTCGGCGTCGAGGTGGTCCTGACGGGCGGGTCCAAGATCGGGGGCTGGGCGAGTGCCGAGCTGCCCGAGCACCACGCGCGCCTGCTCGACTATCTCAACGCCTCCCGCGACCCCTTCTTCGCCGTCTGGACCCATGCGGCGACCCATTACGTCAACCGCGCGTACGTGCTGTACGCGCGCCCACTGGCCTGAGCGATGGCACCACGGATCGATCCATTCGTCGACGTCCTGCTCCGGGAGAAGGGCGATCAGCTGTACCTCCTGCCGGATGAGCCCGTCACCATGGTGAAGGACGGCAAGCCGCGGAAGGTGAGCCGGCAGCCGCTCACCGATCAGCACATCTACGCACTGCTCGTCGAGGTAGCGCCCTCCGAGTCGGCGGACCACATCGACAAGATGGCCGAGACGGAGTTCGAGTACGTGGCGGACCGCGGCATGGTGCGGGTGCGGATCGTGCCGGACATGGGGCGGTTGACGGCGGTCGTCGCGCGGATCGAGAATTCCGCCGGTGCCCGGCCCGAGGCGGCCCCTCCCGCGGCGAGCCCGGGGGCTCCCCCACGCGCAGATGCAGATCCGAGGAGGCAGACTGCACGAGCTTCTTGAGCAGCTCGCCGAGGGCCCGCTCCGCTCCCTTGTATTGCGTTGCGGCGAAGTCGCCGGGTAGGCCGGCGGGCGAAGTGGTCGCCGAGGCAGCCGCGGGCGTCTCGACCATGGGTGCGGCGGCAATGACAGTGGGCTTCGGCGGGCGCGGCGGAGCTGCGGCGGACGGGGGAG
>WNFT01003031.1_pt1 | contig 14481 bp, 11 predicted proteins | sample 5400191 | NCBI WGS metagenome assembly WNFT01 (sample SAMN13153359, study PRJNA577476) | soil metagenome | isolation source: 80 cm saprolite under Madrone tree | place: USA:California | collected 2016-06-14
GACCGATCCGCCATTGATGACCAAAATCGGGCTGCCCTATGTGGGCCGGCTGGAGGTCTATCAACGAGGTGAAGCCAATATTCTCTTCGTGCTTGGGCAATTGAAAGAATTGCAGCCGAATGCTGACTACAGCCACCTGACACTGGTGGGACATTCGAATGGCGGAGACATTTCCATGTTCTGCGCCAAACGTCATCCAGAACTGGTATCGAAGGTCATCACGCTCGATAATTTGCGCGTTCCGTTCGTGCTCGACCACAAGCTGAAGATCCTGTCGTTCCGATCAAAAGACCCGAATTTCAAGACCGACCCCGGCGTGCTGCCGACCCCGCAGCAGGCCAAGGCGGACGGTATCGATATCGTCAACACAAAATTTCAGCATACCGATATGAGCGACCGCGGTCCCGAAGCCGTAAAAGAGACGATTCAAGCCACCCTCGACCATTTTCTGAGCGATAGCGCCAGCAGCGAACTGGCGCCGGCGAATACCGACAAGCTGATCGTTACCAACCTCGGGCAACCTCCTTATCCCTAGAATACGATGGCCGGCGCGCTGAATGCTTCATTCCTGACAACGCGAAGACTGCTTAGCTTGAGCCGAAACTGAAAACCGACGCATCCGCCGCTAGTGCCCCGTTTCCGAAGTTCGTGATACGTTGCGGCACCCTCTGACACGAACTTCGGAAACAAAGGGGCACTAGCAAATAAATCTTTCTGGTGCCGCTTATCGATTTGAAGTTCCTGTACGATCTCGCAGCAACCGCTGCAGGAACTTCAAATCGGCGGCACCAAGTCAATGGTTAGGAGGAACGCATGACCTTGTTTAATATGTCGGGAAAAGTCGCCGTCATCACCGGCTCCTCGCGCGGCATCGGCCGCGCCATCGCCGAGCGGATGGCTGAGCATGGCGCCAAGGTCGTGATCTCCTCGCGCAAGCAGCAGGTCTGCGACGAGGTGGCAAAGGCGATCAACGACAAGGCCGGCAAGCAGGTCGCGCTGTCGGTGGCCGCGAATATCTCGACCAAGGACGATCTGAAGCACCTGGTCGAGGAGACCAATCGCGTGTTCGGCAAGATCGACACGCTGGTCTGCAATGCCGCCTCGAATCCCTATTACGGGCCGCAGGGGGGAATTTCCGACGACCAGTTTCGCAAGATCCTGGACAACAATATCGTTGCCAATCACTGGCTGATCTCGCTCGTGGTGCCGCAGATGATCGAGCGCAAGGAAGGCTCGATCACCATCATCTCGTCGATCGGCGGACTGAAGGGTTCCACCGTGCTCGGCGCCTATGCGATCTCGAAAGCCGCCGACATGCAGCTCGCGCGCAATCTGGCCTGCGAATACGGCAAGCACAACATCCGCGTAAACTGCATTGCGCCGGGCCTGATCAAGACCGACTTTGCGAAAGCGCTGTGGGACAATCCGGAGACGCTGAAGGCCTCCACCGCGCGCTCGCCGCTATTGCGTATCGGCGAGCCCGACGAAATCGCCGGCGCCGCGGTGTTTCTGGCCTCAAGCGCCGGCACGTTCGTGACCGGACAGACCATCGTCATCGACGGTGGCGCGACGATTAGTTGAGGCGAAAACAAAGCCGTCGTCGTCCCGGCGAACGCCGGGACCCATACGCCGTGCTCTCTCGTTGAGACGCTGTGGCAGTTGCCTTTGCCAACAATTGACGTCGGCGGTCATGGGCCCCGGCTCGCGCTCGCAAGCGCTCGCTTGGCTGGGACGACGCAATTTATTTTGCGCGCCGCTGCGCGTCACTCGACCGCCGCGTAGACCAAGCTGCGCACCAGCGTGCGCAAATATTCACGCTGGCCGGGGCCTTGCGCCATCAACACCGCAAACAGCTCTTCCCTGGGATCGATCCAGAAGAAGGTTCCGCCGATCCCGCTCCAGAAGAACTGGCCGACCGAGCCCGCGAAGGCCGCCATGCCCTCATGGGTGCGCACCGCAAAGCCGAGCCCAAAGCTGTGGCCCGGCAGCGCCACCAGATGGCCGTTGAGCTTGACCTCGGGGCCGAGATGGTCGGACGCCATCAACTGCAGCGTCTTGCGGCCGATAATCCTGACGCCGTCGAGCACGCCGCCATTGAGCAGCATCTGGCAGAACCGCGCATAGTCCATCGTGGTCGAGACCAGACCGCCGCCGCCGGATTCCATCGCGGGCTTTTCCAGCATGTTGAAGAGCTGAACTTTCTCGCCACTCCAGGGATCGGTCGGGAAGGGCTCGGCCAGGCGGCCCGCATTCTCAGGGCCGGTATGAAACCCGGTCTCCGCCATTTGCAACGGCGCCAGAATGCGTTCGGTCAGGAACGCGCTTAGCGTTTTGCCGGAGACAACCTCAATGAGACGGCCGAGAATGTCGGTGGAGCGGCTGTAATTCCATTCCGTGCCCGGCTGGCACATCAGCGGCAGGCTGGCGACCAGCGTGGCGTGTTCGGCGTTGGTGATCTTGCGGCTGCGCAGCCGCGACTGCTGATAGAGCTGCTGCACCAAACCGTTGCCGGTATGATCGTAAGTAATACCCGAGGTATGGCGCAAGAGATCCTGGATCATGATCGGCCGGGTCAGCGGCACTAGGTCGAGCTTGCCGTTGTTTTCAACGCCGACCTTCTGATCGGAAAATTCCGGAATGTATTTTGCGATCGGGTCGTTGAGCAGGAAATGGCCTTCCTCCAGCAGCATCATGATGCCGACGGAGACGATCGGTTTTGTCATCGAGAAGATGCGGAAGATCGAATTTTGCGCCATTGGCGCAGAGGCGGCGGGATTTTGCTTGCCCAGCGCGTCGAACCAACCGATCTGGCCACGACGCGCCACCATCACGGTCACGCCCGGTATGGTTCCCTTGTCGATATCGCGCTTGAACGCATCCGATATGCGCTGCAGTCGAACAGACGACAGCCCGAGCGATTCCGGTTTGGCCTGGGGAAGCGGCGGGGTCTGCGGGGCAGCGGTGTGCTTGGCGGCGGTTTGCGCGTTCATGGTCTTTCTTGTTTGCCTTTGTTCTTGGTAACGAGGGTGAAGTTTGGCGCAGAACATACGGGTTGAACAGGGCGTTTCCCGCAAAGCAGCCGCCGGTTTGCCGCCGTGCTTATGCGCTCGCTGGTAAGCAGGCCGCCGTGGCCGGATCAGGGCCCGGTTGGCCTCTTCGGCCTTGCAATCGGGGCGTTGCCTATGCTTGAAACGGCGCGGATCGGCGGCGAGGTCTGGTCCTCTGTAGGAGTGTAGCTCAATTGGTAGAGCACCGGTCTCCAAAACCGGGGGTCGCAGGTTCGAGCCCTGCCACTCCTGCCAGCTAAATCAAATAGTTAGAGCGTGTTTGCTGATCACCATGCGGCGCCAGCTACCATTCTGCTACCCTTTGTCCCAAGTTGCAAAAAGAAGATCGGCTAAACGCCGTTCAACGCCTGGCACGGCTCGCTCGACGATCTCTGGCGCAACCCGCCAAAGTCGCGGCTCAATGGCTCGTATGAGCGGATCGCCGTTGGGCTGATCGCAAGTACTTCAACCACTGCGTCGTGAGCATCCTCGCAGGCTGGATCATTGCACACTGAAAGTTGGCATCCTGTGGCGCGAGGCGTGGCCAAGCCAGGAGGTACCGAAATTGAATTTGATGCTCCTGCAGTTCTCCGAAAATGGCCTTCACTTAAAAACGAATGTGTTTAGCGCCTTACTTGGTGCCCATCCGTACACATTTTTGTCGGCGGTCGGCGAGTCCTTGCCTGGCCTGGAGTCTTAGTGCAACCTCCGCGGTACTGAACCTGGACACGGGCTCTTGCGATGCCACGATATCGGATCACGATCAGCGGACCAGATAAAGCGGCCATGGCTGATCTGGTCCGCAAACACGACATCGAGATTTTCGATCACGGAATTCGCTTTGCTCCCGATAAGGGATACACCGTCGCTGCGTTCGCCGCGCCGGATGAAATACGGAAACTGCAACAGAACGGGTACCTGGTTGTTCAGCATGAAGACGCGGACGAACTAGGCAAAATTCGGCAGCGCGACGTCGGGCAGGGCAATCGCTACACGTCACCCCCTCACGAACCCTCCCTGGCATATCTCAACGTGGACGAAGTGGAGTCGGCGATCCTCGCTGCCGCGGCAGCGCCTTTTTCCGGTATCGCAGAACTGATAGCTTTACCCTATCCGACCGTGGAGGGCCGGCAATGCCACGCGTTGAGGGTCGGGAGTGGCAGCGACGCTAATCGTCCCGGCGTTTATTTTTTGGGCGGCGTCCATGCTCGAGAATGGGGCAGCCCCGACATCCTCATCAATTTCATCGAACGCATCGAGCAAGCTTACCTGAACGGCACGGCTCTCATATTCGGCGGCAAGACATTTAGCGCTGCAGAGATCAGGACCATTATCGATAGCCTGGATATTGTGATCTTTCCTCAAGCAAATCCCGATGGCAGGCACCACAGCATGACGGTCCAGTGCGATTGGCGCAAAAATCGCCGTCCTGCGCCGCCGGATTTCCCGCAATGTCCCGGCGTGGATATCAATCGAAATTATGATTTTCTTTGGGATTTTCCCCATCACTACAGCCCGTCATCATTGTCCAGAAATTTGACTTCGACCAAGCCGTGCAACGATTACTACCACGGCCCATCCGCCTTCTCCGAACCGGAAACCCGGAATGCTCGCTGGATCGTCGACAGGTTCACGAACACCCGGTTCTTTATCGATCTGCATTCTTATGGACCGCAGATCCTGTACAGATGGGGCGACGGCGAGCATCAAACTAAAGATCCCGATATGAATTTCATGAACCCCGCCTATGACAGCGTTCGCGGTATCGATGGATCCTACCAGGAATACATACCTGCCAACGATCTCGGTACAATGAAATCCCTCGCGGCGGCTTTGCACGACGGCATCAAAGCGGTGAGGGGCACCGATTATTTTACCAGGCCAGCCTACAACCTCTACGCCACTGCCGGCACCTCCGATGACTATTTCTACAGCCGGCATTTTGCCGATCTCGGTCAGCCGAAAATCCTGTCCTACACCTTGGAATGGGGCGAAGATTTTCACCCGCCCTACGAAGAGATGCAGCACATCATCGACGAGGTCACAGCCGGGCTGCTGGCCTTCTGCCTGCAGATCGCCGCAATGACCGAAGCTCGCAGGACGGTTTGAGCCTCAGCCCAACACATCTGCGCTCCCTTTCGGGAGCACAGATGACATGTGTTTTTATTACGCCTTCTTCTCCCGCCGCTCGGCGAGGGCTGAATCCGGGGGTGAAGGGTATCCAATGATTTCTATCGCATAGCATGGGACAGATGGATCGAAGGTGCACGTCACATCATTCGGACTGCCCGGGCTCCATGTGATCGTGACCTGTATCGGGTCGTCCCTGCCATCCTTGCCCTTGTTGGTCAGAGCCTGAATGATGCAGTTCTTGATCTTGTCCTGCGCATCCTGGGGGTAAGTTCCCGCATCCTGCATCCACGTGTCATACTCGCTTGAACCTGGGAGGTAATTATTGTACGCGGCCGTCAATGCGCCGAACTGATAGTTGCCGGCATTATAGAGCCTCTTAAACAAAGCCAGTGTTCTATGAATATTTGCAGACTTGAATTGCCCGTTTATATCCCGTCGGCCGGGGAGCCCTGCGATTGTCAGTAATCCCATGGTCGTTCCTCCTCATCCTCTGATACGCCCTAATTCCGATTTCATCCTACAATGGATTGATGTTCGGTCAAATTCGTATTGCTCGTCCTGCTACGGGGCACTCGAAAATTTAGTCGGGCTGAAAATCGGGAGGCGGCGTCTCACACATCATGCTTGATGCTGCTATACCTAGGGGTGTAGGTTTTGCCCCGTCAATTCCTGCTTTCCCGGTGTCTTATGGACTGCTCGGCATGTGGCGCGTCGAACCCGAGCGAAGCCCGGCATTGCCGGGACTGCGGAGTGGCTCTGGTTCTGCCTTGCGCCGACTGCGGCAAGCCTGTCCCTCTTTCGAACTGGTTCTGTGGCAATTGCGGCGCGAAGTTCGAGCGCGGCCTGGCGGCAGGATTTCGGGATGAAGGGGATAGCCTGGCAGCCCCGGTTCATCTTCCGCAGCATTTGGCGCGACGTATCCTCGACACCCGTGGCCTGCTTGAAGGCGAGCGCAAGCAGATCACGGTTCTGTTCGCGGATATCAAGGGCTCGACGAATTTAATCGAGGATCTCGACCCCGAAGATGCCGAGTTGCGGCTGCGGCCGGCGCTGGATGCGATGATCAATGCCGTCCATCGCTATGAGGGTACGATCAACCGGGTGCAGGGTGACGGCATCATGGCCTTGTTCGGCGCGCCGCTGGCGCACGAGGACAATGCCGTGCGTGCCGCCTACGCGGCGCTCGAGATGCAGAAGGGTGTTCGCGCGGCATGCGACGCAGACATCGCCATTAGAGTTGGCTTGCACGCGGGTGAGGTGCTGGTTCGCGCTATCCATAACGATCTTTCGGTCGATTACGACGCGATCGGTCCCACCGTCCATCTCGCCGCACGCATGGAGCAGATGGCTCCTCCAGGGGCCATCTACTGCACCGCCAATGTAATGCGGTTGGCAAAGGGTTTCGTCAACGCCCTGCAGCTCGGGCAGGCTACGGTGAAAGGACTTCGCCAGCCGATCGATTTGTTTCAAATCGTCGGGCACACCTCGGCTCGCTCGCGTTGGGAAGTGGCAGCCGCGAGAGGACTGACGCCGTTCGTCGGACGACAAAGCGAGCTCGCCGGACTTGAGCAAGCACTACAGTTGGCCGCGGCGGGCCAAGGCCAGGTTGTTGCCGTCAAGGGCCAGGCCGGGACGGGAAAATCCCGGCTTGTCCACGAATTTCTCCAGTCGCCTCAACTGTCCGATTGGACGGTGCTCAAAACCGCCGCCACTGCATACCGACGTGGCACGCCTTATTTGGCCATCTCCAACCTGCTGCGTTCCTGGTTAGAGATCCCCGAGCAGGCTTCTCCCGCCGAAGCCAGGCGCCGCCTGCAGGACGCTCTTGCCGCATTACCAGCAGGCTCGTCGACCTATGTTCCGGCATTGCAATCGCTACTCGAGCTTCCTGTCGAGGACGCCGATTGGCCTACGCTCGACCCCGCGGTACGCCGGCAACGAATGATGTCGACGGTGAAAGACCTGTTCCTGCGCTGCGCCGAAAATCGTCCGCTTCTGCTCTGGTTCGAGGACATGCAATGGACGGATGTCGAGACGCAAGATGTGGTCGAGCGCCTGGTAGACAGCATCGGGGCCAGCCGTTTGATCGTAATTTTGACTTGTCGGCTGGAGTACGACCCCAAATGGGCCAGCAAGGACTGCTTCACGGCAGTCCATCTTGATCCGCTCGAAGCCAACGCTGCCGACCAACTCGTTCGGGCCTTGCTGGGCAACAATGCAGCCAATGCAGAGTTGCGTGCGCTCATCATCGAGCGCACGGAGGGAACGCCGCTGTTCATCGAGGAAACGATCAGAACGCTGGTGGAAAGCGGGGTGCTCCGCATGCGCGCTGGCGGCTACGAACTCACCCGTGAAATCCGCGAAATCCAGATCCCCGAAACCGTGCAATCGGTGATAGCAGCGCGCATCGACAGCCTCAGCCCGAAACGCAAATCGCTGTTGCAAATAGTCTCGGTGATCGGATCGGAGATTCCGATCATGCTGCTGCGCGACGTCGTCGACCTCGCCGAAGCGGAACTGCAAAAACTGTTGGCGGAACTCCAGGCCGCGCGGTTCCTCTATGAAACGCCGAATGCGACATCCTTTCAATTGAAATTCAGGCACAGCCTGGTCCACGAGGTTGCGTATGGCGGCTTGATCTCGGCGAAGCGCCAGATGCTGCATGCTCGGGTACTGCGAGCCATGGAATCCCAAAATCAGGAGAAACCGCAGGAGCTGGTCGAAAGCCTCGCGCACCATGCCTTGAACGCGGCGCTCTGGAAGGAAGCCGTGACGTATCTGTGCCAGGCCGGCGACAAGGCGGTGGAATTATCGGCCTATCGAGAAGGAGGCGCCTTCTTCGAGTCGGCGCTCCAGGCGCTCACGCACCTGCCACAGAATGGTGAACGCATCCGACAAGGCATCGACATCAGACTGAAGTTGCGACCGGTATTCGGAGCGACTGCCGAATACGACCGGCTCGAATACTGCGTCGCCGAGGCTGAAAGCCTGGCCAAATCGATTGACGATCGCCCGCGGCTGGCGGCAATCAACGACGCTTGGTCGTTTGTCCACAATTGGCGCGGCCAGCTTGATGCCAGCATTGAACGCTGCTTGCGGGCGCGCAACATCGCCCGCGAAATTGGCGACGGCGCTTTGGAACTCGGTGCCAGCTTCCGTCTCGGCCAAGCCTACATGTGGCGCGGCGACTTCCAGCAATCGGTCGCTCTACTCGAGGATAACCTGGCCTGGATCGATGGCCCGCTGCGACACCTGCGGATCGGCACCACCGGGACCGGCTCGGTCTTGTGGTTGGGTATGTTGGGAGCTTCTCGCGGCCGTTTGGGCAACTTCCCGGCAGCGATTGATGCCGCACAAAAGGCATGTCTCATCGCCGACGAAGTTCAGCGGCCTTATGACATTGCCTTGGCGTATTGGTGGGCGGGCTTCATTCAATCGCACAAGGGTGATGTGCCCGCGGCTTTGCAATACCTGGAGCATGGTTTTGAGGTTTGCCGCTCGAGCCAGGTCAATTTTCTTGTTCCGGTCCTCTCGACAACCCTGGGCTACACCTATGCGCTGGCCGGACGCACCGCCGAAGGAATAGCACTGCTTTCGAAGGCGCTGGCATTCTCTCGCGCCACCAAGTTCACCTATGGGGAAGCCTGGTCGAGCGTGTATTTGGGTTTCGCCAATCTGCTCGACAATAGCTACGACGGACTGCTTGATCATGCCCGGGGCGTTCTCGAACTTGCGCGCAAGCATAAGTACCGCGCGATAGAAGTCGACGCCCTCCACCTTCTGGGCGACGTCTATCGAAAGGGTCCCGCACCGGCTCAGGACGAAGCCGAACGCCATTATCTCCAGGCTCGAGAGATGTGCCTCGAACTCGGGTTGCGGCCGGAATTAGCGCGCTGCGAGATTGGTCTCGGGCAAACGCTTGTGCAATCGGGCCGCCAGGCGGAGGCCGAGCGGCTCTTCGATTCGGCTTCGCAACTCTGTCGCAGCATGGGATTGGTCCTGCCGGACGTTCACCTCGACCGCCCAGCCGATCTCAATTCATCTTAAATCGGATCGGCAAACTTTTGGGCCCGCCGATGAAGATTGACGCCGATCGACGTGGCCTTCCAGCAATTTCGACCCATGCAAGCCGGCCGAGCAACTCCTCGAAGAAGATTCGCATCTCGAGCCGCGCGAGATGCTGACCGAGGCAAGCATGGACTCCCTGACCAAACAGTGCACTCCGTGATGTGTTGCGACGCAGGAGGAAGCGGTCCGGCTGATCGAAAGCCTCTTCGTCGCGATTAGCCGACAGATAATTCAACATCAACCAGTCACCCTTCGCTATTCGTCGCCCGCGTAGCTCCACATCCGCGGTCGCGGTGCGCATGACATGGTGCACCGGCGTCGTCCAGCGCACCGCCTCCTCAACCAATCGGGGAATCAATCCGGCATCATCCTTTAGTTTATCGAACTCCCCCATGTTTTCGCATAACGCCCAGAGGCCCCCGGAGATCGACGACGACGTCGTGTCGTGACCAGCGGCCGCGACGATCACGTAGTAGCTGACCGCTTCGAAATAATTGATCGGTTTGCCGTCAATCTTCGCATTGGCGATTACGCTTGCAAGGTCGTCCTCTGGCTTGTGGCGGCGCCGCTCCATCAGCGGGACAAAAAAGGCCTGAAATTCACCAAGCAGCCGAAACAGTTCCTTGGCGTGCCTGGCCGGATCGCCGGCGGCGGCCTCGCCGTGCCCCAGGTCCTCGTCCTCACTGGCGAAGAGTTCCTGGGTCAGCTTGAGCATCCGCGGTTCGTCCTCTTCCGGAACCCCAAGGATTTGCATGAGAACTTGCAAGGGGTAATGGATCGCGACATCGCGCACGAAATCGCAAGCTGAACCACGCTCGGCCATGCGATCGATGCTGGCGCGGGCAATGGAGCGGATGCGATCCTCAAGCGATTTGACTCTTTGCTGGGTGAACCAGGATTGGGTGATCCGTCGATATTTCGAATGGTCCGGTTCATCCATATGAACGAGGGTACGGATGGGATGTGGGCTCCCGCCCGTCAGGGTACGAGCCATATCGTCCGACGCCCGTGGCACGAGAGTGTGCGCGCGATCGCCGTTGTGGAACAGATCGTGCTGACGGATGATCTCCGAGATATCTGCGTGCTTGGTCACCACCCAGAATGGATCAAAGTCTTCGGATTCGACTCGACCGAGCGGTAGGTTCGCGCGAAGCCACCGAAGCCCGGCAAGAAGCGATTTTTGCTTCGCATAAGCTTTCGGCGAGGCGATCAGGCGTCCGAGGCGGTGGGGTATTTTTTCAGCCTCAGGCATTCCGCCTCTATCTCGCATATCTGGCTGTGTGGTCCCAAGCAGGATTTACCACGCGCTTCCACTGCATGGCTACCCAACTGCCGCATACGGGGCAGGACAGGATGGTATCCGCTCATCAGGAGCGCAGGAAAGCTCAACTTAATCAATCAAGGTGGTACGCGAGAGAACGAAGAGCTATGGTACCAAGCGGTCTCCAAAACCGGCGTCGCAGGTTCGAGCCCTGCCACTCCTGCCAGCTAAGATGCTGAAACTACTAAAAATGTTCGTTGGCGAATGTTCTGGAATTCCTGCACTGCTACCGCTTTGCTACCATTCACCGCTTTTTTATTGCGGCTTGAAGCGCGGCATCGGCACGGGCGGCGGCATCTGGCTGCATGCCCGGCATCACGTGGCTGTAAAGGTCTAGCGTGATCCCGACCTTGCTATGCCCGCGGCTTCTTTGATCAAGCGAGCGTGTTCGATTTCGGCCTTCAGGTCCTCGATATCCATCTCCGTGCAGTCTGCGCAATCGTGATGTCGGCGTCGTCACGCTACAAAGCACCAATTTAGCAGCGCGAAAAAAGTTACGATATCTCCCCGATATCGAAGCTAAATGGGATTCTCGGATCGCGCTCCGGCAAGCGGCATTTGTCTGGATCGTCTAGGTCGTATGCCTTCGTCGGCATGTTGACGAACGTCGCGGCGGTGTTGCCGGTGTTCTGCACACCGTGAATGACCAGTGGCGGGATGCGCAACAGGCCGGGCTGCTCGCAGCCGAGCATAAAGACGTTAAGCAAGTTGAACGTCGGGCTATTTGAGCGGATGTCATAGAGAACAATCCGAAAATGCCCATTTGCGAAGGCAAGCCGGTCATATTGCCGGCGATGATAGACCCACGCCCGGATCGATCCGGGCAGCGCGGTCACCTGATAGACGTGCACGATGGGCTCAATCCTTCCATCGCGGGTGGTCAGCAACTCGCATAGCGATCCGCGCGCATCGGAATGGGGAATTAGCGACGAGACGGTCACACCCTCAATCGTTCCCTCCTCAGCGACCGCCTCGGTCTTGGCTGCAGCGTGCGGCCATGGGACATCGGATTCAAAATCGGCAAGTGTGAGACCGCGCGAAGCGACAACAACGGATTTTGCGGGATGGATCATTGCACGCAGGTGTTAAGTCACGGAATCCGCGACCTCGGTGGATCGCATTTATCGAGAAACCCCTTTGGGCCAGCCAGGCGCCTGAACGCGAGGTGTAAATATAAAGGACCATAATCTGGCAGGCTCTGAGTAAGCAAGCCTGTATCGGTTTCCTGCCCGGTCAATTGAGGGGCGGGCTACGCGAACGATGGAATCTGTTGCCCTGTATCGGAGTGCAAATTTTTCATAGGGGTTCGAGCTCGCACCAGTTGATCAGGAGGCCGAGCCAGCGCCGATCGTCGTTCGCGCCTATGTCCATCGGGCGGATCGTTTCGCCGATATCGAGGGTGATACCGAAATCCCGATCCAGCTTCGCCATCGTGGCGCAGTCAAGTCGTCCTTCCAAAAGAAACGTGCCGCCGTCAAGCCGCTCGACGTGGTGCCGAATCGTCTGCCCGTGGATTGACAGAGTAACCCGATCGACAGGTCCGATCGCAGTAATGACGTGGATTCTAAAGCGAAGGTCGCGATCGAACACCACGGGTAGATCAATTGTCGTGCGAGCGTTCGGTCCGGTCCAGCGAAACGATCCGTATTTGGCGTCGGTCTCAAGGCCATGCCACTCGAATGGCATATCCTGGTCGGCCATGTCGAAGCGCACGCGCGCTTCGATGCGTCTTAGCGCCGACGGATCGTGGCGACCGTCCGTCCCTTTCCACCGGCGAAATTGCCGCGTAATCGAACCGGAGGGAACATTCGCGGCCATCGGCACTTCAAGAGGCACGAACTTGTTGCTGACCACCGCCTGGAGCACATCGCGATACTCCTGTTGGCGGAAGTCGATGCCGGATTCTATCCTCTGCAGCAACCGCGTCTGGTCGTCGATAGCCTTCACTTTATAAGCGTCCCGCCGCCACGCCGCGTTGAACTTGAAGCACGTCAACTCGTCGGTCGATGCAAGCGGCCCGATGGCAGCAGCTTCCCTCAGAAAGGTGACGTCGGTCGGCAGGCTCTGGGTGTCGTGATGGCGCCACTTGACGCCGGCATGGTATATCGATGTGGCATTTGCGACGGCCGAAGGCGGCACGAAGTCCCGCGAGGAGAAGGAGCGCGTAGCAAATATGCCCGCTAGGCTACGAACGCCCGAACCGGGCGGCCCATACAGGATCGCCACGCTGGTTATGACCTTGGCCGATGTTTCCCGGGCAGTCTTCAGAATCGCTTCAAGATGGGTCGGATACCAGATATCGTCATGCCCGAGATAGGCAATCCAGTCCGCGGCAGCATTTTCGTTGGCGAAGTTGTTCGCCGCCCACTGTCCGCCATGGTTCTGGTCGAGATTGTGCCAGCGCAAACGGCGGTCATCGAACTCGGCGACGACCGCCGCCGAGTCGTCCGTACAGCCATCTCCGACGATCAGGACTTCAAAATCTTGCATCGTTTGCAGCAGCACCGACCTAATCGCGCAGCGGAGCGCGCGGCTCCAATTGTACGTCGCGATCGCTACCGTAATGGCAGGCTTTGACGCTTTCACAACGGCAGGCTATTGCACGTCGGAGAGGGTCCGCTGGGCACCTTGTGGCCACGGGATGGGATGCAGGGATGATAGGTTGATTGACGCACGCTAACCCGCTTTGCGCTTCGGCCTACCCGCCTTCTTGGTGGCGTTGCCCGGCTTAGCTTCGCCCCCGCCTTGGACTTACCTGCCGTTTTCAAACTAGCCATGATTGCATTCCATGCCTTCATTCCAGCCGATCGGCCTCGCGGATTTTTCGCTTCGGCCGCGCTACGGATCAGGACCATTCCCGATAGTAGCTTTCGTCAAATCAGTGGACTTTACCGCTATTGGTAGCGGCTATTGGTACGGCCTAACTCCCGAGGCGGAACTTTCGCTTCGCTATGAGTGGCGTGCGGATTAGGATGTTCCCGTGTTTGTGGCTGATCTCGCCATTTTTATTGCGGTGGCGACCGTCGAGGCCTGGCATGCTTCGCTCCGGTGAACTGGTGTTCTTGCGGACAGCATTTGCCTAATCGAACGGGTTGGCAACGCTTGCTACCATTTTTGCTACCGAACTCCCGAATATTGGCCGGGACTGGAGGGTATCGGGCGATCAAAGGCCGATACCAAAGCCGAACAAAATCAAACATACCGGCATCATCGATGGTTGCTTGGGAGGGCGCCTCGCGAACTCCAAAACCGGGGGTCGCAGGTTCGAGCCCTGCCACTCCTGCCAGCTAAGCCTTTAATTTAACCGATCCAATTCCAGCGCTTTCGAGCGGATCATCTGTCCGCTGGTTCCGGCGTACCTTGACCTTTGGCCACGCACGCAGTACATAGCCGCCACCTGCTGCCGGCCCGCTTTGACGGATATCCGGCGCGGCTTTGAAATCCGCCGAACAATCGAGCCCGCTTGCCGGCTCATCCTTCGAGACGAGGGCTGGGCGCTAGAGGGCTGTTCGGATTCCCTAAAAGTTTTAAGAAATCGTCCTACACGCGGATCACATCAACGATGGCTTTCAGCCCGTTCAAATTCCTGCAGGAAGTGCGCTCGGAGACCGCCAAGGTCACCTGGCCGACCCGCCGCGAGACGACCATCACCACCATCATGGTGTTCGTGATGGTAGCACTTGCTTCGATCTTCTTCTTCGCCTCGGATCAGATCATCCGCTTTCTCGTCACCTTCTTGCTCGGCATCCACTGATGACAAACGCCGCAACTCAAACCACCGACAAGCGCTGGTATATCGTCCACGCCTATTCGAACTTCGAAAAGAAGGTCGCGGAATCGATCCGCGAGCAATCGAAGCAGCGCGGGCTCGAGGAATTGTTCGAGCAGGTGCTGGTGCCGACCGAAAAGGTC
>WNFT01003032.1_pt1 | contig 14478 bp, 19 predicted proteins | sample 5400191 | NCBI WGS metagenome assembly WNFT01 (sample SAMN13153359, study PRJNA577476) | soil metagenome | isolation source: 80 cm saprolite under Madrone tree | place: USA:California | collected 2016-06-14
TTGAGTTTTCCTACACCCAGGGGCCGGTGAAACTCAAATCGCTTGTCATGTGCACGTATCTCCTCGCCGTGTCGCTCGGCAACCAATTCACCGCCGCAGTCAACTTTTTCATCCAAAACCCTGACGGCTCCGTGAAGCTGCAAGGAAGCAGCTACTTCATGTTCTTCGTTTGGGTGATGCTCGGAACGGCGGTTGTGTTCGCAATTGTCACGCCGTTTTACAAAGGCCGTACTTACTTGCAGGATCAGTCAGCGGTTGCCGGGGACGCCGAACCAGCTGTCGGATTCGCCGTCCAGCCGGAGGCATAAATAATCAAAATGAAAGTAATCACTCTTGCAGTCGGACTGTCCTTGGCGTTGTCGATCTTCGCATACGCGAATCCGAAAGACGACGAGTTCGAGAAAATTGCGAAGGATTACGTCGAAGGATTTCTCAGTTCCCACCCCGAAAACGCGACCGAGTTGGGCGATCATCGCTTTGACGACCAGTTGAGCGATTACTTGCCAGACACGCGAAACCGATTACTGGCGCGCGCCAAACAGTTCCGCGAAAAGCTCAAGAAGTTCAATGACGTTTCCCAACTGAGCGGCGCAAATCAGGTGGACGTTCGCATCCTGCGCGACAACATCGACAATGAGATTTTCGAGCTGGAGGAGTTAAAGGAAGCCGATTGGGACCCGCTCGTTTACAATCAAAGTCTGGCCAACAGTGTTTACCTGCTTGTCGCGCGCGATTTCGACTCGCCGGAAAAACGCATCCCGAATTTGCGCAAGCGCATGGAGGCGATTCCAACTGTGATTGCACAGGCGCAGAAAAATTTGCAGCATCCACCGCGCGTTTACACCGAGACCGCAATCGAACAAACTCAGGGCGCGATCAACCTGGTGCGCGAGGGCCTGGCCCCGCTGCTCGAGCAAGCGCCACAAATGAAGAAGGAGATCGCGCCGCTCCAGGAAAAAACCGCCCAGGCGCTCGAAAGTTACAAAAAGTGGCTGCACGATGACCTGCTTGGGCGCTCCGACGGCGATTTCCGAATAGGTCCGGACAAGTTTCGCAAAAAACTGCGCTTCGCCCTCGCCTCCGACTTATCGATGGAAGAAATCATGCAGCGCGGGCAGGCCGATTTGAAGCAAACCCAGACCGCCATCTACGAAACCGCGCTTCCGCTTTACAAAAAATATTTCCCAAACGCCGATAAGGCCGCGCTCGATGACAAAAAGAAAGTTACGACGGCGGTGCTCGACAAACTGGCCGAGAAACATCCGGACGATAACACGATCGTCGGTTACGCGCAGAAAATCGTCGGTGAAGCCACCGATTTCGTGAAGAAACACGATCTCGTGACCGTCCCAGAAAAACCGCTCGACGTGATCGTGATGCCCGAGTTCAAACGCGGCACTGGCATTGCCTATTGCGATTCACCGGGTCCGCTCGAACAAAACGGCAAAACGTTTTTCGCGGTCGAACCGACGCCGAAAGACTGGTCGAAGGAAAGGAAGGCATCGTTCTTTCGGGAATACAACAACTACATGGTGCGCGATCTCACCGTGCACGAAGCGATGCCTGGCCATTACTTGCAACTTGCGTACGCGAACCGATTCCAAGCGCCGACTCTCGTGCGCGCGATTTTCCGCAGCGGCACTTTTATCGAAGGTTGGGCTGTTTACTGCGAACAAATGATGGCGGAACAGGGCTACGGCGGTCCTGAAGTAAGAATGGAGCAGTTGAAAATGCGACTACGTGTCATCTGCAACGCGATTCTCGACCAAAGCATTCACGCTGGAAACATGAGCGAAAAAGAAGCAATGGATTTGATGGAGAAGGAAGGCTTTCAACAGGAAGGTGAGGCGGTCGCCAAATGGAAACGCGCCCGACTCACTTCGGCGCAGCTTTCTACCTATTTTGTCGGCGTGAGCGAACAGCTCGATCTGCGCGATCGCGCCAAAGCAAAGGCTGGCGGCTCCTTCGATTTGAAAAAATACCACGACAGCGTGCTCGCCTTTGGCAGCCCGCCGGTAAAATACGTGCGCGAATTGCTCGGATTGTAATTGACTGGCGGATCTGCGCGATCGAACACGCGATCTCGTGTCAGGCGCGACGCTTTTTAGCCGATTTCCGCTTTCGTGCCGCAGTCGGACCCGATTTTTTTCCACCCGATAAGCGTACCAGTTCATCGAGATTGAAAGTCCTGCGTTTTCCTGTTCCCGCTTCCCGAAAGACGACTTGATACCAGCCGTTCATTCGCTCGACCCGGTAACGTTTTTGCCCGAGGCGCATCGGTTCGCGTGCGATCACGCGGTGGATGACTTTTTCGTATCTCGAGCGGGACCAATGCCGCATCCGGCGGCGGCCCCAATCAATCACACGCCCGGCGTCTTCATAAGCTTCGGGGCGTTTCGGGAAATCGAGGAGCGAGCGCGCATCTCCAGCGAAAACCGCGCCGATGTGCTGGAGTGTTGTCGCATCGCTCAGGCGCTCAATTTGCTGGCGAAATGGCGTCATGATTTCTGCCGCGATTGCGCGGAGGCTAAGTATTCGGCCATCGCGCAATTTCCAAAGCGGCGCGTTGACGTCCGCTGCGAATGCATTCGCGCCTAACGAGTCGTGCAGGATCCGCCAACCACGACGCGACGAATGCTTGCGCAGGCGGAACGGCGTCAGACGAGGAATTCCACGCCGGCTCAATTGCCGAAGCCCAAACTCTTCCCAGCGTAGGACCGTCTCCACGACACCAGCGACAAAAGCGCATGTCGCGAGCATCAGCGCGGGATCAGGTGTAAAATCGGCAGTGATCTCGAGTCGTGTTTGGCGTGGCCGCACGCCCACCGCGCTGCTCTGACGATTCGCTGCCAGCAAAAGGACCGGCGCAGGCAGAATGTGCGCCAGCAGATACGCAACCTTGGTTGCATTGCGGGATTTTGATTTGCGCGCAGCGGGAAATGAAAAATTGTAGTGCGTGCTAAACCCCTGCAGCCGGGATTGGCGGCCACGTCGCTTGCTCCAGTGATCCAGCTCCGCCCGCAAATAACCAATCTGTTCCCAAAGCAAACGCGTCGCGCGACAACAACAGCCGCGCTCCAATTCGACAATTGGCGTGGCGACTTCGATTACGCCCGTGTCGAAGTAAATCGCGCCGCCGACCGGCAGCTGAAATGATTTTCCGGTGCGCGGGATCATCCGCCGGCGCACTAGTCGCCGCGGATCGCCGAAAATCTTTTCCGGCCGCCGTCTTTTGCCATCTATCAAAAGATTAAACTCCGCCTCCAGACCGATGACTGCACGCGGCGGCGAGGTGCGAAATTCTTTGCCTCGAAAGCGACGGCCCAGTTCTCCCTCCGAATTCTTCACGGCAACAAAAGACGTCAGCTCGTTTCGCTACATTGACGCGGAATCAAAGTCAGAAACCCGAGATCGAGATGCAAATGGTCGTCGGTTTCCTCAGCTCCCGATCCAAATGACCGGACCAGCACCGCCGGATTGAGCGACGACGCGATGGCGCCATATCTCTCAATTGATTTTGTGTCATCGAGAAAGGTGTCGTCGACCCGGTAAATGTCTGCGGCTGTGCCCCAGGCATGAATGCTTTTCGCGCCGCCGATCTCGTGCGCGGGCGACCGGTAGCCACCATTTGCGCTAATAAAAACGGGTGCGTCCACTTCCCGGCGAAAATCTTCCAAAAAACGCGCGAGCAAGACAATCGCACACGGCACATAATGGGGAAATTCGCGCAGGAGCAGTTCTGCTTCTCGACAATCGACTGTCATCAATTCCGCGAGTTTGAAGTGCGGCGCGAGCCGGATCTCATGCGCTTCCTGCCAACTGGTAACTTCATAAAAAAAGCGCGGCAGATGGTGAAGATTTCCATGCGAGTCGCTTTCGGATTCGCCTGGCCGCAGGAGCGCGCGATGCTCCGCCGGCAGCTTCAGACCGTCAATTGCGCGAAAGGCCTGGGCGCTCATTTTGACTTCAGTTCTCTGCCGGTCAACGAACGGTAAATCATTTCAGAAATAGCCGCGACAGTCTCGCGGCGGCCATTTTGTTCCGCATCAAACTCCGTCAGGATAACCGCGATGTACGGTTCGCGTTCGGGCAAATACACGATCCCGACATCGTGGCACGCGGTCGAGATCTCACCGGTCTTATGCGCTACGGTTGCATGGGCCGGGAGACCGGCCGGAATCATCGAGTTGAAGCGCTGCGCGAGCAAAACCTGGATCGCTTGTTCCTTGCTTTCCTTCTTCAGAAAATCGCCGCGCAATGCAGACAACAGCGTGAGCAATCCATCGGCCGTCGCTTCGTTGTCGATGCCCTTTTCATGGGCCGCCCGATCCTGGACCCCCCGTCGCAATTCCACCCCGCTTACTTGCGCATCGCGCAGGACGTTGCGCGCGTATTCGACCCCCAGAAAATCGAGCAGCAAATTGGTCGCCAGATTGCTGCTCGCGACGATCATTCCTTCCGCCAGCGCCGAAATTTTCGCGGTCCGTCCGATCGCCTGGTAGAGTTCCGGCATCGCATCGGAACTTGGATCCACGCGAAAAGGCGATCCGTCGGCTGCGCTCACAAAACGGTTTCGCACGTGGAGTGAATCATCCAGCCGCAGGCGACCCTCGTCCGCCGCGCGAAAAATTGGGAGGAGCACGGCTAATTTGATCGTGCTCGCAGCATGAAACCAGCGATCGCCTGCCAGGGAAAATCGGAAACCGCTTTCGAGATCGAGCAGCGCCACTGCGACCGCGCGTGCCTTGCTCTCGCGAGCTAGTTTTTCCAGCGCCTCGCGCAAGGTTGTGGAAGAATCGGCCAGACAACTCATTGGACTGCTCTTTACATGGCAGGGGGGAAGTCGCAAATTCGCCGATGCCTAACCTGGCCACCTGGATGCGGCGAAAAGACGAAAAATGGTTTCGTCCGTTTTTCGACAAACATCCGGAGATTCGCGTTTGCAATACGCGGAAAGGCGAAGCCGCGCTCGAAGAGATCGACGGCTTGCTTTTAACCGGCGGATCGGACATTGCGCCGGAATTTTTGAAACAGGAAGTGCCCGATCCCAGCATACTCGACCAAGATGTCGATGTCGCGCGTGACCGCTGGGAATTTGCAGCCGTGAAAGATGCGCTCTCGCGCGGTCTGCCGATCTTTGCGATCTGCAAAGGCCTCCAGCTTTTCAACGTCGCGCTCGGCGGCACGCTCAAGCTGGACATTCCCGGGCACAAACTTCCTGAACAAAAGGAGCACGATATTCAGCCGTTGCGTAGCGACACGACGGCGAAGCATCGCTTCGAAAGGGTGAACAGTTCCCATCACCAGGCGATCGATCGACTGGGCGAAGGGTTGGAAGTAGAAGCGTGGTGCGCGACCGATAACGTCGTCGAGCAAATCCGCCTCGGCGGTTATCCATTCGCCCTTGCCGTGCAATATCATCCTGAGCGCGGCAGGATTTATAACGAGTTATTCGAGGATTTCTTCTCGCGGTTGAAGAACCATCGCTAAATCATTGAAATGCGACTCGGCTGACGGGCTGTGTTCAGGCCCATAACGACGGTCTAATTCACGAAATGCGTCAACGATCTTTGAACTACGGCGAAGGCGTGTATCATGAGTTCGATGGTCTACCCAAGACGCGATTTCCAGCCGGCTCTCGGGGTAATATTCGATGGAGACGACACACTATGGAGTTCTGAACAACTTTACGACGAGGCTCGCTCAGAAGCTCGCCTAATTGTTGAGAAGTGCGGGTTGGAGGGAGCGCAGTGGGAGGAGCGCGAACGTCTTCTTGATGTTCAGAATGTCGCGAAGTTTAGGTACAGCATTGAGCGTTTCCCGACCTCGTGCGCTCAAGCCTATGAGGAGCTGTGCCTCACCAGCGGGTGCCCGGTTAATAGGGGGATCGCGGAACAAATTCGAAAGACAGCACGATCGGTGTTCGAAAGAGAGCCGCCCCTTGTAGCGGGTGCCAGGGAGACGCTCGCGCTTCTGCGCTCCCGGGGCGCCCGACTAGCTCTGTTGACCAAAGGAGACCACAAGCTACAGCTCCGCAGGATTGCACGTAGCGGACTTCGCGAGTTCTTCGACGTCATAAGGATTGTTCCAGAAAAATCACCCGAAATTATCCGCGAGATCATTGCCGCTCTCGGTGTGGACGCAGGTTCCGCATGGATGGTGGGCAATAGCATGCGCTCCGATGTCTTGCCAGCAAGAAGCGCGGGACTTCGCGCTGTGCGGATACCTGCGCATGTCTGGGAACACGAACGCACTCATGATGACATTGCCGTCGGAGGAGTAATCACTACGTCGCACCTCGCAAATGTCCCTGACCTTATCAGCGTATGAGAGGGATTTTTGATAAAATTTTCCATCCCGTCCCTCAGCCGGAAGAGTTCGCTACCGGTTTACAATACACGGACATTCTCTTCGGTTTTGTCTTCTGGGAGCTGTTTCGTCGCCTCCAGAATTGGACGCAACTCAATGGCGCCTCTCAATGGCACCTCATTGTCGGCTTCACTTTGGTGTTGGGGAGTTGGATCGGATTTCGGCGCAGCCTGAATCGGCCCCTGTATCAACTGAAGTTCTTTAATCTGCCTTTGATTCGATTTCTCCTGGATCAATTAATGTTAATTCTGTACTTCCGAATTGCGGTATTAACTCCCGCGCCAGAAGTAGGAACTGTAATGATTTCGGGCCCAGAAGCGGCAAGTAATCTCGCCCAGGATACTGTTAAGCTTGTTTTTTTGGTCTTCGTTCTTTACGCAGTCTGGGACTGGCTCGGGATATGCATGGCAAAGGCAACCAAAACTGTGAATGGCAACGTGGCGCCTAGATATCCTAAAGTGCGGGACGGCGACATGACCGGTGAAAAGCAATCCATCAATTGGAAGGGTATGTCGATTACCGTCGTCTGTTTATTGGTTCTCGGCGCGCTCTGGCTTTTTGCTGACCGCCTGGGACCATTGCTACTGTTTCTTGCTGCCATTGCCTTGCTGCTAATGTACCGATGGCTCAAGGAAATAAGGACGTCGTGTCAATTGCCTCCGCCAACCCAATTGCTTCAGCGGCCTTGAGGTGTCAGGTCGCACTACGCGATCCACTGCTGCTGGAACACGTCGAATCCGCTGCATTTGCCGCTGATCGATCTGCTCGTCCGCTGCTTCTGCAAGCCCTCCTACAGCTACCACGTGTAGCCGATAAGTGGGGTTTTGTGGATATCTCAATCGTCAAACAATTGCTGGCTGAACTGGCGCAAGAATTACCGGTCATATCGGAATGGTGGGTGCCTGACATCGTTTCTTCACCTCGTGTGCTGCGTGTTCACGCGCTGGACTTGGCCACCGCGGAACATGTAATGCAACGTTTTCATTACCTTCGATCCGCACGTACCGACGGTCGCTCCTACGGTCTTAGCTCCAATACAGGTCGCTTAGTTGCCCTCTGCGTATCCTCGCCTATAGATGTGGAGCGACTGCGTGAACTCCTGACATTGAATGGGCACACAAAGGGCCTCGCGAGAGTAATCTCTCGAGTCTTCGCGTTTGAGGGTGCTCCCGTTAACTCGATTTCATATATGCTATCCCGTGTCGCGCGCGAAGAGCGGCAGTTGGGTGTTACCGATTTCCTGACTTACGTCAATCCAAACATGGCCTTCACCGGCAGTTCTTATCGAGCGAGCGGTTGGCGGTTACTTGGGATTGAGAGCGGCACTAAGTACCGGTATATCGATGGTCGCTATATCACGGACCGCGAGCTTGTCGCAAGATTCGGTGCCCATCACGATGAGGTGTATCAGCATCTACTTGGTTGCAGATTCGCCGTAAGCGTAATGCCTCTGGAGCCGCTTCTTGTGTTTCATACCCTCCTTGTCTAATAAGCTGGCGATTTAGTAGCCGACGGCAACGGATGTCCAAGAGGGCGAGAACGGATGTCCAATCGGTGGCGGGCGTGGATTGAGCGGCGCGCTCTTTGAGCGCGAAAAAAGGAGGTGAATCGTACGGGAAAGGCGGAGAAGCTTATGGCATAGGTTTGCGGTGGTGTCGCCGATGTAAAGCTTGGCGAACGCGGCAAGCGCTGAGCCGATTGAGCTTGCGCGCTTGTTCGCGAGTCATAACGAAGTTCGTCCTCACCCCAGCGATTAAATCAGGCTCCTTCAGGTCGTCCATGTATTCGATGTAATGATATTTAAGAGTGTCTCCAAGTCCAGTGCTCGGTCTCGATTTTCATTGGAATGATCTGGTAATCACCACATAGACAACGGCGAGTACGATGAACGCGATAAGCGGTACCAAAAGCCCGGTTGCGCTCCCCCCTTGCTTTTCCGCTGGGCTCCTTTTCGGTGGAACGGCTATCTCGGAGCCGCAATGCTTGCACTTCTCGAACCCGGCTACGATGTCGCCGCCGCAATGAGCACATTTGGGCCTCTCATCGGGTCCCAGAGCCACCGCCAGCCATCCAATCGGGCCGAGAATGAGACCCAGAATAGCTCCGTCTCCAACTTCCGCCTTTGGAGCTTCCGATCAACGCCCCCACGAATGCTCCGATGATTGCCCAAAATAATATCAGCTCCATCATTTTTTCTTCCTCTTCTTCGCTTTGTATTTGCCTGGTTCCTCGGTGGCCAGAGCCGTCTGCGTGATATGCCCCCGATTATTTTGGCCGACGACGAACTGGACCACCTGTCTGCCAGACCGGTCGGGCGGATAGATAAACCTCTTCGGTATCCGCACGCCCATCCGCTTCAATTTTTCCACGATTGCCTTGCGAATAAAACGTGAGCGGTCGTCCAGGCCCCGTGCCGCATCCAACTCGCGCAACAGCTCGGCAGTGGCCTGTAAGCCTATGAAAACCTGCCCCTCGCCACGTTTATTCGGCATATATAAAAGCGGATGAAACACCTTTCGAAAAAAAAGTAAAGATTTCCGGCCAGCCAGCTCAAATTCGCTTCCCACTTCCCACTCTATAGAGGTGGGAAGCACCGGGAAGCTCCCTAGGCAAATTGGACATCCGTTCGCGAACAGGCTCACCGATTCGCCCATTGGACATCCGTTTGCCCTAACTCGCCGCTTCGATTCGTAACTCGCGGCGATTCAGCCTCTTTCGACATCATTCGCCCTCCTTCGCCTTCAGGACATCCGTTTGTCTCAAACGGAATTTCCCGAGTCGGAAGCGTTGCGGTGAGGAAGGGATTCGAACCCTCGTCCACACTGCTCCGGTGAAGGCTGTCACCAACGCGCGCAAAAAAATCGGGCGCGTCGATTGTCGATCTCTCACTCGCCGCGATACACACAACGCGCGGTTGGAGTCTCATGCACTACAATCTCGCGGAGTCCGGGACATTGAGGCTGCAATTTTTTCCAAAACCACGCCGCCATGTTCTCGATCGTCGGATTTTCCAAACCTTCGACCTCATTCAAGTAGGAATGGTCCAACATTTGCAGTAGCGGTTTCATCGCCGCGCCGATCTCGGCATGATCATAGACCCAGCCGGTAATTGGGGCGACCTCTCCTTCCACCGAAACCTCGATCTTGAAACTGTGACCGTGCATACGCCGGCATTTATGACCCTCCGGCGCGCTCGGCAAAGTCTGCGCCGCCTCAAAAGTGAAATCTCTGGTTAGGCGTGCTCGCATGTTGCCGAAAATATCATGACCGCTACTGCGTTGTCATCCCGAACGAAGTGAGGGACCTCTCACAGGCCGATGCGGCTGTTCTCTGAATCCAAGCTAACCCAAGATTCGATTGTGAGATCCTTCGCTCCGCTCAGGATGACAGCGGAGGCGGCGCCCGTGAGTTCAAACTCCGCGCTGCGTCGGGGACCAGATGAACTTATGCATCTGGAGTTGAAAACGAACGTCAAGCTTGTCGGCTAAAATCCATTCTACGATCTGGCGCGGATCGATCCGGCCGAAGATGGGCGAGAACAAAACGGCGTGACAGCGCTTTGGCAGATCAAACCGGCGCACCTTGTCGCATGACCAGTCGTAATCTTCGCGCGAACCGATCACGAACTTCACTTCATCTCGCGAGGTGAGATGGTCGATGTTCGACCAAAGATTGCGTTCTACTTCGCCGCTGCCCGGCGTTTTCAAATCCATAATCCGATGCACGCGTGGATCAACCGCCGAGATATCGTGCGCGCCGCTGGTCTCGAGCAAAATCGTGTGCCCCGCGTCCGCCAACATCGACATCAGCGGCAGCACATTTTTTTGCAGCAACGGCTCGCCGCCGGTGATCTCGACAAGCGGACAATTAAGCGCCGCGACAAGATCGACAATCTCATTCAGCGTTTGTTTTTTGCCTTCGTAAAATGCGTACTCGGTGTCGCAATAATTGCAGCGCAGATTGCAGAAAGTCAGCCGGACAAAAACACAACGCTGCCCCGCCCAGGTGCTCTCGCCCTGGATCGATTGATAAATCTCATTGATGGTCAGCGTTCCTTCGCTCATTCGCTTACAGACCACATTTTTGCGTCGCCTCGGCGAAGCTGGAGCGTTTTCGGAGGAGAGATGCCAGGTAGGGATCGACAAAAGGCGCGCTGTCGATTCGCGATAGATTAGCCGGCGTCTGAAGACGTGAGAAAATCGTGCAGGCAATCTTGCTTCTCGGGACACTCTTCTCTCCGTAGCCGGACGGAATATTGCTCGACCAGTAGCGGACGTATTCCACGCCCAGCCGGTTCTCGGTTCCGAGAAAAATCGCGGAATGTCCGTGCTCGCTTCTGCCCACCTGCCGCGACCAAAAGATCTTGATGAAGTCGCCCGGCTTTGCCTGATCGAAGTTGCCGAAGTTTCGGCCAAGCCCCAGTTCGTGAAAGAGGCGGGCTGTGCCTGGCCCATTTGCGTTCCACCGGCCCCAAATTCCTTCGCCATCGTGCTGATCTCGGATGATGAGCTGATCCAGCGTCGCAAAATCGAGATCGAGCTCTCCCCGCGCACGCAGGGCTTCGATTGTTCTGATAAACACGAGATAGGTCGCTCCCGAACAGAAACTCGGCGAGGCCGCTGACGGAAGGATGAAAAATTTGCCGGACTCAAAGTGGGCAGCGGATTGGAGTCGAATCTTTGCGAAACGCGATACCGAATAACGACCGCCTTGCGGCATCTGTTTCACCTGTTCGAGGATAAGTCCGTTGAGATCCTCGCCCGAGGATTGGGCGATGCTGACTACCAGGACGGCGGCGCAAGAGGCGGCGATTGCCTTAAACACGCTCAATAACTAAGCGGCGAATTCGCCGCAAGCAACGGTGACGGTTGGCTTTCGGCGGAGACTGTGCTAGACGAAAGCGCATGCTGCGTTTCACGAAAATGAACGGCGCGGGCAACGATTTCGTCATGCTCGACAATCGTGCGGGCAATATTCATCTTAATCGCGCCCAGATCGCGCGCATTTGCGATCGTCATCGCGGCATCGGCGCGGATGGAATTTTGCTGCTCGAAACGACCTCGAACGGCGCAGATTTTCGGATGCGCTATTTTAACAGCGATGGCGGTGAAGCCGAAATGTGCGGCAACGGTGCGCGCTGTTTCGCGCGTTTTGCAAATCGAGTCGCGAGCGCGCCGGGAAAGATTTCATTTGAAACTTTGGCCGGCGTAATCGGCGCCGAACTTCAGGATGAATTGGTGACGCTGCGATTGAGCGACCCAAGTGATTTGCAATTGAATATCGCGCTTCGCACCGCGGGCAAAAATAGGACCGTCCATTTCATCAACAGCGGGGTGCCGCACGTTGTCGTTGCCGTCTCGCAGATCGACGAGGTCGATGTCCGGCAGGATGGAGCGGTTATTCGTCGTCACGAAATGTTTTCGCCAAAAGGCGCAAACGTAAATTTCATCGAGAAACGCGGGACGAAGAGAATTGCCGTCCGCACTTATGAACGCGGCGTGGAAAATGAAACGCTCGCTTGCGGAACCGGCGTGGTCGCGAGCGCGCTCATTTTTGCCGCCACGGAAAATTCTGGCGGCCCGGTCGGCGTGCTCGTACGCGGGGGCGATGAGTTAACGGTCGCCTTTGAGAAGAACGGCAGTGAATTTCGAAACGTCACGCTCACTGGCCCGGCTGAGTTTGTCTTTGAAGGGACAATCGAACTCTAGTTAATCTGTAGCGGCGCTCTATGAGCGTCGCTCGAATTGAAAGGAGAAGGTGCGACGGTCATAGACCGCCGCTACAACAAGAATGTTTCGCGGCACGTTCACTGCCTTGGTCACCCCGTTTCGCGATGGCGGGGTTGACGTTCCGGCTTTCCAAAAATTGATCGAAGGGCAGATCGCTGCCGGAATTACCGGCGTAGTCGCGGTCGGCACAACCGGTGAGTCGCCCACGCTTACACACGATGAACGCGAGCAAGTGATCCGGCTTGCGGTCACAATCGCGAACAAACGTTGCCAGGTCCTGGCCGGCACCGGTTCGAATGCCACCCATCACGCCGTGGCCGACACAATAATGGCCGAAAAACTCGGCGCCGATGGCGCGTTGCTCGTCGCGCCGTATTACAACAAGCCAAGCCAGGAAGGACTCTTTCGCCATTTTCAAGCAGTCGCGCGCGAAACGAATCTGCCCATCGTGCTTTACAACATTCCCGGCCGTTGTGGCGTCGATGTCGGGCCGGAAACAGTCGCGCGCCTCGCCGCGGAATGCCGAAATATTGTTTCAATTAAGGAAGCGAGCGGAAGCGTTGAACGCGTGAGCGAATTGCGCGGCCGCTTGCCGGAGTCGTTCACCATCCTGAGCGGTGACGATTCGTTGACGCTGCCATTCATGTCGGTCGGCGCGGTCGGTGTCGTAAGCGTCGCTTCGAATTTATTTTCGGCGGAAGTTTGCGCGCTCGTCCGCGCGTATGAGTCTGGAGATCTGAAGTCGGCGCAAAAATTACATCGACAATTGTTCCCCCTCTTCAAGGATTTGTTCATCGAGCCGAATCCGGTACCAGTAAAAACCGCGCTCGCCTGGCGTGGCGCGATGTCGAGCGAAGTTCGCTTGCCGTTGTGCGAGATGAGCGAAGCGAACCAAGCGCGTTTGCGCAAAACGCTCGAGGCGTTCGAACGGTCAAAATGAAAAAGCCGCTGCGCGTTTTGCTAGTCGGCTCGGCCGGCCGAATGGGGAAAACAATTGTCGATCTTGCCAAAGGCGACCCTAACATCGACATCGTGGCGCAATGCGATCTCGGCGACGCAATCGAACCGGCCATGAAGAATTGCGATCTGGTGCTCGATTTCAGTCATGCCGACGCGATTGAGGGAATTTGCCGCGTGGCCTTACAACATCGACAACCGCTTGTCGTCGGCACGACCGGTCATTCGTCGGAGCAACGCCGCGTAATTGAAAAAGCCGGCAAGTCCTTGCCGATTGTTTTCGCCTCCAACTTTAGCGTGGGCGTGAACGCGCTGTTTTCGTTGACGCGCAAAGCGGCTGAAATTCTCGGACCAGAATTCGATTTTGGAATTGTCGAGACCCATCACTGCATGAAAAAGGATGCGCCCAGCGGCACGGCGAAAACGCTCGCGGAAATTTTGAGGACAGCGCGAAAGCTCGACGATCAAGTTCCAATTCAGTCGATTCGCGAAGGAGAGGTGGTTGGTGATCATACGGTGAGCTTTGGCGGGCCGGGCGAAAGACTTGAGCTGACGCACCGGGCCAGCAGCCGCGAAATTTTTGCGCGCGGGGCCTTGCGCGCTGCGCAATGGATTATTGGGAAACCCGCGGGTCTTTACTCGATGCAGGATGTGCTCGGACTCTGAATTTGTAGCGGCGCTCTATGAGCGTCGGAAAAATTAACGCGACGGTCACAGACGGCCGCTACAGGAATTTGAAATGAGAGCTGGCGTTGCACTCGGATCGAATCTTGGCGACCGGCTGGCCAACTTACGTGCGGCGCGAAAAGCGATTGCCGATCTTGCGGGCGTAGGGCCGCCAATTCTTTCTTCGGCAATTTACGAAACAGAACCGGTGGATTGCGAGCCAGGCGCGAAAAAGTTTTTGAATGCGGTTCTTGAGTTCGATTACGAGGGCGAGCCGGTAAATCTTTTGAAGAAGGTGACGGAGATCGAGAGCGCGCTTGGCCGCCCGCGCGATCGGGCACGCAACGTTTCTCGCCAGATCGACATCGACCTTCTCTATCTTGGCGAGATGAAAATCGACACCGCGGAAGTGCAATTGCCGCATCCGCGAATGCATTCTCGTCGATTCGTCCTGCAACCGCTGGCGGATATTCGGCCGGACCTGGTCTTGCCGCGGGAGGCAAAAACCGTCCGCGAGTTGCTCGCGCGACTTGATGATTCAGGTAAAGTGGTTCGATTGGCAAACGAATGGCAATCTCGATGAAAGATTTTCGCGAAATGAAACGGAGCGGTGAAAAAATCACCGCGCTCACCGCTTACGATTACCCGACGGCGCGTTTGCTCGATGAAAGCGGGATTGACATCATCCTGGTGGGCGATTCGTTAGGCATGGTGGTGCTCGGTTACGAAGACACGACGCGTGTGACGCTCGAAGAAA
>WNFT01012142.1_pt1 | contig 14476 bp, 7 predicted proteins | sample 5400191 | NCBI WGS metagenome assembly WNFT01 (sample SAMN13153359, study PRJNA577476) | soil metagenome | isolation source: 80 cm saprolite under Madrone tree | place: USA:California | collected 2016-06-14
CGACCTGGGTGCCCGTGAGGGTCGAGCCGCCAGGAAGTCCCTCCGCTCCCCCCGGAAGGAAGGCGCCCGGGACGGAGCCGCACATCGCGTCGTAGGCGAGTCGCAGGTCGAGGGCCGCGTCCCAGTTCCGGCTGCCGGCCAGCGCGCCGCACAGGGTCAAGGCGCCCGCCACGTTGCCGACCTCCGCCCCCTCGACGGCGGCGGCGGTGACGATCCCCCCCAGGGAGGCCCCCGTGACCAGGACCTTCTGGGGGACGCCGAAGCGGGCCACGAACGCCTCGTACATGGTCTGGAGGTCTTCGTTGGTCTTGAACACCGCCCAGCCCGGCATCTGGTAGCTGGAAGCGGCGACGGCGTATCCCTCGGCAAGCTGCAGCGGCGCCAGCGGCCCGAGGTCGGAGACGGGACCGACCGGCGAGAGGCTGAATCCGTGGTTCCAGACGACCAGGTCGCCGTTCCAGCCGTCGGGAACGACGATCTTGTAGAAGGCCTGTCCGTCGTCGCCGGCAAGCACCGTGTCGGCTGCGGCGGCGCCGGGAACGCCGAAGCCCAGGATCGCAAGCAGGAAAGGGACGGCAAGGGCTCGTCTCATTGGCTCCCTCTTTCTACAGAACCGGATGACGTGTTCCGTTTGCGGGCGAGCGTCGGCATCGGCGCCGCAACCCGCCGGCCGGGAGTATCGTGCCTCAGGAGAGTCTCATGAGCCTGCGGGCTTTCCTGGCCGCCTCCCTCTTTCTCGCAGCCTGCGCCGCCCGGCGCATGGCCGACAAGCCCACGCCGGCTCCCGAGGCCACGGCAGCCGTCTCCCCGCCTGCGGCCATGGTCGCCGCCGTGTCCGCCCCGGCTTCGGCCGAGGTCTTCGAACAGCGCATCCGCCCGCTGCTGGCGCGGACCTGCACGCCCTGCCACGTGCCGGGCGGAAAGATGTACGAGCGGCTTCCCTTCGACAAGCCCGAGGTCGTCCGCTCCAAGAAGGACTCGATCCTGAAGCGGCTCAAGGTCCCGGAGGACCGGCAAGCCCTGGAGGACTGGCTCCGCCCGTAGCGATCACTCGCCGGCGGGGCCTCCTCCGATGTTGAAGAACGTGATCTCCTCCGCCGCCAGGGAGCCCTGGCGGAAGAGCGCCCGCACCTCGTAGCGCCCGGGCGAGAACTCCGCCGAGGGAATGGTGGCGACGTAGGCGATGCGGCCCCGCTCGTCGGGCGCGGGCAGATCGGGGGTGGATCGCCCCACCACCGCCCCATCGAGCACCAGCTCCAGGGTCAGCTGCGGCTTGTCCGAGGAGCCCGCCGCGGGGTACGCGATGAGGAACAAGGGCAGCCCCTGGCCGGGCGCCAACGTGGGCTCGCCGAGCTGCGGCACGATCCGCGTCTCGCCGAAGCGCAGCGCGTCGTCGGTCACCAGGGCCCCCGGCGTCACGGGCTCGGTTCGCTTGATGATGGCGAGGCTGCTCAGGCCGAGGGGCGGCGCCGACGTCGGCACCACGAGCACCGCCTTGCGGACGCTCGTCTTCCGGGTGGCCTGGTCCTGGGCCACGGTCTCGACCGTGTAGCGGCCGGGCGCCAGGGTGAAGCTGCGCGTGAAGATCGCGTCCCCCCGGGTGAGGGCCTCCTTCCGATCGCCCGGCACCTGGACCGGGGTGTCCTGGCTGAACTTCTGGACGACGCCTTGCGTCGGATGGCGGAGCACCGCCATCAGGGAGAAGTGGGCCTTGTAGCTCCCGCCCTCCTTCTTGAAGGAAAAGCTGCTGATCGGCACCTCCATCACCAGCGTGTACTGCTGCCCCTCGGGAACCCGGCCGAACCGCAGGGCGCTCGAGCGGAAGTCGAAATCGTGGGCGGGAGGATCGGCGCGGACGGCGGAGAGCAGGGCCATCTCGTAGGGGAACGTGACCGTCCCCTCCCCGGCGGGGACCGCGAAATAGCCCTTGCGCGCCTGCACGGTCGTCCCCCCGCGCGCGACCTTGACCGCGATCTCGCGGAACTTGCCGTCCGCCTCGACCTTGGCGGGCGCGTAGGTGACCTCGTAGTAGCCGACGATGTCCCCCGCGACCCTCTCCATGCCCGCTCGCATGTCGTTGCTGTTGGCGAGCAGGAAGCCGCCCGTGCTCTCGGCCAGGTCGCCGAGCGTCCCCTGGGTGTTGGCGCGGAGGCTCTCCTCCACCGTCTCTCCCGCCTGGACCTCCTCCATCGTGACCGGCACCCCGCCCCGCGAGTAGACCTGGCGCTGGACCGCGCGCACCGAGCGCATGACCTTGTCCCGCTGCTGCTGGTCGAGGAGCTGGTTCGCGGTGTTGAGCCCTCGGGCGTCCACCGCGTAGATGCTGACGTTCGCGCGGTTGGCCTCGCTCACCGCGGAGCGGAAGACCTGCTCCAGGCGCGAGGTCACCTGCAAGCCTTCCGAGAAGTAGAGGATGGTCTTGCGCCCGGCCAGCCGCTGCTGCTGGTTCGCGAGGGCGAGAAGGCCGAAGATCGACGACTCGCCCTGGAGCTGGCGCTCCAGACGGTCGGTCATGTCGAGGGCGTTCTGCTCGATCTGGGCCAGGGCGAGAGCGGCCGCGGCCGCGCCCTGCGCCGCCCCCGCGGCCCCCGCGCCGGGGCCTCCCGCGGCGCCCCCGCCCGCCGCGCCTTCGCTCTGCGCGATCGCCTCGTTGCCCTCACGCCCCACGCGCGTCATCTCGCTCGCCAGGTCCGTCCGCCCCGCGTTGGCCCCCCCCGTCGCCCGGTCCACCGCGGCCCGCACGAGATCGCGGTCGGTCGTGAACTGCTGCAGGAGGCGCATGCGGCGGTCGATGAGGGGGCTCCCGTCCCGTCTCCACGAACCGGAACGCCGTGACCTGCTGCTTCACGCCGTCCTCGACGACCTGGACCTCCTCGGGCCGCAGGTCGCGGACCATCCGTCCCTTCTTGTCCCTCACCACGACGTCGAGCATCACGACGCCCGTGTCGACGCGGAAGGTCGGGGGGGCCGCGGGCTTCTCGGCCGGCCGCTCCTGTGACGTGAGGGCGGGGCCCGCGAGGGCCAGGGCGAGGGCCAAGGCGGCGGAAGCGGAAACGCGATCCATGCGCAAAGCAACTCCTCCCAGCAAGGATACTACCTTGACACTTGCGGCCCCGCCCCGGTACAAACCCTCACGTTCTTTCTCCGGGAGCCCTCCCATGAACCCGATGAAGCTGACTCTCCTCGCACTCGTCCTCTCGGGGCTTCTGGCCCCCGCCGTGCGCACGGAAGAAGCCAAGCCCGTCGCCGTGGACCTCGTGGTCCAGGACAAGAAAGGCGTGCCCATCAAGGACCTGAAGGCCGAGGAGATCGAGATCACGGAAGCCGGCGTCAAGCGGCCCGTGACCGCTCTCAAGCTGCTCGAGGGAGCGGCGGGAGCGAAGGCCTCGCGCTACGTGACCCTCGTCTTCGACGGCCTCGATGCGGAGGGCCAGAAGAGCGCGCGCAAGGCGGCGGCCGAGTTCCTCGCCAAGCTGACCGCTTCTCCCGACATCCAGGTCGCGGTGTTCCGGGTCGGGCTCGAGCTCTGGGTCCTCTCCGGCTACACGAACGACGCGGTCGCCCTCAACGCGGCCGTGGAGCGCGCCACCAGCCACGAGGACGAGACCCTGCGGGGCCCCTCCGACCTGGTGAAGACCGCGGCCGCGCGCGAGATGGGGGTGCCCGAGACCGCCGCGCGCGCCCGGGCCCTCGTCGAGGTGATGCGGGTGGGCGACGACATGAACAAGATGAGGCAGGACGGGTCCACCCTCTTCCCCCTGATCGCCCTGGCCAAGGGCCAGGCCGAGCTGCCCGGCCGCAAGACCCTGGTCTATTTCTCGCAATGGTTCGACGTGCCCAGCAAATTCGACGACGTGTTCCGGTCGCTGATCAGCGAGGCCAACCGGGCCGGGGTGGCCCTCTACACGATCGACGCGCGCGGCGTCCGCGGCGGGGGCGACCTGGGCGCGGCGCGCTCGGCCATGGAGCAGCTCGAGGCGGTCACCCGAGACGCGACCCGCGACCCCCAGAATCCCCAGAGCGCCCGCGCGAACTTCAACGTGACCGAGAACGTCGCCGCCAGCACCCGCCAGGACATGCGGGTCTGGCTGGGCCAGCTCTCCGAGAGCACCGGGGCCGTGCTCGTGGGGGGCAGCAACGACCTGCGCAAGGGAACGGACAAGGTCCTGGCCGACTCGGCAGCCTACTACGACGTCACCTACGCGCCGTCTTCGGACGCCTACGACGGCGCCTACCGCAAGGTGGAGGTGAAGGTGAACCGGCCGGGGGCGAAGGTGGAGAGCCGGGCCGGCTACTTCGCGCTTCCCCCCAGCGCCGGAGGACAGACCGTCCTGGCCTACGAGATCCCCATGCTCACCGCCCTGGAGGCGGCCACCCTGTCGCGGGACGTGGAGGTGCACGGCGGGATCTTCCGCTTCGGCGAAGGCGGCTCCGGCCGCGAGCTGCGCATACTGCTCGAGGTCCCCATGAGCGGCCTGCAGTTCGCGATCGACGAGAAGGCGAAGACCTACGACCTGCGCTTCGGCCTCATGGCCCTGGTCAAGGACGAGAAGGGCGAGGTGGTCCAGAAGATCAGCCAGGTCTATCCGTTCGCGGGGCCGAGCGACAAGGTGGAGGCGATGAAGCGCGGCAAGGTGGGCTTCAACCGGTCCGTTCAGCTCGCCCCGGGGCGCTACACCTTCGAAGCAGCGGTCCAGGACCGGGGGACCCGGAAAGTCGGCGCCCTGCGCGCGCCGTTCGAGGTCCCGGCGGCGGGAGGCGTGCGGCTGTCGAGCGTGTCGGTCGTGCGCGGGGTCGAGCCCGTGCCCGAGAACCGGCTGAACGTCGAGGACCCGTTCCGCATCCAGAAGGCGCGCGTGATCCCGAACCTCGACACCCCGATCGCCAAGGCGGCGAATCCCAGCTTCTACCTGTTCGCGGCGGTGTGGCCGGCGAAGGACGCCGGGACCCCCGAGGCCTTCGTGGAGTTCATCCGGGACGGAAAGAAGTTCGGCGAAGGGAAAGCCGATCTCCTGCCTCCTGACGACAAGGGAAGGATGGTCTACCTCGGCGAGTACCCGCTGGCCAGCTTCCCACCCGGAACCTACGAGGCCAGGGTGCGCGTAAAGCAGGGAGCATCGACCGCGGAGGACAAGGCCGCGATCACGATCGTTCCCTAGGCGTCCATTGGGTTGAAGCAAGCGCTTTCAGGGAAAGCGGTTTCGGGGGCGGCCCGGAGTCGGCGGCGGCGCGCCTCTCAGCAACTTAGTGTATGCATCCATTCCACCGGATCGGCCTACGTTCAATTGTACGAATGGTTTGCACGCCCATAAATTTTCCCATGGTGGCAATAAATCGTTGACATGGTTGGCTAGACGCCCCTATCATCCCGAGCACCAAGAAGAGGATTGTTTCCATTGGTCCTGTTGAGGTTTCGGATCCTCCGGAACCCCTCCCGTCACGAGGAGCCCATGACCTTTCTGTCTTTCCGTCGCATTCCACTCCTGCTGGTCGCGCTGGCTTGCTCGACCCTTGCGTTGAGCCCTGCCTTCGCGCAGAACATCACCGGCAGCTTGAGCGGCACGGTGGTCGACCCGACCGGCGCGGTCGTGGTCGGAGCCGACGTCACGATCACGAACGAGGCTTCGCGCGACGTCCGCCGCACGAAGTCCAACGCCGATGGCTACTTCGCCTTCGCGGCCGTCCCTCCCGCCTCGTATACGGTGACGATCGAGACCGCCGGGTTCTCGAAGTACGAGCAGAAGGGCGTGGTGCTCCGGGTCGGAGACAGCCGCTCGCTGCGAACGGTCCCGCTCAGGGTCGCGGGCATGAGCGAGGAGGCTACGGTCACCGCCTCCGTGGACTTCGCCCCCCTGAACTCGGGCGAGAAGAGCGCCACCCTTACGTCCGACCAGATCCTCAACTTCTCGACCGTCGGCCGCAGCGCCGCTGAGCTGCTCAAGGTCTTGCCGGGGATGACGCCGGTCACCGTGGGGACCCAGAACCGGCCCGGCTTCACGGGCGAGGTCATCGGCATCAACGGCAACGGCGAGTACCAGGGCGGCGGCAACAACAACCAGAGCGCCATCGGCAACTTCTCGGGCAACGGGACGCGCACCGAGGCCCTGGACATCACGGTCGACGGCGCTCCCGGGGCCGACCCCGGCTGCAACTGCGCCACCTCCGTCAACCCCAATCCCGAGATGGTCCAGGAGTTCAAGGTCTTGCAGGCGAACTTCGGGGCCGAGCACGCCAAGGGTCCCGTGGCCATGACCGTGGTCAGCAAACAGGGCGGCCGCGACTTCCACGGCACCCTCTACACCTACCTGCGCGACTACCACCTGAACTCGAACGAGTGGTTCGCGAACAAGGTGGGCAAGGACCGGGTCAAGAACAAGTTCCTCTACCCGGGCTTCAACGTCAGCGGCCCCGTACTCATCCCCGGGACGGACTTCAACAAGAACCGAGACAAGGTCTTCTTCTTCCTGGGCTACGAGTACTTCAAGCAGGCGCTCGACACGGGGTTCATCAAGTCCTGGGTGCCCACCGCGGCCATGCGGAACGGCGACTTCAGCCAGGCGGCGAACCTGGGCCTCACGGGCGGGTTCGTCAACACCGTTCCCAGCGGCTTCCCGGGTGGAGTCATTCCGACCAATCAGATCGATCCCGGTGGCCGCGCCCTGCTGAACGTGTTCCCCCAGCCCAACTCCAGCACCGCGGTGACGGGCGGGTACAACTACGTGGACAACCTGCTCGTCGACCAGAACGGGACCCAGCTCCTCGGCCGTGTGGACTTCAACGTGAGCGAGAACACGAAGCTCTTCGTCCGCTACAACCGCCAGCGCGAGGTCCAGCCCTTCGTCATCGGCCTGTGGTGGCGCAACGGCGACCGCCAGGTCCCCTATCCCACCGGCATCAGCGCCGCGAACCGCTCCGACTCCACGACGGCCAGCCTGACCCACGTCTTCAACCCGACCCTCACCAACGAGACCCTTTTCGCGGTCACGTACATCGACTTCCCGAACGCCTTCGACGACCGCAGCAAGATCTCGCGCCAGGCGCTGGGCTATCCCTACCAGGGAATCTTCAAGCAGAGCAATGACCAGATCCCGTCGGTCGACGCCGGTGGCTGGGGCAACAATGGACCGCTCTTCTACAACCCCGGCGGCTTCGACCCGGTTCTGTTCGCGACCAAGTGGCAGGTCTCGGCTTCGGACAACCTGACCAAGGTCTGGGGGACGCACACCTTCAAGGCCGGCGTCTACTTCGAGCACGTCATCAACAAGCAGCCCGGCAACGACAACAGCAACGGCCTGATCGAGATGGCCACGTGGGACGGAAGCAGCACCGGCAACACCTTCGCCGACCTGCTCCTAGGCCGTGGCTCGCAGTACCAGGAGAGTACCAAGAACGTTCTTCACGACATGGCCTACAACCTGTGGGAGGGCTACGTCCAGGATTCCTGGAAGGTCAAGCCGCGCCTGACCGTCGACTACGGTGTCCGCATCGCTTCGGAAGGCCCGTGGTACGACCGCCTCGGGAACGGGATGTCGGTCTTCGACCCGTCCATCTACAGCGCGAGCGCGCCCGGCAGCACGTTGCCCGGCATCACCTGGACCGCGAAGGACTCGCGGATCCCGCTCTCCGGGACCGAGAAGCCGCCCGTCTACTTCACGCCCCGCGTGGGCTTCGCCTACGACGTGAAAGGCACAGGGAGCACCGTGGTCCGCGGCGGCTTCGGGATCTATCGCTACCATGAGCCCCAGGCCATCTATTCGGGCCTCCTCGACCTGCCGCAAGGCTTCCGCAACACGAGCGTGGGCAGCGCGTACACCCTGGCCAGCCTCGAGGCCCTGGGTGGCGGCAACGTGGTCTTCAACGGCAACACCATCGCCCTCGACGACAAGAAGCAGCCGGTGACCTACTCCTGGAGCGCCACCTTGAACCAGCGCCTGCCTTGGGCGATGAACATCGAGGTTGGCTACGTGGGCAACAAGCAGAACGACCTGCGGAACGAGAACGTCGCGAACATCAACCCGGTCCCCCTGGGGGCGATGATCAACGACCCCACCGGCGACCCAAACAAGTACCGGCTACTCCCGAACTACGGCGATCTGAACGTCTATCGTCACAGCCTGTACAGCAATTACCACGGCCTGCAAGCGCTGCTGAGCCGCCAGCGCGGTCGGTTCAATTACACCCTCGCCTACACCTTCTCGAAGGCCCTCGGCATCCGGGCCGGCGGCAACACCGGGCCGGGAGCCGTTTCCGAGTACCTCAAGGACGCCCGGGGCAACCCTGTGGATCAGAGGTCCTTCAACTATGGCGTGCTGGGCACGGACCGGACCCACGTGGCCACCGCATCCTATAGCTGGCAGCTCGGTGAGTTGAAGAACGGCGGTTTCTTGAACGCCCTGTTCGGTGGATGGCAGATAACCGGCATCTCGACCTACATCAGCGGGACCCCGCTACAGGCGGCCACCAGCACGAACTTCAGCATGTCGGGGACTCTCGCGGACGGGAGCGACATCAACTCCCAGCGCGTGTCGGGTTCGCCCTCGGTCCCGGCCCAGCCGAAGCTGACCTGCGACCCGACGAGCGGTGTCCCGAGCGGGTACCTGTTCAACCCGAGCTGCTTCGCGGCGCCGTCGGCGGGCCAGAACGGGAACTTCATTTTCCCGTACGTCCGGGGCCAGAAGTACCTGAACCACGACCTGTCCGTCTTCAAGAACTTCGGCATCGGTTCCAAGGGGCAGAAGCTACAGTTCCGCGCGTCGGCCTACAACGTGCTCAACCACCCGATCGCCTTTCCGGATCCGGGCACGAACCTGACGCTCCGGTTCGATCAGGGCAAGCTTGCGAACCCCGAGTTCGCGAAGCTGCCCGAGGACAACAAGTTCGGACGGCGGATCGTCCAGCTTGCTCTGCGCTTCAGCTTCTAGGGACTTCGGAAGAGTCGTGTGACGTACGCGGGCGCTGCCTTCGGGCAGCGCCCGGTTTTGTTTTTCGTTCATCGACCCCCCACCCTATCCCTCCGATACATCGGAATGCGTCGGAGTTGGCCTTGGCTCGAGCGGCATTGCTGCATTCCGATGTATCGCCCACGTAGGGGGAGGGAAACGCCGTGACCAGTAAGGCACCGCGCTATAATCAGCTTCTGGGCTTCTTTCTCGCCCGTCCTCTACCACGGTGACCCGCACGCTCTCTTTCGCCCTGGCCGCCGCCTTCGTCCTGATCGGTCCCGCCCGTGGGGCAGACGAAGCGGCTGCGGCGGCGCAGGCCAGGTTCGCCCAGGCGGTGGCCCACCACCAGGCGGGCCGCTTCGCGGAAGCCATCGCGGACTACCAGGGATTCCTCGAGGTCCAGCCGAAGAACGTGGAGGCGCGGTCGAACCTGGGGGCGGCCCTCGTCCACGGGGGCCGCTACACGGAGGCGATCGAGCAGTACCGTCAGGCCCTCGTCCTGGATTCCGGCCGGGTCGCGGTCCGGTTGAACCTCGCCCTGGCCCTCTACAAGGCTTGGGAGATCGCGCCCGCGGCGGCGGAGCTGGAGAAGGTCGTGGCCGCGCAGCCGGACCAGAAGAACGCGCGGCTGCTGTTGGCCGACTGCTTCCTCCGGATGGGCAGGTTCAAGGACGTGGTCGAGGTCCTCGGTCCGCTCGAGGCGGCGGCCGAGCAGGAACACGCGGTGGCGTACCTGCTGGGCCAGGCCCTCATCCTCGACAAGCAGCCGGCCCGGGGCCAGTTGTTCATCGACTACATCCTCCGGGACGGCGACTCCGCGGAGGCCCACCTGCTGATGGGGGTGGCCCGCCTGGCAGCCTCCGAGCCCGCGGCCGCCCGCGACGACTTCGCGCGCGCGGTGGAGCTGAACCCGAAGCTCCCCTCGGCGCATGCCAACCTTGGCCAGACCCTCATGCAGCTCGGCGACACCGACCGGGCCGCGGTGGAGTTTGGCAAGGAGCTGGAGCAGAACCCCAACGATTACGACGCGAACCTGAACCTGGGCGTGATCCTGCGCCAGCAGCAGCGGTATCCCGAGGCCATGGCGCGCTTCCGCCGGGCCCTCTCGGTCCGGCCCGCTTCCTCTCCAGTCCGCTACCAGATCGGCTCGCTCCACTTCGCTCAAGGCGAGGTCGACGATGCGCGCACGGCGCTGGAGGCGGTCGTGGCCGACGAGCCGAAGTTCCTGGAGGCCCACGTCTCCCTGGCCATGGTCTACTACCGGTTGAAGCTCAAGGAGCAGGGCGACCGGGAGCGCGTGATCGTGCTCGAGCTGAACCGCGAGAAGCAGGCCCAGGAGCCGGGCGCCAAGGACAACCTCGGTCCTGCCTACCGCGGCGAGGCCCCGCCCATAGCACCCCGGGACCGGCCATGCCCTTCGAAGAGATCGCCCGGCGGGCCGCCGAGGCGCGCGAGAAGGACCGGATCGACGAGGCGATCCGCTGGTACCGGCAGGGCGCGCAACTGCGGCCACGCTGGGACGAGGGCCTGTGGTACCTGGCCACGCTGCTCTACGACCAGGACCACTACGCGGAGGGACGCGACGCGTTCCGACGGTTCCTGGCGGTCAAGCCCGACGTCGGCCCGGCCTGGGCGCTGCGCGGCCTCTGCGAGTTCCGCCTGAAGGAGTACGACGCCGCGCTCCAGAGCCTTACGAAGGGCCGAGCTCTGGGCTACGGGACGAACACCGCGGTCCAGAGGGCCGCCTGGTTTCACGAGGCGATCCTGAGGACCCGCGCATCCGAGTTCGAGCTGGCCGTGCAGCCGCTCACCTGGCTCGCGCGGAGCGAGCCCGAGAGCCCGCGCCTGGTGGAGGCGGCCGGCCTGATGCTGCTTCGCCTGCCGAAGCTCCCGGCCGAGATCCCGGAGGAGAAGCGTGAGCTGGTAACCCTGGCCGGACGCGCCGCCTACGCCCATCTCGCGCGCGAGGGGAAGGAGGCCAGGGAGCGCTTCCAGGCGCTGATCGCGCGCTTCCCCACTGCCCCCAACGTCCACTACGCCTACGGCATCTTCCTCCTGGTGAGCGACTCGGACGCGGCGCTGGCCGAGCTGCGCAAGGAGATCGAGATCCAGCCCGACGGCGTCTACGCCCGGCTGGACCTCGCCTTCGAGCTGATGCGCCGCGGCGAATACGCGGCCGCCCTCCCGCCGGCGGGAGAGGCGGTCAAGCTGGCCCCCGGCCTCTTCGCGGCCCACCACGCGCTGGGCCGGGCCCTGGCGGAAACCGGAGAGCTGGACCGCGGGACACGGGAGCTGGAGGCCGCGGTCCGGCTGGCCCCCGGCAGCCCCGAGATGCACTTCGCCCTGGCCCGCGCCTACGCGAAAGCCGGGCGCAAGGCGGAAGCGGAGCGGGAGCGGGCCACCTTCAGCGAGCTCGACCAGAAGCGCCGCGAGCAGAAGCAGGAGCCGCTCGTGGAAGCGAAGCGCGAGGGCCCTCCGTGAGGCTCGGCTTGCAGATGAGCAGCGCGCTCGTCGTTGCGACCGGGGCGTTGGCCTTGGCCGCCGGGCCCGCGTCTCCGCAAGCCCCGTCGCCAACCGGTGGAGCGAAGCCCATCTTCGTGGACGTGACCCAGGCCGCAGGCTTGCGCTGGGGCATCGACCGCATCGCCACCCGCGGCTGGAACCTGGTCGAGACCATGGGGGGCGGGGGCGGCTTCGTCGACTACGATGGGGACGGCCTGCTGGACATCTACCTCGTCTCGTACTCCCGCGAGCCCCAGGCCGGAGGAAAGACGGTGGAGGACGCGCTCTACCACAACAACGGGGATGGAACGTTCACCGACGTCACCGCGAAGGCGGGGATCCGTGGGGGCATGCGGGGAATGGGGCTCGCGGTCGGCGACTACGACAACGACGGCCGGCCCGACCTCTACGTGTCCGGCTACGGCGCGCACCGCCTCTGGCACAACAACGGGGACGGCACCTTCACCGACGCGACCGCCCGCGCCGGGCTCGACCCGCCCCCGCGCTGGGGGACGAGCGCCGCCTTCTTCGACTACGACGGCGACGGACGCCTCGACCTGTACGTCGCGAGCTACCTGACCTTCGATCCCGAGGGGAGCTTCCCCTGCGACATGATCGACGACCGGCCCTTCTGCTCGATCGACCGCTTCCGCGGCTCGTCCGGGGTGCTCTACCGCAACAACGGGGACGGCACGTTCACCGACGTCACGGCAAAGGCGGGGGTGAGACGGCCCGGAGCCAAGGGACTGGGAGTGGTCGCGGGCGACTTCGACAACGACGGGCGCATCGACCTGTTCCAGGCCAACGACACCGCGCCCAACGACCTCTTCCGCAACCGGGGGGACGGGACGTTCGTGGAAGTGGCCCTCGAGGCCGAGGTGGCGTTCGACCCGTCCGGCCGCGCGCTCGGAGCCATGGGCGTGGACGTGGACGACCACGATGGGGACGGCTTCCCCGACCTGTTCGTCACCAACTTCTCCAACCAGGCCAACCAGCTCTTCCGGAACAACCGGGACGGCACGTTCCGCGACGTGGCGGGCTCGCTGGGGCTGGCCGCGGTCAGCCTGCCCATGAGCGGCTTCGGGGCCCGCTTTCTCGACTACGACGACGACGGCCGGGTCGATCTCGTGGTGGCCAACGGCCATCCGTTCGCGCCGGTGGCCCGGGTCTGGCCGGGCGTCACCCACGCGGAGCCGATGTTCCTGTTCGAGAACGAGGGGTCGGCCTATCGCGAGGTCGCGGCCGATCGGGGGGCGGCGCTGGCTCGTCCCTACCTCGGCCGCGGCCTGGCCACCGGCGACTACGACAATGACGGTGACCCGGACCTCCTGCTGCTGTGCGCGGGCGAGGCCCCGCGCCTCTTGCGCAACGACGGCGGCAACCGGCGGCACTGGCTCGGGGTCGCGCTTCAGGGAACGACGAGCAATCGCGACGCCGTGGGGGCGCGGGTGACGGTGACCGCGGGGGGCCGCGCGCGGACCAAGTTCCGGACCGGGGGCACGAGCTACCTGTCGGCCTCCGATCCCCGCCTGCTGTTCGGCCTGGGCTCCGAGACGGGGGTGGAGCGGCTCGAGGTGCGCTGGCCCACGGGCCGGGTGGAGCGATACCCCGAGCCGGCCGTGGACCGTTACCTCACGCTGAAGGAAGGGGCCGGGAGGATCGATGCGCGCTCGTGATCTCCTCGCGGCCGTCCCCGCCCTCCTGATCGGCTTCGCGCGGCCGATCGGGGCCCAGGACCCCCCGCCCGAGCTGCAGGCCCAGGTGTTCCGCGTCGAGGCCGAGGTCGTGATGCTGGACCTGGTGGTGCGCGACAAGAAGGGGCGCACCGTCCGTGACCTCCGGCCCGGGGAGCTGCAGGTCTTCGAAGACGGGGTCCGGCAGGAGCCCAGCGGGTTCCGGTACGTGGACACGCGGGCGGCGGGAGTGACCCTCGAGGAGACGCCGGAGCGTCCCCTGGCTGCGGCGAAGCCGACCGACGAGAGCCGACACCTGAACCTCGTCACCCTGGTCTTCGACCACCTCGGCCCCAACGGCCGGCACATCGCGCGCAAGGCGGCGCTGGACTTCCTGGACCTCGCCAACCGCCCCGACGTGTTCGTCTCCGTCTTCCAGGTGAGCGAGAGCCTGAAGCTCGTCCAGCAGTTCACGATCGATCGCGACCTGGTGCGCGAAGGGATCATGGCCGCCACCGGCCAGATGGCGACCGGCTACACCCCCGCCACGGAGAGCCTCGTCCAGGCCAACCGCGAGGCCGAGGAGGTCAAGGACATCCTGCAAACGGTCAACGTCAACAGCGCGGAGACCGCGAGCAACGCGGCCCGGGTGGGCCGCATGGCGTCCATGGCGGAGATGGCGGTGAACGCCCTGCGCCTGACCGAGACCCTGCAGCGGGAGCAGCAGGGGCGCTCCTCCCTCTTCGCCCTCCTGGCCCTGTCCCGGAAGCAGCAGATCCTGGCCGGCCGGAAGACCATCCTGTTCTTCTCCGAGGGACTGGAGACCCCGCCCAGCCTCGAGCACGTGCTGCACGCGGCGATCAGCGAGGCCAACCGCGCCAACGTGAGCGTCTACGCGGTGGACGCGCGGGGCCTGGTGACCGCGAACCAGCTCGCGGCCAGCCGCGACATGCTCGTTCAAGCGGCCATGACCGGCCAGCGGCAGCAGCTCCTCCGGGGCCAGGTTCCCACCACTCGCGAGGAGATGCTGATCGCCGACAACGCGGAGGCGGCCCTCCGCCGCGACGTGCAGGGGGCGCTCCGCGACCTGGCCGAGAGCACCGGCGGGCTCCTCATCGCCAACACCAACGACATGCGAGTCAGCCTCGCCCGCGCGGTGGGCGACCTCGCCGGTTACTACGAGCTCGCCTACACGCCCACGAACCGCGACTACGACGGGCGCTTCCGGCGGATCGGCGTCAAGGTGTCGCGCAAGGACGTGACCGTGCAGACGCGCAGCGGGTACTTCGCGGTCCCCACGAGCGAGGCCGGCGTGACCTTCCCGTACGAGCTGGACCTCCTGAGGGCCCTCCGGGGCGA
>WNFT01003036.1_pt1 | contig 14473 bp, 11 predicted proteins | sample 5400191 | NCBI WGS metagenome assembly WNFT01 (sample SAMN13153359, study PRJNA577476) | soil metagenome | isolation source: 80 cm saprolite under Madrone tree | place: USA:California | collected 2016-06-14
CGTCGCGGCTTTGCAAGCCGTCACGGAATAAGTCTCTTTGTCCCAGCCCACCACTTGCACGCCGCCGTTGCTGTGCGGATGAACCTTCAATACTGCGGCTTCGGCCCTGGTCAACGTGCGTTCCTCGGAACGCACTACCGCATCTCGGTCGTCAAAGCGGATGCGCAAATCGGAACAATCGGTCGCCGGGTGTCTGTGTCCGCCAGAGATGTTTACAGAGTGATGATGCCGGTTCGCTCGCGCGCTCGTAAACCCGAGGGCGAGCAGAGCAGAAAACGAAATCAGGAAGAAGAAGCTGCGTAGAGGCATGGGAGTCCTCCCTGCAGCTATAGACGACACGGGAACCCGTTAGTCACGCGCCATCCTGCCGAAATTTCAGTCCCATCCCTTGCAGCCCAGTGACAAATGGCTCCTTTAAACGTCAATAGCTCGGCCCTAGGCGAGTTGCGACACGCTCAACCGGCGTTCCCCTACCTTAATAAATTTGGGAACCTGCCGCGACTCAACTGCGTAGAGTACGGAGAGGTGTTCCATGCCAAGCCTTCCAGGCAATTTTCGGTACGCGCTGCGGCAGTTCCGCTTGTCGCCTGTTTTTACTGCCGCTGCCGTACTAACGCTGGCCCTGGGAATCGGCGGCACCACGGCAATTTTTACCCTGATTCACGCCGTCATGCTCCGATCCCTACCCGTTTCCGATCCCGGGAGGCTCTACCGCGTCGGCGAAGGCGACGAGTGCTGCGTCGAAGGAGGTCCCCAGGACCGCTGGGGCATGTTTTCGTTCCCTTTGTACGAGCGCCTCAAGTCAGAAACTACTGAATTCGAGGAGGTTACGGCCTTCCAGGCCGGCCGCTGGCGCATGGGCGTACGGCGTCAGGGTCTCGAATCGGTTGCCCGGCCTCTGCGCTCCGAGTACGTCTCCGGAACCTATTTCTCAACCCTGGGAGTTCGCGCCTTTGGCGGCCGGGTGTTTACGCCAGAGGACGACAAGCCGTCCGCTCCGCCTGTCGCTGTTCTCAGCCACCGCGTCTGGCAGACTGCCTACGCCTCTGATCCTTCCGTGGTCGGTTCCACTTTCGTCGTCGAGGGCCATCCTGTGACCGTGATCGGAGTAGCGCCCGCCGGATTCTTCGGCGAAACTCTCGAAAGCGACCCTCCTGATATCTGGGTTCCTCTTCAGCAAGAACCCATGATGAATGCCGAAGGTAGTTTGCTTCATCAGCCTGTATCTGCCTGGCTCCGCATGATCGGTCGTCTGCGCCCTGGAGCTTCGACAGACGGCATGGCTCCTCGCCTCACCGGAGTTCTTCGCCAATGGCTGCAGACCGATTCCGGATATCCTCCCAACTGGATGGCCGACATGATCCGCTTGCTTCCCAAGCAGGTAGTCAGCGTGATACCTGCCGGAGCGGGTGTGGCGGTGATGAAAGAGGAGTACGGCCGCAGTCTGCAGATCCTGCTCTCGGTGTGTGGCTTGGTGCTGCTGATCGCCTGTTCCAATGTTGCAAACCTCCTGCTCGCCCGTGGGGTCGCCCGTCGCGGCCAAACTGCCGTCCGGCTGGCCGTTGGCGCCACTCCCAGGCAAATCGTCATGCAGGCGCTCACCGAAAGCGTGTTGCTCGCCATTGGCGGCGGAATTGTCGGCCTTTTGGTGGCCATGGCCGCGGCGAGGGTGCTGCTTGCTCTCGCTTTTCACAGCGCTCATTTCCTTCCCATCAGTGTTGCGCCTTCCTTCATGGTATTGGCGTTTGCCTTCGCCCTGGCACTCGTAACCGGAATCATTTTCGGGGCGGCTCCTGCTTGGCTGGCCACCCGCACCGACCCCGCCGAAGCGCTGCGGGGATCGGGCCGCGGCACCCAGGATCGTTCTGGGTTCGCCCGCAAAGCGCTGCTGGTTGTCCAGGCTACCCTGTCGGTCGTTCTCGTCGCCGGCGCCACCATGCTGGCCCACAGCCTGAACAAGCTCGAGCATCAGGACTTCGGCTACCAGGTGCAAAACCGCGTGGAAGTGGACATGAACAGGCCTCCAGCCACTTACACGCCGCCGCAGTTAGCCACCCTCTATCGCCAACTCGAGGAACATCTCAACCGCCTCCCGGGCGTTCAAGGCTCCGGCATGGCCCTCTACAATCCGCTTACCGACAACTGGGGCGAACTCATCATGGTCGCCGGCCATCCTCCGGCCAAACTCAACGAGGAGTCCGGCGCCTCCTGGGACCGCGTTAGCGCCAACTATCTCCAGAATCTTGGCATGCCGATTTTGCGCGGGCGCGCATTTACCGCCGCCGATAATGAAACCACTGCGCCCGTGGCCATCGTCAACGAAGCTTTCGTGAAGCGCTTTTTCAAGAGCACGGAAGAACCCTTGGATCAGCACTTTGGCCTCGATGTCCCCGACTACGCCGGCACCTTCCGTATCGTCGGCGTCATTCGCGACGCCAAGTTTACCGGCTGGGGACTTAGCAGGCCCGCGCGTCCCATGTTCTACGTTCCGCTGGCCCAAAATGTGAATTATCCCGACCCACTGATGAAGAAAATCGAGTTGGTGTCCCACTACGTCGGCGGAATCCTGCTCGTAACCAATATGCCCCCTGGCGCCGTCGAAGCTCGGCTCACCGGGATCTTGGCGGAGTTGGACCCCAACTTGACCATCAACAGCGTCCGCACCATGCAGCAGCAGATTGAACTTTCTTTCGACCAGGAGCGCGCCGTAGCCGGCCTTGCTGGCCTCTTTGGCATCGTCGCGCTAATCCTTGCCGCGATTGGCCTGTACGGCGTCACCGCCTATTCCGTTGCCCAGCGAACCAACGAAATCGGCATTTGCATGGCCCTCGGCGCAGACCGCCCGAAAGTCCTTGGACTGGTGCTAGGCGGAGCGTTCAAGCGCGTGGCGATTGGACTGCTCCTCGGGCTGCCGCTGGCCGTCGGTGCCGGGCGGTTGATTTCCGCCCAGCTCTATGGCGTCTCCTCCTGGGACCCCTTTGCCCTTGGCGTAGCGGCAGGGGCGCTCGCGATCTGCTCCTTCTTCGCCGCCATCATTCCCGCCAACCGCGCCGCCTCCATTTCCCCCATGAATGCCCTGCGGATCGAGTGAATGCAACCCAGTCAGCAGCGTTTGCCTCAGACCGCGGGCAGATATCTCCAAAACTTTTCTCCAAAAAGCCCAAAATCGCTCTTGACAAATCCTTGATCTGTGATATAGTTTATCCTGTAGATAACTGCGTATGGAGTGCGGGAGCTTGCTCCCGCTTTTCTTTTCCGGGGCAGCCATTTCGTCCTTGCCCGGCCCAAACAACCAAAAACGCTTCCTTTAGAATCAGCAACTTACGAAATGCAAATTTTGTAATTCCTTTCGTTTGATATTCATGCAAATTGCCGGGGGGTGGGCCCCACCTTGCCGATTTTTCAATCGATTCCAACATTCCGAAATCGCCGGACAATTCCTAGCGAAAGAAGCATGCCGCGTGGCAAAACTGGCTTTGTTATACTGAAACTTAAAAGGTGGCCTCTCGAACCGTGACCAAACTTCGCATCTCCATCGTTCAATACCTGAACACCGCGCCGCTGGTCTGGGGTTTCACCAACGGCCCGCTGCGCGGCAAATACGATTTGTCGTTCACCGTGCCCTCGCAGTGCGCGGAAGAGTTGCGCACCGGCAAAGCCGACGTAGCCATTATTCCTGCCATCGAGTACCAGCGCATCCCCGACTTGGTGATCTTGCCCGACATGGCCATTGCGTCAAAGAAACAGGTTCGCAGCCTGCTGATCATTGCCAAGAAGCTCATCGAACAGGTGAAGAGATTCGCCCTCGATCGCAGTTCGCGCAGCACGCAGACTTTGACGCGCATCTTGTGCGCCGAAAAGTGGAAGATCGGGCCACAATTCTTTGAAGCGCCGCCGGACTTGAACGCCATGTTGGAGCAAGCAGACGCCGCCCTCCTGATTGGCGACCCCGCTCTGCGAATTGCCGTCGGCATGGAAAAAAATAGTTGGCCCGGCGCCGAAGGCCAAACGCTTTGCCAGGCTGCCACTCTCGGAATCACCAGCGCGGAAATGCTCTACGTCTATGATGTGGTAGGTGAATGGCGAAGCATGACGGGACTGCCCGCCGTCCTGGCGTTCTGGGCCGCTAGGCGAGATGTCGCCACGCCGGAAGTGACAGCCGATTTCCTCGCCTCCCGCGATTTTGGTTTGTCACGCATCCCGGAAATCTGCTTCGACGCTTCGCGCGAATTGGAACTGCCGGAGCGCACGCTCGAGTCCTACCTGCGCCACAACATCGATTTCTCTTTGGACGAGGAAAATCGCCGCGGCCTGGAATTGTATTTCGCCCACGCCGCAAAACTTGGCCTGATCCCGCAAGCCAAGCCCATCGAATGGGCTGCGACGAAAGCGGAGGCTATGAAGTTGTAGGGGCGCCCGCCGCGGCGGGCGTCCCCAGTGATGTCACGAACCGCTGTTACAGGACACGAGAAGGATAAATCTTGGCACTGACGAAACAACAAGCTCTCGAAATGCTCGAATCCGATGACCTCATAGGCCTCGGCATGGACGCGCATCAGATGCGCCTGAAGAAAAACGATCCTCGCGTCGTCACCTACCAGATTGACCGCAACATTAACTATACGAATTTCTGCACCGAATATTGCTCCTTCTGCGCGTTCTACCGCCCGCTCGGCGCCAAGGACGGCTACATTCTCTCCTTCGAGGACATCTACAAGAAAATTGACGAGATGCTGGAACTCGGCGGCACCGGCATTTTGCTCCAGGGCGGCCTGCACCCAGACCTGCAAATCGGCTATTACGAGAATCTATTGCGCTCCCTGAAAGCGCGCTATCCGCAAGTGCATTTGCATTGCTTTTCGGCGCCTGAAATTCTGTGCATCGCGGAAGTCAGCGAACTCAGCATCCGCGAAACCATTCAGCGCCTGATGGACGCGGGGCTGCAATCCATCCCCGGTGGCGGCGCGGAAATTCTCGACGATGAAGTCCGCGCAAAAATCGCGCGCTTGAAGTGCACCAGCGACGACTGGGAAGAGATGCACCGCGTGGCCCATTCTCTGGGACTGCGCACCACCGCCACCATGATGTTCGGCTGCGGCGAAGAGTTGCGCCATCGCGTCAACCATCTCGAAAGGCTGCGCCGCGTTCAGGAAGATACCGGCGGCTTCACCGCGTTCATTCCGTGGATGTTTGCTGCGGAAAATACCGCGCTTGGAAAAAAAGTGCAGGAGACCACGGCGGTCGACTATCTGAAAACGCTGGCCGTCAGCCGCCTTTATCTCGACAACATCGACCACATCCAGTCCAGCTGGCTCACGCCCGGAATCAAAGTCTGCCAGGTCGGCCTGCAATTCGGCGCCGACGACGTCGGCAGCATCCTCATCGAGGAAAACGTCGTCTTCGCCGCCGGCGTGAAAAATCGCACCAACGAAAGCGAACTCCGCCGCGTCATCTCCGACGCCGGCTTCCTCCCCGCGCAACGCGACACGCTCTATCGCAGTTATGTTTTGAAATGAGCTCAGAAGTTGCAGAACGAACTATCCGGCGCGCTGGAAACTAAGCCGGAGGTTTGGGGCGCAAGTGGATCGAAACATCCACGACCATGCCGTCGGGCAATTCCACATCTTCGAGAAGATAGAGAACGCCGCCGCGGAAACGCGCCTGTATTTTTCGAGGCTCGGGTTTGGAGCTGCTCGGTTCAGCCTTGGAACTCGGCGGCTCAAGTTTGGAACTAGGCGTTACGGATTTCTTTGCTGCGGCCGCAGCCAGAGTCTTTCCTTCCGTTTCATCCAGCGCTTCGTTGGCAAGGGCATCGGCCTCGCGGTTCTGCTCGCGGTAGACGTGCTCGATGCGGAAGGAATCGAAGGCCTTGGACATTTTCAGCGCGCGCTCGAACAGCGGGCGCAGACCCTCGCTCTTCACTTTATACTGTCCACGCATTTGTTTGACGAGAAGCTCGGAATCGCTCTCGATGCGAATCGCACGCACGCCGTGCGATTCCGCATAATCCAGCGCGGCGATGAGCCCGTAATATTCGGCGACGTTGTTGCTCATGCGGCCGATGTATTTCTTCAGCTTGGCGACGATTTCGCCGCGTCCATCGCGGATGACCACGCCGTACGAAGCCGGCCCGGGATTGCCGCGCGAGCCGCCGTCAATGTTCGCGCGATACGCGGCAGCGGGCCGGGGCTGCGCGGGGGCTTCGGCGAATAAATCTTTTCCGCGGGGAGTTGGCGGGCGTTTCGGCATCAGGAATTTGTCGAAGCCGCTGAAGTTGTGTTTGCGGAACCAACGGCAGGATTCGCCACAGGAATTGGCTCCAGGGTGTAGAGAATCAGGCCGCAGCTTTCGCAGCGAAAAACTTCTTCGTTGGTTTCCGAACGCAGCTCCTGAAGAATATGTGGCAAGACGCGCATTCCGCAGCCGCGGCACTGGCCATCACGGGCTTCGGCCATGGCGGTGCCGTTGTGGCGCTTGGCGATGCGTGCATAAAGTTCCCGCAAATCTTCCGGGACGGGAGCAATAATTTTTTCGCGTTCGGCGCTGGCTGCATCGAGTTGCTTCTTTTTTTCGCCGCCCTGAGCTTGAATTTCTTTTCGTTCCGCAGTGACGGCTTGCTCGGCTTCTTTCAATCTCGATTCGGCGATCTTCACACGGCGTTCGACTTCTTCCGCGGCCATCATCACTTCGAGCTGGCGGTCATCGGCTTTGGCAACTTCGGCTTCGGCGTTGGCGATTTCGTGCTGCAAGGCTTTGTAGGCTTCGTTGGTTTTCACGGCGCCGCTCTGCTCGCGGTACTTGCGGGCGCGGTCTTTCCATTGTTGCCCGTCAAATTCGAACTTCTTGCGTTCCGCCACAGCCTGGGCTTGCGCTTCTTTCGCTGAGGCAAGATCGGCGCGTGCGCCGCTGAGTTTGGTTTCCGCTTCGCGGATGCGTTTGGGAAATGCTTCCAGTTCCGCGCGCAGGACGGCAATCTGGTGGTCAACGCGTTGCAGTTCGATAAGGTGCGGAATCGCCGGATGCATGGGTAGTTAATTCTAGCACAGGGACGCGGCGGGCTTTGCGGGAACCGCGGCGGCGGATAGAATACCTTCGTTTTGCATACAAGATATCGGGAGCCGCTCGCTGGACCGAGGAGGGAACATGCCGCACGTGGAAATTACCTGGGTGGAGGGCCGAACTCCGGAGCAGAAACGGAAAATCGCGGAACGCGTCACGACGGTACTGATCGAAGATGGAAAAGCCAAACGCGAGAACATACACGTGTCGTTTCATGATGTTCCATCGACGAATTACGCCGAAGCCGGCGTGCTGGTGGCGGACCAGAAACGCACGCCGTAGGTGATTGCAGGGCCGATAAAACCGGGCGGGCCGTCTCTCTCACGAAACTCCGGCAAGCCCGTGAAGTGCTGAAGCGTTTAGCTCGACGCGTGCGAGTCGCGGCGGATCATGGACCAGTCCAGGAAGTAGCCGATGCCGACAGCGAGAGGAATGATGCCGAACGCCGCAACCGTCCAGATGTCGCGATCCGCTTGTATGCTCGCAATCAATGCGAAGGTGGCGATGTAGCCGAGCGCGCCGCTGACGAGCAAGATGCCGGCGCGGCGGGAATGTCCCGCCTGGTTCAATTCCGGCTCAAGGGGAATGTCGACTCCGCGGGCAATCGCCGCGAGGCGCTCTTCGCTGCGCAGCTTACGGACCCGGTAATAGGTATACAGCGCGCCGAGGGGAACTCCCATCCCCAGTATCACGGCCACTAATCCAATCAATTCTCCGCCCATAGTGACTCCTTCTTTCGTTTAGGCGCCCACCGAGGCGGGCGCACTTTTTATTGGGGGAACCGCTTCATTAGGAAGTACGCGGAGCCGTCAGAAAAAGTTCCCGGAACTTGCATCAGGAACGGACTGAACAATCTCCGGCTAGCCGCGCGCCAGACAGATCAATTATTCGTCTCGCAAGACTTGCCAAGGCTCGACTTGTGTGGCGTTCAGGGCGGGGACTAGTGTCGCGAGTGCGCTGACCGCAACCACAAGGGAAATCGCGCCGATGAAGGACATGGCATTCCACTGCGTCACGCCGTAGAGCAGGGGCACGAGTGCGCGAGCACACGCGGCGTACACGGCGAATCCACACAGAATGCCGGGCAGAACAGTCCACACGGCATCTCGCGCGATCATTTTGACAATGCGTTGGACCGTCGCTCCGACGGCCATGCGGATACCGATCTCGCGTCTCCTGCGCGAGACCGCGTACGCCAGCATGCCGAGCAGTCCGATTGCCGCAATGACAGCCGCCAGCGCGGCGAATACGGAGGATAAGGCCGCCAGCAAGCGTTCCTGCCACAAAGAGGTCCCAATCTCTTGTTCCATGGTAGCGACATCGGTTGGGGCGAGGCCCGGGCCGATTCCGTGAAGCATGGTTTGCAGCTCTCGGACAACGAATGCAGGTTCGCTGCTGATGGTTACATAGAGCACCATTCCATCTGAGTAACGCAGTTCATCATCGTCAATCAACAGATACAAAGTTGGCGGAGGAATCTCCCGCATACTGCGATATTTGGAGTCGTTCACAATGCCGACAATCTGATACTCGGCTTTTGCCACGTCGTTGACAGCAACCATGCCAATAGGTTGCCCGATCGCTTCGGCATTGGGAAAGAACTGACGCGCAAAGCTATCGCTCACGATGACCGGACGCGGCTTCCCGGTATTATCCTGGGGCACGAAACCACGACCCTTGAGCAGGCGCATGCCTATGTTCTGGAAGTGTCCAAGGCTGACATCGTTGAGGCTCGCGTTCAGCACGTCGGCGGTTGTGACTCGTTGACCGGCGGGCAAAACCGATACCTTCAAGCCGATGCCCCGCATGGGGGCTTTCTCCGCAAGGCTCACCGCTTCGACGCCCGGCAAAGAAGCTGCTCGCTGCAAAATATCCTTGAAGACTTGCGCGACGCCTTCGCTCTTGATGCCCGCCATGCGGGGATTGAGCGTCATGACTATGAGCTTGCTGCGACGGAAGCCGGGATCCTGCGCCTGCATGACTTCGAGCGTCCGCACAAGCGCCAGACTGCCCGCGACCAGCGCCGTCGCCATGGCCACTTGAAATGCTACCAGCGCGCGTCCGATGCGGGGACCTGAGACGGCCCCGCTCTGGCGGCGCATCATACTGTTCAAATCCGTTCGAGCTACATTCCAAGCCGGGATGATGCCTACGAGAATGGCAGTGAGCACGCAGACAGCAGCCACGAAGGCCAGCACGAGCGTGTCCGGCTGGAGGTCGATCCCCAGCGGCCTGCGGGCGGGCATAAAACGCATCAGGAGCGGCCCGCAGAATCGCGCGATAAACCAGCCGCCCAGCGCGCCAGCACTCGAGAGAAGCGAAGCTTCAACCAAAGTATGCCGCACCATGCTCCAGCGGGATGCACCAAGACTCATGCGGATAGCGGCTTCGCGGCGCTTTGTTTCCGCTCTTGCAAGCATCAACCCGCCAGTGTTCGAACAGACAAGCAGGAGTAGCCCAGCGACACCGCCCATGAGCGCGCCGACGGCATTGCCAAACTGCTTGCGCATGGCGGAAACTCCCCGGCTGGCCGTGGTCAGCGTGGGCGGTTCCCTCTGCGCTTCGCCGACAACATCGCCATGCGGGGATACCGGTGGAATGGAATAGCTTGCTTCGAGCATCGATGGATAGAGCGAGCGCACCTCGGTTTCCGCTTGTGGAGCGGATACGCCAGGGCGCAAACGCATAAAGATGTGCGATTCGGCTAACGTATTGTCTCTTTTCGTAAACCAGAGTTTGCCGGCGGACATCGTTAGCCAAACGTCGGGCCTGGTTTCGAGATCGAGATCGACAAAGCCGGGACGAAGCACGCCAATGATGAGGAAAGGATTGCCGCGCAGACTAATCGTCTGGCCGACGATATCCTTGCGGCCGGCAAAGGCTCGTTGCCAGAAGACATGGCTGAGAACGGCAACCGGCGCATCCCGTTGCTCGTCCTCATCTGTCAGAAGACGACCGAACTCAGCTGTCAGACCAAGCGAAGAGAAATAATTGCCGGAGACCGTCTCGCCCGTGATGCTCTCTAGGCGATCCCCCGCGGAAAATGACATTTCCATTGGCCAGGCAACGAAAACATCAGAAAAGGAGCGCGCCCGCTGGCGAAGAATCCGGGCGTAAAGATAGGGGTGTTCGTAATAGGTGTAGCTCGGCGAGAGTTGGGTGCCAAAGCGAACCAGTTGCTCTGGGTGCGAGACCGGAAGCGGCCGCAGAAGCAAGACATCGACGGCCGTGAAGATCAGCGCATTTGCGCCAATGCCCAGGGCGAGCAACAGAACCAGAGCTCCTGCGGACAGCGGCGCTCTTGCAACGCTGCGAACGGCCTGCCGAAAGTCGGCCGGGAAGGACCCGATTGCCATGCGGCTCAGTTTACCCTGGGCGATAAGAGATTTCGAGTGCTAGTGACGAAACCACCGCGAGAGCACAGGGACCGTCCCGGTGCGAAGAATCCTTTCTTGAGGGGGAACGTTACTCGATTTCGTGGACTTGCATGGAGGAATCGATGGCGAGATTGGGATAGCGAATGGGGGAGCCGGCGGGTGCGGGCAAATGGCGCGCAGCGACAGTGAAACCGGCGCCGGAACATTCGACCGCGTAGGAATAGCCGTCGCGCTCGGTGCGGGTCATGGAAAGAGAGTTGGAGGAGACGAGTTCGCGGAGCGAAGCGCACTCGCCGTTGGCGGCGATGTAGGCGCGTTCGGCCTGGGCGATTTGCAGGAGGTCGCTTCGAACGCCGGTCAGGCTGATGGCTTGCGTCGCAGCGGTGCCTTCGTCCGTGGAGGGCATTCTCTTCAAAGAGAAATGATAAACGACGAAGAGAAGGGCGGCACCGACGAGAAGGCCGACAAGAGAGCGCACGAAAAGATTGTGGCGCGGCCCGCGATACACTTCAAGCGGGATGCAGGACCAGTTGCGTTAGGAAACAACGTCTCCATTTTCGCCTGGAATTATGGGCGGTCTGTTAGACTGCTTTCGACCACCGACTTTCCCTCTCCGGTGTAGCGCTCCCCCTTCGGACGAACGAATGAATACGACTACGCTACCGCTCGAACTGCAGGCACTCGAAAAGCTGAGGGAGGAGGAACTCGAAGAAGCTCGCGCGATCCAAAGCATGATGATGCCCGCGGAAGCGCTGCGCGCCGGCGCGGTGATGATCTCGCACGAATTTCAGCCCCTCGCGGCAGTGGGCGGCGACTTCCTGGATTATTTCGAATTGACGGACAAGAGTGTCGGTCTGTACCTGGGCGACGTTTCCGGCAAGGGGCTGCCGGCCGCGTTATATGCAGCGCTGGCGGTGGGAACATTGCGCGGAGTGCACAAGACGGGCACCGCCCCGCACGACGTCCTGGCGACTTTAAACCGCCGGCTAATGATTCGCGGAATGCCGCGGCGGCACGCTGCCATCCAGTATGCGGTCTTCGATCCGCGAAGTCACAAACTGCAAATGGCCAGCGCGGGCATGCCCGGTCCCTTCCACCTCTGCGCAAACGGCGGCTGCCGCAACCTGAAACTCAGCGGGGTCCCGCCCGGGTTGTTCCCCGCGACGAGCTACGAAACGCTGACGCTGCGATTGCAGCCGGGCGATTCAGTACTCTTCTGCACGGACGGGATCACGGACGCGTTTGACGGCGACGGAGGACAGTTCGGAATCGAGCGGCTGCAAGAACTTTGCGTTGCGCATCGGCCTGTCTCGCCCACTGAACTGCTGGGCCATATCTTCGCGGCGGTCGAAAAGTTTTCCCGCGGTGAGGAACAGCATGACGATATGGCCGCAGCCGTGTTTCATTTTTGCGATTGAGCAGCTATCCGTGGTATATGCTCACAAGAGCATGTAGTGAGGGGGGCAAAAGGCGCGCTGTTTGGCGTTGACAGTTCCCGCGCCTTCCGGTAACTACGATAGACACTAGCTGCAAGATCAGGAGAGTCCTCGATGAAGACGAAGTCCCCGTGCGCTTTCGGGCTGGCGCTATTGCTTTCGATTCTAATTGCGACTCCGGCAGACGTCTCGGCTGCCCCCCAAGCCGCAGGGCAGCGCGCCGGGGAAGTCTCCCGCGTGATTCCGGCTGTAAGCATAGCTCGAAGCGGGAAAACCATCACGGCGTCGGCGAAGACCGCCGTCGATTGGCAAGATCTGGTGAATACGCTGGTGAACGCGCGCGCGCGCATCGCGCTGGACGATGGATCGGTGCTCAATGTGGGTTCGGAGTCGTCCATGAAAGTGGTCAAACACGATGCGGGAGCGCAGCAGACCGAGCTGGAGCTGACCTATGGGAAGCTCCGGACGCAAGCGCAAAAGATTGCCAAACCGGACGGAAAATTCGAGGTGCGCACTCCGGCAGGCGTCGCCGGAGTGGTGGGGACGGATTTTTTTGTTGCGTTTGACAACACTACCGGCACGATGAACGTGATCACCTTCGAAGGGTTGGTGAAGGTCTGCAATCTCGCGGGAGTTTGCGTGCTGGTGAAGGCCGGGCAGATGACCAGCGTGCGGAGCGGGAACAATTCGGAGCCGCCACTGCCGCCGCAGCAGGCGACGCTGGATCTGTTGGTGGCTTCCAGCAAGGATACGGATCCGGGAGTGCCGCCGGGAGTGACCGCGGCAGGGGGACACCTCGGCGTTTGGGGAACGGTCGGAATCGTTGCGGGAGCGGTCGGAGTTGGTTTGGGGGTTGGATTGACGCGCGGCGGGAAACCTAGAGTGGTAAAGTGTCCGCCGACGCAGTGCGGCTGATGGCCGCGGCAGCTCGTGTAATTACTTTTGTCATAGGCCCCGGCAGTTCGATGCCGGGGCCATTTGTTTGCGCGTCAATGCAACTGTCCGCGTGGCTGGGCCGTCTAAGTGATGTTGTTCGAATCGCGATTCCTCAACGTGTCGTGCTTTGTGCGCTGCCGCCCGGTGACGTACACTAAATGTTTCGCGGTTTCGTCTGATTCCAAGTGAGGCATCCTTTGAGCAAATCGATTCGTAGTCGCGTGATTCATTACCTTTGTGTGCTGGCCCTGTTTTCCAGCATTGCGCCATCGACGCACGCTGAGCCACCGGATGTGCAGGGGAAGCGCTCGCCGCTGCTAGCGGCATTGCAAGCGGAGCTGGAACGCTCCATGAAGACACTGGGCACGCTGGGTCCTCCGGCCTACTACATGGGCTATACCGTCACCGAGACGCAGCGCGTTGATGTATCTGGTTCGAACGGGGCGCTGCTCAACAGCAACGAAGCGCGGAACCGCTGGGTGGAAGTTTCGGTGCGCGTCAACGACTACAAGCTCGACAACACCCACAAGGTCGGCGAGCGCCAACAGCCGAGCGGCGGGGTCGCTCCCGTGCCAATTGACGATGACGCGGAAGTTCTGCGCCGGGCGATTTGGCTAGAGACCGACAAGCAGTACCGCGTCGCATCCGAAGCGCTGATCAAGATCAAAACGGGCAAGGAAGTAAAAGTAGAAACAGCGGAAGGGAGCGCGCCGGACTTCTCGCGGGAAGAACCACACGTTTCGATCGGGCAACAGGTTTCGATCGCCGTGGACCGCAAACCGTGGGAGGAACGAGTCCGCGCCTATACAAAAGCGTTTCGCGAATCGCCGGCGATCATCAATTCCATCGTGACGTTCGCGGCGCAGGCGCAAAACGTGTTTCAAGTGACCAGCGAAGGGACGCAACTGCAATTCGGACAGATTCGCTACCGGCTCGAGCTGTTCATCCAAGGCAAAGCGCCGGATGGCATGGACATCGACCGCTACTACAATTTTGATTGGGTGGACACCAAGGACACGCCGGACGATAAGGCTGTCTACGCGGCGGAAGCGACGATGCGCAAGGAATTGGAAGGACTGGTCGCCGCGCCCATCAATGATCCGACGGTCGGGCCGGCGCTGCTGACGGGGCGCGCAGCGGCGGTGTTTTTCCACGAAGTCTTCGGCCATCGCGCGGAAGGCCACCGGCAAAAAGACGTGACCGAGGGGCAAACGTTTTCCAAAAAAGTAGGCGAGCGGATACTGCCGGAATTTTTGAGCATCACCGACGACACGACGATGAAAAAGCTCGGCAAGCAGGACCTTCTGGGCTACTACCAGTTCGATGATGAAGGCGTGGCGGCGCAGCGCGTGGCGCTGGTGGATCACGGTATGCTGAAGAATTTTGAGATGTCGCGGTCGCCGCTGGTGGGGTTCCCTCGTTCGAACGGCCATGGCAGGCGGCAGCTCGGCGCAACGCCGGTTTCACGGCAGGGCAACCTGAGCGGGCAGAGCAGCAAGACGGTGACGAACGCCCAGCTTCGCGCAATGTTGATCGAAGAGGTCAAAAAGCAGGGCAAGCCGTATGGGTTGCTGATCGATGATATCGCGGGCGGATTTACCTTCACTGGACGCGGACAGCCGCAGGCGTTCCAGGTGCTGCCGCTGGTGGTTTACAAGGTTTTTC
>WNFT01003037.1_pt1 | contig 14473 bp, 10 predicted proteins | sample 5400191 | NCBI WGS metagenome assembly WNFT01 (sample SAMN13153359, study PRJNA577476) | soil metagenome | isolation source: 80 cm saprolite under Madrone tree | place: USA:California | collected 2016-06-14
CACCCGTTTCGCGCCGCACCAGAGCAACCACACCGAATGCACCGACGAGTGTAACGGCATAGATGGTGGCGTAGAATAATGCGGCGGAAAATCCATCGCGATCGCCTGCCACGAGCCCAATGAGTGTGTATCCAGCATGGGCCACTGCGGAGTAGGCAAGCAGTCTGCGCACGTTTGATTGCGCAAGCGCGACGAGATTGCCGACCAAAATCGATAATGCCGCCAGCGCGGCCAGCACGGGCGACCAACCGGCAACCATGGCGTGCCACGCGGCGTCGCCGTGGAGGGGAGCAAACCCGATCAGAACTATTTTCCCGAGTACCACAAACGACGCCACTTTCGAGGCTGAGGCAATAAATGCCGCGCTCGGAACAGGCGCACCCTGGTAGGCGTCCGGCGCCCAGAGGTGAAACGGTGCCGCGGCAATTTTGAACCCGAAGCCGATGAGCGTCATGACAATACCAACAGCGAGCAACGGCTGCACTGATACGGTAGCCAGTTTCTCCGAAATCGCTGCCAGCCTGGTTGTCCCCGACATACCGTAGATCAAGCTGATTCCGAAAAGTGTGAAAGCGCTGGATGTGCTGCCAAACAGAAAATATTTCAGCCCCGCTTCCGCCGAACGCACATCGGTCTTATCGAACGCAGTCATCACATAAAGCGACAAACCAAGCAGTTCGAGTCCGATGAAAATCATGAGTAACTCTTCGCTGCCGACGAGCAGCATCAGGCCGACTGTTGCGAATAGAACGAGCGCAAGATATTCGCCCGGATGTCGCAACGTCTTTTCTGATGTCGTGAGGAGAATTGTAAAAAAAGCCAGGGCAATACAGATGATTTTGAAAAGGCAGGTGAGCGGCGTGATCACGAGCATTCCGCCGAAAAGGGTCGTTCTGTGAGGCAACATCAAAATCGCGCCAATCGCGATCGCCAGCCCAAGCGCGGCAACAGCCGAGCAAATGGCCGTAGCTGTGGACGTCTCGTTCGCACTTTGAGCAGGTTTCGCTGTCGAGACTGTTGCGGTTGATTTCACGCGCCCGGTCCCAAGCCCGAGCGCAAGAACCGCAAGCGCCGTTATCACTACGATCGTCTCGGGCGAGGCGAGCTTCAGCAGTTCCAGATAAGACATTGTTGAACCAGCAGCTTTCATTTCAGAAACCTCATCGCCTCGACTGCGGGCATGATGCGATCAAGCAACAATTTGGGATAAAGGCCGACTGCGACCGTTGTGAACATGAGCAGACAGGCGCCGCATTTTTCCGCGGCCGTAATGGTTTGTTGCTCATTCCAATTCGGGTCGAGGGCCACCCGGCCTTCCTCCAAGTGAACAGTTGGCCGCGCCTCGCCAAAGAAAGATTGCTTTAACGCGCGCAAAGTGAATGCAGCGACGAGCACCATACCCGCGCCCGTGATCCACGCCGCGAGCGGATAAGTTTTCCATGCGCCAATGAGAATTGTGATCTCGGCCGCAAATCCACTGAAACCGGGTATGCCCATCGATGCCGCTGATGCGATGACAAAAGTGAACGCGGCAAACGGCAGAGCATGGCTTAAGCTCATACCGGCAAGTATGTCGAGGTCGCGCGTGTGTGTGCGGCGATAAATCATGCGTCCGGCGACGGCAAACAAAAGGGCCGCGATCACGCCGTGTGAAAACATTTGCAATACTGCCCCTGAAACGCTCAGCGCGGTTGCCGCGGCGAGGCCGAGCAACACGAAACCCATGTGACTGACACTCGAATAACCGATGACAAATTTCAGATCACGTTGGCGCAGCGCCACCGCCGCTGCGTAAAGAATTCCGACAACCGCCAGAACAGCGATCCACTTGCTCCATATCTGGAAGCCCTGTGGAAAAAGATTCATCGCCACGCGCAGTCCTGCGTACGAGCCGAGTTTCATCACGATGCCCGCAAGAAGCATGGAGCCGGCTGTAGGCGCGGCGACGTGACCGGTCGGCGCCCACGTATGGAGCGGCCAGATTCCGGCGAGCACGGCGAAGCCGAGAAACAACACGGGAAACGCCCACGATTGCAGTTGTGGTGAAAATTGGAATTGCGACAGCTGATTCAGATCCAGCGAGCCAGCCGTCACATACGCGGCGAGGATCCCAACGAAAACGAACATACCGCCAAAAAACGAATAGAGCGTGAGCTTCATCGCCCCGTATTCCTTGTTGGTGGATCCGAAGACAGCGATAAGAAAATATTTCGGCACGATCACCAGCTCGTAGAACGCGAAGAACAAAAACAAATCGGCGCTTAGAAAAACCCCATAGCAGCCAGCCACCACGAGCAGTAACCAGAAGAAAAATTCGTTTTGCCGATGTTCGACGTCCCATGAAAACAACACCGTGCTTACCGCGGAAATACCGGTGACAAGGACCATCGTGAGACTGACGCCGTCGATCGCCAGATGGTACTGCATCCCCAGAGCAGGCACCCAGGGTACCCGCACGATCGTTGTGAAGTGCGCAAGGTCGGCAATTGGTGTGCGAACTAATGCAGTCAGACACAGAGCCAACCCTGCGATTGTTGTAACCAGCGCGATCCAGCGCGCAAACGCCCGCGGCAAAAGAAACAGCAGCACTGCGCCCGCGAACGTGATGTAAATCGTCCAGGCGATCATGCGCGTTTACGAGGCCGATACTGCGGGCCCTTCTCGCGCACATGAAACCCGATCTCGCGCCGTGGTTTTTCCAGAGGCGCCATCAATTGGCGAATCGCCTCGAGGATCACAGCGATTTCCTGATCGTGCTTTCCGACGTGCCTTTCGAGTTCGGAAAATTTCTGTGCCAGCTCGCGATTCGTCTCGAGCATCTGGCGCAGCTTCATAAACGCTCCCATGATGGCGATGTTCACTCTTATAGCCCGGTTGCTGTTCAGTAGCTCGAGAGCATCGCGATTCCTTGTTCAGTGAAAGCGTAGGGCGGATGACGACGGCCGCCTCGCCCTTTTGATCTTCCAATTTGGAATATCAAATCTTCCGCCTCTTCGGCGGTAAGTTGGAACATGAAATCAGATGGGAATCGGTGTCGATTGCGGCCGACCGCTTTGTTCAGGTTCCCAGTGGTCACGCCATATAACGCAGCTAGATCGGAATCGAGCAGCACCTTCTGGCCGCGAATCCAGCGAATCGATTGCACTACGCGGTCGACGGGGATGATCTCTTTGCTCATTCCCGATGCGTCAACCAAACAGCCGCGCCATGTGAACGACGGTTGTGTTAAAGATTTTGAAGATGAATTGCGGCGCGGTGCCGATGGCCAACATGAGTAATGTCACAGGAACAACGACGAGTTTTTCGCTTCGTAAAAGATCAGGAAAGGCGCCGCAATTCTCCGCGAGTGGTCCGCTAAAGAGGGATTGCATCGCTCGCACAAAAACGATGGCTGTGACGAGGAGCCCGATCACAGCAATGGCCGTAAATGTGGCGGCGATCGCGAATAAGCCTTTGAAAATCAGAAATTCGCCGATGAATCCGTTCAATCCCGGCAGACCCAGAGACGAAAACATTGCAACGCTCATCCATCCGCAGAGGAGCGGTGTCCGCTGCATGAGGCCCCCAAAATCATTGATGCCACGCAGACCACGGCGTTGTTCGAGCAAACCGACGAAGTAGAAGAGGGTGGCCGCAGTTATTCCGTGGTTGAAAATCTGCATGAACACACCGCTCAGCGCGGCGTGCGTGTCGATCGTTGCAGCAACGACGGGTGAGGCGGCTACCGCAAACAGAGCGAGCATGCAGTAACCGAGATGATTGATCGATAAATAAGCGACCATGCGTTTCAAATCTCGCTGGGTCCACGCAGCCAGCGGAGCGAACACAATCGAGCAGACCGCCAACGCAAGAAGCCACGGACCGATGATCTTGATTTGATTGGGGAAAAGCGGAAGTAACAGACGCACGAAACCATAGACGCCCATTTTCGAGAGGAGACCTGTGAGCACCATCGAGACGCCAATAGGGGCGGTTTGATACGCGTCCGGCAACCAGGTGTGAAACGGAAACAAGGGCACTTTCACTGCGAGGCCGATAAAGATTCCGGCAAACGCAAGCCAGGCGAGTTTGCCGGTAAGCAGACCGTTTTTGCCCAAGCCAGCGAGAGCCGCAAAATCAAAGGTGCCTTCTGCGAAATAGATCGCAAGAAACGAGAGGAGCATGGCCATGCTGCCGAGGAATGTGTAAAGGAAGAACTTGGTCGCAGCGCGATCACGGTTTTCGCCGCCCCAGATCTTGATCAGCAGAAACCCGGGGATCAGACTCATTTCGTAAAACAAAAACCAGAGAACGAAATTCTGCGCAGTGAACGTGCCGTACAGGGCTGACTGCATTATCAGCATCGTCGCATAGAAGGCGCGACCTACGCCTGGAACTGGTTTCACCAGAAGCGCAAACGGAACGACCAACGAGGTGAGCAACACAAGTAGCAGACTCAAACCATCGAGGCCAACCAGATATTCAGCGCCGATCGCAGGGATCCACACGTGGCGTTCGACCAACTGCAGTCCAGCCAGCGTGCTGTTGAAGTCTCGCCACAATCCTACAGCACATGCAGCAGAGATGACGTTAAACATGAGCGCGATCGCGCGGCCATTCCCTCGTGGCCAGGTGCACACCGCAACTGCCCCCAGCAAGGGAATGAAGATCGTGGTCGTGATTAGCCCAGCCATGCGTAAAGAAGCAGCAGCGCCAGCATGCCGACTGCGACTGCGCCAAGGTACGTCTGGATTTGGCCGGAGTGCGCTGTGGACAACAGGCGTCCCAAACCGCGTGTCCCGGCGGTCGTCTCATCGACTCCAGCATTGATTCCGCGCTCATCAACGCTCGTTGTGACAATTCCGAAGAGTTGACCGACGGCGCCGAATCCGCGCACCAAACCATCCCAAAAATAGCGATCCATCCAATCGACCAAACGCGCGCTCGCCCAGCTGAACGCGATGACGGTGCGATCATAAAGTTCGTCTATGCACATTCCGTTTGCGAGAAACCGAAACAACCCGGATTGCGCATATTCCAGCGGGTCCATCTCCGCTGGGCGATCTCGATCTGGCCCACCAGCCTTGCGATAGATCCAGATACCGAGCCCGACACCTGCACTAACGAGCGCGAGCGAAACAAACAGCATCGGATGAACCAAACGCGCAATCTCGAAGTGCACCGCTTCGCCGGTTAGATATCCGTGCAGCCACGGCCACCCAGGCGTAAGCACAACGCTCAATAGAATTGCGCCCAGCGCCAGTACGATCAGAGGAATCGTCATGATGCGTGGGCTTTCGTGCGCATGCTCGGAAGAAGAGCGTCTTTGACCGAAAAAGACGTAGATCATTTGCCGCGTCATGTAGAGCGCGGTGAGAACAACTCCGGCGAGAGTCAGGTAATACGGCGCATGCGATCGCGGCCAATTCGCCGTGGCATGAAGAATTTCCTCTTTCGTCCAGCCACCGGAAAAAAACAACGGGGCGCCGCTGAGCGCCATCATCCCGATGGCGTACGTCATAAACGTCACCGGCATTAGCCGCCGCAGACCGCCCATTTTGTGAATGTCCTGTTCGCCCTGGCATCCGTGGATCACGGAGCCTGCGCCAAGAAAAAGGAGCGCTTTAAAAAAACCGTGTGCGAGCAGGTGCATGATGCCAGCCGCCACACCGCCCACGCCTAACGAGACCATCATTAGGCCAAGCTGCGACACGGTCGAATACGCTAGGATGCGTTTGATGTCTTCCTGCGCGATCGCGATCAACGCGGCCATCAGCGCTGTGGTTACTCCAATCCACACGACGACAGTCAGCGAGGAGGTCACGCCATTTATTGCGCCCAAAGAGAAAAGCGGATAGACGCGGGCCACAAGAAACACGCCGGCGGCAACCATCGTCGCCGCGTGGATCAACGCGCTTACTGGCGTCGGACCTTCCATCGCGTCCGGCAGCCAGACATGCAGCGGGAATTGTCCCGACTTTCCTGCAGCGCCGCAGAAGATCAGCAGCGCTATGAAGGTGGCGTTTGCGCCGAGCATGGCGAGACTCGCACTTTCCAGGCAACCGTTTCCGCTATCGTAAAAAAGAAGTGTGTCGGTGCGGCCATAGAGCCAGAGCAGTCCGAGAAAAAATCCCATGTCGCCGACGCGCGTGGTGATGAATGCCTTCTTTGCGGCAGCCGCGGCGCTCGGTTTCTCGATCCAGAAGCCGATGAGCAAATACGACGCGAGCCCCACAAGCTCCCAAAAGGTGAAAAGCAGAAGCAGACTGTTTGCGATGACCAAGCCAAGCATCGCGCCGGAGAAGAACGACAGATACGCGAAGAACCGGGTGAAATTTCTGTCATCGGCCATGTAGCCGATGCTGAAGACAAAAATGCAAAGCCCCACCAGTGCGATCATCACCAGCATCGCGGCAGCCAGCGGATCGAGAACAAATCCGAGGCGCAACGTTTGTTCGCCGAACGTAAACCAACTGAAATTCTGAACGCCGCGAAAGCCAGGTGCTTGCAGCGTTGGGACAAACGCCAGGATCGACAGCGCGAGCGCGAGTAGTTGGCCAGTTACGGCAAGGGCGGCTGCGCTTTTCCGCCACTCTTTCGGCAGACACAAAATTGCCAGCGAAAGCGCAAATGGCGCTGCGGGGATCAACCAGACATAGGTTGTGATCCAAAAATTCATCCTTTGAGCTGGTCAAACTGATCGACGTTGGTCGTGTGATAGTGGCGATAAGCGGCGATAACCATCGCAAGACCAACAGCGGCTTCGGCAGCGGCGATGGCAATAGAAAAGAGTGCAATCATCACGCCGATCGGCGGTTGATGCTGCGGACCAAAACGCCAGAACGCGATGAAATTCAGGTTTGCGGCCGCCAGCATCATTTCGATTCCAATGAGAATGAAAATAGCGTGGCGACGACTTAGCGCCGCGAGTAGCCCAATCGAAAACAGCGCGGCAGAAACTACGAGAAAGGCCTGAAGAGTCGGTGTCATGGCTTTTCCTCCAGCACGAGAATAAGCGCCCCGATCAACGCGGCCGTCAGCAGAAGCCCGACGCATTGCAATGGCCAGACATAAGTAGTCATCAATGCTGCGCCAATTCGTTTTACCGTAAGCGCTGACATGTGCGGAGCGACGATGGCAAGCGATTGCGTCTTTAAAATCGACCACGTCAAACCGCCAAACACAGCGACAGCGACAATAGCTCCACCCCAATTGAATCCGCGAACTTTCCCAACATCACGCCGTGTCAGGAGAATCGTAAAAACGATCAACACCGCGACGGCGCCGATATAAATGAACACCAGCGCCAGGCCAACAAATTCAGCGCCCAGCAGAAAGAAAAGTGCCGCGACACCGACAAATGCGATGGCAAAACTAAGCGCGGCGTGCATTAGCTGTCGCAGCGTCGCAGCCGCCAGCGCCGCGGCGACCGTGAATATAGCGATGACCGTAAACGCGGCGCTGTTCATTCAGCGAAGCGATAAACGCGCGGCGCGAATCTTCTTTTCGTATCGAGTAACAACGACAGCGCAGTGTAAACAAGTGCGATCACGAACAGCGACCATAGCCATCCGCGCAACCCGCGCCCGGCATAATGCCAGACAGCAGCTGCAACAATGCACGTGAACGCCATCGGCAACATGAATTTCCAGGCGAAGTTCATCATTTGGTCGACGCGCGTGCGTGGAAGTGTTCCGCGAATCCACACGTAGACGAATAGCAGCGCGCTCAGCTTTGCGAAAAACCAGACGTAGGACGGAATAAACTCAAGCGCACGCGCAGGCGCATGCCACCCGCCCAGGAACAGAGTTATGCCGAGCCCGCTGATGGCGAACATGCCAATGTATTCCGCCATGAAAAATGTGGCGTACTTGAACCCGGAATATTCGGTCATGTGACCCGCGACGATTTCTGATTCGCCTTCCGGCACGTCGAACGGAGTGCGATTTGACTCCACGAGACCGGACACAAAAAACAGAATGAACGCGGTTGCGCCCCATGGCGTAAAGACAAACCAGCGCGGGACCAGGCCAAACGTGTAATCAGCCTGTGCGGCGACAATCTGGTCAGGGGCGAGCGAGCCCACCACCATCACCACCGGGAGCACAGTGATAATGAGCGGCAGCTCGTAGCTGATCATTTGCGCGATGGCGCGCATCGCCCCGAGCATCGAAAATTTGTTGTTGCTGCCCCAGCCGGCCATGAACACGGCAAGTTCCGTAGTCGATCCGACGGCGAAGAAAAAGAGAATGCCGCCATCGATTGTAAACGGAGTCATGTTTCGGCCGTACGGAATCACGCCCAGGGTGAGGATCGCCACAGCGGCGATGAGCACGGGCGCGAGGAAATGTACGATCTTGTCGGCGCGTGCCGGGACGATGTCTTCCTTGATCAACATTTTGATGCCGTCGGCGATCGGTTGGAAAAGACCACACGGCCCCACACGATTTGGGCCGTATCGGTTCTGCATCCGTGCAAGAATTTTTCGCTCCAACACCGAAATGAGGGCGAAAAGTGTAAGGAATACAGCGAGCAGCGCGAAAATATTGATCAAACTCGATACCACTTGGATTACCCAAGTAGGCGACCCCGCCAGCGACGAAAGCAGCCATTGCTTTGCGCTGACGAACACCTGGTCGATAGCCTTGCTCATCCTGGATGAAGAAAACCGTTGATTGGCGCGTTAATCAAGGCAGAACGCGGATGACTTTCGGCTTAAAGACGGGCCGTAATGGTGGGCCCAGCATATTTTGTCCCTCTATAGCGGTTTTGGCTTTTCATGGAGCTTTTGCTGCAGTACCTTCGGCGTTCGCGATGCGAACGCTGGTTTTGTTGCTCGCTGCTGTTTTTGCGGGTGCCGGTTTGATCCGTGGAGAAATAAAAACTCCACAGAATGTGCCGATTGAAATCACTTCCACGGGGGAGACAACCTACGAAAACGGGCTGGCAACAGCTCGCGATAATGTGGCGATTCACATTGGCAACACAGACATTTACGCCGATTATGCGCAATACAATTCCACAACGCATGACGTGGAGTTGAGAGGGCACGTGCGAATTTATCGGGATATGAGCCTCTACATCGCCGAAAGCGGCGTTTACAACACCGAGACAAAGAAAATCCGGGCGACAAATGGGCGGACAGCGGATGAACCGTATTTTCTGAGCGGCAAAAACGTAAATTCAATTTCCGAGAATGGTTATCTGATACAGGACGGAACTTTCACGACGCACGACTCGCCCAAGGCCGACTTCCATCTTCACGCGCGAAAGATTCGTGTTTACGAGAAAGATCGCGTGATTTTTCTGAACGTGACCGCGTACGTTGGAAAGGTGCCGATCTTTTGGTGGCCTTACCTATATCAATCGCTCGACAATGCGTTTAGTTTTACTATTTCACCAGCGTACTACAGTACGTGGGGACCATCGCTTCTCACTCAGGTGACGTTTCCGATCACGGACAATATCCAGGGCCGCGTCCGGCTCAATTACTATGGTCGTCGGGGCCCGGCGATCGGCTTCGAGCCGACTATTGAATACGGCAAAGACAAAAGCAGTTTGGCGAAGATAAAGACTTTTTTTATTCAGGACCAAAACCCTGACATAAATCAAACCAACGTTCCGCGACAAAACGTTCCTAACAGCCGATACCGACTCAGCCTGGAAGATCGGACAAACTTTACTGATGACATCTATGGCATCGCCAACGTGACCAAGCTGAGTGACCAATACGTAATGCAGGACTTCTTCCAGGGTGAGTTTCGCGTCGATCCTGTTCCGGATAATGTCGTCGCGGTGGCAAAGACGGATTCTTTTTATACCCTGACGGGTATCGAACGTTTTCAGGCGAATGAATTTTTCACCACAACTGAACGCCAGCCGGAAGTCGTGTTGGATATCAAACGTCACGGCCTTTTTGGCGGACCCATTTTCTATGAGGGCGAGACTGGCTTTGCCAATTTACGGCTAGAATTCCCTGAGGGTTCAGGCTTCGAGAATTATGGCACGTATCGTTTCGATACCTTCCATCAACTAACTTATCCAAACACATACTTTGGGTGGCTCGCGATCGTGCCACGGGTTGGCTATCGCGGAACCTATTATGGCAAGACGTGGGATTTGGGATCGACAGTCTTTGTACCACCATCAAACCCGCTTGTACCTGACTTTATCCTCCCGCCTCCGACGCTAGCTAATCCAGTAAAGTTCGACGGAGATACATTCCGCTCGGTTTTCGACACAGGCGCGGAAGCTTCATTCAAGGTCTCACGTACGTGGGAAAATGTGCAAAGCCGAGCGTTCGGGCTGGACGGACTTATGCACGTCATTCAGCCGTTCACGGACTTCTCTTACGTGAAAGAGGATGGGCCTAACCCAACTTCAATTTTGGGGTTCGATCGGTTTCTGCCTTCGACCCAGCCGCGAGCGCTTGACTTTCCGCAATTCACGACAATCGACTCGATCGCTGATTGGACGGTGTGGAGGGTAGGTGTCCGCAACCGTTTGGAAACGCGACGCGACGACAGAACAATGACCTGGCTCGAAGTCGACAGCTTCGTTGATGTGCAATTCGAGAACCCCTACCAACCCACCGATTACTCAAATCTCGTCAACAACATCCGCTTCACACCGCTGCCCTGGATGTCCTTCTCGGTTAACTCTCAAGTGCCGGCTTTTGCCAAAGGGTTTACGGAGGTCGACACGGTGACGAGTGTTCAGCCGCTGGCCAATCTCCAATTGACCGTTGCACATCGCTATTTGAACGGTAACCCTTTTTTCCAGGACAGTAGTTTGTTCGTTGTCGGTGGATATTATCGTATCGACGATAACTGGGGGGTTGGGATCCAGGAGCAATACGAAGGGGCAACGGGCCTTCTCGAGGAGCAGCGCTACTCCGTTTACCGGGATTTAACGAGCTGGGTTGCTTCATTCGGTGGCGTAATACGCGACAATAACGGAGTGAAAGAATACGGCCTCCTCTTTACGATAACACTCAAAGCATTCCCGAAATTTGGATTCGATTTGAACTTCGATCCTACGTCCGAAGGACAATGAACGAAAACGCGCGAACGATGCCGGACAGCCCGGATTTGTTCGGCCAGTTGTGCTGCGGCTAATTCGCCCGCACCATTCCTTCAATCATGGATCTTGCAATCATCGGTTCTGGTTATGTTGGCCTTGTGACTGGCGCCTGTTTCGCCGACGTCGGGCATAACGTCATATGTGTCGACAATGACACGCAGAAGATTAAGCAACTCCAAGCCGGCCAGGTACCAATCTATGAACCCGGGCTTGAAGAAATAATTCATCGCAACGTGTCGGCGAAGCGATTGCGTTTCACCGGCAGCATCCAGGAGGGCGTGCAGAATTCGCAGATTGTGTTTATCGCCGTTCCTACTCCACAGCAGCCGGATGGCGATGTCGATCTCAGTTTTCTGGAAAAAGTTGCGCGAGAAATCGCCGGCGTCCTCACCGATTATCGCGTGATCGTCGACAAGAGCACAGTGCCCGTGAAAACGGGCGAGAAAGTGGCCGAATCAATCAAAAGATACAACCGGCACGGTGCGACCTTTGATGTGGTCAGCAACCCTGAATTTTTGCGCGAAGGCTGTGCAGTAGCGGATTTGATGCGCCCTGATCGTATTGTTATCGGAGCGCAAAGCGAACATGCAATCGATCTGATGAAGAAGGTTTATGAGCCATTTATGGCGCCGATTCTGGTGACTGATATTAACAGCGCCGAGCTCATCAAGCATTGCGCGAACTCATTCCTGGCACTGAAGATTTCGTATATCAACGCGGTGTCGGGCATTTGTGAGGCGAGCGGTGCCGATGTCGAAAAGGTCGCCGACGGAATCGGAATGGATCATCGCATTGGCCGTGATTTCCTTAACGCTGGAATTGGATACGGCGGTTCGTGTTTCCCCAAAGACATTGCTGCATTCATTACGATCAGCGAGCGGCTTGGCACTCCGTTCAATCTGCTCAAGGAAGTGCAACGCATAAACAATGCTCAAAAAGAGCGTTTTCTGAAGGTAATCCGGGAGACCCTGTGGGTACTGCGCGAGAAGCGGATTGCAGTCTGGGGCCTCACATTCAAGCCAGACACAGACGACGTCCGTTCGTCTGTGGCAATAGAACTGGTATCAAACCTGTTGCGCGAAGGAGCGCATGTGGTTGCCTACGACCCCAAGGGAATGCAGAAGGCGCGCGCAATAAAAGCGATCGCCGACTCAGAATTTGCCTCATCAGCTCTGGAAGCAGTGACGGACGCCGAAGCGCTGATCATCGCCACAGAATGGAATGAATTTGCAAATGTGGACCTCGCAGTTGTGAAAGAGAAAATGAGGACGCCGATCGTCTTCGACGGGCGAAATCTCCTGGACCCTGAAACGATGCGACGACTAGGATTTCATTATCATTCTATCGGACGCGACGTGAAGCCGCAGTAGCCCGCAGAAAATATGGCGCAGCTCTCTGCTCGCCAAATCGCGCTGGCGGCCTTGCGGTCGTGGCGAAAAGAAAAACGCTTCGCCGACTCCATCATGTCAGGGCTTCTGGAGAAGGCGCAGCTCATTCCTTCCGATCGCGCGTTTGCCTTAGAACTGTTCTACGGGGTGCTCCGCAATTTAACGTTGCTGAATTTTTGGATCGCTTGCCTGCGCGTTTCGCGCGCTGACAATGATGTTCGCCATATTCTGCGACTCGGCTTGTATCAACTTTTCTTTCTCAAAACGGCTGAACACGCCGCAGTACATGAGACGGTGGAGCTAGGGCCGAAAACGCAGCGACCAATTATCAATGCCGTACTGCGAGCTGCGACGCGGCGACGAAACGAGCTGCTCGTACGCGCGAATGCGCAGCCCGTGTTTGTTCGAATGTCGCACCCGCAATTTCTGATCGAACGCTGGCAGCAGCATTTCGGCGCAGAACACGCAGAAGCGTTGTGCCAATGGAACAATCTCCCTGCCCCGGTCTACAGCCGGATTAACAGGCTAAGAATCGACCGTGATGAATTCCTCCGGCTTTATCCACGATCTCAGCCATTGAAGCGTAATTCCGAGTTTGTGGAATTTAACGCATTGCCGACAAGCGCTCTCAGGCGAGGCGACTGCTACATTCAAGACCCAAGCACGGTAATTGCATGCCATGTTCTCGACCCAAAGCCTGGAGAAAAGGTCCTCGATGCGTGCGCAGCGCCCGGCGGAAAGACCGGTTACATCGCGCAACTTATGCAAAACCTGGGAATGATCGTTGCGTGCGATCGCGACCCCGAACGGCTGGAAACACTGAAGGCCAACATGGCGCGGGTCGGTGTGGGAATTGTGCACATTTTGCGTCACGATTGGACACGTGGTCAGGTTCCACCGGAGATCACAACGTTGGCGCCATTTGATCGCATCCTGGTTGATGCGCCGTGCAACAACACCGGAGTGATGCGCAGGCGTCCGGACCTGAGGTGGCGATTACGACGAACCGATTTCGGCCGCATGCAACGGCTGCAGGTCGAAATCGTGCGCGCGCTCATTCCGTTCCTCAAACCGAACGGCGTGCTTGTTTACAGCACATGCAGTCTCGAGCCGGAAGAAAATGAAGAGGTCGTTCGTCGCAGCCTCGCAGAGATGCCGATCCTGCGGTTGGAAGCGGAAAGATTTTCGCTGCCATTTCGCGACGGTTTTGATGGCGCGTATGCAGCTAGACTCGTTCGCAACGTGACGACCGACTAAGTTGCATACAGCCCGGCTGGTGGAATGATAAGCGTCCTATGCACGACGACCGATTCGACAAACTCGCAAAACTCCTGGTGGAATATTCCGTTCGCCTCAAGCGAAGTGAAACGGTCCTCATCGAAGCATTCGATGTTCCCGAGGAAATGACCATCGCGTTGATACGCGCGGTGCGGAAAGCGGGCGGGGTGCCGTTTGCGCAGACGTTCCACACCCGAGTGAATCGCGCGCTCGCGCTCGAAGCCTCGGATCGACAATTGAACCTGATGGCAAGTCACGAGCTAGCGCGAATGAAAAAAATGAATGCGTACATCGCCGTGCGCGGCAGCAACAACATCACGGAATTGTCCGATGTACCGCCGCAAACGATGAAGTTGATCGGCCGAAAAATGCGCCCGGTGCAAGACCAACGGGTCAAAAAAACCAAGTGGGTAGTCTTACGGTGGCCGACTTCTTCCATGGCGCAGCTTGCCGGAATGAGCACGGAGGCATTCGAAGACTTCTATTTCGATGTGTGCACCCTGGATTACCGCAAACTGCAGCCTGGCATGAAGGCGCTCAAGCGGCTGATGGAAAAGACGGACCGCGTTCACATCAAAGGCCCCGACACCAATCTGCGTTTCAGTATCAAGGGAATTCCAGCCGTGATCTGCGGTGGGGATCGCAATATTCCCGATGGCGAAGTTTTCAGCTGTCCGGTGAAAGACTCGGTGGAGGGTCACGTGACGTTTAACGCGCCGAGCATCTATCAAGGGACCGCTTTCGAC